>JADMIO011419502.1_pt1 | contig 85212 bp, 71 predicted proteins | sample 8958161 | NCBI WGS metagenome assembly JADMIO01 (sample SAMN16585339, study PRJNA669376) | soil metagenome | isolation source: Crop rotation soil | place: USA: Cullars Rotation, Alabama | collected 2011 | reverse complement strand
CGCGACAACTTGTCCACGTGGAATTCTAAGCTTAGGATCCCAATGTGCTGGAAAGTACTGAAAGTGGAAATGAAGGCTGATAGTAAAGCAGCTTGGAAATCAGAAGGTGTGGCGCATGCGACAGTTATCAGAGAAGCAGCAACACAAGTGTTTGCAAATCAATTGGGGCCTTTGTGGGCGGGTGTGAACAGCTTACCGCCTCATACTAAAGCAATATATGCAGCTTTTTTGGCACGTACTGAGCATGACACAGATGCTTGTCGCAAGTATTTAGGAAAACTAGCGAAAACAGCAGCAAAAGGTCAAGTCGATTATTCTGATACAGAAGAATATTTAAGCAAATACGCTAAATCAAAAGCAGCAGAAAAATGCCAACAAAAGCATGCTTATGTGCTAACAGTGATGGCATCTATGTTACTACTTGCAAGAGTAGATGGGGTATTACCCTCGGCTGACTTTCTTTGGTTAAAACCCTTAGATAGGCGCTTATGGTATGTACTTAATTGTGTGGGAAGACAAGTCGTCGTTCCTGAAGTATCAGGCGTATTTGCTCACTGGTATGCTGAAAAGGAAATGAGCAAAGCACTCACGGTGCCTATGGTAGATGAAGCCGTGAATGCATTAGAGAAAGCAATTGAAATGGCAATTTATGTGCCTGATGAAGATGAAACCATTCCAGTGGCAGAAGGTTAAACCATTACTCTCTTTCTCATTGTGAGAAAGTGAGGGGGATATATGTCAATTAGAGGCTTAGAAGAGAAACACGAGCACGGCGCGTCGGAGATGGCGCGGGACACGCGGCCACTTGGCGAGCGTGTTGCCGAATTTTTCTCCAATCCTTTATATGTTGCGATGATACTAGGTGTTTGCATTGGGTTATGCATTCTTGTTCCTTCCATTGCTGATTTATCTGGCGTTTTTGGTCTATGCATCTTTTTATACGCTTATACGCGTAAAGTATCTCTACCTTGTAAAATGCCACTTATTTCAAAACTACCAGATTATAACGATACTATTCCTGGCACAACAAAACCCAAGAGTGCTCAAGGGATAGCCTTTTTTGGTAATGAAAAGAATTCGCAAAAAGAAATATGGTTTTCTAATGATGATATGCGGACTCACGTTTTAATCTTTGGTTCAACCGGTTCTGGTAAAACAGAAGCTTTAGTTTCCATTGCTTTTAATTCACTTGCTCAGGGAAGTGGCTTTATCTACATCGACGGTAAAGGTGATAACTCACTTTATGCAAAAGTCTTTGGCATGGTGCGTCGTATGGGCCGTGATGATGATATGTTATTGATCAACTTCATGACAGGTGCAAGAGACGTTATCGGCGCGCAAAAATCGAGGCTTTCTAATACGATGAATCCTTTTGCTAATGGTTCATCGAGTATGTTAACGCAGTTGGTTGTGAGCTTAATGGACTCAGGCGGTGGTGGTGGTGACGGTGATATGTGGAAAGGCCGAGCCATTTCTTTCGTAGAAGCATTGATGAAAATTTTAGTCGGTATGCGAGATGCCGGCCACATATTGCTAGATGCAAACTTAATTCGAAGCTATTTTATGCTGGAAAAATTAGAGCAGATAGTCGTCGATAGACGATTTCCATTAAATGAAAAAGAATCCGTTCCATTAGATTCGATGAATGCAGCCTATTTAGATCCAATAGACAACTACATTTACAACTTACCTGGTTATAACAAATCCAAAAAAGGAAACCAGGCCGGGGAAGTGCGGGAACAACATGGGTTTATTACCATGCAATTAGGTCGTACCTTTAGCTCGCTGGCGGATACCTATGCGCATATTGTTCGTACGAATCTGGCGGAAGTTGACCTCAAAGACGTCGTTTTAAATCGTCGGATCTTAGTTGTGCTATTGCCTGCTCTTGAAAAATCACCTGAAGAATTATCAAACTTAGGTAAAATTATCATTGCATCGTTAAAAGCGATGATGGCATCAGGGTTAGGTGATGAAGTGGAAGGTGAATATCGTGATGTTATTTTACGAAAACCTACCAATTCACCTACGCCTTATGTATGCATCATGGATGAGTATGGTTATTATGCCGTACCTGGGTTCGCTGTTGTTCCTGCACAAGCGCGTTCACTTGGATTTGCTGCTATTTTTGCAGGACAAGATTTACCTGCGTTCCAAAAAGCATCTAAAGAAGAAGCTGCATCCATTGGTGCAAACTGTAACATTAAAATATGTATGAAAATGGAAGATCCAACAGATACCTGGGAATTCTTTAATAAAGTGGCAGGGGAAACTTATGCAACCTCGGTGAGTGGTTTCCAAGTCAATGCGGGTAGCATGTCTAATAACTATCTTGATACTCGTAATGCTTCCGTTGAAAAACGCTCTCGTATCGATTTGCTTGATTTACGAGATCAACGTGAGGGTGACGCTCATATTTTTTGGCGTTCAAAAATTATACGAGCCAGAATGTTTTATGCTAACCCAAAACCTGCCAAGAGAATGCAGGTAAACCAATATCTTTGTGTGGAAAAACCCGCTGAAGGCACTTTAGTCAATTTAGATAAACGCATTCGTCGTTTTGCGCAAATTTTCAATGCTCCACAATTTGTGATGGAACCGCCGGCTGCGAATGAAGACATAAATACCGTAGCTCAAGCAACCCAAACTTATAGCACATTAAAACCTTTTGAACGGTCGATCGCTGCGGTGATTGCAATTTTAGAAAAAGAAGTCGACAAACAACGCAAAGTGCGCGAAGAAATTGAAGCAGAGCAATCACAAGAATTCGCCAATGAGGTACACGCATTTACGCCCGTGCATGTACCTGATTTTGCCGTTGAAATTATTGGAGAAGAAGATTTAAAACGATTTTCAAATCCATTGTTATTGCGTGGTCGCACACGTGAGGCACTCACCCACATCGAAAGACTGTGTGGTAGACCAGAAGCGGAAGCTGCAAAAGTCGCTGAAAATATCATCAATGACATTATTAAAGCAACGTATTATCCACCTAAAGATGTCCTTCATAAAGACATAGAAGGGGCTTTAGATGCCATAGAGCAGCTTTATGAAATGTTTCACGCCTATTCAGCAGGCGGCAGCAAATCACAGGGTTAAACCCTTATCAAATAATATTGAAACTTCTCATCACAATTCCAGTCTAACTTATATAAAAGGCATGGCAGTCGCTCATTTTTGCCTGCATTTGCACGTAAAAATGACCTTATACCATTCATTAACATATCTTAGTTAGTCGGATATAATATAGTGAAATTCATGATATTAAGGGGTGAAGCATGATGAATCCGGGGGAAACAAACGGAAAGTCATTTAAGCAATTAATACAACAATTTAATGAATTAAGAATAGCGGTATTTATTAAAGAAAATAATTCTAAAGAATTATTGCAGCAGTTAGAAGTCATGAAAAAAGAATTACTGGAAAAGTTAGAAGATAAAAAAAGCACGTCAAAAATAGAAATTCAACGCGCGGATAACAAAAAATCGAATCTCATTAAAAGGTTAGTGTTATTAGAAAAAATAAAAGATAGACAAGCTGAGGATGAAATCATTAAGGAACTAGAAGAATACAGCAGAATAAGACGTTATCGTGATGCGCAATTAGCAAGAATCAATAAAGAAATTGAAGATATAAAATTAACGAAAAATGAGTACAAAGAAAAAGTAACAAGAAAGCAAAATCAAGTCAGTGTTTGATGCACAGTTGACAATAGAGTGAGGCCCTCATGTCAAAAGATGGAAGTGAAGGATCAGGAACCGGCACAGGAACAACGCCACCACCTGAACCTAAGACCGGGTTAGTAGATAAAATAGTGACTACTGCCAAAACGCTTGGAACTTTGGCAAAAGAAACTGTTCAGTTACCTGGTACGACTGCTTTTGTGCCTGGAGAAGATACTCCGACACCCACTACGACTACGACACCAACGACGAGTACCGTTCCTAAAGTGGATCCTCCTAAGCCTTCAACGACAGTCAAAGATGCCAAAACAACCACGGCCCCTGTGCTAACGAGCACAACAGTCCCCAAAGATGATAAACAAGATAAGCAAAAAGACTCTGAAAAAGATAGCACAACACCACAAGCAAAAGCGCCTACCTTAACGCAGAAAAAAGGGAAATTTGGTTTTGGGGTAGCAGAGTTAAAAGCCGATTATGTGAATGCAAAAGAAGGAATAGAAAAAGCCAAAGCGGGTATTGCAGCAGAAAAAGAATGGCTAGCAAAAGACGAAAAAGATGGTAGTAAAGATAAAAAACAAACCGATGAACATAAAGCAAAATTGGCCGGTCACCAAGAAGATTTAAAAGAACACAATAAGAATTTAAATGAATCCAAAAGAAAACTCAAAATTGCCAATGAACAAAAGCCTGGAAAACGTTTACGTAGTCTCAAAGATGCCAGAGAAAAAACCAAAGATATGGTGAAGGATTCTTTTGAAAAGGCAGCTAAAATAGACAATCCTTATGAGCAATTAGCGGCATACATTGTTGCCATGATAGCTGCTTTACTTGCAGGTATTGGTATGGCTGTAAATAAAGGGATTGAAAAAGCAGCAGAACAGAGATTTAAGAAAGCTCAACCACATTTAGAAAAGTTGGCTAAGAAAGGGGATCAAATAAGGAAGCTTGAAGACCAGATTGCAAAACTTAAAGATAGACAAGAAGATGGACCACCGCTTACTCCTCGTGAAGAAAAGAGCTTAAAAGAAAAAGAAGCAAAATTAGAACGAGCTAAGGCTAGTTTTGACGCACGTTCTGCCTTAGTTGAACAAATAGTAAAGAATAAAGAAGAGAAATTTGATAATACTAAACAGGGCTTGGAAAGTACCTTGGCGCAAGCTAAAGATAACGCAACGAATGCAGCCAAAACTAAAGAGAAGATGTCAGACTATGAAAGTAAAATTCAACAGTCTTTAGATGATAATAAAGAAAAGCAAAAGAGTGTCAGCAAAGAATTAGATGAAGCTAACAAAGAAGTAAAAGCTGCAAAAGATAATGCAAAAGCTAATCCCGATGATACAAAAGCTAAAACAAGATTGAGTGATGCTGAAAAAGCAAGAGATGAAAAGCAAATGGAGTTAGGAAAACTAAGTAGCGATCAAGGTAAATTGGAAAACGCACTTGCTAAAACACAAGAAAGCAGAAAAGAAGCAGAAAAAGAAGAAAAAGCCCAAAATGCCATAGTCAAGGATACACAAAATAAACTTGATAAAGTCGATGCTAAAATCGAGAGAACCGCAGATCAAAAAGCGGTTCTTGCTGCCCAAAGCTCAGAGCCCTCAAAAATTGGCTTAGATGGTCAGGATCCTGAAAAGGCTAAAAAAGATGTTAAAGAGCAACCAGAGGATAAGCAAAAGGCTAAAGTTCAAGGTGAAGAAGTCATCACTGTAGAGAAAACCAAACCTGAAAAAGCCGAGACTGAAAAAGCTAAATTGACAGAAAAAGAGGCTAGCGAGATAAAAGCGAAATTGCCTACAGGTTACGATCAAAAGAAATATGAAGCAGATGTAGAAAAGATGTCCAAGGCCACTGATAAGAATTCAGAGGATTTCTTGCAAGCCAAATCGCGCACTGAAGATTGGCAAAAGCTTGCTGGTCAATCCAATACTGAAGGTAAAAAAGCGGGTGCAAAACCTACATCATCCGTATTAGAAGTAACATCAGCTAAACAGCAGAATATTTCGGAATTTAAACAAGCCAGAGAGGGTGAAGTTAAAGCAAGGAAAGAGATCGCAAAAGAAAAAGAGGACTTTAAAAAGATAGAAAATCCAACTGATGAACAAAAGAAAGAGCATAAAGCAAAATTAGCCGGCCTTGAAAAAGATTTAAAAGGACATATGGATAAAAAGGATGATGCTAAAACCAAATTAACGACCAAAGCCAGATCAAAAGACAAACCTGGCAAGCATCTTCGTGGATTACAAGAAGGCAGAAAGAAAGCAAAAGAAATGGTCAAGGATTCTTTTAATAAGGCAGCTGAAATAAAAGACCCTTATGAGCAATTAGCGGCTTACATTGTTGCCATTATCGCTGCAATACTAGCAGGTATTGGCATGGCAGCTAATAAAGGTATTGAGAAACTTGCAGAAAAGAGATTTAAGAGTATTAGTCCACAACTTAAAGAATTAGATCATTTGGTTCAAAAAAGAGATAAACTTCAAGATAAAATTGCAAAATTAGAAGATAAAAAAGAAAAAGGCCAGATAACCCCTCGTGAAGAAAAGGATTTGCAAAAGTCAAAAGTGAAGTTAGAACAATATAATCAAGGGATCGATGCTTATCAATCGCATATTGAAAAATTGGCTAAACATAAATTAGGCAGAAATGAAAATGCTGAAAAGACGCAGGAACAAAGATTAAAAGAAGCAACGGATCATAGAGATGCAGCTCAAGTTACCCAAATGAAAGCGGAAAAATATGGAGAGGCGCTTAAACAGCAAATAGGTGATAATAAAGAACAGCTAAATAAAGCAAATGATGAACTCAAATCAGCTAAAGAAAATAAACTTTCAGATAAAGAAGTGAAAGCACTAGAAGAAAAGGTAGCGAAATTAGAAGATAAAGATGCCAAATTGAATAAGGCATTAGACGCAAATTCTGCAATGAAGAAGGAAGCAGAAAAAGATATTAAAGAACAAAATGCCATCATTAGAGATTCTGAGAAAAAACGTGATAAAGCACAAGACAAAGTTGGCAAAGTCAAAGATCAGCAAGATACCTTAAAATCAACTTTGGCAGGCCCAGGACAAGGTGTGGGATTGGGGCAAGATACTCCTCAACCACCTGTTCCTAAAGTCGATGGTAAGGACACAACAGTTCCTAAAGTCGATGGTAAGGACACAACAGGTCCAAAAGTTGATGTGGTTGAGACGACTAAAACAGGCCCCAAACAGGATACGGTAGTCCAAGGAAAGAAAGCAGGCGCCAAACCACAACCAGAAGCTCCCAAAACTGAAGCAGGACTTAAGGGTGAAACGTTAAAAGCGCAAGGAAAAATGAATTTTGCAAGCAAAGGAATTACAGCAGAGAAGCAATGGTTAAAAGAGAATAAAAAAGCCTCCCCAGAAGAGAAAGCTCAACATTATCAAAAGTTAGCAGGTCATAGACAAGCATTTAAAGAAAATTTTGAAAATAAAATGGGGGCGCTAAAGCAAAGATCCGATCTTGCAGATAAAAAGATAAATGAAGCCAAAGATGGCATAAAAGCTGAAAAAGAATGGTTAGCTAAACCTGAAAATAAAGACCATGCAGATTTCAAAAAGCATGAAGAAAGCTTAGCAGGCCATCAGAAAGCCTTAGAAGGCGCTACGAAAGGTAAAAATGCACTTGATAACATGCATAAATCCATGGAACTCAGGGGAGATACGATTAAAGCCCAAGCCGGCATGAATAAAGCAAGAGTAGGAATAGCAAAAGAAAAAGATTGGTTAAGTAAGAACAAAGATGCCTCCCCAGAAGAGAAGGCAAAACATCAACAAAGTCTAGATGCTCATAAAAAGGCGTTTAAGGAAAATTATAATAATAGAAAAGAATCTTTGCAAGAAAGATCAAAAAATGCAGAAAAGAGGATGGAGGAAACGAAAAAAGCAATGGAAGCTGAAAAAGAATGGAAAAAGAATAATCCAGATGCTTCAAAAGAAGAAAAGGCTCAACATCAAGCGAATTATGATCGCAATAAGAAAATCAATGAAGCCTATGAGAAAGGAAAAGAAAGGATAGACGATAGACTCAAAGAAATGGAGAAAAGAGAAGCAGAATTTAAAGAAGCCAGAGAGAAAGCCGCACAAAAAGAACAAGAAAAAGCTGCAAAAGAAAAAGAAAAGGAAAAAGAACAGGACACCTTAAAAGCAACGGGACCCAAACCTGATGACCAATCAAAGAAAAAAGAAGAAGAAGAAAAGCAAGCGCAATTAGCAAAACAAAAAGAAGCAGAAGAAAAGCAAGCGCAATTGGCTAAACAAAAAGAAGAAGAAGACAGGCAAGCACAATTGGCAAAACAAAAAGAAGAAGAAGAAAAGCAAGCACAATTGGCAAAACAGAAAGAAGAACAAGACAGGCAAGCAGAGTTAGCAAAAAAAGAAGAACAAGACAAGCTAGCAAGACCAAAACCAGAGGATGACAAAGACGCCAAAGAAAAGGCGGAAAAAGAAGCGCAACAAAAAGCAGCGCAAGAACAAGCAGAAAAAGAAGCGAAAGAAAAAGAAGCTAAAGAACAAGCGGAAAGGGAAGCCCAAGAGAAAGCAGCCAAAGAACAAGCTGAGAAAGAAGAAGCCGATAAGGCTGAAAAAGAACAAGCAGAAAAAGCACCCAAAGAACAAGCAGAAAAAGAAGAAGCAGATAAAGCTGAAAAAGAAAAAACTGAAAAAGATGAAGCAGAGAAAGCAGAGAAAGCTCAAAAAGAAGCTACTACCCCAACAAGCCAACAACCGGGTGATGACCAAACAACCAATCCTAATACACCCTCACCTTCTACTCAAACGACCGATCCTAATGCGACGACATCGCCTACTCTGCAACAGGGCAGCTCAGCAACGATGATGGGTTCAATGACTCAAGACACAAGTTCACCGACACAAAGCTTGGGCGCAAGTTCACCGACCGATACAAGTTCACCGATGCAAAGCTTGGGTACAAGTTCACCAACAGATACTAGTTCACCGATGCAAAGCTTGGGCACAAGTTCACCGACAGATACTAGTTCCCCAATGCAAAGCTTGGGCACAAGTTCACCGACAGATACTAGTTCCCCAATGCAAAGCTTGGGCACAAGTTCACCGACAGATACTAGTTCCCCAATGCAAAGCTTGGGCACAAGTTCACCGACAGATACTAGTTCCCCAATGCAAAGCTTGGGCACAAGTTCACCGATGCAAAGCTTGGGTACAAGTTCACCGACAGATACAAGTACAGTAACGCAAGGGTTGGACACCAGTTCAATGACGCAAGGGTTGGACACCAGTTCAATGACGCAAGGTATGGGGTCAGTTCCGGGTATGGGCCCTCCAGGCGGTAGTGAAAATGAAGGTCCGGAAAATGAAGGGCCGGAAAATGAAAATGACGGGCTTGGTAATGATTCGATGGGAATTGATGGTGCCATGAATGCTGTGGGTCAAGCTGTTGGCCAAGTGATGGAAGGTGTAACGAGCGTTGGAGATTCACTTACTCAAGGCGGACCACCAGGCCCAGGAGGCGGTGGTGGAGGAGAAGAAGAAGGAGAGGAAGAGAGTGAAGTTGCGAGTATGGATGAAGATGATGAAGTGGGTAAAGGTATAGGTAAAGGTGTAGGAGCAGCAGCTGGCGGTGGTGCGGGAGCAATGGTTGGTGAAAAGGTAGGCGAAGGAGTAGAAGAAGTTGGTAAAAAAGGCATGGAAATGGCCGAAAAAGGGATGAATACGATTGAGGATTTAGGAAATAAATTCGCTTCTGTAGCAGGTAAATTAGGAGATTTAGTCTCAAGCAATCAACAAGCAGAAACGGGTAATAGTCCTGGGCAAGATGCAGTTGAGGCTGCCAAGGCTGTTGGACAAGCGCTCAAAGCCATTACAACGGCTGCTAATGACGCCATGGGGGGAATGGGTCTTGGAGATAAAAAACAACTACCTGGTATGGATCAAGGTACTACGCCCTCTCCTGAGCAATCAACACCCGATCCTTCCTCTGCGGCGAAATTAAGCATGTAGTATTGTATATCCCCTTAAACTCACCGTTTGTCGAATCAAACTTTACATTATTGTGCATAACCCCTATTTTCATCGCATAAAACCCACATTACGTATTTTTGATAAATAGCTAACTTTACTTTCTGACTTATATATGGTTAAATGGGCCCAGAAAAAGTAGTTATGGGGAGATCCATCATGTTAAGTGCAAATCAACTTCACAAGCAAAAGCTAGATAGAGAGCGTAAAGCGCAAGAAATCAAAGAGCTTGAAGAAATAACCAAAAAGCGTATTGCGCAAAGAAAAGCGGTACATCCTCCTAAGAATGAACATCCTCATGAAGGTGGCATTTTAGCGAAATTTGATCATTTAAATGATTTAAACCCAAACAGCTTGGTAGGCTATGCGCTAACCGCACTTGTTTTTAAATTATTGGAATTAGTATTTCATACTACATTTTTAATTCAAAAGCGCGATTATAATAAAGCGAAAGCGTTGGATGCTCAAAAAGAATATCGTATCTCTAAAGGCTTAGAAACTGATGACGGTGTCCGTCTTGCCTATCAGCAAAAGAAAAATCCAGATGGCAGCTTGATGTTTGATGCCAATGGAAAGCCCGTTTTTCCTGCGGTTTATATAGCAGATGACGCAGGTAACATTAATTATCATCGTAAACCCAATACCGATGGTACCGCTGACAGGTTTTCCATTCGAGTTAATGGTTTTACGCCAGAAGAAGATTTATTGGAAGCTTATGTAACATTGAAAGATGAAATGCTAGAAGAATGGTGTGGAAAGGGTAGTCTAACGCCTCAGGCAAGAGCGCGCTTAAGCCAAGACATTGACAATGAAGCGCATAAGCAGATGAAAAAATCTAAGAGTTTAGCTGCTGATAATATGATAGCAAATCCACTAAGACCTGTGCCAAAGCCAACCGGAAAATAAATCAAAAGGGGATTAATTTCCCCTTTTTTATTCCCCTACCGTTGCAAAATATTCCTTTATCACCTTCACCAGTTCTGTCATCAAGCTTTCATTAAACCCTTGTCTTATCACAATTCTTGCTACCAGCTTTTCGTGTAGAGGGCTTGGTAAATGAAAAGTGGGTAAGTGCCAACCATTGGCTGCTAAATAAGAAGCAAGGCCTGCCACATGATGCTCGGAATTTTGGCTTTCGACGGTAAATATAATACCGGGCAATGAAGCTTGGTTATTGGGGAGCATTATCTTAATTTGTTCAAATGGTGACAATTCGTTAAGCAACTGCTGTTGCATGGCAAATAGTGCTTGAATGGCTTTTTGATAACCATCAAAGCCTAGCGCTTTAATATAATAATATTGAGTCGCAAGATGTGCCCCAGAATGTGAAAATTGAATAGGGTAACGTTTAATTGATTTTCCAAGATAATGACTTTCATGCTGCAGCTCTTCAGAAGAGATTTCACCTCGAAGGAATAGCCATCCCAGGCTTGGGTAGACCATGCCAAATTTATGGCTTGAGACATTGATGCTCACAACGTGTGGTAAACGAAAATCCCAAATGAAATGAGGATCTCTAAATGGCGCGATAAAGGCGCCGCTTGCCGCATCGACATGAATTGGAATAAAGATGTTTTTTTCTTTTTTATATTTTTCCACAAGATGATTTATTTTTTGAATATCATCGAAGACAAGTGTCGTGGTAGCCCCCAAAGTACAACCAATGCCAATGGTATTGTTATCTATATTTTTCAGTATTTGATTCTCATCAAGCGTTAGGTGGGTCGTGTCAATATTGATGATTCGCAGTTCTATATCAAGATAAGAGGCGGCTTTTTGCCAGGCGGTATGGCCATTAGAGCCGATGATAAAGTTTGGTTTGCCATTTGTATTTTTTTGACTCTTTTTCCAGTCATATTTCATAAATATTAATGACATAAAAAGTGCTTCAGAAGAACCAGAGGTCGTAAAATAACGAAATTCATCATGAGGATGGCCATGGAATAAATCAAGAAAAAATTTACCGCAATCTTGCTCCATATGGGCAAATTCTGGATAAGCGCAGCTATCTACCGCATTGAAAGCACTGTAATGATTAAATATTTGAATAAACTCGTTATTCATATGGGTTGTTGAAAATGTCCCTAGGTTTTTTCTAGAGCGGGCAATTGAAATGAGTTCAAGCATTTTTTCGAAGGGGGTTTTATTTGAAGACATACACTTTATAACTCCAAAGTGCAACAGCAAATATGACTAAGATTTTTAAGAGTAGCGTAATGTACTTTGGAAAAATTTTTTGGAAAAAATAAGCAAATAAATTCTGATGAATAAGTTTTTTTAGTACAATCTTACTCACAGGTGTCGCCGGCCCTTTTGTGACATTTTCATGAATAGTAATATCTGGGTTTTGATTGGCTTCAATAAAATATCCTCGCGAATTTTCAATAGGAATTCCGATATCTTCACAAATCAAATCAAAACCAACAAAGTTTAAATTGAGTGCCTTTGCCGCAAGAGCCGCAAGTTTGGCATTTTTAGGATGAATGCTATTGAGATCCAAACCCTTCATCGAGCCCCCAAAGGTTGAATTACAGATATAGCGCAAGGGTATTTTTTCGTTTTGTTTTGGAATAGTTTTTTCATTAACGCCAAGATCATTAAATATTTCGACGGTTTCATCCATAATGCGTAAATCCCCTAAGGGAAGTAGATGCAGTAAACGTTTTCTTTTGGCATTTTGAAGCTCAATCAATTCAGCAATAGTATGAAGTCCATCTCCCACAACTTGAGCGGGGATCCTCTCAACAAGCCCGATCACTTTTCCATAAAGTACCAATACTCGATAAGAGCGTAAATCAGGCTGATATTCTTCGATGCTCATACAAAAATAATATTCGAAATTCTTTTTCAGAATAGACTGTAGTTGCTCTTCATCTTTAATATTACAAAAAACATCTTCCCCGCAAGAAGAATCGTATGTTGGCTTGGTCACGAGGGGAAAGTTTAATTGGCTGACATCAAGCTTTCCTTGCTCAAAGTCGTCGCGCAGGCAAGCACTGGCACGAGGAACGGGGAGTCCTGATTTTTCTAAAAGCTTATTGGTAAAAAACTTGTCATAAGTAATTGAAGCACTGGCTGCATCATTGAAAGGAGCATTACCATTACTAAAGAGAAAGGTTTTATTACCGAGAGAAATTTTAAATCCATTGATTTCTTCAATGGCAACGGGATGTAAATTTAATTCTTGGCTTGAGGCAAAGTATAATTCCATTACTTTGTTCATAGTAGCATATTAACCTTCACCTTTGCCTTTACCTTTTTTCTTACCTTTACCTTTTGCCTTTTTACCTAAAGTTTGCACCATCCCTGCTGAGCCTTTCATTAACTCGCCGCCAATTTCATGACCTTTTTCAGCAGATTTTTTAGCTTCTTGCATGAGATTTTGAACTTTAGATTGTTCAGTTTGTCCACCTATCCAACGCATAATTTTATCGGGTAGAACATGGATAAGACTAAAACATTCATGAATAATAGCAATAGCAACACCAGCATATAAGGTGAGCAATGCAATACATCCAAATACACCAAGTCCATGGACGGAGGATTCAACGGTTGCAAAAAATCCGTAATTAAGCATTCCTACCATCACTTCTGCTAATTTAGAGGCGATAGCAAAGCCAATGACCATTAAGCTTGGTCTTAAGAAGACATTGGCTACAAGTTGTACAGCAGGAGCCGCTTTGCCAAGGTGTTCACCAGAAGGACTCACTAAGCCTAGGGCAACGATGGGCGCGGCCACAATGGTTTCAATGACCAGTAACATCCATCCTAAAGCAGTAAACGTAAAGACCAGATAAGGTACCAAGGGCAAATAGATACCAATCATGCCCCCTGCAGCCCATAAAATCATAATTATGGCCATTAAAATGGGTATCAAGACGGTAATAATGGAACCGATGGCCATACAAAAAGGTTGCATGCCAGACATGATGCAAGCAATGAGTAAGGCTACTAAACTTGCAATCATCATCCCAAACCAAATATTTTCAGCGACAGCTAATAAATCTGACCCCACATCAGCCAAGGATGCGACAGGACCTCTAGGATCATTGGTGGTTAAATGTAGCATGAAATCCATGAGAGCGTTTCGAAGAGGGCCAGTAATGACATCGAGAAATTGGGCGACATCGGAATTAGAGCTGACACTAGGCAAAGTTAATGATCCAGTATTTGCCTCATCTGATGTTGCGGGGTCGGAAATGGCTAAATAATTGGTCATATAAGTCTTGGCTAGCGTGATTTTGCCTAAGCACGCTGAAGTGAGACTCCCTCCTTCAGGAGCACCTGTTGCCGTAGGAGAGTTATATTTTAGTTTATTATTTCCATTGGATATCATCACAAAATAATAACTGCCGGCAAAAATCCAACCGTTTTTAAGCGCTTTTTCATTTTCACCAGCTAAAGTAGGGACTGCCTGCGGCGTGGCTGCCAGGTTGTTGAGGATCACACTTTGTGCAGTAAAAATAACACTTGATGAAGAAGGCGTTTGTCCTATGGCAATTTCAGAGGCTGCTGTACCTAAATTATTATATGCCATGTTAAATGCCATCACGTTTGTTTGATCCCAAGAGGCTTTATCTGCAGCTTGGGCAGGGGCAGCACCTGCTGTGATACTTCCACAGACGGTGGCATTGGTTGTGCCTTCAGCACCAAAAGAAAGCTGGTCAGTGGTGTTAGCGGGTTGATATGCCGAGATGGTAGCGCTTCCCATCGACGCACGACATTCTGGTACATTGTTAACAACATAAGTACAAACCGCACTTTCTAATAAGTGTTGGGCTGCTGTTTTTAGTGCGCCTGGATCTTTTGCAGACACAGTGCCAAGTAAGCCGGTACCACTGCCTGAAAAGCCATAGACCACTTGTGCCCATACTTGGTTTGCAGCGGCAACGCCATAAACAACCACTTCCATCATTAACATTTGAAGAAGAGAATACCCACTTGCGGTGGGGAGCAAAAAGGCCATGCCGACGGCTGAACGAAGAGGGATCCAAAGAGATGACCACTTTTTACCCATCACTTCGCCTTCTTGGGCGGTATTAATGGTGGATAAAACGATGGTGTAACTAACGACAATACTACCTATAGTTAAAACGGCAATATTAAAAACAGAAAATAATTGGCTTATTAATGCATTACCAGAACCATGAGGAAGAGCAGAGCCAACGGGTCCAAAGATTTGTCCAAGATAAAATAATGATTTATCTTCATCTGGACTGCTCCAGGAAAATTCAAAACCAAATACAATACTTGGCACTAAGCTTAGTGCTAACCCGAGTAAGAATAATACTGCAACATTACGTTTCATAACACATACCTACTTGGTTCACATTATTTTCCTGATGCCATTTCTAAAGAACCACCCATTAACTTTTTACTGACTTCTTGCCCTGCTTGCATTGAACTTTCTGCATCTTTAGCAAGTTGTCCAGCATGACTATCTTCTCCATGCTCACCCATCCAACGTAATACTTTGTCTGGGAGAACGTAAATTAAGCTAAATGCTTCATGGACTAAACTCACAGCAATACCCGCATACAACATGATGACGCAGCAAAATCCGAATAACCCTATGCCACCGTTCATACTCATGGTTAAGGTTCCCGCAAATCCGAAGTTCAGCATGCCTATGGCTACCATGAGCAATTTTTGAGCGAAAATAAAACCTAAAATCATTAAGGCAGGTCTTAAGAAAAGTCCAAGTAAGATAACAATGGCATGACCGGCTTTACCGATTTCATCTTCAGAAGGAATAATCAATGTTAAGGCAATTAAAGGCGCGCCTATCATTGCTTCAATCACGAGTATGACCCAACCCATCGCACTAAAAGTAAACACTAATAGCGGTATCAGGGGAATATAGAGTGCCAATGAAATACCCGCTGTCCACAGAATCATTAAAATAGTCGAAGCAAGAGGGATAATAACCGCCAATAGAAAATCCACTGCCATACATAAGGGCTGCATACAGCACATAATGGAAGTACCTAAGAAAACTAAAAAGATAGCAATTAAGGCACTCCAAAATACGGTTTCAGCAGTTGAGGTTAAATTTGCGCCAAATGAGGCCATACAGGTAACGGGATCGCCTAATTGAGAGTTGGGATCTGTCGAATTACTCAAGCAACCCGACGTGATTTGATTACCAAGCCCCGCAGCGAGATCGGAGAAAAACGAAGCACCAAAAATGGCATTAAAAACATTACCGATACTTCCGCTGGCTACAGCAACATTAATTGGCACTAGAGAGCCACCGGAACTTTGTGCTGGCGTAAATACCTGCATAGCAGGATCTGTCATGACATAATTTTGATACAAACCTGGTGAATTAGATCCCCCGCCAATCAGATTAATCTTATCAATGAGAGGGTTTGCTTTCGTGGGACCTATCATTGTAACAATCAATCCAGTATTGGGTTGATTGTAAGCTAAGCTGACAGGAGGTGGGATATAACTTCCCGTTGCCACTAATTGAAAATAATAGTTTCCTGCGTGGATCCAGCCATCAAGTATGGCCTTCTCTTGATGATCCTGTAAGCTGACTGGACTGGTTGATGCTTGTGCTGCTCCTTGAAGAACGCGTGCTGCACTTACCCAAGAACTAGAATAATTCCATTGAGTGGGATTGGGATTGGCGAGTGACTCAGCAGCCGAGGGCTCTAAAGATTGCTCAGCAGACATAATTGCGTCGACAAATGCTTGTCTTCTAGCTTGTACGGTTGGATCGGAAAGACTTGAACTCCCTGTGATTGGATTGGAGCCTACATCCGGTACTTTGACCGAACCACATAAGGGGGCTTCACCAGTGGTGGGTGCATTGCTGCGACTAAAATCAACAGAGCCTCCATCTGCAGAAATAGTGGGAGTAATAAAGCCATCTTTGAGGCCAGCCGCCACAGCAGTATCGGCAATAATGGCGTCATTCAAAATTTGCATACAAACAGTGCTTTTGAAAATATTAGCCACGGCGGTTACACTATTTTTAACGTCTGCTAAGCGCGTATCTGAAACTTGGCTCCCCCCAATGGCATTGGATTGAATAACTTGAGTCCACAGCGCATTCGCAGCCCCCACACCTTGTACAATAAGCCACATGACAGTAATTTGGATCCAATTATATCCACCTACAGAAGGGAGCAATAAATACATACCAAATCCTGCACGCGCAGGGATCCAAATAGAAGACATTTTTTTACCGAGAGCTTCACCTTCTTGGGCGGTATTAATTGTGCCAACCACCGTTGTGACGATAATGATAACAATGGCAAGTGCAAAAACAATTTGATTGAAAATATAAACCATTTGGCTAAAAATAGGATTACCGCTACCTTGAAGAGGTAATGAACCGACCGTGCCAAATATCTTGCCAAGATATTGCATAGACTTGTCGGTGGCAGGAACATCGAAGGGTCCTGCCATTGCAAGTATTGGTACAAAAAACAAAACAAAGAGTAAAAATACTCTTATCACTACTTTCATTATTTTGCCTTCTTGTGTAAAGCATCCTGTCTAGTGACATCTTTTGGATTACTTTTCAATACGATGTCATGGCTCTCAACTTGATGAATTTCAGAATTCATCCATTCTTTAAGGGTGCAACCTAATTTGCGATTACGTAATTGAAATAACCAAAAATGGAATCGGAATGCTTGAGTCAAAGCATACAATGCTAAACAGAATGCAATTAATGAAGTTGTCATATTTCGTTGATATGCCAAGTAAAGAGCATAAGCTACGATGAATAAGGCAAGCGCAATAAAAAAATAGCATAACCGCGTAAATTCTTTTTTGCGTTCAACAAGATCTTCTTCTGTCAACTCCAAGCGTTGCATGGCTTCTTCGAATGTTTCTGCACTTGATGCTTTTTTGGGAATTACGATATCTAAAAAAAGTATTTTGAAGCGATCGGCGGTATCACCCAGGTAATCCCAGCTCATCCATTTGTCAACGCGTACGTCGACTAATCGGCCTCCCACTTTTTTAATAATACCCATTGATGACCTCTTTTAATTTAACTGATTGTAAGTTTGGTTAGCATTTGTTTGTATCCACACTCATAGGGAATACTCGCAATCGCCCCTTATATTCTTTATCGCATCTTCTTTATAATATATTTACATATTAACATCAGTTTACCATGTAACATAAACACTCGAAAAATATGTCTGCCTCTTTTTGTAAAATAATCTTGATCTGCGCTTACCTGTTTGGAGATAGGTCATAAATTTATTTTAATTTTATGGAACTTTTGTGACCTTGGTCGCCCTCTATGCATATAGATTGCTTTTTTATTTTATTTTTTGTGAATGGACACAATATTTTAATTGAATGCTAGTTTTGAAAAATAAGAAGGGGTATTATGTTAGTGATACCTCTAAATATTATGTCAGCAATGCCTGTGACCTATTTTTATTTTCAGTTTAAGAGTAGGTCGGAAATGACAAAAGGCCGAAGGAGAGAAATATGCCTGATATGTCACTAGAAGCGGTTCATGCCTTTTGGCATGACTATGACAAGCGGACGTTATATCGAATTGTTACGTCCATGGAGGGTATAGAAAATTGGGCAGCTGACGATGATCCTAAAGTGGAAGAGACATTGCTGCGTTTAGGTGCTTGCTTAGATGAACTCACTGATTTTGAGATCAACGATGAAGCAACCCTAATTAAAGTACTAGCGAACATGCGTTCAGGACGTGCCTTGAGGCTGATGCAATTTTTAGATGTACTAAAACCAGGCACAGCATCAAAATTACTTATTTACGCTGAAGAGCAAACTAAAGATCCTGCTCATAAAAATAGGTATGCGGATTTATTTTTGAAACGTAATCTTGCTTTTGAACGGCTACAACTATTGGGTCGCGTATTTGCCCCAGAAAGAATAAATTTAGTCTTAAAAGCACTGGAGTCGAGCCATGAGTAAACTACCAAAAACATTATTAATGCTTGCATTGATCGCATTGAATGGACAAGTCATGGCAGACTATATGGCTGATGCTGCAGCTTTAGACTCAGCAACCGGTACGGGTACCAGTAATGCGATTACTTCTTATAAAACAGATATCGATAAATTTTCTCCCCCTCCTCCTTGTGTGGATACAGCAGGAGCAAATAATACCCCAGCCATTTCATTTACTTTAGGCACACCTGCGCAATTATCATGCAGTGGTGGTAGCGGCGGCGGTGGTGGTGGCGGCGGTGGTGTTAATCTTCCTCCTCCTCCCCCTAATCCTCTTGATAATGGAAATGGTGGTGGTGCTTGGGGTGGCGGGTGATTCGGGTTTAGAATTTTGGAAAATGAAGCAGGTGCGCTATGAAAACAAGTAACATGAAACAGTCGATAGGAGCGATAGCGCTTGTTGGTGTGCTACTGTCGCCAGCGCTAAGTTTTGCAGTCGGTGAGCCCGTCTATGACCAACAAGTAGAATCAGCGGTCAATAACCAGCTTAATAATACCAATTCTAAACTTGACTCTGTCAGCACGGGTGTGAATTCTGTACAACTGAGTACTTCCGATATACTTAAGTTTATGAGCCAAAGTGCAAGCGGTAGTCCTTATACGAGTATGGATCAAATCAGTGCAAAGTATGTTCAAGCGTTAATTAATTATGACGCTGCAGCCAGATTGAATGCATATCAATATGACCAGCAACTCTTATTTATGAAAGCGCCTGGAAGTGAATCTGCAATAAAAGCGGGAGCTTTAGTAGGAAGCACGAATGTCAATGCTGCTGCTTTACAAATATCAAACTTGAGTTATCTCTCTGCAATTGCTCCTTTTTCTAATGCCAAGAATTTTACGGGACCCCTTGCCGGTGGAACGTCGGTAACCATCGCACCATTAGATAAAGTGAAACTCTATGATGATAATTTTAAAAGCTTTGTGGCAGATGGGAATACGGCAGGATTAACCATTGTCAATCCTTCTCAATTTATACAGAGTGACAATCTTGTCAAAAGTGGTCTTAATACACAAAGTCAACAAATGATAGATATTTTGACTAATGCTCCTCCTATCATAGATGCATCGCTAATGGCACAAATTCAAAAGGGTGCTGGAGGCGGCGATCCTGATGGGGGTGGTAAAGAACAAATCGTGGATGCATTAGCTGAATATGCCATCTTATCAGTTAGTAAGAATGCACTCGCGGATGTGATTTCAATACGTACACCGGGTAAAGATTCTAATGGTAATGAGTTACCACAAAGTGCGATGGAAGCGTTGGTACAATTTAATAACGAGCACTTTGGTAATAAAGAATTCTTCACATCATTAAGTACGGCATCGCCAGCAGCTTTAGCTCGTGTAAATGCTCAAATTAATTCTGCTTTGTATGATTTGATGCTTCGAATGTATAAAGTTCAGGAAAAGCAATTGGTGCTATTAGCTACCATGAATACGATGCAAGCTAAAATGAATATGCAAATGGATAAATTGAATAGTCAAATTCAATCTGCACAAGCGCAAGCCGCCAAAGCACAAAGTGATTATAAAGCGGCAGCTTCTTCTTGCAAAGCAGGACAAATACTTGATGCTAATGGTAATTGCATGGATTATCAACCACCTGAAACACCTAAACAGTAGCGGCGGTTGTTTACTTGGAAAAACCACTGTATAACTGTTTTAACTAACCTCAAGAGGGGCAATGATTGCCCCTATTTTTTGCGATGAAGCATAAACGATATATTAATGCCATTTTAGCCGTATGTGGATTTGCCATTGTTGGATGGCTATCTTTTATGCGTCCTGATTGGCTATTAGGCCTTGGCATCTTTACCTTTGTCTTTGGTTATTTTCTTATCCTTATTTGCCTCACTCCAGCTGGCAATCTCATGTTAGGGGAAGAAAAAGATAAACCCTCTCTTCTAAAATGGTTTTGGCAGCTTTTCAAAGGCCAGATGGCTTTACTCATATTTACTATTGCAGGTGTCGTTGCTTTTCTTGGGGCAGGTCCAAGCTTTGCTGAAGGTTCCATCACTTTAAATTTTGCCGAAAATGTTATCAAAGACTATTCGCGTTGGCAGTGGGGTATTTTTCCTTGGGGGGTATATGGAGTATGGGGGGCAATTATTGCGTATATTTGTTATGTCAAGAAAGGAGAACCCTATCTTTATCAAATGGCCAGAGAGTACAGCCCTCGACGATTTGAACCTAGTCTTAAGACTTTTGTTGAAGGAACAAATAGTGGTTCTAGCATTTTAGCCTTAACCATGGTTGCATGTTCCATTATTTTACTTTTAAGTTATTGTATCGAAGTTATCTATCATATTCATCATTTTGCCATTCCCGTTGTCACCTACACTGTGATGTCGATTCTTATACCCTTAATCTCAATCAAAGCAGGGCGCAAATTAATATATAGATTATCCTCAAAAAGGGGAAGTTTGCGTAAATTCTACAGTGTTATGATAGTGGTGATGATTTTTATTATTATTATTGCTTGCTTTGCGAATCTTCTTTTTATTAAATATTTTCCTGAACTTTATAAACTCCAATGTCAACAATGTACTAATTATTTTATTAATTTGCCCATTGATGTTCGCTTTGCGGCACTTTATTGGGGGTGGTGGCTAATTTGGACACCCTTAGCAGGCTCCTATTTAGCGGCAATTTCTAAAGGCAGAACGTTGCGTGAATTTGTGGTAGGACTATTTCTTCTTCCTCTTCTCATATTCTGCTTCGGAGCAATATGGGGCCTTAATCCTATTTTGTGGATAATACATGCAGTAGAAAATCTTATTCTTTTACCTTTAACTTTTCTTCATTTCGCAACTCCTGAAAGTTTATTTAATGCAGGAAAAGCAATATTTTTGCTTAGTCTTGGCATCATCACTTGGGTAATATTTGGCAAAATGATAGGAAACTGTAAAACAACCGCTATTTTTTATACCGGCTTTATGCCTATCAATGAAGACGTAAAACAAAATAGATTATGGCTAAAAGATGGCATTAGAATGCAAGGTATTTCCATGCTGGGGAAAAAATTATGGTTTAGCATTATCGGAACCTTATTTTTGCACACCTTAGCGGGATGGTATGGCATTCAAATCCAAGTCGCCGCCTTAGGGGTTTTAGTCATAGGTGCCATTTCAGCCGCTTTTGATTTTTACTTTTTGCGTTTTTTCACCGATAAAGTATGGTTAGGAAATAGAAATATACCGCCGTATTAAGATGAAGAAAATCCCCCGCTAAGACGCGGCCCCCTTCGTTTGTCCCCTTGTGGGATTTCAAAGTGGGCTTAAGTCGCAAAGCGACTTGTGGTACTAGCAAGTTAATGAATAACAGCTATTGCACAGGTTGCTTTGCAACCTACGCCTCCTTTGTCAAAGGAGGCGTAGGTTGCAAAGCAACCTGTGCAATAGAAGTCCCCATGAACCTGCTATTACTACAATGTCGCTTTGCGACTAGCGCCCACTTTGGAAAAGGGGGCCGCCGTAGGCGGGGGATTTTATCTTGAAAAAATCCTCCCGCGCTCAGAAGCGCGACCTCCTTTGTCAAAGAAGGCGTAGGTTGCAAAGCAACCTGTGCAATAGAAGTCCCCCATTACTTAAGGGGCCTAAGGCCGGGGAATTTTGTTAAAGCGCACATACACCCAACCACTCATCTATATCGAACTTTTATCAGTATTTGATTGTCTCACTTTTAAATAGGTCAAATTCAAACAGTTTTACCATTTATAATGCATAAAAGGTGGGATTATGAAAGGTGGAATAGGCGGCAAGGATGGTGGGAAAAGTCAAAAAGACATTTTGGTAGAGGCTTTGGAAAAGCATAGGAAGGTAGATGAAGTAGAAGATGAACCTGTCAATCCTCATACTGACTTCCAACAGGATTGGGATGAAGATGAGCCCGTAAAAAAAACTCCTACACCATTAACCCAAGAAACGCCTTTAGCTAAACCTATTCAACCCCCTCCCCAAGAATTAAGTCAAACACTTCAGGATTCGGTGAAGGCTTTGCTTAAAGATTTAAAAATTACTGCTTCATTTACGAAAGATAGAATAAATATAGTTTACCCTAAAGAGATGAGTTTATTAGAAACTATTCGCATCAATAAAATTTTAGAAGAAAATGGTTTAAAAGGGAAAGTGAATATTGAGAAAATAACGGCCTTTATGAATAATGAGGATGCTAAAACTGCTTTTAAAACTGAAGTACAAAACTCAAGCACACCAACGCCTAAGAGTATGACGCAATTAGGTTCGGAATTTGTGAAGACAATGGCAGAGAAGGAGCTGGATATTCCTGATCAAAAGCCAACAATATTGAGAGATGAAGCAAAAAAATTAGACTCAGAACCCTCGATGGAGAAGCCGGTTCCACCACCACAAAATACTTCAGGATCTAAAATAAGCCCAATTCAAGGCATCCAATATTTTCTCCAAGAAGACAGTCCTTTTTTTGGGTTAGTGAAATTAGGAGCAGAAACTTTTACTGCAAACAGAACAATGGGTACTGAAAACATTGAAACGATGGAAATTTTTACTGAAAAATCACCCATCAATGAAAATGAAGAGGTGAGCCAAGAAATTGAAGCTTTACAACAAGCATTAGATCAATTAGACATATTATCACTTGCTGCAGTGAACTCGGGAAAAGCAGCGAGATTTAAAGCTTTAACTTCTGGTACGGACCAGGGATCGAAAGCTTTTGTTTTATTAGTTGATAGAAAAGAAATTGCTGAAAAGTTTGATGAGCTAAAGAAAGTATATCATGAGAGATTAGCAGATATTAAAGAAAGAGATAAAAAATTAGCTGAAGAAAAGAAAGATAATGACTTAGAAGATGACCTAGAAGATGATGTTGAAATTCAAGAAGAAATTTTGTCTGATGCAGAACTTCCTCCCCCCGTACCGCAGACAACGACACCTATTACACAGGAGTTAATGGAAGAAGCGAAAAAAGTGCCTCCCCCGCAATATACACCTCCGCCATTTATTCCTCAAACATCGATACCAATTCTAACGAGCACCTCTCCAACCGCTCAACAAACTGTTGCACCTACATCACCAATTGATGATGCAACAATGAAACAAATATTAAGTGAATTTAAATCTATTCAAAAGAAAGATGGAAGCCCTGTCTCTGATGAAGATATAGAAAAATTAAAAAAAGCAATAACAGAATTAAAGGATGAACAATTATCCAATTTACAGGTATTTATCAATAATATTCAGCCACTCATGCAAACCATTACGGATGGACCTGTTGTTAATACAGATAATCTTTCAAAAATATATCAAGATTTCAAAAATAAAGATAAGCCAACATTATCAGAACCTCCTAAGACGACGACACAAACAACCCCTATTGTTACCGTACAACCTAGTTCTGAAGAAGCAGAATTAAGAAAAGAGATAGTAAAAGACAAAGAATTCTTAGAAACGGATGACAAGAAAAATTCTGAAGAAACAAAAAAACGTGAAGAAAATATAAAAAAATTACGATCAAAGCTGAATGCAAACAATCCAGAAGCACCAGGAAAGCATTTGCGAGGATTGGAACAAGGTAGAGAAAAAGCAAAAGAAATGGTAAAGGGTATGTTTGATGACGCAGCTAAAATACAAAACCCTTATGAGCAATTAGCGGCATACATCGTGGCTATTTTGGCTGCACTTTTTGCAGGAGTGGGTATTCTTGGAAACAAAGGTTTAGAGAAAGTCTTTGAAGTTCAGTTTAAGCAAATTCAACCCCATCTTAATAATTTAGAAAAGCTTTACAAACAAAAAACAGCTCTTGAAGATAAAATTGCCAAACTCAAAGATGATGAACCTCTTACGCCGCGTCAACAAGCCAATTTAAATGAATTGGAAGCAAAATTGAAAAGATGCAACAAAGGAATTGAGGCTCATGAATCACTGATTAAACGCATGGCGACTAATAAGGAAAATAAAGCTGAGGATAAAATTCAAGCGGCTCAAACCAAAATTGATGATGCCGAAGCTTTGAAAAAAGCTTCAGAAGAAATGATTGCTTATTGTGATACCACTCAAGCAGAATTGCAAGCCCAGTTAGACGAAGAAAAAGATGTAGAGAAACAAAAGCCAATTAAAGCACAACTTGAAGAAGTGGCTAAAACGCGAAAAGAGGCCGAAGACACCATTAAGGCTCAGGACAAGATAATTGAGTCTGCAACCCAAGAACTTGACAGTGCCAAAAAGGAAAAAGACAAAGCTCAAGATGCATCAGCAATATTGGGGGCATTAGGAACAGTTGGTCAAGGAGTGGGGCTTGATCAAACACCTCCTCCTCAAACTCAAGGGGGCTCAACATCCATTCTCACAGTAACGAAACCGACAACATCACTTGATGAATTACCTCCGCCATTAGATCCACCTACCTCAGAACAATTAGAAGAGATTAGACGTCGAGAAGCCGAAACAAGAGGTGCGCAATTACCTGAACCTATAATAGATCCACAAGTCACTACCCCGCTGTTTACTCAAAAGAATAATGTCGGAGCTTTATCGCAAAGAATAGGTGAAAAAGTAAAGGACGCTCAAGAAGTAATAGATGCTCAGATGGATGCTCAAGCTGTGTTAGATCAGTCTGATCCTACGTTACAAGCTAAAAAAACCAAACGTGTCAGGTTCGAAGATGAAGAAGAGGGTAAAAAAGATAAGACAAAAGTGAAGAAAGAAGGTGAGGCAGAAGAGGAGCTAGTTGATCTAGATCAGGATCAAGATGAAGAAGTGGATGTAGGCCTTGAACTAGAGGGACTAGAAGGAGAAAAACTTGATGAGGCTCTGGAAAAGCAAAATAGAGAAATGGGCTTACTCAGAGATGACAATGTATCAGCGATGGTCTTTGGTGGAGCTGCAAAAGCAAGAACGGAAGCCGTTAAAGAGGCCACGCTTAAAGAAATGGAGTCTAGAATCAAAGAAACTTGGCCGATGGAAAAAGTGGAACAAGAGCAAGAAGAGCTTGATGAAAATGATCAACCCATCATAAAAGAGGTTGATCAGCCAGTAGAATTGAGGGCACAGCTTGAAGGTGAGGCTTATGATGCTTATATAGAACAACATGAAAATAAATCGCCGTTAGATAGCGCTTTAGAAGCGGTAAAAGATTCTAAAGATACCAAAGAAATGCAAAATCAGCTGCAATTTCTTTTACGCGGAGCTAGGCAACAAGTCATGGATTTGAAAAAACCGCCCTTACCAGATAAAGAGCCTGATAAATCTCAAAGAGAACAGGATATTGAAGTGGCAACACGCACAATGATGGCGATAGAAAAAATGCAGCATATGTTGTCTACGATGAAGGCGATGAATAAAGGCGGTCAAAAAATGTCTGAAGAGCAGTATAAAGTACATTGGGCTAAAATTCATACTATTCTCTCTAAGCATCCTCCTATCGTAGAACCAGGATATATTGGCCAATTAAATTCAGCCTTAAATAAAATTGATAAAGACAATGTTTATAGACCCCCTGTTACGAAATTGGGCAAAGCTGGAGAAACATTGGCAAAACCAGGTAAAGCTATAGCTAGAAAAGTGAGAGAAAAACCAGTTAAAGTTGAAGCGGATGCGAGTGGAAACAATGTACAACTTCATCTTAATTATAGTCGTGCCAGGGTAACAGGTACGGTGGGTGTCTTTGAACAACATAAACACAGAAAAACGCAAAGTGGTGCAAAAGAACAGCTGGCAAGGCAAGTTTCAGAGGGCCTCACAATTGCCATGAATCAATATGGTAAGGGAAGTGAACAAAATCCAATTAGTATTACTTATATTCCCCCAGAACGTCCACAACCTGAAGCAGCATTGGCTATGTTGTTGGAGCTTAAAGAAAGAGCAATGTTAAGTGGACAAAATATTCATCTTCTTCATCCTGTCACAAAAGAACCCATGCGAATTACTCCTCAAAGTAAGCTAACCCCTGAAGAGGCATCTTGTTTTAACCATTTTGCAAATCAAAGACCTATTGTAGGGGCTAAGATGGGTCAAGAGTGTGCAGGTTATGCTGAGTTTAAAAATGTCAGGGACAATGATGGTAATAAACTTGTGGATAAAGAGCAGAAAAAAGGTGGCAAAGATGAGAACGAAGTTGATTTTACTGATGCAATCAATGCGCGTCTTGATACTCGCATGAAAGTTTTAGACAAGAAAATTGGCGAAAAAATAGATAAAATCGCTGGTATCGATGATCCTGATAGGACAAGAACCAGTAGATTAGGCACATAATCTATTTCTTAGATTTATAACCCGGCTTTAATGGCGATTTACTCGCACTACGAGTATTCTCTTCTTGTTCATCAATTCTCGCACGCTGCTTGCGACCTTCTTGAGTCTTCCTTTCTTTGAGTTCTTCTCGTGCAGAAAGCGTTGCTGATTCATCAGGTAAATCAGTTAATTCACTACCAAGCGTGGCAATTTGCATCACTTCTTGAGCACTGATCCCTAACACTTTTGCGATTTGAGCAACTGAACAAAAGCCAATCAGATACCAACAGAGCATCCACTGTCTTAAAGCATGAATGGAACCTATCGGTAACCCGGTAAAATCATCAAAGTCACTGATTCCACCATCCCCTTTGCAATTAAGGCAAATATAAAAATGACGTTGATCTTCAACATCAGGAGGAGGATCGCGTCTGACGACATTACTGGAATGACACCGTGGACAAACCACACCTTGTGGCCAACGAAGCATTTTTAAGGTTTTAAAGATTTCACCTTGACCAAGCAGACTCTGAATGGCTGCTATGCGTGAGTCAACTTGAGTACCACGAGGGAGATCTCGTAGTCGTTTTAAAGCCTTGATATTGTCATCATCATGCGTTTCATCGGTCATGATTTTTTCCTTTTCCTTGGAAGGAGGCTTGGTGATGCTTTCTTCAACGCGACTCGAGACAGGTGGTTTTGAGGGCTTAGACAGTCTTTGGGCATAAGAAGGATCATGTCTTGGTGCAGGGGAGTCGTGAAAGAGGCTGACGGGCATATCTTCTAATTTTTTTAAGATAGCTTTATTGATCTGGGGTTTATCATAAGGTGTAGCTGCGCTTTCTTCACTCGACGTGATTAATGCAGTAATTTTTTTAAACCAATCAGACATACAAACTCTCTATATCCGTTATCAAGTACTAATCCCTGTGACTTGGTTAGGCAAAAATTGAAAAGGCCTCAACCTTCACGGCCAGTAATTAAACCTTATTCCGTAGTTTTGGTCAACTGATTGAAAAAATTGAATTTTATAATCATTGCAACCAATGATTAATTAGGTGAATTTTTCTTGGGTTTCTCAGTAAGTGCAAGTGCAGGTTCGGTTCCACTGAGTTCCTGAATTTGATCCAATATTTTTTTGTGAGTTGGGGTAATGTGTTCGAGAGATTTTCCCGCTTTTTCTTTCCATTTAGGGTTTTCTGTAAAATTTACTGTGATACCACGCATATGATTATACGTTTCTCTTATGTTGAGAAGCGCAAAGTTGGGGTCCAGTTTTAATTCCTCAACTATTTTTTGAAGTTTTTCTATACTCGCTTTTTCTATATTAGCCATACTGTTGCTCCTTCAGGAGATGCTACACCGAAGCCTGTTGAGGGATAGTAATCCCTATTAATTTAAGCTCGTGTGCAAATACATCTTCAGTTAAATCGTCTAAATGATATTTCTCTATAATGGGCATTAGTTCAATAACAAACTCATTGAAGCGGATTATATCATGAAGTTGTTTAATTCGCTCACTTACTTTTTCAACGGATTCTACATCCCAATGACTACCCCGTGGAGAAGGGACCCCTAACTTATTAAGTAGCTCAGCTATTCCTGCATCGTTCATTTGCCGTCCACGATACTCAATAAATTGCTTTTCTAGATTAAGTGCAGATTCATTCATTTTAATGCGTTCAAGGACTTTTTGAAGTTGGGATAGCACCCAATGACCGCCTTCTGGGGCTGTAAAACCATCTTCATTCAAAGCACTTACCATGCGACGTTGAGAATAACCTTTTGAACGGTAATCATTGATAATGGGTTGCAACATTAAAGCAAAAATAATGGCATTATCAATTTTGGGTTTATTCACTTTTGAAATGACATCAGAAGCATGCGGATTTCCTGATTTTGCGGTGGTTCGGCTCAGACCTGCTTTAATCAATTGCCCATGGAGTTCTCTTTGTTTTTTCGCATGTTCTACAAGAGCCGCAAAATTATCTCTTTTAATAAAAGGTTGATCGCAACAATACAACTGAGCCGTAAATGAGGCATCGGGATTCTTTTCTAATAATCGTAATATTTGTTTTGCAAAAGCATCATTATTGGTAAGATTTCTGATTTCACCAATCACAAGATGAGCTTTATTTTCTAAGCAAAACGCAATGGCTGCTTCTAGCTCAGGCCAACGGTGACGATGGCGATTATCATCAGCTGTTTCAGTAAATGATTTAAGTAGGGTGCCTTGACCTTCATGGGTAATGTACTCTTGAATTCGTTTTTCTTGAATATTCAGAGACTGATTTGAAAACAATACTTGTGTGCTGCTGCGCCTCGCAGGATTAATGATATAACCTACATATAAATTTGTACTTGCCACTTTTCATTCCTTACTGGACAAATTTATAAAAATTGAGAGTATATACATGCTGTCATAAAAGCACTTACCCATAAGACCTAGTATAGAAACATATTTGCTTTGTAGCCACCTGTGTATATGGTTCGCGTATATGCTCTTATTCCCTCATCAGCCGCGCTGGAGAGGCAAGGGAGGGGTCCACTTGAGGTTATTTACTGTGTTTAGAAACAGCCTCTAATAAAGAGGCTTTAATTTGTTGGATTCGCAAAGGATCAGTGATTGCAAGCTGGGTTTGGCTATCACTTATATAAAAGACATCTTCAACTTTATGTCCCAGCGTATTGATTTTTGCACTGTGCAATATGATGTCATTCTTAACAAAAACTTCGCCTATTCTAGCAAGTAATCCTGGAAAATCGGGAGCATCCATTTTAATAATGGTTTTATCCTGAGATTTAGGAGAACTTATTTTTATTTTTGTATTCACGCTAAAAAATTTTAAGTTTCGTGGAACATGCCTTGAAACAAAAGGTATCTTTAATTCTCCTTGTTGCTGAAGAAGCATTTCAAGAGAATGACGTATTTCTGCAAGGCGCTGTGGACCGGTAATAGGTGTGCCAGAAATATCAAGTACAATAAAGCTTTGCAGCGAATAATGATGGCGTGTGGTATTGATCCTGGCTTGTACAATATTAAGAAAAACTTTCTCCATCGTCGCACAGATGCTGGCAAATAAATTGACATGATCTTTGGCATAAATAAATATTTCAGTGCCCACTTGGTTGTGATGTGCTCGAATTGCAATAGTAAAGGTTTTGTGTTCAAAATCAGAATTCAATATTTCGCTAGTTTGCCAAGCTATATTCGAAGGTGCTTCGTTTTTAAAATATTCATTGTCAAAGTGCTCCCATAATTTTTCGTACGCGCTGTTTTCAAATCTACCCATAGCAAGTATTTTTTGTTTACTATTTTCAATACTGGTAGATTCTTTTGTTTCAAGAGGACTCATCAGTTTACGCTTTGTAGCCAGATATAAATCTTGTAACAATGCCGCTCGCCAATGATTCCAAAGGGTTGGGTTTGTTGCAACAATATCTGCCACCGTTAATAGGTACAAATAACATAATCGATGTGGTGTTTTGACAGCATTGGCAAAGGTAGCTATTATCTTGTCATCACAAATATCTTTACGTTGCGCTGTTATCGACATCAGAAGATGATTATTCACTAACCAGGAAACCAGATCTGCGTCTTCATCAGGGAGAGAGTGAAGGTTACAAAATTGCCAGGCAAGCTGTGAGCCAATTTTACTGTGATCACCGCCTTGACCTTTGCCGATATCATGAAAGAGGCCACTAAGATAGAGTAAATCAACTCTGGTTGCCTTACTTTTGCATTCAGACAGATAGGCAAATTTATCATAGAGTTCGTGTTGATAAAAATATTGAATATTTTGAACAAGTAATAGTGTGTGTGCATCGACTGTATAGTTATGAAACAAATCATATTGCATTTGTCCAGCAATTAAAGCAAATGCAGGAATGTATTTGCTTAAAATACCAAAGCGATGCATCAATGTTATTGTGTTTGCGCAATGGGGTGATTTTAATATCTTGTTAAAGATTTCATGACACCGAGAATTATTGAAATGATCTTCCGGATAGGTATTGAGAACTTTATTAATAAGTCTGCTTGAAGATGCACAAAAGCCTTGAGCTTTGTTTTGGGCTATGAGCAAAAAAAATGATAGTAAATATTCAGGTGATTGCAATGCAGCATTATCAGATATTTTAATGAAATCTGCCGCTGTCTCAGGCAAAATTTCTTCTTGATAATGTTGACATAATAAATCCGTTATATTTCGCACGTTTGTAATGGTACGAAAATAGGTTTGCATAAATAATGAAAGCGTCTTATTTAATGTTTTAGCGCGGTATCCAAATTTTTCAGCTAATATTTCTTGGTATTCAAAATAGAGACGATCAGTAGATTTGGCCGAGATAAGGTGCAATGCATAACGAATTTTTAGTAAAAATTGATTCGATTTATTTAATGCTTCATACTCGCTGTCGTTGATATCTTGGTTTTCAACTAAACTCATCAGATCATTGCATTTGTATTTTTTAATAGCTAGCCATGAGATTAATGAAATATCTCTTAACCCTCCTAAAGACTCTTTGATATTAGGCTCTAACAGATATTCTGTTTGATCTGTACGAAGAAGCCGAGATCCTCGTTCTTTGCATTTGTCAGCAAAAAAAGCCTCAAATGTCCATAATTCAGTCATCGCTTTTTTTAACTCGTTAAAATCCGAAGATCCTGCGAGCATTCTTGCTGTGAGTAAAGTGGTATAAATAGAGAGATCATCTTGAGCGTAAGCCAAACATTCTTGCAAGGTTCTGACACTCAGGCCTAGCTTTATGCCACAATCCCAGCAAAATGCCACAAATTGTTCTATTTTATGGTTTAAAAGCGTATCAGATTTTGGTGGAATCAAAATGAAAATATCAGCATCAGAACCAGGATGAAGTCGCATTTGGCCATAGCCACCCACAGCCATGAGAGTGACATCATGGAAGGTGAGTTCATATTTTTGCCATGCATAGAGAAGTAGTTCGTCAAGACAGCGTGTGCGAAGATAAAGCAGATCGGAAATATTGTATTCTTGCCAAAAAAGGTTATCAAGCGCACCACAGGCTTTGCTCCATTTTTGGCGAACTTCGGTAATTATTTGAGAGGGTTTATTGGCTTTGATTTCTTCTAGTTGTAAGCTAATGAGTTCTGGGGCACTCATTAGCTTATATCAGTTTCTTCTGTTCTTTTGGTAAGAACTTCATGCCCCTGCTCAGTGACTAAAATGGTATGTTCCCACTGGGCTGAAAGGCTGTGATCTTTGGTGACTACCGTCCATTGATCAGGTAATAATCTGGTGTGACGCTTACCAGCATTTATCATGGGTTCAATGGTAAAAATCATACCAGGCACCATTTCCATGCCTGTTTTTGCTTTGCCATAATGCAAAATTTGTGGCTCTTCATGAAAGATTTTACCTATACCATGTCCACAATATTCTCTGACAACTGAAAAACGATTTGCATGAGCATGTTTTTCAATAATTTCACCAATATCGCCTAAAAAATTTCCAGGTTTAACTTGTGAAAGCCCAAGTAATAAGCACTCTCTGGTTACTTTGATTAATCTGGAAGCTTGTACTGAAGGGCTTCCGACAGCAAACATTTTACTAGTATCACCATGATATCCATCCTTAATGACGGTGACATCGATATTAATAATGTCACCTTCTTTTAATTTTTTATCATTAGGGATCCCATGACAAATCACGTGATTAATAGAAGTACAGATAGACTTAGGAAAACCTCTATAATTCAATGGTGCAGGAATAGCGTCTTGGACAGTCACAATGTAATCATGACAAATATTATTCAATTCATTGGTGGTCATACCGGCTTTGACGTGAGGCTCAATCATTTCCAAAACCTCGGCCGCAAGCCGTCCAGCAATGCGCATTTTTTCTATGTCTTCAGAGGTTTTGATGGTTACGTTTGAATTTGATGCCATGCCAATTATCCATTTCAATGATGATGATTTATTCTCTCGCTACACCAAAGTATATAGGGCATATAAGCGATAGTCGACCAAGCCTAGTCCGCAGCTTTATTTATAGGTGCACATATGGTATAAAACCGCGCCTAGGCTTGCAATTTCGCATACCTAGTTATTTATATACCACACATATGTCGGCACATTATTCAGGGTGCTTGCAGGGTCAAACTCTCAGCATTACCAAAGCGAAGAGTCCTGGAAGTTGGATGATGGGACATATGGAGGCCCAACCCTACTTGGAGAATACAATGGCTAATAACATTACTATGCGTCAAATGCTTGAAGCAGGCGTTCATTTTGGTCACCAAACCCGTTTTTGGGATCCTAAAATGAAGCCTTATATTTTTTCGACTAAAAATAAAATTCATATTATCAATCTAGATATCACCTATCCCATGTTCCATGAAGCAATGAACTTCATCAAACGTGTTGCGCAAAGAAATGGCAAAATTTTATTTGTAGGCACCAAGCCCAGTGCAGGAAAGATAATTAAAGAGCAAGCTGAACGTTGTGGCATGCCTTTTGTTAATTATCGTTGGCTTGGTGGAATGCTAACTAACTTTAAAACAGTAAAGCAATCTATCAAACGGTTACACGAACTTGAAGCCATGAGAGATGATGGCACTTTTGAAAAATTAGTGAAGAAAGAGGCGCTTACTCGTTCACGTGAATTAGATAAACTTGAGCGCAGCTTAGGTGGTATTAAGAACATGGGCAGCTTGCCGGATGCGCTTTTTATTGTTGATGTCGGCCATGAAAAAATATCCGTCGCTGAAGCGAATAATTTACGTATTCCAGTAGTAGGTGTTGTGGATACTAACAATAATCCACACGGTATCGATTATATTATTCCTGGCAATGACGATGCATTACGTGCGATTGAACTCTATGTTTCGAGCGTTGCGGAAATTATTTTGGATGCTAAAAGCAATATGCAGCCAATGCACGCAGAAGCAGGCGAATATGTCGAAGTAGAAGGCGATGAAGCTTAAACACTTGGCAATTTTTTAGAAATTTTTAGGGGGCTCATAGTCAAAGCAGACGGATTTTCGGCGAGGCGCCAAGGGTCGAACAACCGGAGTTTACATAAAGTAAATGAGGATTGTGAGAACCCGAAGGCAACAAAGCCGAAAATTCATTTGCGAAGACTATGCCCCCTTATTTACATAAAAGAGGGTACGATGGCAGACGTGACAGCAGCAATGGTAAAAGAACTTCGTGAGCGCACAGGCGCAGGCATGATGGAATGTAAAAAAGCGCTGGTTGAAGCGAATGGCGATATGGAGACCGCAGAAGACATTATTGCCAAATCAGGTCACAAAAAAGCCGCTAAAACGGCATCAAGAACTGCAGCAGAAGGTAGAATTGTTATTGCAAGTAATGGTCAAAATGCAGCAGTGGTTGAAATTAATTGTGAAACTGATTTCGTGGCAAGAGATGAAAGTTTTGTGCAATTTGCTCAAGCGATAGCCCAAATCGTTTTGTCGACCAATATTGTTGATACAGACAAATTATTAGAAGCTTCAATGGATGGCAAAACGGTAGAAGAGTCCCGTAAGAGCTTAATAACACGCTTGGGTGAAAATATCCAAATCAGACGAATGAAAGTCTTGAAAGCGCAAAACGGTCAACGTATTGGCCAATATGTTCATAATGCACGCATTGGAACGTTGGTGCTTGTTGAAGGTGGGGATGATGCGCTCGCAAAAGATTTAGCCATGCACATTGCAGCAATGAGACCGCAGTTTGTTTCTCAAGATGAAGTGCCAGCAGCAGCGATAGCCAAAGAAAAAGAAATCGCGATGGAGCGCGCTAAACAAAGCGGAAAACCTGAAAATATTTTAGAAAAAATTGTTGAAGGACAGTTACAGAAACACTTCAATGAACTGTGCTTAACCGGGCAACCTTTTTTCAAAGATCCTGATCAAACTGTGACACAACTACTCAAATCAAAAAATGCAAAAGTACTGCAAATGATTCGATTTGAAGTTGGAGAAGGTATTGAAGTTGTTAAGAAGAGTTTTGAAGAAGAAGTTGCCGCAGCTCGTGGGAGCAACACATGACAGGAACGCCTGTTTATAAACGAATATTGTTAAAACTCAGTGGTGAGGCCCTCATGGGGGAAGAGCACTTTGGGATTGATCCTAAAGTGCTTGATAGAATAGCCAAAGAAGTAGGTGAGTTGATAGCACTGAATGTTGAAGTGGGATTGGTTATTGGTGGCGGTAATTTATTTCGAGGGAAATCGCTTTCACAAGCAGGTTTGGGGCGCATTTCAGGCGATCAAATGGGGATGTTGGCCACGGTAATGAATGCTATTGCTATGCGTGATGCTTTGGAAAGAGCAGGATTATCGACACGAATTATGTCGGCAATTCCCATGAGCGGTTTTGTCGATCATTATGATAGACGTAAAGCTATTCACCATTTACAACGAAAAAGAGTCGTTATTTTTGCGGCGGGTACTGGCAATCCTTTGGTCACCACAGATTCAGCGGCTAGTTTGCGTGCAATTGAAATTGAAGCCAATGTTTTGCTTAAAGCTACAAATGTTGACGGTATCTATTCAGCTGATCCTGCGACGAATCCTAAGGCACAACTTTATGAGCGTATTACTTTTGCAAATGCGCTGGAAAAGGAACTAGGGGTAATGGATTTAACGGCATTTTGTCAATGTCGTGATCACAATATGGCTATTCGAGTGTTTAATATCAATAAACCTAATGCGCTATTACGCATTATCAAAGGTGAAAATGAAGGCACTTTGGTGGAAAAGGGGGGAAATCATGATCAATGATGTTCAAAAAGATGCTAAAGAAAGAATGACAAAAAGTATTAAATCTTTAGAAGATGATCTCATGAAATTACGGGCCACAAGAGCGCATCCAAGCTTATTAGAGAGCATCCTAGTGAATTATTATGGTAACCCAACGCCACTGACACAAGTTGCCTCCGTTGGTGTAGAAGGGGCATTGATGCTAACAGTGAAACCTTATGAAAAAAAACTGGTGCCAGAAATTGAAAAGGCCATTCGAGCAGGAGATTTAGGTTTAAATCCTGCAACCAGTGGTGACGTTATTCGAGTGCCTTTGCCACCATTAAGTGAAGAAAGACGCAAAGAGCTTATTAAAAAAGTAAGAGCTGAAGGTGAGAATGCTAAAGTTGCTATTCGTAACATTAGAAGAGATTCAAACCAGCATGTTAAAGAATTGCTCAAGTCAAAATCTATCAGTGAAGATGAGCAACGAAAAGCTGAAGATGCAATGCAAAAGTTAACGGATAGCTACATCCATCAAGTCGATGAGATCCTTAATAAACGAGAGAAAGATTTAATGGAGATTTAGCTTACTTGACGTATTTGAACCATCCTGGTGTTAAAGCAAACCCCCATAACCTACCAAAGCATATTGCCATCATCATGGATGGCAATGGAAGATGGGCTGTTGCCAGAGGAATGAGCCGCACCACGGGGCATCGTCGTGGCGTGAATGCCGTTCATGATATTATTTCAAGCTGCCAAGAAAAAGGAATACAAGTCCTGACACTTTTTGCTTTTGGTGTTGAGAATTGGAAACGTCCTTCAAAAGAAGTAAGAAATTTATTTCGGATTTTCTTTTTAGTCCTGCGCAAAGATATTTCAAGACTGCACGAAAACAATATTAAACTCCGGATTATTGGTGATAGAACGGTTTTTAATCGTGCTTTGAATAGTGCCATTAATGATGCTGAATCTTTAACAAGCCATAATACGGGTCTGGTGTTGAATGTGGCGGTTAACTACAGTGGCCGTTGGGATTTGCTCAATGCGGTTCAAAAATTAATGGATCGCTCTCCAAAGGGCGCATCTTCTGTCACTGAGGAAAAAATTGCTCAGGAATTATCTTTGTCTGGGCTACCAGAACCTGATTTGTTTATACGTACAGGTGGCGTGCAAAGGATTAGTAATTTTATACTTTGGGAGCTTGCTTACACCGAGCTTTATTTTTCCAACTTGTTGTGGCCAGATTTTAATCAAGATGAATTTGAACGCGCATTGTGTGATTATACCATGCGTGAACGCCGTTTTGGCTTAACGGGTGAACAATTAGGGTAAACAATGCTTGGATATCGCATTTTAACAGCTTTAGTTCTCATACCCCTTGTTCTATGGGCAGTGCTATGTTTGAACGGGATCCCTTTTGCACTGGCTTGTGCTGGGGTATTTTCTCTAGGCGCCCTTGAATGGTGTGGTTTTTGCCAATTTGAATCAAAGTGTTCAAAAGCATTGTTCCTATTATGTTTTATTCTGACACTCACCCTTATTTATTTTCTAAACAGTGCATGGTTTTTAGTACTGGGAACGCTACTATGGCTTGCGCCTGTCTATTGGGTTTTATCTTATCAAGGTCAAGCACCCAGCCTTTTGCAATCCAATATTGCAAAAGCTTGCATCGGCATTTTGATACTTTCTTTTGCATGTTATGGATTGATTGCGATAAAACAGATCCCTCATGGTGGGTTATGGATAATATTATTATTTATTCTTGTCTGGTCAACAGATACATTTGCGTATTTTATTGGTCGAAAATGGGGAAAAACGCCATTAGCTATTCTCATTAGTCCCAAGAAAACACTTGCTGGGTTTTGGGGTGGTTTGATTGGTGCTTTAGGGACGGCTGTTTTGGCTTATTGGCTGATTCACACTCAGATTAACGAACTTCCTTCTTATGCTGCATGGCTGAGTATTGCTTACATTACTATTTTATTGGCGGTAGTGGGTGATCTTTTTGAAAGTCTGATTAAACGATTAACCGGTGTCAAAGACAGTGGCAATTTGCTGCCAGGTCATGGCGGGTTACTTGATAGACTAGATAGTTTAATTGCGGCATTACCTTTTTATGCTTTAAGCCTTCTTTGGGTAAGTAACCAGGTGTAATGATGCAAAAATGTGGTGTAAGCATTTTAGGATCGACCGGATCCATAGGCCAAAATACACTCGATGTTATTAGTGGGCATCTAGATATATTTAAAGTAATAGCACTCAGTGCTAACACTGATGTCGAAAAATTATTTGAGCAATGTCATCAATTTAAACCGGCATTTGCCGTGATGGCTGAGCCGACAGCGGCAGCCCATTTGCGTTCTTTAATTAAAACCTCAACTCTAGATATCCACGTTCTCTCCGGTGAAGAAGGCTTATGTTTTATCGCAAAGCTTGAAGAAGTGACCAAAGTAGTTTGTGCGATTGTGGGGAGTGCAGGTCTTTTATCAACGTTGAGTGCAGTTGATGCTGGCAAACAAATTTTAATTGCTAATAAAGAAGCGTTAGTGATGGCCGGTGATTTGCTGCTAGAGCGTGCCATGAAAACCGGGGCAACATTACTCCCTGTGGACAGTGAGCATAATGCTTTGTTCCAGTGTATGCCTGCCAATTATCAAACAGGAAAACGCCCTGAGGGAGTGAGAAGGTTAATTTTAACGGCGTCTGGCGGGCCATTTTTGCATGCGTCAAGGGAAGAATTATCCCTTGTGACTCCTGAAATGGCATGCAAGCATCCTAATTGGAAAATGGGCAAAAAGATCACAGTAGATTGTGCAACTTTGATGAATAAAGGCTTAGAAGTCATAGAGGCAAGCAAACTATTTCAAATAGAGCCCGAAGATATCGATGTGATTATTCATCCTCAGAGCATTATTCATTCTTTAGTAGAATATGTTGATGGTTCGCAATTAGCACAACTTGGTACGCCCGATATGCGAATACCTATTACGCACTGTTTATCGTGGCCCGAGCGTAGAACGTCAGGGGCCAAAGCATTATCGTTAACTGAAATAGGTCAACTTCATTTTTATTCTCCGAATAAGGAGAAATTTAAATGTTTACCTTTAGCTTATGAGGCAATTAACTTTGGCAAAGCTGCTCCTGCTGTACTCAATGCCAGTAATGAAATTGCCGTACAAGCATTTTTAAATAAAGAAATGCGTTTCAATGATATCCCGTCTATTATTGAAAAAGTACTCCAAAAATTCTTTGATTTATCTGGTAAAACCTTGGACGACATCTTGTGGGCAGATAAATTAGCAAGAGAAAAGACATTTAGTTTAATTCAATCAATAAGTCATTAAAAATAATTTATGAGTACCTTTTTAATCGCCATTCTCGCTTTTATTGTTGCCATCGGTATTTTGGTTACGTTTCATGAATTTGGACATTTTATTGTTGCTCGTGCCTGCGGTGTTAAGGTATTAAGATTTTCTGTTGGATTTGGAAAATCGTTATGGTCTATTAAAGATAAACAGGGTACGGAGTATGTAATAGCAGCGCTTCCACTTGGCGGTTATGTCAAAATGTTAGATGAGCGAGAAGGCCCTGTTCCTGCTGATCAATTGTCTTATGCTTTTAATCGTAAATCTGTTTGGTCAAGATTTATCATTGTTTTGGCGGGCCCCGCATTTAACTTATTATTTGCCATCTTTGCCTATTGGCTCATGTTTATGATTGGCATCTCTGGTGCTATTCCTATTGTAGGAGAAGTGAAGCTTGGTTCAATTGCCGATAAAGCCGGCATTGTTGAAAAAGATGAAATCATAGCTGTGGATCACCATCCTACACGTACTTGGGCACAAGTTGCTAAGGAGTTGATGAATCGTCTTGGCGATAAAGATCAACTAGAGATCGAAACGAAACAACCCAATGGACAAGTGAAATCTCATGTTCTTGAATTAAGTAATTGGGAATTCAAAGGGTCCAGGCCTGATCTGATGCATGGGTTGGGGATTGAACCTTATATACCGCCCATCCCTCCTGTTATTCTTGAGATAATGAGTGATGAACCTGCCGAGATAGCAGGGATATTGCCGGGAGATGTTATTACAAAAGTGGATGGCAAACCGGTTACTCAATGGAAAGACTTTGTTAATGTGACGACTATCAGTATCAATCAATCATTGAATATTGAATTAAAACGAAATGAAAAAGAAATTACGCTCGTGCTTGTTCCTCGTGCAAAAGAAAATGCAAATGGTGAGATTGTAGGTTTTGTTGGATTAGTAGTAAAAACGGAAAAACTTCCTGAATCGCTGCAACGATTAGAAAGGCTAGGCCCAATTCAAGCCTTATTTGCTGCAACACAAAAAACATATGATTATACGATACTCAGTTTTAAGATTATTGGGAAAATGATCGTTGGCGATATTGGACTTCGTACTTTAAGTGGACCCATTACGATTGCACAAGGCGCAGGAGCGAGCGCTGTTGTGGGTATACAATACTATTTAGCATTTTTAGCACTCATCAGCATCAGTCTTGGTGTATTAAATCTACTTCCTATTCCAGTTTTAGATGGTGGTCACCTTCTATATTATGCCATCGAAATCATTACAAGACGTCCTGTCTCAGATAAAGTTCAAATGGTTAGCTTTAAAATTGGGATGCTACTTTTGCTTTTTTTGATGACAATTGCGTTCTATAACGATTTATTGCGCCTATTTTGACGACCTTACATCGATTTTTTGCCTTCGCTGGTCAAAATAGAGTGTATTTGTTATCAATCTTCGATTGTCTGCGTTATAATGCTCTTGCTAAGTGACGTTATTTCCTAGAAGTAAGAAACCTCTTTAGGTCCAATGTCTAATTAGCATTGTTTTAACTTTTTGTATCTTTTGGAAATTTTTATGCAAAACAAAATTTATGTTGGCAATCTAAGCTACTCTCTTGATGAAGCTTCCTTACGTCAGTCTTTCGCAGAATTTGGGGAAATAACTGATATCGCTTTCCCTAAAGACCGCGTTACTGGCCGTCCTCGTGGCTTTGCTTTCATTACTTTTGCCGATGCTAAAAGCGCTGAAGGCGCTTTGAAGCTTGACGGTCAAGAGATTGGAGGCCGTAAGGTAGTTGTGAAGTTTGCGCTAGAGCGCAAAGCTACCGGAGGTAGTGGTGGAGCAGGCGGTGGCCGTAGAGGTGAATCTCGCTGGTAGTCACTTAGCGTAAGATCACTTTTATATCGTCTGAAAAGGGCTCTGGAAACAGGGCCCTTTTTTATTGGGTTGAATAACTACCCCCTCCCTAACCCTCCCCCGCAAGCGGGAGAGGGAACAAGATAAGATCGGTCTTTTCTGATCCCCTCTCCCGCTTGCGGGGGAGGGTTAGGGAGGGGGCGTCCGTGTAATTAATTTGTTTTCTAACCATGCGAAGACTTCAATTTATTTTGCGCTGTGTTAGTATGGCGGCTGCGCCAAATGCGCGCGCGCCTGAAAATAAGTACTATAAATAAGTAAAAATACAGATATGAAGAATCGTTGGTTGGTTGCTCTTGCTGTTTTAGCTTCACAATGTGCCATTTCAGCGCACGCTCTAGAGCCTTTTGTTGTAAAAGACATTCGGATAGAAGGATTACAAAGAATCACCGAAGGGACGGTTTTAAATTATTTACCGATCCATGTAGGAGAAGAGTTATCCGAAACAAGAACATCAGATGCATTAAAAGCGTTATTTGAAACTGGATTTTTTCAAGATATCCAGTTAGAAAGAGATAACAATGTATTGGTGATTAAGGTAACTGAAAGACCAACTATTGGTAAAATTTCTGTTTCTGGAAACAAAGACATTCCAACGGATAACTTAATGACCACGCTCAAAAGCGCAGGTTTAACTGAGGGTTATGTTTTTGATCGTTCTATTCTTGAGCAAGTGCGCAATGAACTAGAACGTCTCTATTTTAGCCATGGTAAATACGCCGTTAAAGTAGAAACCACTGTCGAACAGCAAAAGCATAATCGGGTCAATCTCAGTATTACAATTGATGAAGGACAAGCTGCTCGCATTAAAGCAATCAATATTGTGGGTAATAGAAAATTCACAACAGCTGAATTGTTAAAAGAATTTACACTGGCACCTTCAAATACCTTCAGTTGGGTTACAAAAGCCGATCAATACGATAAACAAAAATTAGGTGCTGATTTAGAAGCTCTGCGAACTCATTATCTTGATCGTGGTTATCTTAATTTTCGAATTATTTCCACTCAAGTCTCTATTACGCCAGATAAGCAAGATATTTTCATTACGATTAATCTTGAGGAAGGTGAACAATTCACCTTGGGCGGATTCCAGTTATCAGGCAATACCATATTATCCGAACAAGTATTAATGCCAATTATAAAATTAGAAGTTGGCGAAGTTTTTTCAAGAGCAAAAGTGGCTGCTATCGTTAAAGCTTTAACTGATAGATTAGGGGAAGAAGGCTATGCTTTTGCGAAAGTCAATCCTGTGCCTGAAATACAAGAGGGTTCCCTCCAGGTAGGGCTCACCTTTTATGTTGAACCAGGCAATAAAATATATGTTCGACGCGTTTTATTTGAAGGTAACACCAAAACCAAAGACGAAGTTGTTCGTCGTGAAATCATTCAAATGGAAAGCGCGCCAGTCAATACAAAATATGTTGAAGATTCAAGAGCTCGATTAAACCGAACAGGTTACTTTACTGAAGTGAAAGTTGAGCTTCGCCCTGTTGCAGGATCAACCGATCAAGTCGATGTATTGTATACCTTAGAAGAAGCCTCTGCCGGTCAATTAGGGGGTGGGGTAGGTTACTCAGATGTCGATGGTTTGTTATTTAATGCCAATATCAGTAATCGCAATTTTATGGGTACGGGTAAAAGTATAGATCTAAGCTTTAACAATAGCAGAGCCTACACTACCTATAGCATGGCTTATAACAATCCCTATTACACGATAGATGGGATGAGTCGCGGTTTTAATCTTTTTTATAGTAAAACTGATCTCGGAAAATCAACGAGTATCACAAGTTATACTACCGATGCATTTGGCGCGAATGTCAGCTACGGATTGCCAATGTCACCTGTTGATAGATTAACTTTTGGTTATGGTTTTCAATCGACAGAATTAAAAGTGGGGTATTCCGTACCTCTAGAGATTTCAAATTTTATTGCCACCAATGGCAATCAGAGCAATGAAGTCACACTTGCCGCAGGTTGGATACATAACACATTTGATCGATATGTTTTCCCTGAAAATGGTTTGCAACAAGCAGCGGGTTTTACTATCTCTGTGCCTGGTTCAGATTTACAATATTGCCGTTTAACTTATAATCTTCAGTGGTATCGAAGTATCGCCTATGGGTTCATTTACACGTTTGGTGGTACGGTGGGGTATGGATCAGGATATAATAAAACGGAAAGTTTGCCATTTTATAAGAACTTTTTTGCAGGTGGCTCACGCACAGTACGCGGTTATGAAGAAAGCAGCTTAGGGCCAAGAGATTCTTTAAATAACCCATTTGGGGGCAATTTCCTCGTAACAGCGACAACTGGTTTGGTATTGCCAAATTTAATAGCACCAGAAACCAGAGCTGTTCGACTTTCTTGGTTTGTGGATGGTGGCCAAGTTTATGACTTACAAAATACAACAAGTTTGGTGAACCCCTTGTTGTCACGTAATCCAACAGGATTGCGTTTTTCGACCGGGTTATCTTTAACTTGGATGTCACCGATTGCGCCTTTAGTGTTTAGTTTAGCTGCGCCATTGAATGAACATGATGGCGATAAAATACAGAAATTTTCATTTACGTTTGGAACGGTATATTAGTTTTAGGAGAATCATTGTGAAAAATTTACGTAAATCATTATTAGCATTGGGTTTAATTGCAACATGCGCTCTACCTTTACAATCTCTTGCTGCAGATGCTCTCAAAATCGGTGTGATTGATATGAGAACTATTGTGAACTCAGCGCCTCAAGCTAAAGAAGCAATGGAAAAGTTAAAGAAAGAATTTAAAGTAAGAGAAGAAAAGATAGTTTCTGCTGACAAATCGCTAAAAGAAAAAGCAGAAAAGTTACAAAGAAACAGTGCTGTGATGAGCGAAGCTGAGAAATCAAAATTAGAAAAAGATGTTGTAGCCGGTCAACGTGAATTACAACATATGCAATCTGAATTTCGTGAAGATGCCGCTATCCGTCAGCAAGAAGAAATGAAAAAAATCATGGATAAAATTAATGTCGTTGTTGACGATATCGCGAAAAAAGAAAAATATGATTTAATCATCCACAAAGATGTAGTTCCTTATGCTGCAAAGACTGTTGACGTTACCGACAAAGTCATTAAAGCAATAGCGCCACAAGCGTAAAAGTAATGCAATTGATAAAGACAAGAATAAATGCAAGTACCCCTCAAACGTTAAGTTTGGGGGAACTGGCAGAGCAAACGGGTGCTTTGATACACGGGGATCCGCATATTAGGATTGCTGGTGTTGGAACAATTTCACATGCTAAAGAAGGTGAAATAGCTTTTGTTGCTGAAGCAAAATACCGAAAGTTTATCCCTACAACAAAAGCCTCGGCGGTTATTTTAACAGCCAATGAAGTGAGTGCTTTTCATGTGAATGCAGCTTTGATAAGCAACGATCCTAAATTGGTTTTTGCGAAAGTAGTTCAGCTTTTATATCCCACAGTTTCAATTCAATCACAGCATCATCAATCTGCAACAATTGCAAAAAGCGCAACAGTACATCCACAGACTTTTATTGGCCCCAATTGCGTGATTGGTGAAAGGGTGAAGATTGCTCAGAATGTTGTTTTGCAAGCAGGATGTATTATTGGTGATGATTGTGAAATTGGAGAAGGGACTGTTCTTTTTCCCAATGTCTGCATTTACCACCATTGTCATATTGGACAAGATTGTACCATTCACTCTGGGGTGGTAATTGGAAGTGATGGTTTTGGATTTGCTAAAAACAAAGACAAATGGTTTAAAGTTGGCCAAATCGGTGGTGTAAAAATAGGTGCAAGAGTAGAAATTGGCGCCAATACAACCATTGATAGAGGTGCCATTGAAGATACTGAAATCGGGAATGATGTCATTTTAGACAATTTGATCCAAATTGGTCATAACGTCAAAATTGGTGATGGAACTGCCATTGCTGCTTGTTGTGGTATCGCAGGAAGTGCCGTCATTGGCAGACATTGTCTTATTGGTGGTGGAACCAATATTGTTGGCCATATTCAAATTGGCGATTTTGTGAATCTTGTTGGAAGTTCAAATGTGGGTCAATCTATATCCGAACCAGGTGCCTATGCTTCAGGTATTACAACAACTGATATGAAAACGTGGAAACGAAATTTAGTACGTTTTCATCAGTTGGATGAATTGGCAACGCGTTTATTTGAATTAGAAAGAAAGTTGAAGGAGGCTTAAGTAGTGTTGTCGGAAGCTAACAAGATTTTAACTATCCACGAGATAATTAAGTTACTACCGCATCGTTACCCTTTTTTAATGGTCGATAGAGTGTTGAATTATAACGAGATGGCTCTCAAAGCGGTTAAGAATGTAACGGCTAATGAGCCTTGCTTTATGGGACATTTTCCTGAAAATCCCGTTATGCCCGGTGTCATGATTACCGAGGCTTTGGCGCAAGCGGGTGCTATTTTGGCTTATACAAAGACAAAAAGTAGTCCTGCCGAACATATATTTTTTCTTGCAGCGGTAGATAATGCAAAGTTTAAACAAATGGTAATACCTGGTGATCAAATGATATTGGATGTAGAGATCACAGGTCACAAAGCTAATTTTTGGAAAATTCACGGTGAAGCAACAGTCGAAGGCAAAATCGTTTGCTCCCTTGATATTTTAAGTGCAATGAGGAAAGTGAGTCCGTGATTTCAGATAAAGCTATTATTCATCATAGCGCTAATATTGCCGCTAATGTGGAAATTTCTCCTTATGCTGTGATTGGTCCAGATGTTGAAATTGGTGAAGGCACCTGGATTGGTCCACATGTTGTCATAAATGGTCCAACTAAAATTGGTAAAAACAATAAAATATACCAGTTTGCATCAATAGGGGAGGCGCCTCAAGATAAAAAATATGCAGGCGAACCAACCAGACTTGAGATCGGCGACAACAATATATTTAGAGAATGCACTACGGTTTCTAGAGGTACTGTACCGGGTGGTGGTTTAACGAAAGTTGGCAATGACAATCTGTTCATGGCGTATGTGCACATTGCTCATGATTGTATTGTGGGTAATTATACGACATTTTCAAATAATGCTTCTTTAGCAGGCCATGTGACCGTTGATGATTATGCTAATTTAGGTGGGTTTGTTGGAGTCCATCAATTTACCAATATTGGCAGTTATTGTTTTTGTGCTGGCGGCAGTATGGTTGTGAAAGATGTTATTCCTTTCATTATGGTATCAGGCAACCTTGCTCAAGCTTATGGTTTAAATGTTGAAGGATTAAAAAGACGCCAATTTACCTCAGAAGAGATTGTCGTGTTAAAACGCGCTTATAAAACAATCTATCGTCAAGGATTAACGCTTGAAGATGCAGTTCATAAGCTTGAAGTCATGATTCCAGAATGTCGTCATATTCCGATGCTGATTGATTTTATTAAAAAATCAACGCGCGGTATTATTCGTTAATGAGTTTAAAAACTCACTCCCTACAATCTCTACGTGCCGCGGCTTGTCCGCGGCATCTAGTTCTGATTGTAAGCAAATGGATGCCGCGGACAAGCCGCGGCACGTAGGCGCAGGGAGGACATTACTATGAGTTTAAAAATTGGGATTGTTGCTGGAGAGGAATCTGGTGATATCCTGGGACAGGCGCTGATAGTTGCTTTAAAGAAACGCTACCCTGATGCGACCTTTGAAGGAGTGGGTGGAAAGCGAATGATAGCGCAGGGCTTTAACAGCCTATACCCTCTCGACAGATTGGCTGTGATGGGTTTTATTGAACCCCTTAAGCGTTTACCTGAAATACTGAAGATCCGCAAAGGGTTAAAGCAACATTTCATTCAACAAAAACCTGATGTTTTTATTGGGATCGATTCTCCCGACTTTAATTTATCATTAGAACATTCATTAAAAGCTAACGGAATAAAGACAGTGCATTATGTGAGTCCCACTGTCTGGGCATGGCGAAAGGGGCGTATTAAAACTATTAAAAAAGCGATAGATTTAATGTTAACCATTTTCCCGTTCGAGAAAAGAATTTTTGAAGAAAATAACATCCCCGTTTGCTGTGTTGGTCACTCATTAGCAGATAGCATTCCACTACATTCAGATAAAAATGAAGCTCGCCAGCTACTGAATTTACCGATACATGGGAAGATAGTGGCTCTCCTGCCAGGGTCGCGTGCGCAGGAGCTAAAATATTTAGCAAAAGAATTTATTCAAACTGCTTCGTTCATGCTGCAACAAGATAAGAGTCTTCGTTTTATTACGGCATGTCCTAATGAAAATCGCGAGCAGCAATTTAGAGCTTATCTACAAGAAGTGGGTGGAGTAGAGGTGAGCATCTTTCAAGGACAAGCGACCCAAGTGATGGCTGCTAGCGATGCTATTTTATTGGCATCTGGCACGGCTTCATTACAGGCAATGCTAGTTAAAAGACCAACTGTCATAGCTTATAAAATGTCACCATTAGTCTTTGCTATCGCAAAGCGCATTGTTAAGATCCCCTATATAGGGTTGCCAAATCTATTAGCAAATAAATGTGTGATGCCTGAATTTATTCAATCTGATGTGATCCCGCACAAAATGGGACAGCAGTTAATGACTTTTTTAACGTCGCATCAAGAGAATGAAAAGCAAAATGCCTTCTATGAGAAAATGCATCTTGAGCTAAAGAAAAATGCAGGAGAAACGGCAGCGCAGGCAATAGGACAATTATTAGAAGGACATATAAATGATTTTAACGGCTGGCGTGGATGAAGTCGGACGTGGCCCTTTAGCTGGGCCAGTATTAGCGGTAGCGGTGATTATCAAACCAAGACAAATTTCAGGTTTAAGAGATTCCAAAAAATTATCAGAAAAAAAGCGTAATGAATTAAGCGTATTAATTAAGCAAAAAGCAATCGCGTGGGCTTACGGATTAGCATCGGTCATCGAAATAGACAAAGTCAATATTTTAAATGCCTCATTACTGGCGATGCAGCGAGCAGTGAATCATTTACCCATTAGACCAGATAAAGTATTAGTCGATGGTAACAAATGTCCAAGTTTGGATATACCTTCAGAAGCTATAATTGGGGGAGATGATAGTGTGATACAAATCAGTGCTGCCTCTATTGTTGCCAAAGTTATTAGGGATTATCTGATGACAATTCTAGATAAGCGATATCCAGAGTATGGTTTTGCTAAACATAAAGGCTATGCGACGAATGAGCACTTGATGGCTTTACAACAATATGGTGCAAGCCCCATTCATCGGCGCAGCTTTGCTCCAGTGAGAGAAGCTTTAGAAAGTATATGAATAAATCGTTTGTACACTTACATCTACACACGGAATATTCCATTCTAGATAGTATTGTGCAAATAAACCCGCTATGCGAAATGGCAAAGACTCAATCGATGCCAGCTATCGCTATCACTGATATTTGCAATTTATTTGGTATGGTCAAATTTTATAAAGAGGCCATTCAACATGGTATTAAACCCATTATTGGCTGTGAAATATGGGTTGAAGGTGAAGATAAGAGTAGCCCATACCACAAGCTGGTTTTATTATGTCAGAATTTGCAAGGATATCGTCATCTCAGCTTGCTCATTAGTAAAGCCTATCAAGAAGGTGAACACTTAGCGGTTCCACTTGTAAAAAAATCTTGGGTTTATGAATATTCTGAAGGATTAATCGCGTTAAGTGGTGCCCAAGCTGGCGAGGTGGGGCAAGCGATTTTGCAAGAATCCATCGAAAAAGCAAAAAATGCTTTGCAAGAATGGATGAGTGTTTTTCAAAATAGATATTATCTAGAAATACAACGCACCAACAGAAATGGCGAAAATATTTACGAAAAAGCCATTCTGACCTTAGCGAAGGAATTTCATTGCCCTCTAGTAGCAACGAATGATGTTATGTTTTTGGAAAAAGAAGATTGTGAAGCTCATCTTGCAAGAGTATGTATTCAAGAAGGAGCGACTTTAGAGCTCGCCAATAAAGAACGTTATAGTGAACAACAATATTTTCGGTCAAGTGATGAGATGTGGGCCTTATTTTCAGATCTTCCACAAGCACTTCACAATACGGTTGAAATAGCAAAACGCTGCTCATTAGCTTTAACGTTAGATAAGTCGGTATTGCCTTCTTTCCCTGTTCCTAAAGGTATGACAGAAGATACTTTTTTACACAAAGCCTCTGTGGAAGGGCTTGCGCAACGCTTGAGTTTTAAATTTAAGCAAAAAGGATCCTCCTTAGAGGAAATTGAAAGAATATCAAAAATATATCAAGAACGTCTTCATACTGAATTATCCGTTATCAGCACAATGGGGTTTCCGGGCTATTTTCTAATCGTTGCCGATTTTATTCAATGGGCTAAATCTAATAAAATTGCCGTTGGGCCAGGAAGAGGCTCAGGGGCAGGTTCTTTAGTTGCTTATGTTTTGGCAATTACCGATCTTGATCCAATGGACTATGAGCTATTGTTTGAGAGATTTTTAAATCCCGAACGCGTTTCCATGCCAGATTTTGATATCGACTTTTGCATGGATAATCGCGATAAAGTCATTGAATATGTTGCTGATAGGTATGGACGTCACACGGTCTCGCAAATAGCCACATTTGGTACCATGGCTGCAAAAGCGGTTGTACGAGATGTCGGGCGAGTTTTAGCTTTGCCTTATGGTTTTGTTGATAAAATTGCAAAACTTATTCCCTTTGAAATTGGTATGACCTTAGAAAAGGCCCTACAACAAGAACCCAGCTTGCAAAAAAGATATTCAGAAGAAGAGGAAGTCAAAACGCTTATCGATTTGGCCAAGAAATTAGAAGGTGTGACGCGAAACGTGGGTAAGCATGCGGGGGGCGTTGTTATTGCTCCTTCGGCACTGACTGATTTTGCGCCACTTTATTGTGAAAAAGATAGCCAAAATGTTGTCATTCAATTTGATAAAGATGATGTTGAAGCCATTGGTTTAACCAAGTTTGACTTTTTAGGCTTAAGGACATTAACAATCATAGATTGGGCAGTGATAAATGCCAATGTGCTATTAAAGGCAAAAAATTTACCGCCTATCGATATACAAGATATTCCTTTACATGATCCTCAAACATTTGATTTACTCAAAAATTGTGCAACAACCGCTGTTTTTCAGCTTGAATCTCGTGGTATGAAGGATTTAATTAAGAGATTACAACCTGATCAATTCGAAGAAATCATTGCTCTGGTTGCTTTGTTTAGACCAGGCCCACTGCAATCTGGCATGGTGGATGATTTTATCAATCGTAAACATGGTCGAGCTAAAGTGGAGTACTCTCATCCTGCCATTGAGCCTATTTTGAAGCCAACTTATGGTGTTATTTTATATCAAGAACAAGTGATGCAAATTGCGCAAGTTTTAGCAGGTTATACCCTAGGAGGTGCGGATTTACTTAGACGCGCCATGGGTAAAAAGAAGCCTGAAGAAATGGCACTGCAACGTACCATTTTCACAGAAGGCGCGACAAAGCGTGGCGTAGATGAAAAAGTGGCGAGTGGTATTTTCGATTTAATGGAAAAGTTTGCAGGCTATGGTTTTAATAAATCCCACTCTGCAGCGTATGCGCTTGTTTCTTATCAAACAGCATGGCTAAAAGCGCACTTCCCTAGTTCTTTCATGGCAGCCGTTTTATCTGCTGATATGAATAATACAGACAAAATTGTTAATTTGATTGATGAGTGTAAACAATGCGGACTCACTGTCATTTCACCAGATATTAAAAAAAGTGAGTATGCTTTTATCGTTAATGAGCAAGATCACATTCTCTATGGTCTAGGTGCGATTAAGGGGGTAGGGGAAGGCGCGATTGAACATATTATCGAGCAAAGAAAATTAAAATCCTTTAGTGATTTTTTTGATTTTTGTGAACGAATCGATACGCGTAAAGTCAATAAACGTGTGCTTGAATCTTTAATTAAATCCGGCAGTATGGATAGTTTTGGCTATGAACGCTCTGCCTTAATGGCAATGTTAGGAGAAGCCTTGCAACGGGCTGAACAATTGTCGAAAAATTTATCCAATGGACAAACGGATTTGTTTCAAGAAGAAAGAAATTCGGTTGATACCAAAACAATATTAGCTCATGTTAAGCCATGGACCGCTCAAGAAAGATTACAGGGTGAGAAAGAAGCCTTAGGAATGTATCTTTCAGGTCATCCATTACATGAAGTGGATGTGGAATTAAAAAAGTTAGGGGTAGTTAAGTTAAAACAAATTAGCAATATTAAAAAAGATCAAAAAGTATTTGTCGCGGGACTCGTGATTTCCATTCGAAGTTTAGTCACCAAAAATGGCGATAGAATGGCTGTGGTGATGTTAGATGACGGTCATGATCGTTTTGAAGTCACTGTTTTTCCCGATCCATACCAAAAATTTAGAGATTTGATCTTAAAAGATCAACTATTGATTATTGAAGGCCTGGCAGGGCTTGATAACTTCTCAGGGGGTATCAAAGTCAGAGCACAGTCTATTTATACCTTAGCGATGGCAAGAGAGGCCTTTGCTAAAAGACTTAAAATTCGTCTTCCTAATGATCCTCTGATTGGTGAGCATCTTCAACGTTTAAAAGAAACGTTAAGTCTGCAAGAACGTGGTCCCTGTACTATTTATATTGAATATCAAAATGATGTAGCAAGCGCACAAATTAAGCTTGATCCTAAATGGAATATTCTACCGAGTGATTCTAATCTTCGAAAAATCTATGAGCTTATTGCCTGCACAGTTGAACTTGAATATTAATTATTTTTCCCTATAAAAAAATAGTAATCCCCTACATAAGTTAAATAACTAACATTTCCGTTTATCTTTTTATACCGTTCATTCAGCGTAATAGGGTGAATGACTACTTGTGCTGTTGAGATGACAAGTTATAATGCAGCACATCATAGCTAAACAACTCAAGAGGATAATAAAATGTTAGAATTTCTTAAGAACACCGCAATCAAATACGGCGCTGGCACATCTGTTGGTCAAGGCTATATTAAAAGCTACTTAAAAGAGCGAATTGAAACGAACTTTGCAGAAGCAACTGTAGAACTTGATAATATTAAAAAAACAATTAGAGCAGATAAGAATCTTGCCAAAGAATTAACAGCCACACTGAAAAGTGTTGAAACAAAAACAGCTCAATTACTTAGTTTTGCGACTGCAGATGAACAGTTAGATGTTTTTTCTCGCATTATCGGAGCAAAAGTAGGGGAATTTGATTCTTTAGATGCATTTAAAGACTCATTAAAGCAAAGCCCTGCGATTAATAAAATGAAAGAGTTTGCCTTAAAGCTCGTCTCTGCTGATATCTATGAAGGATTATCTGCCGTTATCAAGAAAGCTGGCGACATTAAAAGATTAACGAAGAAAGATCAAGCAGAAGTAGTTAGAATCTTAAAAAGTGATGAAATCGCTAAAAATTTACAGAAAATTGATCTGAAGAAAGCCTTGAATGGTTTCAAAGTCAACGGCAAAGCATTCTGTAAAGAAATGAAGCTTGATACTGATGATACCCAAGATTTAGAAACGATTTTCGATGAGTTATTACGTGAACACTTAGAAGATTTTCAAGGAATCAAAACAGAATTTGAAAATCATTTACCTGCCGTTTTGAAAAAATTGCTTGAACACGTTGAGTCTGAATGCCCACATTTGGCTATAGAAGATTCACCAAAAGCAATTACGAATTCAAAAACAGCACCTAAATCTGCTGCAAAAACTGCTCCTAAATCTGCGCCTAAAAAAGCAGCCCCTAAAAGGAAAGTTGAAGAAGTAGTAGAAGAAGAAGAAAATAGCAGTGACTTGTCTGAATCTAGTGAAGTAGAAGTTAAAAAAGCTCCTACTAAGAAGAAAGGTCCAGGTCGTAAGTAATTTCTCTTTTATCCCACTCACACTTCTTGTTTCAAGGAGTGTGAGTTTTTTTTTGCTATTTTTTTTATTGTATTTGTATTAGTTGAAAAACTTACATTTCCGTTTATCACTTAAAATGCGCATTTAGCGAAATAATGTGAATAACATCTTGTGGTGCTTTATTTGATAGTTATAATTCAACCACATCACAGTTAAATAACTATTGGAGATATAAATATGTTAGGTACACTTTTAGGTTATGCCGCTTCAACTTCATTGGGCCAAAGCGTTGTGAAATCATATATTAAAGATGAAATGGAAAAGAATTTTAAGGAAGGGAAGCAAGATTTTGAAAAATTAAAGAAGTTTATCGAACGCGATGAAGAGCTATCAGATCAATTAAGTGACACATTGAAAAAAATCGAAGCTAAAACAACTGAATTTTTGGATTTTGCAACCAGAGATGAACAATTGGATGTATTTGCTAAAATTATTGCGGATAAAATTCCGAAATTTAATGGCTCATTAGAACAATTTAAAAAGTTCTGTATGGAAAGTCCTGCGTTTAAAAAAATGCAACAATATTCTGAACAACTTTTATCTCCCAAAATATTTCAAGGGATCCTCAGTGTTGCGGAAAAATCGGGTCATATAGAAAAGCTCAGCAACGAAGAACAATTAAAGTTGATCACCATTTTAAAGAGCGCAGAAACGGCTGAAAATTTACAAAAAATTGATCTTAAAAAAGCAGTTGGATATTTTGAAGTTAATGCGAGGGCTTTTTGTAAAGAGCTAGAAATCAATGAAGATGACATGCAAGACTTAGAGACAATTTTTGAAGAATTGAAAAGAGATCACTTTGCAAGTGCGCAGAAAATTAAAAAAGAATTAGAGGCATCTGTACCGACCATACTGCAAAAACTCCTTGCGTATGTTTATGAAAAATGTCCTGAATTAGCAATCGATAAAGCGCCAAGCAAAGCCATTACGCATGCTAAGAATACGGCTAAAACTTCAACTGCTCCTAAATCTGCACCTAAAGTGGCTCCGAAGAAAAAGTCTGCGCCCCAAAAACCCGAAAAAGAAGAGGTGGTTGAATTATCTGATTCTGAGGAACCAGAAGTGAAACAATCGGTTAAAAAGCCTGCTCCTAAGCGTAAAAAGGAAGGTGAAGTTGTCATATCTGATACTCAAGAACAGACACAAACCGTGAAGAAGAAAAAAGGACCAGGTAAAAAGTAATTGCTTTAGTATTTACGCCTCTTCTCTAGAGGCGTAAGTTTATCTGCTAAGCTTGTCGTAATAATTTGTTAAACAATGGACACTGATTTGATTGCTTAGGTAAAATGTAGTTATCTATATTTATGTTTAAGTAAGAACATGTGGCAAGAACCTGAGAAATATTCTTTCATATCAGCGCTCATATCGGCTGGCGTTGTCACATTTGGCTACAATCTTGCTTGGCTACCAGCAATAGCAATCATTGCAGGAACAAGTATTGCAACCTATCTGATGGTTATCATTGGAAAGTATTGCGTTGATTTAGCTTTGCATCTTAAGCATGTCGTCACAAACATTGATAAAACGATTGAAAGTGTGAATGCAAGAGTGGTTGAAGCAAAGGCGACACTCGAAGAAGTCAATGATGTGATGAGAAAGACAGGAAAAACCGTTGCAACCGTAGAAGAGCAAATTAAGCCTTTAACCACTGATGTCAAAAATACCTTAGGGCATGTCAATGACACGGTAGATGGCATGAATCCAATTACTCTCTCTTCACGTGCAGTAGGAGCAGCAGGCTCTGGGCTTTCAAATATTGGTCAAACTATTTTAAGTTACCTACCTTTTTATGGTAGTAGTACGACAGCAGCAACAGGTACTCCAACGGAGGCGCCAGTTACACGCGTTCTTCGTAGCAAACAACCCAGAAGAAGATAGTAATTAGTTAGTTGCTACCCCTCTTATGTTTCATCCTAGAATCAATGATCATCCCTTAAAGGTTTCAAAGCATGAGATTACCTTCCATTGCTGTGGCTTGGTCAACGGGTATTGCCATTTTTTCAATGTTCTTTGGCTCTGGAAATGTCGTCTTTCCTTTATTATTAGGTCAGATGACAGGTGAGCAGATCCCTTGGGCTTTAGTGGGAATGACCATCACTGCTGTCGGTGCACCCTTGCTTGGTTTATTGGGTTGTGTGTTATTTGAAGGTGATTGTAAACAATTTTTCTATCGCATTGGTGAAGTACCAGGTTACTTAGCGGTTATTCTTATTCTTGCCTTATTAGGCCCCATCGGTGTCATGCCAAGATGTTTTATTGTTTCTTATGGCGCCATTTTACCTTATTTTCCCAATTTGAGTTTAGGATGGTTTAGTATTATTGCAGGGGTTGTCACTTTAGGATTGATTGCACGCAGAAATTTTATTATTCCCATTTTAGGTTATGTTTTAAGTCCACTTTTAATTTTAACATTGGTTATTATTATTATGGTGAGTGTCTTTAAAGCAGGATATTTACCTACGAGTCATCACACGCCTTTAATGGCAATGAAAGAAGGATTGGCGGTAGGGTATGACACAATGGATTTACTGGCTTCACTTTTCTTTTCTGTCAGCATTTGGATGTTATTGAAAGAAAAATTAAATATTAACTCTTTATCTGATGTGAAATCGAAATTAATTCCAACGTATGTTGTTGCCAGTATTATCGGTGGAGGATTATTAGGGATTATTTATGTTGGACTTTGTTATAGTGCTGCAGTTCATCATCACGCTTTAATAGGGGCAGTTCCAGAACAAGTGTTAGCAAGCTTGGCCCTTCATTTACTGGGAGCAAAACTTAGCGTTGTTGCAAATATTGCTATTGGACTTGCCTGTATTACAACGGTAATGAGTTTAGCCGTTGCTGTGGTGGATGTGATACATGTCGAGATCATGAATACGAAGATAGGCGCAAAGATCCCTTATAGTTACGGTTGGATGATGGTGATTACAATGATAATTACCGTTATTTTTTCGAATCTTGGTTTTACTTCTATTATGAATTTTTTACATCCTATTATGGTTGTTTGTTATCCCGCCATTATTGTATTAACAGTATGCAATATTTTATATAAGCTCTATGGCTTTCAGTATGTTAAATTCCCTTTTTATGGAACATTGTTGGTGATGTTAATGTGGAAAACACCGATATTATCAATACTATAATAAGTCAACTGACTGAGTTGACTGGATTAAGTTAGTTCTTTACAATCTAACCAGTCTAAAAGTTGGATGCCCTTTATGCCAAGAACAACCCGTAATTCACAAAAAACTGCCGAGTCTGTCGTCTCACGTCCAGTTGTTGTCCCTAAAGCCAAAAAAGCACCTGCAAAACCTATTGCCAGAGCAACAAGAATGGCTGCAAGAAAAAAAGCGGTTGAAGCAGCAAAGGCTGAGGCCAGAAAAAAGGCGCTTGAAGAAGCAAAAGCAAAGGCTGTTGAAAAAGCAACGGTTGAGGCCAGAAAAAAAGCTGTTGAAAAAGCAACGGCTGAGGCTAAAGAAAAGGCTATTGAAAAAGCTAAAGAAAAAGCAAGAACAGGAGCTGCGCACGTAACGGCAACCAGTAAAAAGCCAGTTGAAAACAAAGATAAAAAAGAAGCCAATTTACTTTATTTAAGAACAGTTTTAGCTTCAGCATTATCCGAGCGATTCAAAGGAACAACGTGGTCCATTCCAAAGCAAGATGCCATTACAAGTCTTAATAATAATGAATTTACTATTTCGCGTAAAATTGGAAATACTGAGCATCGTTGCCAGATGGCAATGGATCAAGATACGGCCTCATTTGAATTAACGCCTGTGAGTAATGAATCCATAGATGGTTTAAATCGAAGTTTTGCAGCCTATCAAGAATCTTTTAATAAATGGCGAGTACAACAAAATTTACAAGGTAATAAAGATTACGATCTTACTTTTACCTTGAATGTTCAGAGTAAAGAAGATCTCAAAATCATTCTCAAGGATTTAACGAAAGAATGTAAAATCACAAAATTTGAAATGAAAGGAGTTGCCATGTCTGATGCAGAAGTGGAACTCATTGAAAATGAAATTGCTGCTGAAAATAAATCAGCTACTCGTCAAAAGAAAAAAGTAAAATAATATTATTAAAACAGGGAAGTTATCGTGCACTTAAACAAGAAAATGCTTATTTCAATTATCTTAAGTTTATCGATGTATCCTGTATATGCCATAGGGCCTATCTTAATTGATGCTGCGGTTGTGGGAAGCGCACAATCACCGCTCATTGAGCCACAGCAATTTCAGTTTGACGTAGGACAAGAGTATTTGCTCGTGATTGCTAATGATAGTTCAGATAGCATTGCTTTTAATTTTGGCGCCTTTGGCCAAAAAGTGTTTACGATGTCAGTCAATGGCACTTCCAGTATGAGCCAAGATGCAATGGTCATCAATGGGCATAGCAAATTACAATGGCAATTTAGACCGCAAGAAGCGGGAGAATTTACTTTTTATGCAAGCAATACCGGTGTAAACAAACGTGGCAGTGATGGAAAAATTGTGGTGAAAAAATTAGAGGTTGCAAAACCAATAGTCACTGCGGAAAGTATGACCGAAACGCAATCCAAGGAAGACAGTAAAACAACAAGAAAGAAAGTACGCGGTTTACGTGATTAAAGAAAAAAAGGGTATTATGTATTTTCAATTAAATGTCACTAAGCAAAATGTTTCACTTTATTTACAAACTTTGGCCCATCTTGTTGAAGATCTGACGGATATTCAATATCAGCGGGAAGAATTAAAAAAGTCTGATGAAGCTTTATATCATCATTATCACTCCAAAAGTGAAATGCTGGACTTTTTATTATCCTGTTTAGAGAAGCTTCAAGGGCGATCAAATCCTGTTTTTTCGTATATCCAAAAGAAACTGAACCAGATCATACTTCTTATTTCAACTGAACTTGATAAATTGTCTAGCCAAGTAATCGAACTAAAGATGAGTTCACTTTCTTTAGAATCAATTCCGTCTGAATTTGCAAAAGTGCAAATGCAATGTGGTGTATTGCAAAAGAGATTAGCAAAATTAAGAGAGATTGAGAAAGCAGTCAACGCAATGGTGGATAAACGCCAGAGGCAAGGAGAGATTGACAGTCAGCCTTATATTTATTTCTCTTATGAAGATTATGTATATTTTTCTAGCAAATTTAAAGCAAAAAGTGATTTTCTCGCTAAATTTTTTATGGCCTTTGATTGTCTGGGAGAAAAGGATGCTTCCTTCCCCGGACCGCTCGCGGATAGTAAGTATTATCTTAAAACAGCCTTAATCAATGCTCAGCGAGCGTTGAATCAAACATTATCACAAAATGTTCCCATGCCCATGGTCGCTCCAATCCCTCTAGGACCGCAAGATGAAGCGCTCAGACAGCAGGAAGTATTAGTTATGCATGAGTCAGACGCGCTACCCGGTGATGGGATAGAAGCACAACCGATGTTGATTGTGAGTCCTTCGCTAAAACGAAGCGCTGTGAGTTTCAATCTATTGGGCTTAGCTGAAGATAATTTCTTGGTAGATGCTTTTGCAGAAGTGGAGGGGGACACAGAAGTTGTGCCACCACCTAGAAGCCCTTCTGCGCAGCGATTTCTAAACTAGCTACCTTTTAAAAGATTAGCGGGTGGTTGGCGTAAATCTTTGATGATTCTTAATTTCTCTAAACCTAGTAACAAGTAGTAGGTAATATCAATTTGCCACCATTTGAAGCCTTGTCTTGCGCTCGCGGGATAGTGATGGTGATTGTTGTGCCAACCTTCACCAAAACTCAATAAAGCAAGAAAGATGTTATTTCTACTGTTGTCAGAGGTTTTAAAAGTTCTTTTGCCAAAGCAATGCGATAAAGAGTTAATGGTAAAGGTTGCATGAAATACACAAACCGTTGAAATACAAAAGCCCCAGATAAACAATTGTAAACCATTTGTGCCTAATGCAGGATGAGCCACTTTTAAGTATTCGCCCAAAGTATAAAGAGTCACACCAAAGAGAATAGGAACAATAACATCAAATCTATCTAAAAATCTGAGTTCAGGGTAACGATTGAAATCTTGGATCCGTTTTGGATCGTGGTGAAAATATTTTTTAGATAAAAACCAACCAAAATGGCTCCACAAAAATCCATGTTTGACTGGTGAATGCGGATCAGCTTCTTGATCCGAAACCATATGGTGCTCACGATGATGAGATGCCCACCAGAGTGGTCCTCGTTGAATCGCGGTCAGGCCTAGTACGGCAAATATAAATTGCCAAAAGCGATTGGTCTGAAATGTTTTATGCGAAAAATAACGATGATAGAAAGCGGTGATCGAGAAAACTCTGAGCGCATATAAGAACAATGCGATACCGAGCGCAATGTTACTGTAACCAACAAAAAATACGGCTAAACAAGCAACATGAATTCCAATAAAAGGAATAATACGAGACCAATCGATTTTATTTGGTCCGACATGTTCTGGAGTAGCTTTGTTATCAATCCATCTTAATGGAAGCTGAAATACATAAGAAAGCATTGGTAATAGGGTATTTTTTGAGATCATTTATACTTCGAATGTCACTGGGTTGATGAACAACGTGCATTATAAGGTATTTAACCGAAATTAACAGCAATATTTATTGTGTGTCAGTTCTATAAATATCACTTATCATTTCCTCATGGATCCATTTATTTAGTGTTTGAGCAACGGTCATGGGAATTTGATCTTCAGGAATAGTATCTATGAGTGATTCGCAAATATCACCAAAATTTGCATTAGCTTGAATAGCTTCAAACATTAATTTTTCTGCAGGATTACAAGATTGAAACAAGCTTCTTAATCCCTTACGCCATAGCAACCATCTTACAGGGATATCCTGTTTGACAGGAGGTCTTTCAGGTAGCTCGCTCTCAATGTGTTGCCATAATTGTGGCGTATCCCAGTCAAAACAATGACTCGTAACCGATGGATGAAATGTAAAATGTAAGCTTGGCCAATCCAGTGGATTGATTTTGGCAAGGTCCTGTGTAGTCGCTCTATGCGCGTCTTTGGCATCGATCGTAAAACTAATAGCCCATTCAAACTCTGCCATCTCAGCAAATAATTGGCATTGGGAATAGGGATGATTCCTTGCTAAAAATTGACTAAATTGTTGACCAAAATACCTTACTGAGAAATGCGTAGAAGGAAATTGAAGTAGATATTTTAGAAAAGCTTGCTCAAAATCTTCATCGCCTAATAATGTATGCGTTTTTGGGAAATCTAACTTTAAAATTTCCATTAATCTAATGCGATAAGCATCGAAATAAACTTTTAATCGCTTATCTGCGCTAAAGCGTTCATCTGGTGCTATCTCAGGGAAAATCGTATTGGACCCTTGCGTTAAATATTCTTGAAATTGAGATTGCAGTTGTTTAAGCGCTTGCATGTTCCACCTGAAAAACGTCAGCCGCAATATGTTTGGCCTGCTCAAGTTCTAAGATAAGCTCAGAAAGAGGCGGAATATGATCGTCTCTTTCAATCATTGTAGAAACCTTTCCAAAAAGATTTAAGGTTTTAGCATAAAGTTCCCAAACTGGATCAATAACCGGATGATCATGAGTATCGATAATATGATCTCCATTATTGGTATGACCGGCTAAATGAATTTGTTGAACGCGATCTGCTGGAATACCAGCAAGGTAATCCATTGCGTCAAAGCCATGATTAAATGAACTTACATAGATATTATTGACATCTAACAGCAACAAACAGTCTGCTTGCTGTGTGATTTCTCTAATAAAGTCCCATTCAGTCATTGCAGAACTAGAATAGGTTAAATAACTGGATACATTTTCAATCAATATTTGTTGTTCTAAGAAATCTTGTGCTTGCTTAATTTTAGCCACAACATGCTTTAAAGCTTCTTCGGTATAAGGAAGGGGTAAAAGATCGTGCATGTTTTTTTGATGCACGCCCGTCCAACACAAATGATCTGATAACCAATGCGCCTTAACCCTTTTGGACAGCTCTTTTACTTGTGCCATATAGTCCATGTCTAAAGGATCAATGCTTCCGAGGGACATTGATACCCCATGCATCACAATAGGGTATTTTTCGCTGATTTGATCTAGGTAATAAAGCGGTTTGCCACCTGGGACGAGATAATTCTCAGTTAATATTTCAAACCAATCGATGGGGGGATGCTGTTCAATAATGTCTTGATAGTGATCAGTTCTCAAACCAAGACCAAAACCAAGATAAGAAGGTTTAGTATTCGCTTTTGTACTACGCATTTGAGATCGCTTGAGGGTTAGAGAGAAAAGCCTAAGGTAACAAGCCGAAACTTGTTACCTTAGAGGTAGAGGAAGGTTTAGTCTACGACTGAACCACCTGTTCCTACGCATTCACTTCTGGTCATGTATGACCAACCATTGCCTTTGCAACCGTTGCGGCCTTTGCATGAGTTGTCTGGTGTAGCGCATTCACTTGAGCCTTTGCACGCATTTGAACCTGCGCATTTAACTAAAGCTTCATGTGATTCGCCGCACATTGTAGAACAACCTGTTGCAAAGAGTGCAGCTGCTGCCGCAGCAAGAGCTAGAGCTGTTTTGGACGTCCGTTTCATCTAGAACACTCCTGATGGTGTTATGTTAGTACTAAGTCTGAACACAAAGTTTCTAATAGATATTAAGTTCACACACAACACCTATTTGAACAACTTCGCATTCATGTAAAGAATATGACAATATTATCGCGTAATTACAAGGGATTATTAAAATATTTTCATTTTTTATGTTTTTATTGGTTGGATTGCTGCCAGAATGCTATAATTTACTTCTTGAGCTGAAGAAAAATTATCAAAAAAGTAGTAAGCTCCCCGCCAAATTGATTGAAATTCAATCGTAACCTAGTTTTCCAGGATAGACATCATGAATCCGAATTATCTTGATTTTGAACAACCTATTGCTGAACTCGATGCCAAAATTGAAGCTCTTAGGTTAGTTAGCTCAGATAGTGAAATCAACATTGGAGAAGAGATCACTCGCCTTCAAGCGAAGAGTCGAGAATTAACTCAGAATGTATTTAAAAACCTAACGGCATGGCAAATTACACAGCTTGCACGCCATCCATTGAGACCATTCTCCTTGGATTATATTGCCAAGATCTTTACTGACTTCGATGAATTGCATGGCGATAGAACTTTTGCAGATGATCATGCCTTGGTTGCGGGTATTGCTCGCCTTGAGGGAGAACCTGTGATGGTGATTGGTCAACAAAAGGGTAGGGATACAAAAGAAAAAATATATCGAAATTTTGGCATGTTACATCCTGAAGGATACCGTCGTGCTAAAAGACTGATGGAATTAGCAGAAAAATTTTCTTTACCTGTCATTACCTTGATAGATACCCCGGGTGCTTATCCTGGTATCGATGCAGAGGCACGTGGACAAAGTGAAGCCATCGCTAGAAATTTATTTGATATGGCCAAATTAAATACGCCTATTGTGGCGGTAGTGATTGGGGAAGGCTGTTCAGGGGGAGCCTTGGGAATAGGCGTTGCTGATAGAGTGTTAATGTTGCAGTACAGCTATTATGCCACTATCTCACCAGAAGGTTGTGCGACAATTCTCTTTAAGAGTGCTGAAAAGGCCGCTGATGCAGCAGAGATTATGGGGATCACTGCAGAAAGGTTGCTCGCGCTAGGGTTAATTGATGGCATCGTTCCCGAACCTTTAGGGGGGGCTCATCGTCATCCGGATAAAATGGCTGAGGCGCTCAAATCTCATCTTATTAATAATATTCAATTGGTTAAATCTATTCCTAAAGAACGTCTTGTCGATTTGCGCTATAAACGTTGGATGGCATTAGGAGAGGATTAGCCCTAGATGCTTGATATTCTTGAGAGACTTGTCGCTTGGATTGGTGAGCATTCAACAGAAGAAATTGTTGTAGCCTATAGCGGGGGGCGAGATTCACATGTTTTATTACATGCTCTTTGGAAGCTAAGCGCTAAGCTGCCATTTCACTTAAGTGCGATACATGTCAATCATGATTTACAAAAAGAATCAGCCAATTGGTCATTACATTGTCAACAAATCTGTCAACTGTACCAAGTGCCTTTACAGATAGTTAATTTGAAATTAACTATCCTCCCTGGTGAAAGCCTTGAAAGTGTTGCCAGAATCAAACGTTATCAAGCTTTTGCCTCTCTTCTTTGTGAAAATGCTATTCTCTTAACGGCTCATACCCAAAGCGATCAAGCGGAAACCTTTTTGTTACAAATGTTAAGAGGCAGTGGCTTGCAGGGATTGGGCGCGATAGCACCTTTGAGAGCCTTGGGGAAAGCAAAACTTGCTAGACCTTTGTTAGAGGTAAATAGAGAAGAAATTGCATTATATGCAAAAAAAGAGCAGCTGACATGGATTGAAGATAACTCCAATCAAGATATGCGTTATCGACGAAATTATTTAAGAAATAATGTTTTGCCTCAGTTAAAAACACTCAGTGAAGGCGTTGAAGATTGTATTGCCAGAGCTGCGCAGCATTGTCAAAATGCGCAATCATTATTAGATGAATATATTCACCTCGATGTACAAGCGTGTCTTGGTGAAAATTTACATACCCTGAAAGTTGAGCCATTTTTGGCGCATTCCTCATTAAGACAACAATATATTTTTCGTCACTGGTTAAAATTAAATGGCACTTTGATGCCGTCCTTGCGAAAATGTCAGGATATTTTAGCCCAAGTCAATTTGGCGCGAGTGGATTCTCAGCCCTGTGTTTCTTTTGGCAGTTGGCAAATCAGGCGTTTTCAAGGGAATCTATATTTACTGAATAAAAAAGAAACGCAAAGAAACTTGCAACCCATCAATTGGCAATTGCATCACCCCTTACAACTGAACGACGGCTCAATTTGGCAAGCAAAGATTGCCAAAGGGCAGGGGATCTGCGTCAAAAAATTAACGAACGAGATGCTACAGATAGTTTTCAGAAAAGGAGGCGAGCGCTGTCATGTGGCGGGAAAGAAGCAATCAAGACCCCTTAAAAAGATCCTACAAGATTTTAATATTCCCAGCTGGGAACGTGCCAGCTTGCCCTTATTTTATCAGGCTGGTGAATTGGTAGGGGTTGGCACTCTATTTGTCAGTCACGCTTTTGCTGTTGATTCTCCTTTAGATGACGGATGGGTAATTCAAAAAGTTTGCCAACTTAATAAATAGTCTTGGTAATTTGTCTGCAAATCTGATATTATGCCTTCCCGTCCAGACAGTGTTTATTCTCCGTACTTGCTATTAATTAAGGTACTTCATGACGCGCTTTATATTTGTGACGGGTGGCGTAGTCTCCTCCCTTGGTAAAGGTATTGCAGCAGCTTCGCTTGCTTCTATTTTGGAATCTCGAGGCTTAAGCATCACGCTTTTGAAACTCGATCCTTATATCAACGTTGATCCAGGCACGATGAGCCCTTTCCAGCATGGTGAGGTCTTTGTTACGCAAGATGGCGCTGAAACCGATCTCGATTTAGGTCACTATGAACGATTTGTTCGTACGACGATGTCTCGTAAGAGTAATGTCACTACGGGAAGTATTTACGCGGAAGTTATCCAAAAGGAGCGCCGTGGTGAATATTTAGGGGCAACGGTCCAAGTCATACCGCACATTACCGATGAAATAAAATCACGTATATTAAAAGCCGCATTCGGTTTTGATATAGCGATGGTTGAAATTGGCGGAACCGTGGGGGATATTGAATCGCTCCCATTTTTAGAAGCCATACGACAATTGCGTGTTGAATTGGGTGCGCATAATTCACTTTTTATCCATTTAACTTTAGTACCCTATCTTTCAACGTCAGGGGAAATAAAAACCAAACCCACTCAACACTCGGTGAAAGAGTTGCGTTCTATTGGTATTCAACCCGATATTTTAATTTGTCGAAGCGAACGTGAGTTACCTGCCAGTGAACGTAGTAAAATTGCTTTGTTTACCAATGTGGAGGAACGCGCAGTTATTACTTCTGTCGATCTCCCTTCGATTTATCAAATACCTCAAGAATTACATCGCCAACGCTTAGATCAAATTGTTATTGAAAAATTAGGAATTAAAGCCGTCGATGCCGATTTGTCAGATTGGGCGCAAGTTGTTGATAAACAAAATCATCCTAAAACAACAGTGAGAGTGGGGCTCATTGGCAAGTATGTGAACTTAGTTGATGCTTACAAATCATTGAATGAAGCATTGATTCATGCGGGTGTGCATACGTTAACTAAAGTTGAAATTATTTATATTGAATCCGAAGAAATTGAACGTAAAGGAACAACGCTTTTACAAAACCTCGATGCTATCCTTATTCCTGGTGGCTTTGGGGGCAGAGGGATAGAAGGTAAGATCCTTGCTGCTCAATATGCGCGTGAGCAACATATCCCATTTCTTGGCATTTGTCTTGGTATGCAAACTGCAATGATTGAATTTGCTCGCAACAAAGCAGGAATGAAAAACGCAAACAGTTCAGAGTTTGATAAAAATACACCATTTCCTGTGATTGCATTAATTACCGAATGGATTAATACCGAAGGTAAAGTTGAAGTGCGAGATGAAAACTCAGATATGGGCGGCACCATGCGTTTAGGAGCACAAGTCTGTAAATTGGTACCGATGACAAAAGCACATCAAATTTATGATAAAGATGTCATTATTGAAAGACACAGACATCGTTATGAAGTGAATAATCGTTTATTAGACAGACTCACAAAAGCAGGGTTGACTGTCTCTGGACGTTCAGTTGACCAAAGCTTGGTTGAAATGATTGAAATACCTGATCATCCTTGGTTTATCGGCTGCCAATTTCATCCAGAATTTACCTCCAATCCAAGAACGGGACATCCTTTGTTTATTCGCTTTATTATCGCAGCGAATGAGTACCATAAGAAACACAAAGAATCAGGAGTGATCAAAAGTGAAACTTTGTCATTTTAATGTAGATCTCACAACACCGTTGTTTCTTATTGCAGGACCTTGCGTGATTGAAAGCGAAGGCTTAATACTAGAAACTGCAGGGATGTTAAAGGAAATGACGCAAAGATTGGGTATTCCTTTTATATTTAAATCTTCGTTTGATAAGGCTAACCGCTCTTCTTTAAATAGTTTTCGTGGTTTAGGGATTGAAGAAGGATTGAGAATTCTTCAGAGAGTTAAAACAGACATTGGGGTGCCAGTGTTAACGGATGTGCATGAAGACACGCCTTTAGATGAAGTAGCCTCAGTAGTAGATGTTTTACAAACTCCTGCTTTTTTATGTCGCCAAACGAATTTTATTCAAAATGTTGCTAAAACGGGAAAACCAGTCAACATTAAAAAAGGCCAATTCCTTGCACCTTGGGACATGCAACATGTTGTTGCTAAAGCACAAGCCACGGGTAATAAGAGTATTATGGTATGTGAGCGCGGTGTTTCTTTTGGTTATAACAATTTAGTTTCAGATATGCGTAGCTTGGCAATCATGCGTCAAACAAAGTGCCCGGTGGTTTATGATGCAACACATTCTGTTCAACTTCCCGGCGGTCAAGGTCATGCTTCTGGTGGTCAAAGAGAGTTTATTCCTGTCTTAGCGCGCGCGGCGGTTGCAGCCGGGATTTCAGGAATTTTTATGGAAACACATCCTAATCCAGAAAAAGCCTTAAGTGATGGCCCTAATGCCATGCCTTTGGCGAATATGGAAGAGATGTTGATAGTATTAAAAGAGATAGATAGTACTGTTAAACGAAATAGTTTTTTAGAAAATAAAATGTAACGACTTACTGCCGATGCCTACGTACCGCGGCTTGTCCGCGGTATCCAGAATTTATTCAAGATACTGGATGCCGCGCATAAAGCGCGGCACGTAGCGGGTGTGACTAGTTACTATGAAATTTTAAAATAGTTAAAATATTAAGAAGATAAATTATGTCAACAATAAAAAAAATAATTGCACGTGAAATACTTGATTCTAGAGGCTTTCCCACAGTCGAAGCAGAAGTAGAATTAGAAAATGGTATCACAGGGCGCGCCATCGTTCCTTCTGGCGCATCCACGGGCTCTCGAGAAGCATTAGAACTACGTGATAAAGATCCCAAACGATTTCAAGGCAAAGGGGTTCAAAAAGCAGTTCACAATATTACCGATAAAATTGCGCCTGCGCTAAAAGGAAGAATTGTTGAGCAACAAAAAGCGATTGATGATGCATTAATATCATTAGATGGCACGCCTAATAAAGATAATTTAGGGGCAAATGCCCTGTTAGCAGTTTCGCTCAGTTGTGCGAATGCTGCCGCAAAATTAAAAAACGTACCGTTATACGCTTATCTAAACTCAATCGTCGGGGGTGAGATATCATTACCTGTTCCCATGTTAAATATTTTAAATGGGGGCGCACATGCCGATAACAGCGTGGATGTGCAAGAGTTTATGGTTATTCCTTGTGGATTGGACAACTATGCAGATGCACTTCGTTCCGGTGTTGAAATTTATCATAGTTTAAAATCGGTATTAAAATCTAAAGGTTTAAATACCAATGTGGGAGATGAAGGTGGATTTGCGCCAGACTTGCCTTCCAATGAAGCCGCCCTCGAAATGATTATGTTGGCCATCGAAAAAGTAGGTCTTATCAGTGGCAAAGAAATATTTTTGGGTTTAGATGTAGCGGCTACTGAATTATACAAAGAGGGTAAGTATTTTCTGGCATCAGAAAATAAAACCTTATCATCTCAACAATTTATTGATGAATTAGCAAAATGGTCTGCATCCTATCCCATCATTTCCATTGAAGATGCGCTGGATGAAAATGATTGGGAAGGCTGGGGATTGCTGACTAAGCAATTAGGAACAAAGGTTCAATTAGTGGGTGACGATTTATTTGTAACAAATCCTAAGATATTTAAAGAAGGTATCGCTGCGAATGTCGCTAATGCGATTTTAATAAAATTAAATCAAATCGGTACATTAACCGAAACAATAGAAGCAATTAAATTAGCTAAAAATTCTCAATACAATACAATTGTTTCTCATCGTTCAGGTGAAACAGAAGATACCTTTATTGCGGATTTAGCAGTGGGCTTAAATGTGGGTCAAATAAAAACGGGTGCACCGGCCCGTTCTGATAGAACATCAAAATATAATCAATTACTGAGAATTGCGAGTACATCGCAAGCAAAGTATGCAGGCATGAATGTATTTAAACGTTGGGCATTAAAGTGAAATTTCTGACAATTACACTTGTTATTCTACTTGTCCTTTTGCAAGTAAGACTATTTAAGGGGGATGGTTCTATCCCTCAAGTACTTGCTTTGCAAAAAGAAGTCGCTTTGCAACAGGAAAATGTGGAAAAACTAAAATTGCGCAACCAAACATTAGAAGCTGAAGTGCAAGATCTTAAACACCTTTTGGGCGCACTGGAAGAAAGAGCTCGTACTGACTTAGGGATGATAAGAGAAAAGGAATCTTTTTATCAGTTTGCACGTCAGGGTGATTAATGCAACATCATGCTAGTTTTTGGGTAATCATTCCTGCTGCAGGAAGAGGTCAACGATTTAGTCATCAGGCGGCTAAACAATATTTACTCCTGCAGGGTAAAACAATTTTAGAACATAGCATTGATTTATTTATACATCAGCATTGGCTCAATAAAATTATTCTTGCCATCGCTAAAGATGATCATCATTTTTCAAGCCTGGATGTCGCATCGCATCCCAAAGTGCAAGTGGTGATAGGAGGGGAATCGCGAGCGGATTCTGTGCTAAATGCGTTGAAGTCTTTGCAGTCTATCGCACATCCCCTTGATTGGGTATTAGTACATGATGCGGTGAGACCTTGTCTTCACCAACATGATCTGCATTTACTCATGGAAAGTTTATCTCAAGAAAAGGTTGGCGGAATTTTAGCCACACCCGCTACTGATACAATGAAAACTTTCAACAGTCATCATATTTTACAGACAGTGCCTAGAGAGAATTTATGCAAAGCGTTAACACCTCAGATGTTTCGGTTTGCAGTATTATTCGATGCCCTAACCCACTGTATGGAAAAAAATTTAAGCGTAACGGATGAATCATCATCGGTTGAGCACTTTGGTTTAAAACCAAAAGTTGTGTTTGCTCAATACGCTAATCCAAAGCTTACTCTTGCAAGTGATTTGAATATGATTGCACATTTACTAGCCTCAAAAAATCAAGAGGAAGCATTAGCATGATACGTATAGGTCATGGCTATGATATTCATCGTTTCGAAGAGAAGCCGTCAAAAAATTATATTACCTTAGGTGGAGTCCAAATTCCCTATGAAAGGGGGCTGATAGCTCATTCTGATGGGGATGTCGTTATACATGCCATTTGCGATGCCCTATTAGGGGCTTGTGCTTTAGGCGATATTGGTAAACACTTCCCAGATACGGCTACAGAAAACAAAGATAAAAACAGTCGAGAATTTTTACGCAATATCATGCAAAAAGTAAATGTAAAGGGATATAGCGTGGCGAATGTTGATGTATCAATTATAGCTCAAACACCCAAGTTAGCGCCGCACATCCTTCCTATGCAAGAATTATTAGCGCAAGATCTTCAAATATCCTTAGACCAAGTCAATGTGAAAGCAACGACCAATGAAGGTTTAGATGCTGTCGGAAATCGTCAAGGTATCGCAGTACATGCTGTGGCGTTGCTGGAGAAAAAGGCTATATGAAGATACTCATGAGTAATGACGATGGTGTTAATGCTATTGGGCTTTTAACTTTAGCAGAATCATTATCTCATTTAGCGGATATTACCGTGGTGGCGCCAGAAAGAGACAGAAGCGCTGCGAGTAATTCTCTGACACTCGATATGCCACTTCGCATTAAAAAACAACCGAATGGTTTTTTTTCTGTAGATGGCACTCCTACCGATTGCGTTCATCTTGCTATTACAGGATGGCTTGATACACACCCAGATATGATTATTGCCGGTATCAATGCTGGCGCAAATTTGGGTGATGATGTTCTTTATTCTGGTACTGTGGCTGCTGCGATGGAAGGACGCTTTTTGGGATATCCAGCAATGGCAATTTCTTTAGTCAGTCACACCAACCACGATTCATCGGTAGGCTTTGTGCATTTTGAATCCGCGGCAGCTATTGCAAAATTATTACTAGAAAAATTGCAAAGCCATCCATTGCCTCCTGACACGATCCTTAATGTGAATGTTCCTGATATTGAGTTACAACAAATTAAAGGGATCCAAGTCACACGTTTAGGTCATCGTCATCTTGCTGAAAAAGTTATTGAGAGCTTTGACGCGCGTGGTAGGCCAATATATTGGATAGGTCCTGCAGGAAAAGAGCAGGATGCGGGACCCGGAACTGATTTTTACGCAATCAATCAAGGGTACGTTTCTCTTACCCCTATTAAAATAGATCTTACTGATTATAAAGCCATTGAACCTCTTAAAGAGTGGACTGATTCCTTAAATAAATTTTCTATGTCAAAATAAGTGTAATTTTACATTTCAGATCGATAACTATCGTGGCACTATTTCGTCGGCTATATGACAAAGTTTTAGGTTGGTCCAAACACCGCCATGCGCCTTACTATTTAGCAGGCGTTAGCTTTGTCGAATCCTCTGTTTTTCCTATTCCTCCAGATGTCATGCTGATCCCGATGGTATTAAGTAAACCGTTAAAAGCATGGGAATACGCTGCTATCACGACGGTAGCTTCTATTTTCGGTGGCATATTAGGTTATGTGCTTGGCCTGTGTGCTTTTGAGCTTATTGGTGAGCCGATGCTGCAAGCATTTGGATATCAAGAAGCCTATGCCAAAGTAGTGAAGTGGTTTGAGCATTATGGTTTTTTAGCAGTTTTCATCGCGGGCTTTACTCCCATCCCCTATAAATTATTTACCATTGCAGCAGGGGCATCTCAGATGTCGCTGCTGCCTTTTATAGTTGCCTCAATATTTGGTCGTACCATTCGATTTTTCGTTGTTGTCTGGATTATTAAAGGTTTAGGAAAAAAACTAGAGCCCTTGCTTATTGAGTATATAGATATCATCGTGTGGGCTGTGCTGGGATTAATTGGTTTAGGGTTAGTTATTTATTATTTGTATTAAAACTACTTAAAGCGGGTTTCGGATGTGGCAAAGAATATTATGTTGTACTTTAGTCCTCATGCTTGCTGGATGTTCAAACTATGTTAAAGATTTGTTAAATCAAGATGCAGCACCAGTCGTTAATATAGGAAGCGACACCCCTATTACACATGGAACTCATGTGGTTCAACGAGGCGAGAGTCTTTACGAAATTGCTTGGCGTTATGGAAGGGATTATCGCGATATTGCACAAGCTAATAACATATCGGCGCCTTATGTTATTTATCCTGGGCAAAGAATTAATTTAAAAGCCCCCAAAAGAATAGCAAATACTTATGCAACAAGAGTGATGAAACCTCAAGCCGCTTCATCGATTGAAAGTGTTAAGTCTACTCAAATTAAAACAATCACGGTAAAACCAATTGAAAAAGCAAGTCAGCCATCAGTTGCTTTTAATAAAGAATGGCAATGGCCAGTCAAGGGAAAAATACTTAAACGCTATTCGGCATCCGGCGTGGGATTAAAAGGGATAGCTATTTCAGGTGAATTAGGCAAAGAAGTCAAAGCCGCCGCCAATGGTAAGGTTGTATATAGTGGTCAAGGATTACGTGGCTATGGTCAGCTCATCATCATCAAACATAATGAGACCTATCTTTCTGCATACGGACATAACAGTCAATTATTAGTGAAAGAAGGACAAAATGTGAATAAAGGGCAAGTGATTGCACAGATGGGACGCACCGATACAGATTCAGTGAAATTGCACTTTGAGGTAAGAAAGAATGGTCGCCCCATTGACCCACTGAATGTGTTGCCAGGAGTATGAATAAATCAACAATAAATTGATGGAACTTTACCTTAACTATTGCGCTCAAACCTAGTAAAAGAGACGCAATGTTGAGGAGAGACTATGTTGACATTTGCCAAACAGGTTTCCAGAAAATATGATTCCATCTACCAGTACCTGGTTGAAATTGGGCAAATAAAATTATTGACGCCAGAAGAAGAAAAATCGTTGGCAAGAAGTATGCTTGCAGGCGATAAGCATGCCAAAAACAAGATGATTGAAGCGAATTTACGTCTGGTTGTATGTATTGCTAGGCGTTATATTAATCGAGGTTTACCACTGCCTGATCTAATAGAAGAAGGAAATTTAGGGTTAATTCATGCAGTTGAGAAATTTGATCCTGAAAATGGTGCGAGATTTTCTACATACGCGACTTGGTGGATCAGACAATCCATAGAGCGTGCGATTATGAATCAATCGCGTATGATACGATTACCAGTACATCTAGCAAAAAAGCACAGACAATTTATACGTGCACAACAAAAACTATTACAAAATGGCAACCGTGAACCTTCTATGTATGATATTGCAAAAGAAATGGGAATTTCTATAGAAGCGTTACAAGAATTAATTTCGCTAGATAGACAAGAGGTGTCAATTGATGCGGCTATTAATGAAGAGCAAGATATCTTTTTTGTTGAAACATTAGCAGATCATACGCATAAAGATCCAGTCGATGTTCTTCAAGAGCACGATTTGCATCAGATGCTTGAATATTGGTTAAGCACTCTAAGTGAGCGTGAAAGAGAAATTATTGAAAAACGTTTTGGCATTCATGGAATGGATATGATGACATTGGAAGATATTGGGGAACATACCGAATTAACACGTGAACGTGTTCGCCAAATTCAATTACAAATTTTAAAACACTTGCGAAGGCAATATCATTCTGTTGGTATACACAAGGATATGTTAACAGATAATTAAGGAAAGGAAGAATATGGACATTTGCTTACAACGACAATATGCCGCCCATAATCAATGTTTTGGGTGTGGGCCGGCAAACAGTAAAGGATTACAAGTTCAAAGTTTTGTCAAAGACAATGAAGTTGTGGCCGATTGGCAAGCACAATCCTATCATGAAGCATTTCCAGGAATTTTGAATGGTGGCATTATCGGTACACTATTAGATTGCCATTCAAATTGGTCTGCCGCTTATTTTTTGATGCAACAAAACCAAGCTACGAGTCCACCCTGCACAGTGACCTCCTACTTTAATGTCACACTCAAAAGACCCACACCTAGCGATAAACCTGTTCATTTGGTCGCACGCTTAAAAGAGATCAAAGAAGATAGAGTATTGATAGAAGCGCGTTTATATTCTGAAGATAAATTATGTGCTACTTGCGAGGGCTTATTTGTAGCAGTTAAAGAAGGTCATCCCGCCTATCATCGCTGGTAATTCTCAACCTAGATTTCCTTTATACTTTGTTGTCTGTTTCCACTCATCACAGTCATGTACTAAAAGTACACTCCTGTTATTCGTGGATTTGACGCCTCGTCTAAAGCAAATCTAGATTGAGAATAATTCTCTCCCCAATCCTTTATTTAGGTTGCTCGGGCGGCGTTGATTTGTCATCTTTTTCTGCGGCAGCTTTTTGTGCCTCTGCTGCTGCTTTTTGCTGAGCTTCCTGGGCAGCTTTTTGTTGTTCAGCTTCAATAGCTGCTTTTTGCTGTGCTTCTTGTGCAGCTCGTTGCTGTTCTGCTTCCTGTGCAGCTTTTTGCTGTGCTTCTTGTGCAGCTCGTTGTTGCTCTGCTTCCTGTGCTGCTTTTTGCTGTGCTTCTTGTGCAGCTCGTTGTTGCTCTGCTTCCTGTGCAGCTCGTTGCTGTTCTGCTTCCTGTGCAGCTTTTTGCTGTGCTTCTTGTGCAGCTCGTTGTTGCTCTGCTTCCTGTGCTGCTTTTTGCTGTGCTTCTTGTGCAGCTCGTTGTTGCTCTGCTTCCTGTGCAGCTCGTTGCTGTTCTGCTTCCTGTGCAGCTTTTTGCTGTGCTTCTTGTGCAGCTTTTTGTTGTTCAGCTTCAATAGCTGCTTTTTGCTGAGCCTCTTGGGCAGCTTTTTGTTGTTCAGCCTCAATAGCTGCTTTTTGCTGAGCCTCTTGGGCAGCTTTTTGTTGTTCAGCTTCAATAGCTGCTTTTTGTTGTGCATCTTGTGCAGCTTTTTGAAGTTCAGCCTCTTGAGCTGCTTTTTGTTGTGCATCTTGTGCAGCTTTTTGAAGTTCAGCCTCTTGAGCTGCTTTTTGTTGTGCATCTTGTGCAGCTTTTTGAAGTTCAGCCTCTTGAGCTGCTTTTTGTTGTGCATCTTGTGCAGCTTTTTGCTGTTCAGCTTCTTGGCTACTTTTATCTTGTATTTGTTTTTCCTCTATAGGCTGTGTTAATGGTTCCTCAGTTGCTTTTTGCTGAGTGTCTTGCTTTGCTTTGTTTTCAGGTTCTACTTTATGTTGTTCTACACCTTCAGTTGGCTGGGATTTTTGCTCTCCCTCTTTACTTTCCGCTGATGCAGGTAAGGTGATTGGCTCTATCGGTTTTACTATTTTTACTTGTGTATTTTGTTGTTCTGATTTTTCTTCTAACTGTTTAAGTGTTTCAGGTTCCAATGGTTTGCCCGACTGCTTTTCAAGCAATTCTTCTTTTTCTTTAAACGAAATAGGGGGCGGAGGAGTTTTTGAAACTGCTATAGCAGTGCGATCGCTCACTTTTTCAGACGGTTTTGCTTTAGTTTGATGCTTTGTACCCAGAACACTTTCTGCTTGTGGAACGATGGTTGTTGACTGTGAAACCGTGGCATCTATTATCTGTTGATTTGATATATTGACAACAGCTTTATTGACAGGTTGCGCTTGTCTAAAGGTGTTGATAGGTACTGCTGTCACAGCGAATTGTTGGTTACGATTACGATATTTTATTTTTTGCCTTGGATTTTGATAACTTTTTTCTACCATAACTTGATTTACTGATGTATTGCTAATATTGATTTGTAAATAATATTCTTGACTGACGTGGTAAGGAGGCGTGTAAACATCCCCTGGTCCAAGGGGGAACCAAGCAATATCTTCAGATCGGGTCGATATAAATACCACTAGCGCGGGTGCATAAATCGCTCTTGATTTTCTAGGCCCAGGGATCCAATACCATCGTTGCCCAACAGCAACCCAGCGACCATAATGATAAGGGGTAAACCCCCACGGTTCTTCTCCCACCCAAGTCCAACCCCACGGATCGATCCAAAGCCAACGTCCATCGCGATAGGGTGACCAACTGTTATCAATATGGTTTGGTGTCCAAGCGTATCCATATCCTTTCACTTTCTGCCAAGTGCCATATTCATCAAGATCGTCATAGCCAATAACATCATCTGCAACATATTTTAAAGCCACAGCATTATCTTGATAGATGACGTGTTTATTACACCAGTTTTCAAGGGCATCAATTTTAGGTGGTGCAAAGGGAAAGTGTTCACTGAGATCTGTTCCTCTAAATTGCACTGATTGATTTTGCTTAATAAAATAAGAAGCATTTTCACCATAAGCCACCCCTTGTCCTTGGCGTACAGTTACTGCGGTTGCTATGCCTTGCGTATCCACACTGATACGATAGTAGCCAGGTTGTTGAATGACAAAAGCAAGATTTGGAGTATCAATTTCGATTTCTTGATCTTTCCTTATTCTTTTGATGAATAAGTTCATGGTTCCTTGATTAAGCTGAAATTGTGCAATTTTTTGATCTAAATTGAGAATTTTGAGATTCGTATCTGAACCAAGACAAATCTTTGTTCCATCAAGTTGCAAAATTGAAAATGAATCGACATCGTTCCACAGGCTATCTCCGATAAACAAAGGTCTATTAATGAGTCCATCTACCCAGGTATTAATACCTGCTGGTAGGAAGCTAACACTCCCTTCAATTTGACTTAATCGAACAACACGAGTAGGGGGATCTGCAAATACGGAAGTGGCTATCAATAAGATAACAAAACTAAGTATTGTCTTGAATGCACACGCAGAGTGTCTAGTTATTCTCATATATACCTTGAATATTTTCAGTGATTAGAAAAAATTGATAGCTTTGTTATTTAATTCGGCTAAGTATGATTTTGCTTAAGGAATTAAAATTTGACATTTTTTTGATTTTTGTATAAAAAGCAAACTTCATAACTAAAATAAGGTAACGAAAATGTTAAAAGGTGCAGGTGATGATAGAGAAGGTGATGATGTTTATGACGATGATGATGATCTTGATAGTAAAACAGCCGAACTGGAACGTAAGTTAAAAAGCTTATTGGTAGAAAATGAACAGATAGAACGTGATAAAGCCAAGGCGCAACGAACTCATAATACATTAGAAAAACAAGTTACTGTGCTTCAAGTGATGTCCACGTTAAGTGGCCATTTAGAGTCTACTCAAGGGCCAAGCAAACGTTATGAAGAAATGCGACGTAGAAAAGATCGTAAAGAAGGAAAATTAACACAAGCGGCCAATACGAAGACAACGCAAGAGATCCTAAATAAAAAACAAAAACCTTTTTAAACACCTCTCACAATAAAAAAGCAGCCATTTGGCTGCTTTTTTATGAGAAAACTAAACGACTTTTTTCTTTCGCGAGATAGTTTCCTTTTGCTGTTGCAAAGGGCGTCCAGAAGAATGTTTTGCCGTTGACTTTGCTTTGTTAGCGTTGCGCGCATTATTGAGAGCAGGTAAAACTTCATTGCTTGCCGTTGTTTTTGTTTTTCGCTGTTTATTTGCATTTTCAATAAATTTAGCAAATGCGAGAAAGTCCTCACGACGTTCTGGTGAATCAGAATTTTTAGCAATAAAATTCACATAATCACTGAAGGTCTTTTTAGGTTGCACTTTAGGAGGCTCAGGCTGACTAAACCAAGATTTCCATCCTTGAGAGGGCTTGGGGGGTACGGATGGATCAAGGAAATCCATCAATTTAGTCAAGAAGGTACTTTCTCCCGTATAGGCACCCTTATCAAGTAGCATTTTAACCATGGCTCGTGAGGGTACATGGGCATGAAGTGCCGTGGTTAATGGTGTGGCGCTATCTTTATTATCAAGATCAATATCTACATTCTTAAGACTCAGAAAATATTCTGCAATCTCAAGATGCCCATAATCGATAGCAGTGTTGAGTGCAGAATTTTTAAAGATAAAACCATTCTTCATTAATAATTTGACACTCGCTAGATGCCCAGATTGTGCTGCCAAATCAAGTGCGGATTGATATGTTGTTTGTAAATGATGGACATCCACACCTTGTTTTTGATATTTATCAAAAATGGCTTGTGTTAACTTTCCAGTCAAAATGTAATGAATAAAATCAGCTTCATTTTGAGCATTTTGTAATTTATGTTTAAATGCTTTATCTTCTTTAAATGTTTGTAAACAAGTTAAGAAATATCCGCCCGATAACGTAAATATACTTAATCCAATCACTGGATTAAGTAATGCGATTAAACCTGATGAAAGACATAAGAGAGAAGCAGGCATGAGATTGTCTTTGAGGTTCTCACTTCTTGGCTTAATAAAAAGATGCTCCGCAAGCGAAGAATGATATTTAAATTTTTGCGCCTGCTTGATTTTGAGGTATTCAGCATAATGATTGGGTTTGAGGTTTTTATGGTTAACAAATTCAAAAGACATGCCAGCTGCAATTAAAATGCTTGCCATTTCTTTACGAATGGCCTCATCTTTGATATTTCCCACATAATGGAACGGAGTATTACCTGCATTATCTTTAAAGCTTTTTCTAAAAAAGAAAGGGTGGCTTGCCATCACGCGGACAACATCAGAAAATCCGTTTTCAATTGCGCTAAGTAACGGATTTTGATTCGCTTCATTGAAATCATGTAAATTTATATAATCATGTTTTTGAAATAATAAGAATTTAACGATAGAGGAATGTCCTAAACTCGCAGCGTGCAGGAGCTTGCTTTGCGTAGAATTAGTTTTGGCATCAAGCGCTTTTGCGCTTAAGTAATGCGATGTATATAATCTTTTTAGCGCATTGATGTCATTATCAGAAATAGCATCAAATATTTGTTGTGTTTGTGAGCTTGGCTCATCAACCATTTCTTCATTATTTTTTGGATCTTGTTTTTTTGGCATAAGTTAAATACCTAAATTATAATGCTTCTAGTTAGGCGTTAACAGTACGTGAAAGCAATAGTGACTTCAAGCGTAAATACATTGATTTACAGTAAAAAATCCTTGTATTTGTCTTAGATTGTACGACAACCGATGAGCACAAATAATGACAGTTAATAATCAACTTACCGAGAATACTTTGTTCGCCTGGGCGTCAGAAATCCAGTCTATCGGACAAAATGGGCTTACCTTTGCCCAAAGCGAGTATGATAAGCAGCGTTATCATCAATTACTAGAAATTGCCTCTCACATGATGTCCTCGCTTTCAGAGCTCCCTGCTCAAAAAATTTTAGATTTATTTGTTAGTCAATCAGGTTATGCGACTCCGAAAGTGGATGTGCGAGGAGCGGTTTTCCAAGGTCAATCCGTTTTACTGGTGAAAGAAAGTCAAGACCACTGTTGGACATTACCAGGGGGATGGGCAGATAGAGATTATTCAGCCGCATTTTGTATGCAAAAAGAAGTGAAAGAAGAATCAGGTTATGAGGTGAGAGTACAAAAATTAGTTGCTTTATATGATAAATGGAAACATCCCCATCCACGTCAATGGCCACATACCTATAAGTGCTTTTTTTTATGTGAGATTACAGGAGGAGAACCTACAACGAGTATTGAGACCTTAGCGGTTGATTTTTTCCCTATTGATAAGCTGCCCACATTGTCATTACCTAGGGTAACAGCCTCACAAATCGAGCGCTGTTATGAACATTATTTAGATCCCTCTCTCCCCACAGATTTTGATTAAAATTTGGAAAAAAAATGCTTGGAACAGGTGTACGCATCAGAACGATAAAACGAATCAGTATGACAAGACAACATACAGAGTCTTGTAGAATCAAAGAAAATATTTCGGTTAATGATGAATTTGATTTATTAAAAAAATTTCAAAAGATGCGACTGGATGTAGCGCCTCTTTTTCTTAAAGAAAAACACAAAATTAAATTATTTTGTCCTGCATTTCAAACACAACAGAGAAGGTATTATTCTTCAACACCAACTTATTATAAGCCCGCATCAAAAGATAGGTATGATCTTAATGTAAAAGGTTTTATCAAAGAAGAAATTCTAACGACGAGAGCAACATTTTTAAAAGAGCATGGTCTGCTTGAAAATAAAATTGACTATTTAGGTCGAACGGTTTTCGCAAATTATCAATTATATGATCTCGATCAGATTGATCTTATCGGTCGGTCCAACTTACAAAGAATGCAAAGTGGATTTTGTCCTTTAGATAAAACAGGGACAGATATTATATGTATTCATCACTTTGATCAGACAATGGAAGGGGCATGGGTTATTTTACCTAATGTCTTTCATCAGCAATACTCCCAGCAATTACACAGTGAGGTCAGTTTAGCCAATGGGGTAAATCGGAAGCAGTTCGCCAAACAGCGCAGTGCTTATTGGAAGCATCAAGCAGCTCTTCATCTTAAAGTTGATAGCTATATAGCTAACCACTTGTCAAAATATCGCAGACTTTGAATTGATACCATATAATATGATAAGTAATTCATAGTACTATTTCTTTAGCGTGCAAGCCATGGAGCCAGCAATGTTAAAAAAGATCGCCTATTACTTGATTGGATGTATTATTATTGGTGTCATCATATCTGCCGTATTTTCTTCATTACCCGTCTATAAATTTATTGCTGAGGGCTTTTTGGTAAGTTTGAGCAAAGGAGAATATCCTCAAGCTTATGCCATGATGTCAAAGGATTTCCAAACAAGATTCGATTTGCCGGCATTCATTTCCAATGTAGATAAAAGTGGCTTGAAGAATTATGAAAGAGCGGTTTGGACAAGCGAAGTCACAGCGTCTGATAACAAACATGGCACATTAGTAGGCACAGTTCACACCAAACAAAATACTCAAATATTCATAGAATTTAATTATGTATTGGTAGATGGGCAAGCAATGTCTGATAAAGGCTGGAGAATTGATAATATCATCATCAAAAATCCTACAAACCCTGAATCTCAGCCCGAAACGCCGAAAGTCGCTCCAGCGAATTAAAACACAGGGATTGATGACTTTTTGCGTTTTCCTGATTTCTTTTTGGGCTGTTCATTGATTTGTGGCTCTGGTGCAAAAGAAGGAGCGTGGTTTGTTGAAACGTCGTTGCCAGTAGCAACAGGCGTTTCAGCGGTAGGCTGAATAAAGCTTGCATAAGCTTTATGAAACCAACGCAAGTATTCTGTAGGATTGAGCTTTGAAAGAAATCGCACAAATGCTTTAAGTTTATTGAGCATCCCTTCAAATAGGGACAGTTCTTCAACTAATTTATCATAATCAATCATTGGGCTATTTGCAGCGACAGGTTGGGAACGAAGAAAAGCGAACATTTCATCAGCACGTCTTTGTTTTTCCGCTTGGGAAATCACTTTTCTATTCTGAGAAAATGGGTTAGGCACAACTTGCTCCGCATAGCGTAATTGATTAGATATTTAACAGTGGATATTATCTGATTTTTGCTGCGAAATCTTCCCATTTCCCGATGAAAATGCAGTAGAATAGGGTTCAGCGGTAACCAATAACCAGAAAACTAACAAATATGAAAATAAATAAGCTCCCTGAAGGGTTTGTTGCACTATCAAGCATTGCGCCCTCAATTAACATCGACTTAAAGTACTGTGGCTCGGACAACCTCGTTGGCCGTCCTTTAGAAGGATATGCAAGCGATGGAATAGCATTGATCACTGAGGTTGCTGCCATTTCGCTGGTTAAAATTCAAAAAACTCTGCAAAGAAGTGAAATCGCTAAGCAACTTCAGATGACGGAGCCTAATTTATTGATTTGGGATGCTTATCGTCCTCAAATGGCTTGTGAAGATTTTTGGCAATGGAGTCAGTCTGACTGTCAAAAAACCAAAAATGATTATTATCCGAATATTGATAAGCGCGACTTCTTTAAATTGGGTTATGTTGCAAGAAAATCAAGTCATTCAAGAGGAAGCACGGTTGATTTAAATATAGTTGACGCTCTCAATGGTAAATTAATTCCCCTAGATATGGGGACAAGATTTGATTTTATGGATGTGTTATCTCACCCGGACAATCCCGATGTGCCAAAAGATGTTTTTAAAAATCGCCAATTTTTAAAGCAGTTAATGCTAGATTTTGGGTGGCTTGGTATAAAAGAAGAATGGTGGCATTTTACGTTTACCGATGAGCCTTATCCGGACACCTACTTTAATTTCCCTGTTATAAACTATAAAGAATCATAAAATGCTCATTAAGACTATAGAAAATAAATTTACGCAAGCATTTTTGCAAGCGTTTCCTGATTTAGATAAGACCGTAGATATTGAAGTGACGCGCAGTACCCATGCGCGTTTTGGGCATTATCAATGTAATAGTGCGATGAAATTAACAAAAATATTGAAGATGCCGCCACGAGATATTTCACAAAAAGTGCTTGAAGCCTTAGGGGATCAAAAAGATTTAATCGAAAAATGTGAAATCGCAGGACCTGGTTTCATTAATATCACGTTATCTTCAAAATTTATCACCCACTCATGCCAAGTCATGACAGAGGATTTAAAAGGCGATGCCAAAGCAGATAAGCCTATTAAGATAGCGATAGATTTTTCATCACCCAATACGGCTAAAGAAATGCATGTAGGACATTTGCGCTCAACCATTATTGGCGATTCTTTAGCCAGGCTTTTAGAATTTCAAGGTCATGACGTATTAAGGCTCAATCACATTGGTGATTGGGGGACAGCCTTTGGGATGTTGATAGCAAAGCTTCAAGATCCCAAAGTGAAGTTTAATGAAAATACAGCCGATTTATCATTTTTGGTTAACTTATATAAAGAAGCCAAGAAACAATTTGATGAAGATGAAAATTTCAAAAAACAATCGCAATTAGAAGTGGTTAAGCTTCAAAGTGGTGATGCGCAAACGCTCAAATATTGGCAATTGATTTGTGAAATATCTCGTAAAGCTTATCAAGAAATTTATGATTTACTGGATATTAAGATAACAGAAAGAGGGGAGTCTTTTTACAATCCTTTTCTTGCGGACACGATAAAAGATTTAGAAAATAAAAAATTAATTACTCTTTCTGATGGCGCAAAATGCATGTTCTTAGAAGGCTATGTGAACAGAGAAGGGGAGCCTTTGCCTCTTATGTTACAAAAATCTGATGGGGGCTATAATTACGCAACCACGGATATGGCTTCAATTCGCCATCGAATTGAAGATGAAAAGTGCAACCGGTTAATTTATGTCACCGATGCAGGTCAAGCAACCCATTTTGCCATGATATTTAAAGCAGCTGAAAAGGCAGGGTATCTCGATCCTAGTAAAGTCAGAACCGATCACGTTCCCTTTGGCTTGGTACTAGGCCCAGATGGCAAGAAATTTAAAACGCGCTCCGGGGAAACAGAGAAACTGATTGATTTGTTAACCACTGCCATTGATAAAGCCTATACTATTTTAGAAGGGCGTGGCAAAGAAAAGGACGCAGGTCTATCAACTGAAGAAATGAAAGAGATTGCGAAAGTATTAGGGATTAACGCCGTCAAATATTCTGATTTATCCTGCAATCGTACACATGATTATGCTTTTAGTTACGATAAAATGCTGCGCTTTGAAGGCAATACAGCGGCCTTTTTAATGTACGCTTATGTGCGTATTCATGGTATTAAACGTAAAATTTCCAATGCGCAAAGTGCGAACATTGATTTGCAGCATGAATCTGAATTGGCGTTAGGATTGCATATCTGTCAATTTGCTGAAATTTTGGATTCGATTAGTGATGATTTGATGCCAAATCGTCTATGTGAATATTTATTTGAATTGGCTGAGAAATTTAATGCTTTCTTTAGGGATTGTCGCGTAGAAGGCGTTCCTGAACAAAATCAGCGTTTGGCATTATGTGAACTGACTGCTGATGTTTTGCAGCAGGGGTTGACTATTTTAGGATTAAAGACCGTCACAAGAATGTAGACTCAAAACATCGCCCTCTGCCTCAGGGGGCGAGCTTCAAATTTTGAGCTAATTAAATACTAATTAAATACTAATTAGAACAGTATAAGATGTAGAAGTATTTGGAGCATAATACTTATAACCATAGCTTATAAGTTGTTCAGCAGTTATTTCATTATTTTTATATAGGTTAATATATTCTTGAAAATTATCTATATATGAAGCGTAAATCCTAAATTCGTAATTCACCTTGTTTTCGCCACCTGATATTTGCAACATTTCTTCAATAGATAATATTTTCATTGCATTTCCTTTGTTCTGATAGATTTACTAACCAGTAAAACGTCTACGTTCTGTGGGCGCATGCTCTTCATTTTCAACAACAGCGGGTCTTTCTGACGTGTTCGTGGGCGCTTGAAAACGTAGCACATTCGCTCTTTGTTCTAAAGCAGCGTCAGCAGCATCAGATCCAGCGGTTAAATTTAAGGCTTCTTTGAAGCTATTCCACAAGGAACGTGGCGCACTCTCAAAAATTCTCACAGGCTCGGCAGCATAGTTAACAGCATTTAACAATTCATCTGCTTTTTGTGTTGCGTGTTGATACGTTTGCGCAGCAATATTGCCAAGCCAACCTAAAGCGAGCATACCAAGCGGTCCTGCCCACAGAAATCCTATGGCACCACCAATTAACGTAGGGCGGTTGTCTGTAACAAATTTTCCTACTTTTTCAGGAAATATTGCATAAGCGCCAAGAGCACCCACTGTTGCACTTAAGTACAGTGCTTGCAGACCGAAAAAACCTGCAATGCCTAATGATGCAACACCTAAACCGATAAGAGCATATTTTTTGATTGAAGCATCCGTCATCATTTTTTTTACCTTGTAAAAGATTTTATTTTTTCAATTGCAGAGTAAATAGCACGATGAGTGTGGCTAGACTACGTTAGCCAGATTGTCGTAGTGAAAGTGCCGATAGCCGGCACATGTGAGTAGACAAACTAATAAGCTTTACTTAATATTCTTACCCTAATGGTGTGCTTGATAGCATGTAACTGTTCTAGCATTTTCGGTTCAATTTCACGATTAATATCCGTTATCACATAACCAATATCATCATTGGTTTTAAGAAACTGTCCTTCAATATTGCATTCATGTTGCGCAAAGAGGCTATTTATTTTAGCTAAGATCCCTGGCACATTTTTATGAATATGAATAATCCTTTGTGGATGATTCATGGTGGGTAAATTAAGTTGAGGAAAATTGACGCTGCCAATAGATGAGCCATCACAGATATAAGCTTGTAAATTTTTAGAAACATATTCACCAATATTTTGTTGGGCTTCTTCTGTGCTTCCTCCAATGTGAGGAGTGAGAAATACATTTTCAAACTGTTGTAAAGGCGTTGTGAATTCCGCTTTTGAACCATGGGGTTCTTCAGGAAAGACATCGATACCCACGCCTGCAACTTTGCCAGATTTAACGGCTTCTGTGAGTGCTGCTATATCAACAATAGATCCTCTTGCTAAATTCAAAAAGACCACGCCATCTTTCATCATAGCGATTTCTTTAGCGCTAATGAGGTTTTTATTTTCTTTTCGTCCATCGGCATGAACTGAAACGACATCAGATAAATTTAATAAATCTTCCAATGTATGACAGGCTTTAGCATTTCCTAAGGCAAGCTTATCTTCAAGATCGTAAAATAATACTCGCATGCCCACGCTTTCAGCTAGAATAGAAAGTTGTGAGCCAATATTGCCATAACCAATGATACCTAGCGTTTTACCTCGCACTTCATGGGCACCTTGACTGGATTTATCCCATTGTCCTTTACATAATTTATTATTCTGTCCTGCAGCTTGTCGTACGAGCAAAATAATTTCTCCCAGCGCTAATTCAACAACGCTACGGGTATTGCTATAAGGGGCATTAAAAGCAGCGATTCCTTTTTGCGAGCAGGTTTGTAAGTTGATTTGATTAGTTCCAATACAAAAAGCACCAATGGCTTCAAGAGAAGGGCATTGTTCTATGATGTGAGAGGTGATTTCAGTTTTTGAACGGATCCCTAAGACATTCACGCCTTGCATTTTTTCAATCAAAGCATCCCCTTCAAGCGCATTACGATAATTTTCAACCTCAAATCCAAGATTTTTAAAGTAATGGGTGACATCAGGATGAATATTTTCAAGTAACAAAGCTTTTTTGTGTGTAGCCTTATTACTATAAGGTATCTGACAGGTGAGAAATAAACCTTCTAATTCATCAACAATAACATCGGCTTGCTCAATAACGGTGTCTCTTTTTACATTTTCCGTAAATGCAACAAAAGTATTCGCAATCCCCGCGGCTTTGACTTCAAAATCGGTATAGCCATCACCAATCATGATGATATCGCCTTTGAGCTTCAATTGGTGCGCGAGTTTTACTTTTCCTTGATCTTGAGCGAGTGGATTATTTCTATCATAATCAATGATATTACCTTCAAAGTCATAAAGTAAGCCTTTCCAGCACAGTGGGATCCGAAGCTTGGAATTCACGTGACTTGAAGTCGCGG
>JADMIO011851693.1_pt1 | contig 85216 bp, 59 predicted proteins | sample 8958161 | NCBI WGS metagenome assembly JADMIO01 (sample SAMN16585339, study PRJNA669376) | soil metagenome | isolation source: Crop rotation soil | place: USA: Cullars Rotation, Alabama | collected 2011 | reverse complement strand
CTTTCCCTGGCCAGCTCCACGTCGCCGGCCGAAATCGAGCCTGCCCCTCATCTGTCAACGCCGCGCCGGGTGAGTCGGCCCCTCAAGTGTCAACGTCCGCCCCTCATCTGTCAGTGAGGGCCAAGTTTTCCGCGAGGTATCCACAACGCCGGCGGCCGGCCGCGGTGTCTCGCACACGGCTTCGACGGCGTTTCTGGCGCGTTTGCAGGGCCATAGACGGCCGCCAGCCCAGCGGCGAGGGCAACCAGCCGAGGGCTTCGCCCTGTCGCTCGACTGCGGCGAGCACTACTGGCTGTAAAAGGACAGACCACATCATGGTTCTGTGTTCATTAGGTTGTTCTGTCCATTGCTGACATAATCCGCTCCACTTCAACGTAACACCGCACGAAGATTTCTATTGTTCCTGAAGGCATATTCAAATCGTTTTCGTTACCGCTTGCAGGCATCATGACAGAACACTACTTCCTATAAACGCTACACAGGCTCCTGAGATTAATAATGCGGATCTCTACGATAATGGGAGATTTTCCCGACTGTTTCGTTCGCTTCTCAGTGGATAACAGCCAGCTTCTCTGTTTAACAGACAAAAACAGCATATCCACTCAGTTCCACATTTCCATATAAAGGCCAAGGCATTTATTCTCAGGATAATTGTTTCAGCATCGCAACCGCATCAGACTCCGGCATCGCAAACTGCACCCGGTGCCGGGCAGCCACATCCAGCGCAAAAACCTTCGTGTAGACTTCCGTTGAACTGATGGACTTATGTCCCATCAGGCTTTGCAGAACTTTCAGCGGTATACCGGCATACAGCATGTGCATCGCATAGGAATGGCGGAACGTATGTGGTGTGACCGGAACAGAGAACGTCACACCGTCAGCAGCAGCGGCGGCAACCGCCTCCCCAATCCAGGTCCTGACCGTTCTGTCCGTCACTTCCCAGATCCGCGCTTTCTCTGTCCTTCCTGTGCGACGGTTACGCCGCTCCATGAGCTTATCGGGTCCACTCGCGAACGCAGAAAGGCCCACCCGAAGGTGAGCCAGTGTGATTACATTTGCGGCCTAACTGTGGCCAGTCCAGTTACGCTGGAGTCACTAGTATTTAGGTGACACTATAGAAGCGGCCGCGACAACTTGTCCACGTGGAATTCTAAGCTTAGGATCCCAATGTGCTGGAAAGACTGGTAGTATGTAACACTATCCCTGTTAAACAAGACAGACCCTCAAAGATCAAAGTGATCTCAGTCGCTGAATTGTTTGCGGTGGCTATCCGCAACGCATTTGAGAATAAAAGTATTACCAGCCTTTTTATTCATTCCCAACGAAGAGATAAATAATCGCGCTTCAAGGTCCGGGTATCGTTTACGATTACTGTCCTTGATCCAAGAACTTAAATTTTAAACATTCATAAAAAATGAAAACAATTACAATCGAAGGACAACTGAGGACCGGATTCGGGAAAGCCGCTACCCGCGAGCTCCGCTCTCAGGAACAAGTGCCAGGTGTAATTTACGGAGGCGAGAAGGAGATCAATTTTTCAGCTCCTGCTGCGGCGTTCAGGCCTTTAGTATATACACCCAATTTCCAGTTAGCTGAAGTTAATGTAGACGGTAAAGTTTACAAATGCATCCTGAAAGATCTTCAGTTTGACAAAGTAACGGATCAACTGATCCACGTAGACCTGTTGGAATTGGTGGAAGACAAAAAAGTGATAGCTACTATTCCTCTCAAATTTACAGGAACATCTAAAGGAGTAAAAGATGGGGGCAAGTTTATCAGCAAGCTCAATTCACTCAAAGTAAAAGCATATCCCAAACATCTTAAGGAGCAAATAGAAGTACCTGTTGATGAATTGGACTTGAATGGCAATATCCGTGTAGAGGATGTGAAGGAAGCGAATTATGAAATAATGAATTCTCCCCGTATTCCGATCGCTTCAGTGGTACTCACAAGACAGTTGAAACAAGAGGAAGCTGCTGCACCTGCCGCCGCCGCTCCTGCTGCAAAAGCCGCGCCTGCCGCAGCCCCTGCACCGGCCGCAAAAAAATAAAGTGTATAAACACGATAATTAAAACCCGTCTCGCCCCAGGTGGAACGGGTTTTTTAATAGCTTAGCCCGATATTTGCCGGTCCAAAGGCAATCCTTTGAAGCAGACACGCATCGGTTACTGTTACTATCCCGATTTTACGAATGAAATTTTTGATTGTAGGCTTAGGAAATATTGGCGATGAATATGCGCATACAAGGCATAATATCGGGTTTGATGTAGTCAATGCTTTTGTTCGAAAGCATGAAGGAAGCTTCCAGGTAGATCGTTTGGCCTACGTGGCCCAGGTAAAATGGAAAGGAAGAACATTTACCTGCATTTGTCCTACTACCTATATGAACTTAAGCGGTAAAGCTGTAAAGTATTGGATGGATAAAGAAAAAATCCCCCTTGAAAACATACTGGTAATTCTCGATGACCTGGCCGTTCCGCTCGAAAAATTAAGAGTACGGAAAACGGGTAGTGATGGAGGACATAACGGACTGCGCAGTATCCAGGAAACGTTAGGTACCGTCGATTATTCCAGGCTCAGGTTTGGGATCGGTAATAATTTTCCAAAAGGATTTCAGTCCGAGTTCGTATTGGGCAGGTGGAGAAAGGAAGAAGAGCCGCTTATAAAGCAGAAAATAGATAAGTCGGTCGAAGTAATTGAGCATTTTGCAACCCAGGGGATTACATTTGCTATGAATCAGGTAAATAATCATAAGTTTTGATTATGATAAATCATATTGATTACTTACTTTAGCACCCCGACCCCTTGATGTTAACTTCCAGTTACCCTAGCGATTAGCTAAGCTGAATATATATGGGATCAACAGTCCTTGGAGTAGTATCCGATGTATTTTAACAACAACTATCCAGATTTATGAAGATTTTTTGTGTCGGCCGTAATTTTGTAGCCCATGCTGAAGAGCTGGGAAATGATATACCTGATGAACCGGTCATTTTTATGAAACCCAAGAGCGCATTACTGCAACCACATGCGCCTTTTTACTATCCCGAGTTTACCAATGAGCTTCATTACGAATGCGAGCTTGTACTTCGCGTAAGTAAAAACGGAAAATATATTCAAGACAAATTTGCCAGCAAGTATTACGATGCCATCACTACTGGCATCGACTTTACCGCAAGAGATATACAGAATGATTTGAAGGCAAAAGGATTGCCCTGGGAAAAAGCAAAAGCCTGGGACAACTCAGCTGTTATTGGCAAATGGGTGCCCCTTACAGAGGTAAAGAATAAAAAGGAGATCAATTTTGGATTATATAAAAATAAAGAGTTGGTACAGAAAGGAAACTCTTCCAAAATGATCCATGACTTTGATAGTATCGTAGCTTATATCTCCAACTTTTTCTCTGTCAACATCGGCGATGTCATCTTTACCGGTACCCCCGCCGGAGTTGGTGAAGCCGTAGTTGGCGATGAATTGGAAGGTACACTGGAAGATGTAAGTATGTTTAAACTGGAAATCAAATAAACTTTTTTCACCGGACCGCACTAAAGAAACAAACCAATTGCTTATAAACCATCCCGCCTCAAGCGGGATGGTTTTTTAATGCTATGAACTAACGATTGTTGCCCTTAAATTTGTCCTCAATCCTGACCAGAACTTATATAAAGAAAAGAATTGCCGTCTATCAATGATTGACATAAACGTATTGCTGAAAGCATATAAGGCTATGAGCCTTGTAAAAAAAATGGCTGAAACATATGAAGCCAACCGTTCCGTTTGCAAATATGTACACTCTACGTCCCGGGGCCATGAGGCTATACAACTAGCCACTGCTTTTCAACTGCAATCGCAGGACTATGCAAGTCCTTACTATAGAGACGAAAGCTTGTTGCTCGGCCTGGGCTTTACGCCTTACCAATTGATGTTACAATTGCTTGCTAAGGCAGATGATCCGTTTACCGGTGGACGTGAATATTATTCCCATCCCAACTATAAAGGCAATGACAAGCCAACCATTATCCATCAAAGCAGCGCTACCGGTATGCAGGTGATACCGACTACCGGTATTGCGCAGGGCGTTCAATACTGGGAAAAAAACGACAGCGCAAAATTGAGAACAGGAATAAAGGGTGATTTTCCTATCGTGCTGTGTTCGTTGGGTGATGCCAGCATTACAGAAGGTGAAGTAAGTGAAGCCTTCCAGTTTGCTGTACTTAAACAATTACCTGTTATTTACCTGGTCCAGGATAATAATTGGGGTATTAGTGTCACTGCAGAAGAAGCAAGGGCCATGAACGCATTTGAATTTGCTGCCGGTTTTAAGGGACTGTATCGCATACAGGTGGATGGTAGTGATTTCGAAGCTTCATACGAAGTGATGAAGCATGTTTGTAACACTGTTCGCAAAGAAAGAAAGCCATGGCTGGTTCATGCTCAGGTGCCCTTGTTGGGGCATCATACCAGTGGTGTAAGAAAAGAGTTTTATCGAACAAATGAAGACTGGGATAAGCATAGCCAACATTGCCCTAATTTGAAATTGAGAAAAAAATTAATAGAGAAAGGCGTTAGTGAAGATGAATTAGCACAAATAGAAAACGAAGCCACCGAAATTATTGCAAATGATTTTTCTAAAGCTGTTGCCGCGCCAGAACCTGATCCGGCAACCGTAGAAAAACATGTCTTTACTCCTTCGCCTGTAACAGAAGAAAAAGGTGAGCGATCACCTGCTAACGCTGAAAAGGTGATCATGGTAGATGCGGCTTTATATGCTATCCGTGAATTAATGGAAGATCATCCGGAAGCATTATTATATGGACAGGACGTAGGAAAAAGATTGGGCGGAGTATTCAGGGAGGCCGCTACGCTGGCCGAGCAGTTTGGTGATGAACGCGTTTTTAATACAGCTATACAGGAAGCCTATATTGTAGGTTCAACGGTGGGTATAAATGCGGTTGGATTGAAACCGATTGTGGAAGTACAGTTCGCTGATTACATCTATCCGGGCTTTAATCAACTGGTGACAGAGATTTCGAAAAGCTGTTATCTCAGTTGCGGTAAATTTCCCGTGTCTATGATTCTCCGGGTGCCGATTGGCGCGTATGGTGGCGGCGGTCCATACCATAGCGGCAGCGTTGAAACAACACTTCTTTCGATCAAGGGCATTAAAGTAGTGTATCCCTCCAATGCGGCTGATATGAAAGGATTGATGAAGGCCGCTTTTTACGATGGCAACCCCGTGGTCATGCTGGAGCATAAAGGATTGTACTGGAGCAAAGTTCCGGGCACCGAAGACGCGAAGACACCGGAACCTTCCCGAGATTACATTATTCCCCTGGGCAAAGGCAATATTATTACAAAGGCAAGTCAGAATGCTCTTGATAAAGGAGAAACTTGCGTAGTGATTACTTATGGCATGGGTGTTTATTGGGCAAAAGCTGCTTCAAAAAAATTTGACCATCAAATTGAGATCGTTGATCTCCGCACTTTGTTTCCGCTCGATGAAGCGTTGATTACCGAAAGGGTCAAACTTCACGGCAGATGTTTGATCATAACGGAAGAACAGGGAAATAATTCTTTTGCAGAAGCGCTTGCAGGAAGAATATCCCAAAATTGTTTTTCTTTTCTCGATGCGCCGATAGAAGTCATCGGCACATTAAATATACCTGCTATACCCATGAATGCGGGATTGGAAAAAGCCGCATTGCCCAATCCAAGCAAAGTGACTGAGGCTTTGAAGAAGTTACTGGCCTATTGAGAATCACACAGAGTATACGGAGAAATAACTCTGTGTGGAAAAATTGCTTACACAGCGAAGATTCCCGAATGCGTTTTTTGTAAGCATTTGTTCTGTATTTTTAGTGGATGCTATTATTAGGACTTGATTTAGGTACTTCCTCCGTTAAAGCTTCGGTGGTAGATGCCGGTACACAACAATGTATTGCTTCTGCGCAATTTCCCGAAACCGAATCGGGCATTATTTCCTTGCAGCCGGGTTGGGCCGAGCAATCACCGCAAATGTGGTGGGATCATGTGCAACAGGCCATATTAAAGTTACATGCTCAAAAAAAATATAATCCGAAGGATATCGTGGCAATTGGCATTGCTTACCAGATGCATGGATTGGTAATGGTGGATAAAGAGCAAAAAGTTTTACGCCATAGCATCATCTGGTGCGATAGCCGTGCAGTGGAAACAGGCAATAAAGCCTTTGAAAAAATTGGGAAGGAAAAGAGCCTGCAGCATCTTTTGAATTCACCTGGAAATTTCACTGCCTCCAAATTAGCCTGGGTAAAAGAAAATGAACCGGAACTGTATGATAAGACCCATAAGATCATGTTGCCCGGCGATTTTATTGCTATGAAACTGACAGGCCAGGCCACCACATCTATTGCTGCTTTATCAGAGGGCATGTTTTGGGATTTCAAAAACAATGAATTATCCAGGGATGTTTTTGGTTATTACCAACTGGAAACATCATTTATCCCTGCTATTCAAAAAGTTTTTGCGGAACATGGAAAAGTTTCTGGTCCTATTGCTGATGCATTAGGTTTAAAACACAATATACCTGTAACATATAAGGCAGGTGATCAGCCCAACAATGCTTTATCACTAAATGTTTTGAATCCCGGGGAAGTAGCTGCCACAGCAGGTACCAGTGGTGTTATCTATGCAGTAACAGATCGATTGACTTACGATAGCGAATCACGGGTTAACACATTTGCACATGTTAACTACGTAGCCCCTGAGGAGAAGGCGGAAGAAGATGTCCGGCTGGGAGTGCTGTTGAACATCAATGGAACGGGTATTCTAAACCGGTGGATCAAAAACATCACCGGCGATCAATTGAATTACCAGCAGATCAATGAAGCTGCTGCAAACGTAAAACCTGGCAGTAATGGTTTGATGATATTACCGTTTGGTAATGGAGCGGAGCGAATGTTGAATAATAAAACCATTAATGCGCATATACACAATATCAATTTCAATATTCATACAACAGCTCATTTGTATCGCGCCGCACAGGAAGGAATTGTATTTGCCTTCCGGTATGGTTTGGATATCATGCGATCCAATAAAATCAACCCAACGGTGATCCGCGCTGGTAAAGCCAATATGTTTTTAAGTAAAGTGTTTGCCAACGCATTTGTCAATGCTACGGGACTGACCGTGGAATTGTATAATAACGATGGAAGTGTCGGCGCCGCTATCGGCGCTGGTCTGGGTGCAGGCATTTATGCATCGGAAAAAGACGCCTTCAGCCAGTTTAAGCTGCTTGAAAAAATTGAACCTGAAAATCCAAAGCTGTATAACGAGTTATATGAACAATGGAAACTGACATTGCAGAAACAATTAAATCAATCAGATCATGCAAATAGTAAAAGGAGAGAAGGAGTTTTTTAAGAATATACCAGCTATAAAATTTGAAGGCGCAGCATCGGATAATCCAATGGCCTATCGCTGGTATGATGAAACAATGGTGGTAGCCGGTAAAACAATGAAAGATTGGCTGCGTTTTGCCTGTGCCTACTGGCATTCGTTCTGCGGAAGCGGTGCCGATCCGTTCGGAGAGCCAACCCATTTATTTCCCTGGGATGAAAAGCCAGATGCGGTAGAAAGAGCGAAAGATAAAGCGGATGCCGCGTTTGAATTCATTACTAAATTAGGGCTCCCTTACTATTGTTTTCATGATATCGATGTAATCGATTACACAAATGATGTTGCCGATAATGAGCAGCGGTTGGAAGCGATCACGGCCTACCTGAAAGAAAAACAAAAAGAAAGCGGCGTAAAATTATTATGGGGCACAGCTAATCTTTTCAGCAACCGGCGCTATATGAACGGGGCTGCCACTAACCCCGACTTCCACGTACTTGCGCACGGGGCGGCCCAGGTTAAGGCGGCATTGGATGCCACCATTGAATTGGGCGGAGAAAACTATGTGTTCTGGGGTGGACGGGAAGGATACATGAGTTTGCTGAATACAAATATGAAAAGAGAGAAGGATCATCTCGCCCGGTTTTTACATACTGCAAAAGAGTATGCAAGAAAAAATGGTTTTAAAGGAGCGTTTTTCATTGAGCCAAAACCCTGCGAACCCAGCAAGCATCAATATGATTATGATTGCGAGACCGTCATCGGTTTTTTACGGCAATATGATCTGCTCAATGATTTTAAATTAAATGTTGAAGTTAATCATGCAACATTAGCCGGTCATACTTTTCAGCATGAATTGCAGGCGGCAGTCGACGCTGGGTTGCTCGGCAGTATGGATGCTAACCGTGGAGATTATCAAAATGGCTGGGATACAGATCAATTTCCTAATAACATCAATGAGCTCGCTGAGGCCATGCTGATCATTATAGAAGCAGGTGGCTTTAAAGGAGGCGGTATCAACTTTGACGCAAAAGTGAGGCGGAATAGTACAGACCTTGCTGACTTATTTTATGCGCATATCGGCGGCATCGACACGTTTGCAAGGACATTGATCATTGCCGATAACATTCTTCAAAAATCAGATTACAAAAAAATACGCCGGGAACGTTATGCTTCTTATGACAGCGGAAAAGGAAAGGCTTTTGAAGAAGGAAAACTTTCCCTGGAAGATCTCAAAACGTATGCTATCGAAAAAGGTGAACCCAAGTTATTAAGTGGCAAACAGGAATACCTGGAAAATATTATCAACCGCTATATTTAATCAATCAATCTTAAAGGCTTGTTATCATGAATTCTCTTCAAAGAAGTGACTACTTCGTATTTCTTATTTATTTCGTTATCGTAGCTGCATATGGTATTTGGGTATACCGGCGGAAGAAATCTGCCCAGCAATCAGGAGCCGATTTCTTTTTAGCAGAAGGGCAATTGACCTGGTGGGCCATTGGTGCATCGCTGATCGCCTCTAATATTTCGGCAGAACAGTTCATTGGTATGTCAGGCAATGGATTCCGTTTGGGACTTGCCATATCTGCATATGAATGGCTGGCTGCCGCTTCGTTGGTGATCGTTGCCGTGTTCTTTATGCCGATCTATTTAAAGAACAGGATATTCACTATGCCGCAGTTTTTAAAAACAAGGTACAATGAAACGGTGGCCATGATCATGGCTATCTTCTGGTTGTTCCTGTACATTTTTGTAAACCTGACGTCCATTTTATACCTCGGTACACTGGCGATCAATAACCTTACCGGCGGTACTAATTTTCATATCATCATGATCGGTCTTGCTGTGTTTGCATTGATCATTACTATTGGCGGTATGAAAGTGATAGGTTACACAGATGTGATCCAGGTATTGGTGTTGATCGTTGGAGGATTGGTGACCACGTATATCGCATTAACACTGGTCAGTGAAAAATTTGGTTTCGGCAAAGATGCATTAGCTGGTTTTAACCAGTTGCTCAAGAATGCACCGGGTCATTTTGATATGATCTTTAATAAACCAGGGGAAAATGCCACACAGCAAGAGATCAACAAGTATGCGAGCTTGCCCGGTTTGGCCATGTTAGCTGCCGGTATGTGGGTAGCCAACCTGAACTACTGGGGTTGCAATCAGTACATCACACAACGTGCATTAGGTGCTAATTTGAAAACAGCACGTACGGGGATTTTATTCGCTGCGTTTTTGAAATTAATGATGCCGATATTGGTCGTGTTGCCTGGTATCGCTGCTTATGTATTGCACCAAAACGGCGAATTGCAAACGCAAATGCTGACCAATGGTGAGTTTCGTGAAGACAACGCGTATTCCGCCATATTAGGATTTTTGCCGACAGGATTAAAAGGCCTGGCGATGGCGGCACTTACCGCGGCAATTGTTGCTTCATTGGCTGGCAAGGCTAATAGCATCTCTACTATTTATACATTGGATATTTATAAAAAATATATCAGGAAAGACGCGGAAGACAAAAAGCTGATCTGGATGGGACGTATCGTTGTAGTAGCGGCTTTAATTATTGCGTTGATAGTGAACTGGCAGGATTCTTTGGGCATAGGTAGTAAAGGGGGGTTTGAGTTTATTCAAAAGTATACGGGTTATGTTTCGCCTGCGATATTTGCCGTTTTCCTTCTTGGTTTTTTTTGGAAGAAAACCACTTCCCGTGCAGCTATTGCCGGCATTGTAGGAGGTTTATTACTCGCAATATTGTTCGATAGATTTTTGCCTTCACTTGCAGGTAATGATACTCTATTGTATACCGCTTATCTTGAAGATGGCGTGTATAAAATTCCTTTCTTAATACAGATGGGGCAGGTATTTTTCTTCACCGTACTATTAATGGTGATCATCAGTTTGCTGGACGTAAAAGGAAGACAACAGGTGCATGCGCTGGAAGTAGACCGGTCCATGTATAAGGTATCGCCGGGCATTCTCGCCATGATCATCATTGTACTCGGGATCATAGCCGCGTTATATATACGCTTCTGGTAGGAGAAGGATTCTTTTTTAAACAAAAGGAACACCAGGGACGTCAATAAATTAGGACACATCGTTGCTTCATTTGCAATGACGAATCACGGTGTTTTCTTCTTTGGGCTTGTACATTTCCACGTGCTATCCGTTTTTATAAAGATGCCACCCCTTCGGGCAATGTCGTTAAACTCCGTGAGGAGCTCTGTGTTTATAGAAAACGTGCAGTAAGATGAATTCGGCTCCAGAGGAGCCGCGTACCACTATTACGTGGCTCCTCTGGAGCCAAGGGCCTTTAATCGATACTGTCTATAAACATGATGCTCCTAGCGGAGCTTAGAAAGATGCGATCGGTGTCTACATTATAGTCTGCTTAATAAATTCCAAAAAACTGTTACAAGTCTCAATATAATCCCGAAGGGGATGATATGATTATAATATAGAACCGGATTTTGCGGCTTGCGGCAGAACTCCGAAGGAGTGACATAAAAGAGTGACGGAATATCAATTAAAAATAATAAACAAAGGGAAAATGGTAGTAGGAATGCAAGACTATAAAATTTTGCATAGCCTGGGTTTCGCGTTGCAGTGAGAAGACAACATGTATTGTAGTATTTCTCTTATGCGTGGCAACTCCTCTTTTCAAAACTCATTCCAATACTTTGGCTTTCCCGATATTTCACAATTGCATCATATATCGTTAATCATACGTTTACACAGGCATAAGACTGCGTTCATACACTAATTTGAATTTCGCCGGGCAACTACAAACAAACAAAATTCCCTTCTTATGCTGCTACACACAGTTTCCCGCTGTAAAAAACTTTATTTCCTTCTTTTCTTCCTGGCGGTGTCATTTACGACAGTAATGGCTCAGCGGACCGTTAGCGGAAAAGTTATTTCGTCCGATAATAAACAAGGTTTGCCTGGCGCTACAGTGGTAGTTAAAGGCAGCAACGCAACAACGACAACAGATGCCAACGGAGACTTTAAGATTGCAGCCGGTGAAAATGATTTATTAATTATCAGTAACGTAGGGTATGGCGTTCGTGAAGTGAAAGTTACCGAATCCGGATCCGTCGCGCTGAACGCGGAAGCACGAAACCTGGATGAGGTGGTGGTAACAGCGCTAGGCATTAGAAAAGAAAAAAAGAAACTGGGCTATACGGTACAGGAAGTGAAAGGGGAGGACCTTTTAAAAGCACGTGAGCCTAACGCGATCAACGGACTGGTTGGCAAAGTAGCTGGCCTGACAGTAGGTATTAACGCTGAATTATTAGCGGCTCCCAATATTTTATTAAGAGGACGCGGTATCAATTTATATGTAGTAGATGGCGTACCTATCAACTCGGATACCTGGAACATTTCTCCTGATGATGTTGAAAGCTATACTGTATTAAAAGGAGCAACCGCTTCCGCTTTATATGGATCAAGAGGTTTGAATGGTGCTATCATGATCACCACCAAAAGGGGATCAAGAGATAAGCGTGGTTTTTCTATTGAATTCAATAGCAGCAACATGATCGAGAAAGGTTTTAATGCTATCCCTAAAGTGCAGGATTTATACGGCCCCGGCGATCATGGTAAATATGCTTTTGTTGACGGCAAAGGTGCCGGTACCAACGATGGCGACTATGATGTATGGGGTCCTAAATTTGAAGGACAGCTAATACCACAATATGATAGTCCTGTTGATCCGGTTACTGGCGTACGTTCAGGAACACCGTGGGTTAACCGGGGAAAAGACAATTTGAAAAGGTTTTTACGAACAGGTCTTCTTTCTACCAATAGTATCGCCGTTTCTTCCAAATCAGAAAAAGCAGACCTGCGTTTTTCGCTGAGCAATACATACCAGAAAGGGATTGTGCCCAATACAAAGCTGAACATTTTTAATTTCAATGTTTCCGCAGGATATAATTTTACAGAGAAGTTAAGGTTAGAATCTTACCTGAATTATAATCGCCAGTTCACTCCTAATTTTCCTGATGTTACTTACGGCCCTAACAGTATAATCTATAACATCATTCTTTGGGCCGGTGCTGATTGGGACATTGATCAAATGAGAAATTACTGGCAGCCCGGTAAGGAAGGTGTTCAATCCATTTATGCAGAATACCAGCGTTATCATAATCCTTATTTCATGTCGTATGAATGGTTACGCGGTCACTACAAAACGGATATAGTAGGCTATACAAAGCTTACTTATAAATTAGACAGAAACTGGGATTTCCTGGCCCGCACACAAGTCACTACCTACGGTTTGTTCCGTGATGAAAGAATGCCTTTCTCCGCTCACCCTTATGGGCGTGAAGAAGGAAGAGGTGATTACAGGGAAGATAAACGCAATTTATTTGAAAATAATACCGATGTACTGGTTACCTACACCAACAATAATATTCTTAACGATATAAGTTTAAAGGCTTCCGCGGGGGGTAATATCCGTTCATTTAAATATAACTCGAGTTATGTTACAACTGACTACCTTAATGTACCCGGCTTATATGCATTTGCTAACTCCCGCAATCCATTAAAAGGTACCAGCTTCAAGTCCGACATGATTGTATTAAGTGCTTACGGATATATGGACGTTGGTTTCAGCAAATATGCTAATCTTTCTTTGACAGGCCGTGTAGATAAACTGTCGACACTTCCAAAAGGAAACAATACATATTTCTATCCTTCTGCATCGCTGAGTACGGTCATATCTGATTACACACAGTTGCCGCAGGCAATTTCGTTCGTGAAATTGAGGGGCTCTTACGCGAATGTAAAAGGAGGTTTAACGCAGGCTACCATCGGCGCTACGCCACAGGCAAGTTATCCGCTCGGATATGGCGCGGAATATTATTCTTCTTATGACGGACCTACGTATGAAAACTCGGCTTCTTATACCACTCCGTTGGTATATGATAACAAAGCCGGTGCTTATTTTACCAATACCATTAATAATCCCGATATCAAACCTTTTACCTCTAAAGTGGTTGAAGCAGGGTTGGATATCCGTTTCCTGAAAAACCGTATTGGATTTGACGCCACTTATTTCAGTGCAAAAGATGGTCCCGGTATCTTCAAGCTACCTATTTCACAGGCTACCGGTTTTTCCGAAGCATTGGTAAACGGTATCACTACTAAAAAGACCGGTGTTGAACTTAGCTTAACCGGAACAGCCATACGTGCACAAAAAGCGGATGGATTAAACTGGGATGTATTGATCAACTGGTCTACATTTAAAGAAAAGTATACATCTTTTTATCCCGGTGTAAGTGCGTTGAACACATTCTTTAAAGTAGGAGACAGGGTTGATAAATTGTATGGCTCCGCATTTGTAAGAACTCCTGATGGCCAGATCATCAACGATGCAGGCGGAAGACCGTTCAGAACACCGGTTTCTCAATACCTCGGTAATATGAACCCTGACTGGGTATGGGCCATCAACAACAATTTCCGGTATAAAAATTTCAATTTCAGTTTTCAATTTGATGGGCGTGTAGGTGGTAAAATGATCAACTATGTTCAGCAACAAACATTCCGTGGTGGACGACATATCGCTACCGTTGAGGGAGACATGGGTATTGCCCGGGAACAGGATTATAAAGGCGTGAAAGCGTATGTAGGACAAGGTGTAATGATCACCAACAATGTGGCTCCGCAATATGATGTGGATGGTAAGGTGACGAACTATAAGGATCTGCAATATGGACCCAACACAACCAAAACATTCCTGCAGGACTATATAAGTTTTTATTACAACACCAACGAAGGCAACCTGATCAGCAAAACATTTGCGAAACTAAGAGAGGTGGTTATCGGCTATACAATTCCTCAAAACGTATTGGGTAAAACCTTTATCCGCCAGGCGAGTGTATCACTGGTAGGTCGCAACCTTTTGTACTTCGCGAAGTATAAAGATGTGGATATTGATCAATATCCCGGGATCAGCAGTTCTTCATCACTGCAAACGCCTACCACCAAAAGATATGGTGTAAACATCAACATTACGTTCTAACTCTTACTATCCATTCTTAAAAGATAAGAAAATGAAAAATATTAAAATACTATTACCGGCCATTACAACAGCAGTTCTTGCTTTAACAAGCTGCCAGGAAAAATATGACGAATTTGAAGGCAATCCCAACCGCGCCGAGAAGGTGAGTCCCGATCTCGTTTTCCGTGGCATTAATTCGGATATGAACGTGGACGGTCCCTGGAGCCTCGCGAGCCGCTGGAACCAATTTGATTGCTGTAACTACAACTATTACGGCGATCAGCGTTACGACTGGACCGGTGCTTCGTTAACTTATACCACATTGAAGAATGTAATTAAAATGGAAGAAGAAGCCAAACGCGCCGGCAATGACGACGTAAATCCGTATACTGCGTTAGGGAAATTTTTCAGGGCGTTTTTCTTTTATCACATGACGAACCTGGTTGGCGATCTTCCTATGAGTGAGGCATTGGCAGGAGTGGAAACTCCGAATCCAAAATATGATTCACAAAAGGCGGTTTTTTTACAGATCATGAAATGGCTGGAAGAATCAAATAATGAGTTGACAAATTTGATAACGGCTGGCAATAAAACCCTGGACGGGGATATTTATTTTAAAAACGATCTGAGGCAATGGCAAAAGGCAGTTAATGCTTTTCACTTAAGAGTATTGATTGCGGCAAGCAAAAAAGAAGCGGATGGTGATTTGAAATTGAAACAACAATTTGCAGATATACTGAACGATAAAACAAAATACCCATTGATGCGTGGCCCGCAGGACAACCTTCAGTATGTCTATAGCCAGATCAATAAATACCCGTCTAACCCAGACAACCTTGGATTTGATGCAACACGTTACAATATGTCGGCGACCTATCTTAACAAGCTCGTTGATTTAAATGATCCACGTGCTTACATTACCGCTGAGCCTGCCACCAGGCAGTTAACAGCACTACATAAATCTCCTTCGGATATTACCGCGTATGTAGGCGCTAATTCAGGAGAGGACCTGGCCAATATGTCTTCTAAAATGTCAAGTGTTGATACTGCCGACTATTCCGTGCGCAGCCGGACTAGATATTATTCATCTTATACAGCGGAGCCTGGTATTATAATCGGTTACGCGGAAATGTGCTTCAATATTGCAGAAGGGATTAACCGCGGCTGGGCAACCGGTGATGCAGAAGAATGGTATAAGAAAGGTATTAAAGCGTCATTGAGTTTTTATAGCGTACCTGTTGATGCAGCCGGCACCGTTACCAAAACATACAAAGGCCAGAACTATACGATCAATTTTGATTTCGAAAACAGCTACTACCAGCAAACATCAGTAAAATATAAAGGTGATAATGCAAACGGACTGGAACAGATTCTCACACAAAAATATTTAGCATTCTTTCAAAACTCCGGTCGCGAAGCGTATTATAATTGGAGACGGACTAATGTTCCTGTTTTCTTAACAGGTACAGGTACCGGAAACGGAGGCAAGATTCCTAAGCGTTACCAGTATCCTTCTTCTGAGCGCACCACCAATGGTGATAACTGGAAAGCAACTGTTCAAAGCCAGTTTGGCGGCAATGACGATATCAATGGAGAGATGTGGTTGGTGAAATAAAGAAAGTGGCCGGTCAGAGCGTTGTACTTTGACGAAATGGATTACAGCAGTGGTCCAAGACAGGAGACCACCGTTAATAAATAAATTTTTTTTCTCTATATCAAAAGGGTTGCTGACTTTTGGAAGCGGATCATTTGGATTCATCAAAAGAAAGCAACCCTTTATACTTGTTATGAAAAAAATATACTGGTTACTGCTGGCAGGTATATTTTCAACCCATGGTATTGTCGCGCAGGACGTTGCCATTGGAAAAGATCTTCCTGCCTGGCAGAAAGGATACCTCGATCTTCATCACATCAATACCGGCAGGGGCAGTTCTGCTTATTTTATTTTTCCTGATGGAACAACAATGTTGTTGGATGCCGGAGAAATGTCACCGCTGGATAGCAGGGTATTTACCCAACGGAGTTCCGCTATTACACCTGATTCTTCACTCAAGCCTTATCAATGGATTGTTCATTATATAAAAAAAGTAGCTCCTTTTGTTAATAAGACATCGATAAATTATGCATTGATCACACATTTTCATGACGATCATTTCGGTGCCTGGTATCCATCTGCTCCGGTGTCCGCATCAGGTAAATTTTTATTAACTGGCATCACGGGTGTTGCTGAAGTAATGCCGGTCAATATGTTGCTGGACCGTGGGTATCCTTCCTATGATTATCCTTATGATATGAAAAAACCGGCCAGGAAAAAAGCCGGGGGAGAAGTCGAATTTGATTATACGATGAACAATTATTTTCAGTTCATTAAAGAGAAAACAGAAAAGGGTATGCGCATGGCTGCGTTAAAAGCCGGAAGCAATCAACAGATCATATTGCTTAAAGACCCGAAGGCCTTTCCTGATTTTTTTGTTCAAAATATAAAAAGTAACCAATGGATTTGGACAGGAAAAAATTCTTCCGTGATACAGCAATTTCCCACCGTAGATACAAGCGGTGAAAGAACATGGCCGGACGAGAATAGCCTCAGTCTTGCAATAACGATTAATTATGGCCATTTTGTGTATTATACAGGTGGCGATAATCCAGGAAACGTTTTTACAGGTGATAACCCATTACGTGATGTAGAAACACCTATGGCCAAAGCGATTGGGGAAGTGGATATCGCGACGATGGATCATCATGGCAATCGCGACGCCGTAAATGAAACAATGGTCAAAATATTTAAGCCATCTGTTTGGATAGGTCAAACCTGGTCTTCTGATCACCCGGGTCATGAAGTATTAGTTCGTATAATGAACCAGCATATTTATGAAGGGAAGAGGGATTTGTTCGCCACCAACATGCTGGAAGCAAACAGGCTGGTGATAGGGCCGTTGATTGATCGTTCTTATAAAAGTCAGCACGGACATATTGTAGTAAGGGTTTTACCGGGAGGAACTATGTACTATATTATTATTTTGGACGATAGCAAAGAGGAAATGCCTGTGAAAGCAGTCTTCGGACCGTATACTTCTAAAGCAAACAAGAGTAATAAATAAACAGTTAGGCAATAAACCACTTGAACATGACAACAAAAAATATTGTAAATAACCTCCTTTGTTTTTGTTTTTTAACAGTGAGTGTAATCGCATCGGGCCAGGGCAAAACGGAAAACCTGGTCATTTTTACATTGGATGGCATGCGCTGGCAGGAAATATTTGGAGGAGTGGATGAAATATTGTTAAATGATAGCACATTCAATCACGATCGCGACGGTCTGAAACAGAAATTCTGGGCTCAATCTCCCGAGGAAAGACGCCAGAAACTTTTTCCCTTTGTATGGAGCACTGTTGCTGAAAGCGGGCAGATATATGGCAACAGGAAGTATGACAATAAGATTGATAATGCAAACCCGTACTGGTTTTCTTATCCTGGCTACAACGAAATTTTTACCGGCTATCCCGATACAACGGTCAACTCCAATGATAAGATCTATAATAAGAACGAAAACGTACTGGAGTTTATCAATAAGCAAAAAGGTTACCAGGGAAAAGTCGCAGCGTTTTCTACCTGGGATGCGTTTCCTTATATCTTAAATGAACCCCGTAGTAAAATATTTGTAAACTCGGATGTAGATACGCTTGAATTTAAGACGGCATCGCTCAGCTTATTGAATGATATGCAGTTTATCACTAATAAGCCATCCGGTGTAAGACCTGATGTGATCACTTATTTTGCTGCACGGGAATACCTGAAAGAATACAAGCCAAAAGTATTATATATTGCGTTTGATGAAACCGATCATTGGGCACACGAAGGAATGTATGATCAGTATATTGGAAGCGCTCACGCAGAAGACGCCATGATCCGTGACTTATGGAACCTGCTGCAGTCACTGCCACAGTATAAGAATAAAACAAGTTTGCTGGTAACAGTGGACCACGGTCGCGGTGATGAGATCAAATCGAACTGGAAACATCATGGTAAAAGGATACCTGAGGCACATGAGATATGGCTGGCGGCAATAGGCCCGGATATTAAACCAATGGGCGAGGTTAGAACATCTATGCAGCTATACCAGCGACAATTGGCTACCACCATTGCAAAATTGTTAGGATTTGATTTTAAACCTTCGCATCCTGTACAAGCACCAATTGAAACGCTGGTAAACCGATAATCTGTAAATTTATAGATATTTATACTTTCCACTAATCCAACTTTATCATGCAACCACAAATGCAACAAACTGTCAACGAGATTTTTGATTTGTACCAGCAATACGGGGACGAAGACTATATTGGCGAACCGGTATCGCAGGTAGAGCATATGTGCCAGGCAGCGGAATTGGCAGAAGCAGAAGGATATTCCGAAGATGTAATCCTTGCGGCTTTCTTCCATGATATAGGGCATTTCTGTGAACACATTATGCCAGTTGAGCAAATGGATGGGTACGGAATCGTAGACCATGAAAAATTGGGTGCTGATTTTTTGCGGAGTAAAGGTTTTTCTGAAGAGATAGCCAACCTCGTGCAAAATCATGTACAGGCCAAACGGTATCTCACGTTTCATTCTCCTTCCTATTATGACCAATTGTCGGAAGCCAGCAAGAAAACATTGGAGTTCCAGGGAGGTGTGATGACCACCGATGAAGCGGCAGCGTTTGAAGCCGACTCTTTATTTGAGTTGCATATAAAACTGCGTAAATGGGATGAAAAAGCAAAGCTGGAAAATAAACCGATGCCACCAATTCAGAAATATAAAGACATGGCGGCACGTCACCTGTTGACCCATCACTCGCTTGCAAAGAATTAAACTTTTGTTCATTTATAATTGTATCGCCAGGCTACACTTAATATTACCTTTCCTAAAACTTTTCGTATGTCAGTTAGATTAGCTGTCTTTGATATTGCAGGCACCACTCTTGCCGATGATCATGCAGTTGCAGACGCTTTTTGCAAAGCATTTGAATCGTACGGTTATGAAGGGGTGTCAGAAGAGGATGTAAAACCTTTGATGGGTTATAAAAAACCTATTGCTATTCGCATGGTATTGGAAAAACTGGGTGCAGACTGGGACGCTGAACTGATCGAAGATATTCACAACGAATTTGTGAACGAAATGATGGATCACTACGAATACTCCCCTGATGTAAAGCCAATGGCGGAAGCCGAGAATGTTTTTCTTCAGCTAAAAGAAAAAGGAATTAAAATAGCTTTGAATACCGGCTTCTCAAAAGACATTGCTGATGTGATCGTGAGCCGACTGCAATGGAAAGAAAAAGGATTGATCGACGACTATATCGCCAGTGATGAAGTGGAAGAGGGAAGACCCAAACCCTACATGATTCAAACGCTGATGCAAAGAGCTGGTATCAGTGATTCAAAAGAAGTTATAAAAATCGGCGATACCGAAGTAGATGTGAATGAAGGAAGAAATGCCGGATGTTCATTGGTAGTAGCGGTAACCACCGGGGCTTTTACCAAAGAACAACTCGACGAGTACCATCCTGATCACATCATCGACGATCTTTCACAATTACCTGCATTAATTCTTTAGTTGTGCCTGTTACTACAGCTCCTCTTACCAAAACAGGCAGCAGGCGATTCCTGGTTACGATCAGTGCAGCCATCGTTGCTTTCCTATCCTATTCGTGCATCTATGCTTTTCGCCGGCCTTTTACCGTAGCTACATTTGATGGTTTGGGTTTTTGGGGTATATCTTATCAAACCTTACTCATCATCAGCCAGGTGATGGGTTACATGCTCAGTAAGTTTTATGGAATAAAATTCATAGCTGAGTTAAAACGATTGGGACGCTGGAAAACGACTTTTGCATTGGTCGGTATTGCCTGGTTGTCGCTTTTATTATTTGCTGTTACGCCTGCGCCATTCGGCATGTTTTTCTTTTTTGTCAATGGCTTTATGCTCGGTTTTATGTGGGGCATTATTTTCAGCTATGTAGAGGGGAGGACGGGTACGGATTTTATAGGGTCAGTGCTTGCGGTGAGTTTTATTTTTGCCGGTGGATTTACCAGATCAGTGGCAAAATGGCTGATGCTTGAATGGGGCGTATCCGAACAATGGATGCCCTTTGTTACCGGGTTGGTATTTGCACTGCCCCTGGCTGTTTTCATTTATTTGCTTGAGAGGATACCGTCACCGGATGCTACAGATATAAAAGAAAGAACGGAACGGGTATCCATGGACAAGTGTGGCAGAAAGCAATTGTTAAGAACATTTGGAGCTGGAATTATTATCATTACCATTACCTATTCTTTTCTCACGGTTATCCGGGATATCCGGGATAATTACATGGCCAATATGTGGAATGAACTGGGCTACGGAAAAGATGCGGGCATTTTTGCAAAAACAGAAACGACTACAACCATTATTGTTTTGGTATTGATGAGTATGCTCGTACTGATCAGGAAGAATATCAACGCTTTTCGTGTTGTTCATATAGTGATTGCAGGAGGCTTTCTTATTGCGGGAGTTTCTTCGTTGTTGTTTGCAACGGGAAAAATGAGCGGCGCTATATGGATGCAATTAACAGGGCTTGGTTTATATATGGCGTATATTCCATTTAACTGTATTTTTTTTGAAAGAATGATCGCTACTTTCCGCATAGCGGGAAATGTTGGATTTTTGATTTATATCGCGGATGCTTACGGCTACCTGGGAAGTGTGATCGTTATGCTGGTAAAATCGTTTATGGAGATCAAACTGCAATGGGCATCTTTCTATTCCAATGGGGTTATTATTTTTTCGGCGGTAGGAGTAATAGGAACAATAATATCGTTATTCTACTTTAACAGGAAATTCCGGTTGAACCGCTATAAGTAAAAAATTACAACGTATGGCACAACGATCAGCTATAGTTATTGGTGCGGGCATTGTAGGATTAGCTACTGCAAGGGCTTTGGCCATACAGGGTTATCGCGTAAAAGTGATTGAAAGAAATCAAAGGGCGATCGGGGCTTCCATTCGGAATTTTGGAATGATATGGCCTATTGGTCAGCCGGATGGCGAACTCTATGAAAGAGCAATGCTGTCACGCCGTATTTGGAAAGAGGTATGTGATGATGCAAAGATCTGGTACGATGAAGCGGGTTCATTACATGTGGCACATGCTGATGACGAAGCTGCCGTTTTGGAGGAATTGTCGGAGATCTACAAGCATAGGGGCTATCAATTTTTAACTAAGGAAGAAACAATAAAAAAATCCGCAGTTGTTGTCGCGGGTAATCTGCAGGGAGGTCTGTATAGTCCTCATGAAATGATCGTTGATCCCAGGGTGGCTATTGCGAAGATACCGGCATGGCTTAGCGAAAAATATGGTGTGGAATTTTTATTTGGCAAGGCGGTAACAGATATCGCTTATCCTTCCGTGTACACCGGTACGGAGGAATGCGAAGCCGATGAAATATATGTATGTAGCGGAATGGATTTTGAAACATTATATCCCCAGCTATTTGCCGGTTTGCCCATTACCAAATGTAAACTGCAGATGATGCGAATGTCAGCTCAACCGGCTAATGAACGTATGGGCGCTGCTGTTTGCGGGTCCCTATCCCTAATTCATTACCAGGGATTCAAAACTGCTTCCTCTTTGAATATTCTGCATCAGCGTTACAAGCACGAATATGCTGATCACCTGAAATGGGGTATTCATGTGATGGTGTCACAGAACGAAGCAGGAGAATTGACCGTTGGTGATTCTCATGAATATGGGCTGACACCTGATCCGTTCGACCGTCAATTTATCAACCAGCTTATTTTGGATTATCTCCGCAAGTTTGCACGATTTCCTGATGAAACGATAATCGAAAGCTGGAATGGCATTTATGCAAAACTAACCAATGGACAATCCCACTTATTAGTAGAGCCCGAACCCGGTGTCACTATAATTAATGGATTAGGCGGAGCCGGTATGACCTTAAGTTTTGGATTGTGTGAGCAAGTAATAAGTAAACGGCAATTGATCAGGGAAACTATTATTTTGCCTTGATGAGTAATCCACTTAAAAAAAAGCAGCTAACATTGGGAGTAGCTGCTTTATCTATCGTACAAAGAAATCAATTTTCTGCTGCTGCCGGAGCTATAACCTTCTCCTTGCTTGCTTTAGATGCTTTATTCTTTTTAGCCGCTTTTTCTTTTATGCCCTGGCTTAATAACTTAGCCGCTTTTTTAACGCGGTTCTCAAATTTTTTTTCTCCTAATAATTCTTTTATGGCCGGCAGCGATGACGATAACTGACCGGTAAGCTGGTGATAGATCTCTTTTTTAAGTGACACGGCTTTCCCGTTTTTGGCTGAGCTCTTCATATTTAGTTGACGATTTAATAATCTAAAAATAATATAAGGGCTGTTTTTCCAATGTTAAGTTTTTCATGTCTGCTCGTTCCTCTAAACTTTTGCCGCAGCAACTACATGATATTCTTTTAAAAACAACGGTGAATGCCGTTTAAAACCATGGGAATGACACGAGTTGATAGAAATTTTTCTAAAATGAAGCTCTGTTGCAAATTTTTCGTTCCTTTGCGGAAGCAATGCATAACAACTCCATAAGCAGACGTATTATTTCTGTTTTACTCATGCTGGTCTTTTTTCAGCAAATGGGGGCAGGACTGTTTGTTCACACTTTGTTTCATGGTAAAGAACAGTCCAGAAAAGTTTCAACTGAACAAGTTATTGACAAAAGGGATATAAGCATTAACTGTAGTTGCGTTGACAATTTTTTGATGCCATTTCTTGATGCTGGTATTGCCGTATCGTTACAACCTTTTCAATTACACATAAAACCGGTTGATTTCTTTTCCGAGAAGATATATTTTACTTCTCTCATCTTTTCTTCGCTTCGCGGACCTCCTGTTGTATAGAATAAATTTTGACTATCCGGTTGTTTGCTGACCGGACGGTTTATGTTATTATTTATGGTTTAAAGGATTTCTTTTTCAATTTATTCTATATGAGATTAAAAAATAGTATTACAATTATCGCCTTATTATTTATTGCTACATATACATCTGCACAAACGAGATCGGTATTAACAGGTAAAATAACAGACGAAAAGACCGGTGCGCCTTTACCTGGCGCTACCATTTTTATACATGACTTAAATCGCAACGCTATCGCCAATGATAGCGGGGAATACAAAACATCATTTATTCCTGCAGGAACATACCTGGCGGAGATATCTTATGTAGGTCATACAAGCCGTGTGGAAACTGTAACGATCAATGGGAATACGGTGAAGGATTTTAGTTTAAAGGATGCCGTTGTTGAACAGGAAGGAGTAACGGTAACTGGTGTAACAGCCGCCACGCGGTTAAAACAATCACCACAACCCGTCGAAATTTTGAAAAGAACGGAGTTATTAAAAATAAGTTCATCCAATATTATTAATAGTCTTACTCACATCAACGGCGTTAATGCATTAACGACAGGTCCTGCTATCTCAAAACCTTTTATTCGCGGCTTAGGATACAACCGTGTATTGGTGGTAAATGATGGCGTAAAGCAGGAAGGACAGCAGTGGGGCGATGAACATGGCATTGAAATAGACGATTATAGTGTGCAGCGGGTAGAAGTATTGAAAGGCCCTGCCTCCCTGATCTATGGTTCTGATGGATTGGCGGGTGTGATCAATTTGCAATCTTTAAATCCAATCGCGGAAGGAATGATCAATGCAAATGCATTGGCTGAGTACCAAACCAACAGCAGACTAAGGGGTTATTATGGAAACGTAGCAGGCACTAAAAATGGTTTCAGTTTTAATGCATATGGTTCATATAAAGGAGCACAGGATTACAAGAATAAGTATGATGGTTATGTATTCAATTCAAAATTCAACAATAAAAATGTTGGAGGTATGCTGGGTTATGGCGGTTCGTGGGGGCATGCTTATATACGGGCCAGCAATTTTGACCAGCATATCGGAATGATTGAAGGAGAACGGGATGATGCGACCGGAAAATTTTTAAAACCTGTTGCCGGTGGTGGTGAAGAGATAGCTACAACAAGTGATTTCAAAGCAATTGATCCGTTTGTTCCATTTCAGCACGTGCAGCATTTTAAAGTATCATCTGATAATAGTTTTAATATAGGAAAAAACAAACTGGATATTGCGGTGGGTTATCAACGCAACCAGCGTAAAGAGTTTGGAGATCCCGATAATGTGAATGAACCGGAAGCCTATTTTGATTTGAAAACAGTAAACTACGCGGCGAAATTCAATATTCCTTACAAGGGCAATTGGAAAACAAGTATTGGTATTTCAGGCATGGTGCAAAACAATGAAAATAAAGGGGAGGAGACTATTATACCTGATTATGATCTGCTCGACATAGGGGGATTTGTTTTTACACAGTATCATAAAGATAAAGTTTCATTAAGCGGCGGGCTCCGCTTCGACAATCGCCATGTTGATAGTAAGCAAATGATGGATGGAGTTGTCACGAAGTTTCAGGCGTTTACCAAAAATTTTTCCAATGTGTCGGGAAGTGCAGGGATAAGCTATGAAGCCAGTAAGGAACTAACGTTGAAGTTTAATGTTGCGAGAGGATTCAGAGCACCAACATTGGCCGAGTTGTCGAGTAATGGGGCACATGAAGGAACCAATCGTTTTGAGGTTGGTAACAGGGGTTTGAAATCAGAAACAAGTCTGCAGGCGGATGCAGGACTTGAATTTAACAGTGAGCATATAACATTAGGCGCCGGTATTTTTTATAATTCGATCAACAACTTTATTTATTACCGGAAAGTAGTGAACAGTGCCGGCAATGATTCATTAACTGTTGATCCGGACAGTGGTGATTTATTAAATGTTTTCAGGTTTGACCAGCAAAATGCGCACCTGTATGGAGTAGAGTTTAATATGGATATACATCCGCACCCGTTGGACTGGCTGCATTTTGAAAATACATTTTCCTATACGAGAGCGAAGTTTGCCAACGCCATTGATGGATCGGACAACGTGCCCGCAATACCTGCGGCGCGATATCTTTCACAATTAAAAGGTAATTTTTTACCAAAAGGGAAATCGCTTCGAAATATCTACCTGAGTTTGGAAAGCGATTATACATTTCGCCAAAATCATGCTTTTACCGGCTACAATACAGAGACAGCGTCTCCGGCCTACTGGCTTATCAATGCATCAGTGGGCACAGATATAGTGTCCGGCAATGGGAAACATTTAGTTACTATCAGCCTTAGTGGAATGAATCTGTCTGATGTGGCCTATCAAAGTCATTTGAGCCGTTTGAAATACACGGCTGTCAATAATGCGACAGGAAGGCAGGGTGTATATAATATTGGAAGAAGTTTTGCGATGAAAGTAAATGTACCGTTGAGTTTTAAGTGGAATTAGCCAATTGCTGAAAGTTTATCATTAGCCGGTTATAATAGCCGGCTTTTTTGTGCCGGGTAATTTGTGCGATAAACCCTGTACTACTTGCACGACTGTCCCTGGCTAAAGCCCCGGAACAAGCGGCGAAGGCGTTGTATTCCTATATGTTTGACCTGAATCCTTCAAAGTAGACCCAACTGGGATAGCCTACTAATTTTTCGTTTATTTTCGATTTTCTTTTTATTTTTTCGTATAAGTATTAAAAACACTTATATTTGAAAATAGACTCTAAGTAATCGCAAAAAATAATTAGAGAATTCTTTAGCTAACGAAAAAACTGTTATATGAAACCCCAACCAGGATTCCCGCGGCAATTTTTTGCCCTATTGCTGTTTATTTCTCTCTTCGTTTGTTGTATAACACATGCCCAGGATCAGTCTAAAAAACCAGTTACCGTAAGTGGAAAAGTTTCTGATGAAGAAGGTAAACCGCTTGCTGGTATTTCTGTACAATTAAAAGGCGGGCAGGTAATTGCTATATCAGGCAACGACGGCACGTTTAGGGCCACCGTAGATCCGGATGCTACCCTGGTCTTTACTGCTGTTGACTATGCTATTCAGCAAGTATCTGTCAACAATCAATCATCGGTAAATGTGACCATGAACATGAACGCCAAATCGCTGGAAGATGTAGTGGTGGTGGGTTATGGTACGCAAAAGAAAAGAGCTGTTACCGGTGCTGTGGCTTCTGTAAATTATTCCCAGTTCAAGGATCGCTCGTTTACCAATATTACGCAGTCGCTGGCTGGTGCATTACCCGGAGTAAACATCACACAACCGCAGGGTGCACCGGGACAAGCTCCTGTTATTCGCATACGGGGTATCAGTTCTATTACGGCAGGCACCAATCCCTTATTTGTTGTAGATGGAGTACCGCTGGAAAACTTTAATCTCAACATGATCAATCCCCAGGATATTGAATCTGTAGAAGTGTTGAAAGATGCTTCTTCTGCGGCTATATATGGTTCAAGAGGCGCCAGCGGTGTGATCCTTATCACTACCAAACTGGGTAAGGTTGGTAAAAGTACAGTAAGCGCTATCTATGAGTATGGCATACAGGAAGTAAAAAGAAGAGTGGATGTAATGGACGCGCAGCAATGGATACAATATTATACAGATGCCAAGAATAATGCCTGGGTTGATTTAGGCGGTGGCCACCAGGCCAGCGATCCCAATAGTGCCCGTACAGCGCTCTATAAAATTCCGGAAGAATTCATCAACGATCCGGGACAATTTGGTAAAGGTACCGATTGGCAGGATGTAATGTTTCGCAAGGCGCCATCGCACAATGTGCAACTCACGGTATCTGGGGGCTCTGATAAAACACAATTTCTTTTCTCTGCAGCTTACCTGAAACAGGATGCTGTGCTCGACCGCAACTTTTATAACAGGCTGGCATTACGATCTAACATCCGCCATAAAATGTCGGATAAATTCACCATTGGTCTCAATCTTGGCGTCACCGGCATTGAAGACAGAACAGAAGGTACGGAAGGCAAAAGTGATGTCATTAGTCTTGCTTTGCAAAGCGATCCTATTTTTCCTGTATACAATGAGAACGGGAATTTAGGTTATCGCGATCCCAATTCCGTATGGTTCAAGTATACAGCCTATTCAGACTTAAACTTATGGCATCCTTATTCGCTCACCCGTTTCATCGATAAAAAAGCCAAAACATTCAATACACTTGCTACCAGCTTCCTGGAATATAATATCATTCCTGATTTAAAATTCCGTTCCAGCGTCAGCGCTAATCTCAGCAATGGGAAAGGAGATTCTTATCTGTATAAAAATCAGGGATACGGATATTCTGCTTTGCTGAATTCGCAGGCTTCCACCTATACCAATTATATGTTTAACTGGTTAACGGAAAATACGGTTACCTATGACAAGCGTTTCGAGCAGCATCATTTTAATTTACTAGCCGGGTATACTACTCAAAAACAACGAGACGAAAGATCTCAGGCTACCGCCACCGGTTTCCCTAATGATCTTGTGCCGACATTGAACGCAGGTACTACTTACAGTGGTGTGTCTTCTTTTGCTACCGAATGGTCAATGATCTCTTACCTCGCCCGTTTAAATTATGACTATAAGAACAGGTATTATTTATCCGCGGCCATTCGTCGTGATGGAAGCTCCCGGTTCGGTGAAGACAATAAATGGGGTTATTTCCCGTCGGCATCGGCAGGCTGGGTTATTTCTGATGAACAATTCATGAATAACGTCAAGCTTATTGATATGCTTAAACTGAGGGCAAGTTTTGGCGTGGCAGGAAATAACCAAATTCCTAATTATGGCTCTGTCGGATTGCTTGGAGCATCCAATGCTAACTACGCATCAATGGCCACCTTGCTGAATGGACAAACAATTTTGAATATCAGTAATCCAAAACTCCGCTGGGAAAAAACAACACAGTTCAACGTTGGCGTCGATCTCCGGATGCTCAACAATCGTATCACGTTGGCCGCAGAATACTATAATTCTGTAACCAAAGACATGTTGTTGAATGTACCCATACCTGATATTACTGGTTTTAATACGCAGCTTACCAATATCGGGCGTATGCGCAACAAAGGTTTTGAGTTCACTGTTTCATCGAAGAATATAACAACCAAAGCGTTTAACTGGACTACTGATTTTAATTTCTCCCGTAATAAAAACACGGTATTACAGCTGGGTCCGGGTAATGCTCCGATTGTGTATACAGATTATGTGGTGAGTGTAAAAACAGAAGTAGGTCAACCAATCTCCAATTTCTATGGTTATGTATTTGATGGCGTATTTAGGAATCAGTCAGAGATTGACAAGCTGCCGCATGACGCGAGTACAAAACCTGGCGATCCGATTGTAAGAGATGTAAATAAAGATGGAAAGATCAATGGTGATGACAGGACCACCATTGGTAACTATCAACCTGACTTTACAGCGGGCTTGATCAACACAGTATCTTATAAGGGATTTGAATTTTCCTTCATGTTGCAGGGATCGTTTGGTGGTGAAATTGTCAACCAGAATGTACGCTACCTGGGATGGTGGAATAATGGCCGCAATATGTTTGAAGGGGTAGTGAACCGGTGGCGTTCTGAATCAGCACCCGGCGATGGCAAACATTTCAGGGCAACGATTGCCAACACAGGTTTGATGAGCCAGTTTTCCAGTTATTGGGTAGAGGACGCCTCTTTTGTTCGTATCAAGAACATAAGAATATCTTATACACTGCCTTCAAAATGGCTTTCCAAAACACCGTTGAAGAACACACGCGTTTATGTGAATGCGGAAAATGTTTACCTGTTCAGCGATTATACCAATTATGATCCCGAGAACACCACGTATAATGCCACGACGTATTCAGCGGGTAGCAATGGTTTGGCCCCTTCTGGTATCAATGCGCCATCCGGGGCATTTATCGGGGTTGATTATGGGTCTTACCCGTTACCTCGTATCATCACTTTTGGTATCAAAACAGATTTCTAAACCAATTACATTATTCAGTATAAATTATGTATATGAAACTCATTGTAAGATTAGTACTGATTTTTTTTGTTGCGGCGATGACTGCGTGTAAAAAATCATTTATTGAGCTGGCACCTGTATCCAATGCCAATGCCGTCAATTTTTATAAAACCAAATCGGATTTTGACCTTGCTGTCAATGCTGGTTATAATTCACTATATACGATCTATGCGCCGGAAGGAGCTGTTTCGTATGTAAGCGAACAAATGGGCGATAATGCCATTGTATACAACATATCAGGTATAGAAGCGGATAAATGGGCTTTTAAAGATTATAATTTAAAGCCCGCGAATACGATGGTGTATCAATTCTGGCAGGACTATTACAAGGCATTGTTCAATATTAATATTGTATTGAATAAAATTGACGGTGCGGACCTTGATGAAAACTACAAAAATGGTGTAAGAGCGGAGATGATGTTTTTAAGGGGACTGTATTATTTTAATATGGTTCGCACATGGGGAGAATTACCAATTGTTACCACACCACTTTCAGGAGATGAAAGTTATAATGTATTGCGTTCACCGGAAACGGATGTATATGCACAGATCATCAGCGATCTGAAATTTGCGGCAGATAAGTTGCCTGCGGCTTCCGTCATTACGGTGAAGGGGAAAGCATCTAAGGGAGCCGCGCAAACCTTATTGGCAAAGGTATATCTTACGATGGGGAATAAAGGTGAAGCCACTCCCTTATTGCAAGCGGTATACAGCAGCAATGAATATGCTTTATTGCCAACATATACTTTGTTATGGGGCCCATCCGTAAAGAATACAAAAGAATCAATATTTGAAATTCAGCATCTCGGTAATGCGCCTACCAATCCTTACAGCAAGTATTACCAGGTCTATTTTCCCAACACGAATATTTTTAGTTTTTACGGCGGTGGTATGAACCAGGTCACTGATGATTTGTATAATGAATACGAAGCAAGTGATCCAAGACGTGATCTGACTATTGCATTGGGCTACCAGAACGGGGCCACCTTTGTTAACCAGAAATACACGAAAAAATGGACGGATGCCAGTGCTGCTATTAACGGTGGAAATGCGCTCGCCAACAACAATTTTATGATATTACGTTTTGCCGATGTATTGCTGATGCTGTCTGAAGCTACGGGTGATGCAAAATACCTGAATGAGGTGAGAACAAGAGCAGGTCTTCCTTTATTTGGTGATGCGTCTTATCCAGCTCAATATACTACACTGGACCTTGCGATCGAGCACGAAAGAAGGGTAGAGCTGGCCATCGAGTTTCATCGCTGGTTCGATCTGAAAAGAACAGCCAGGGCCGTTGCCGTTTTAAGTGCCAAAGGAAAAAATATTAACCAGGATAAATTATTGTTGCCTATTCCTGAAATAGTAAGAACGCAAAATCCTGCGGTCACACAGAATAAAGGATATTAACTACTTTTCCATAATAAGCAGTGTTACGTTAGCCGGCTTTGCAGAAGCCGGCTTTTTATATAGCAAGTGGGTGTATTTTTCGAACCATACACAGGGGTTGATCGACAGGGTTTTTTATTGTTCAACCCTTCGGGTTATTACTTGTAAAATCCCAGCAGAGCCCGAACGTCTTCAAATATGAATGACCCTGGATGAAGGTGATTGATATACTATCTTATTCAACCTTGTGTTATTGTTTACGAAAGCTCTAATGGAGCCCGAAAGGGCCCAATATGAATAACCCTGGATAAAATCCAGGGAATGTTCAACAAACGGCCGCCAACCACGGAGTGGTTGAATGATATCATTTTTCCAAATTCAAACAAATGGACCCCTGTCATCAAATTAATCCGCAACTTTCGTTAACCTCAATGCCAGATACGGCTTCACCGGCAATTTTATTTTCTTCATTTGTTTATCAAATACACGGTATCCATCCGGTGATGCTGTTTCAAATATACCGGGAACAGGTGTGATAGTCTTATCCCAGGTGTCAATGATATCTGCTTTAAAACGTGTACCTGTTTCCGGTGCATTTTTTTTGGGTAAGTTGAATGTCCATTCGCCGGGCATTTGTTTTCCAAAATAAATAATGTAATAGCCTGTTCCTGATTGAGCCGTTTGATGATCTTTCCACATGTCAGCCAGTTCAAGCGGTCCGGGGCCCTCTTCCATAATTTTCCGGAGAAAGGCGATACGCGGGGGACTGGTGCCTCGCAGCCTTCCTCCTTTTGCCCAGAATATGGTGTCTTTGTCATGCTCCTGTATAGTTTCACCATGTGTGACATAAGTGCCTGCTATCATTCCCTGCCAGAAGGCATGCACCATTTCTTCACCACTCAATCTTCCCCAGCGTTGATCAATATTGCCTTCATAACATACTTCATCGTAAATAACAGGTTTAAAGAGCAGGTTGCGTTGAAGTATTGCACGGCCGAAATCTTCAACGGCCGCACCATTTTGTATACTGGCATGAGTAAATCCTGGTTTCCACAGATCATAATATACGCTGCCGTTATGAATGGAACAGAGATGATGATAAGGATCGTTGCTTGTTACCGTTTGAGTATAGTCATCCCACACTTCCCGGGGTTTTGTTTTGATAAAATCATATTCGTTGGCCAATGACCACCAAACATTGCGGAAGGAAGAAAGTCGTGCGGTAATGTATTGCAGATAGCGTATATCATTTTCTTTGCCCAGGCTATCAAATCCCCAATGTCCTTTATCATAAGGATGGAATAAGATGATATCTGCTTGTATACCGAGCTTTGAAAGGTCATCGATTCTTTTTTCCAGGTGATGAAAAAAAGCCGGTTCAAATCGTGTCAAATCCCAGGGAGAACGTAAATTATTTTCACTGGAATAAAGTTGTGGGAAGGGATAGCGTTCTGGTTCTTCTTCTACATGTGTATAATATTTAGGGAATACACACATTCTTACTTTATTGAACCCGGATGTTGACAGTGTTTGCAAAGTTTGTTCCTGCAAACCTTCACCCTGGTGTGTCCAGGCGTATAAGGTTGTGCCAAATGGATAAAACCATTTTCCATCGGCGTATTGAAAATGCCAGGTGTCCTTTACGATTACAGGGCCATGATTGTTGGTTGCAGCAGATACACAGTCAAAGCTGCCTTTTTTATTGTTTAATGCTTTGTTATTGCTTTTGGTTATATACTTCCATTGACCGGTTTGTTGTGGCATAAACCGGATCTTGTACACACCTTCTCCATCATAAAAGCCGTTGACAGGAATGTTTTGTTGGCCATTGGTAAATATTGCTTTCACCCACATATCGCGAAATGGATTTCCGGAAGCTGGTCCTTTTAAGGTGATTTCATACCGCCCCCACCGCTCTATGGCGTTGTCCTGGGCTATCGCCGCCAGCGCAACGGGTAAAAGAAAAGAGAGCAAGATTTTTTTCATGATGGAAGCCTTGAATGAAAAAACAAGTTAAATTATCTTTCGTTTATTTTCTATTTTTTTCTTTATTTTTCTTTTTAAGAATCGGTCCATATATGAACGGGGCTAATATAAATGGTCCCGCCACTTGTTGAAATTTTCAGGAGCGGGTTAGAAGAACAAAATTTCTTAATCTGTCTTAAGAGTAAATTGCCGCGGCTTTATTTATTTGCAGCCGATGCGGAACAATACTATAAAGATTGTAAAAGAAGAAGTGTTATCCGATAACTGGTATACACTCAAAAGAATTTCATACGAATACCCCAAAAAAGATGGCAACACTGATATACGCCAACGGGAGGTATATGACCGCGGTAATGGTGCTACTATTTTACTCTACAACCGGCAAGGGGGAACTGTAATTCTCACACGACAGTTTCGTCTGCCGACTTTTGTAAACGGCAATAGTACGGGTATGTTAATTGAAGCATGTGCAGGGTTATTGGATGAAGACAATCCGGAAGATTGCATTCGCCGCGAGGTGGAAGAAGAAACAGGTTATAAAGTACATGATGTACGAAAGGTGTTCGAGGCCTATATGTCTCCAGGCTCTGTTACAGAAATACTTCACTTTTTTGTAGCAGAATACGATCCTTCAATGAAATTAAATGAAGGTGGTGGCGTAGAGCACGAACAAGAAGATATCGAGGTGCTGGAGTTGCCCTTTTTGCAAGCGTTTGACATGATGCGAAAGGGCGAGATACGCGACGCGAAAACTATTATGCTATTACAGTTTGCCCAAATAAATAAATTGGTATAGTATTTTTTAAAATGGGGAGGGACTAACGCTTGTCCAACCACCATCAATAATGATATTTTGCCCGGTAATATGTCTCGACCCGTCTGCAACGAGAAATAGCGCCGCGTTGGCAATATCATTAACGCTGGCCGGCCTTCCCATGGGAGTTATTTCTGACCAGGTAGCGTTGTACCCAGGATCATTTTGTGTACGTTCGGTGGACGTAGCGCCAGGTGCAATGGTGTTTACATTGATATGATACGATGAAAGCTCAATAACAAGATTTTTTGCCAGCATTTCCAACGCCGCCTTACTCATACCATAGGCGGCCAGGTTTTTATGTGCCTGGTGGCCCGTGACAGAAGACATAAATAATAAAGAACCACCTGATGCCTGTTGCTTCATCTGATTGGCAGCGGCTTGTGCCAAAAAAAATGTACCACCCAGATTTACCTTCATTACCCTATGAAAATCATCCGGCGAATAGTTAAAAAAATCCCCAAATAGAGTAATACCAGCATTGGCAATAATGATATCTAACTTGCCCGAAACACTTACTGCTTTGCTTACCATTGTTTGAATGCAGGTCATATCACTTGAATCACCGCCAATTGCTATGCAATTCCTATTTGTTTCGGCTTCTATTTTTATAGCTGCATTATTTGCCAGCGATAAATCAATATCGTTTAAAATAACGGTGGCTCCTTCTTTTGCTAACTGGCGGCAAATTTCAAAACCTATTCCCTGTCCCGCGCCTGTAACAATTGCTGTCTTATTTTTAAAACGCATATTCAGTATTTATCCTTAAACCTAAATTATTTGCCTGAGTACTTTACTATTCAATTTACAAATTTGGTTTAGTAAATATATTTTTTTTAATGAAGGATGAGCTCTTTAATTCATAATTCTGAACTCATAATTCTTAATTCAGAATTATCCTAAGATGTTTTCTTATAATTCATGATTGCCCAACTATTCAAGACCACTGCAAACAATACTATTTTGCCTAAATGATATTTGATATCGCTGAACCCGCTTCCTTTTAATATTACCATTCGCATTACATCGATAATATAGCTTACCGGATTTAAACGGGCGACATACCTGGCCCAATCAGGCATACTGTCAATGGAAGTAAATAAGCCGCCCATCAGAATAAAGATCATCAAAAAGAAAAAAGCAATAAACATAGCTTGCTGCTGTGTTTCGCAAAAAGTAGAAATCAGTAATCCCAGGCCTAAAACAGCAAGCAGGTAAACAGCTATGAAACTATACAGCAACAACAGGCTTCCTTTTGGAATGATGCCATACACCAGTGCTGAAATGGTAAGCCCCAGTGAAAAAACAACCAGGCCCAGTATCCAAAACGGAATAAGCTTACCCAGGATGAAGTGATGTTTTTTTATCGGTGTTACATTGATCTGTTCTATTGTGCCGGACTCTTTCTCTTTTACAATATTTAAAGCGGTAAGATAACCACCCACCATGGTGACGAGGATCGCTAAAATTCCCGGTACCATAAAGAACCGGTAGTTCATTAAAGGATTGAACCAGTTGGATGATACGATATCAATAGAAGGAATAGGGTTTATTTTCCCGGGATTTGTCAATTGCAAACGTATATCCTTATTGAAAGTGCTGACAATGCTGCTCAGGTAAGCGCCGCCCAGGTTAGCCTTTGAGCCGTTGATGGCGTTGATCGCGACAAATAACGTTTGCTCATTTTCCCTTATTAGAGTTTGTTCAAATCCATGTGGTATTTCCAACACGAGGTCTGCCTCGTCGGATTCAATCAGTTGAAAAGCTTCTTTAAAAGAGGAATTCACGCCTGTTAATTTATAGTAACCAGAGGCAGTAACAATGGACAACAATTTTTCGGAATAAGTAGAATGGTCATTGTCAACCACGGCCAGGTTAATATTTTTTACCTCGTAATTTGCGGCAAGCGGTAGTATTAATAGCTGTACTACAGGTACCGCCAATATTATCGCCACAATGGCCTTATTGCGGAATATCTGGCGGAATTCTTTTTGCAGCAAAAATTTTATAGTTCTCATGCCAGTCGTTTTTTAAAATTTCTAAGACTTACTGCCATCAGGAAAAAGGTAATTCCCAACAGGATCAGCGTTTCTTTCCAGATAGCGAAGAACCCGACGCCTTTGATCATTACGGATTTTACAATGATATAAAACCATTTTGCCGGGATAGCATTGGATATCCATTGTAAAGGAGCCGGCATATTTTCTATAGGAAACATGAAGCCGCTGAATAAGAGTGTGGGCAACAGCATTCCCATTAATGAAATAAGCATGGCCACCTGCTGCGATTGAGTTCTTACTGATATCAATAAACCCAACGATAAACAAGTGATGATAAATAAAGTACTTTCAGCAAATAAAAGAAAAACGCTTCCGTGGATCGGCAACTTCAACACAAAAACACTTAGCAACAGTATAGTAGTAACATTCACTAAAGAGAGCACGAGATAAGGGACTGCTTTCGACAAAATGACCAACAGAGGCTTGAAGGGTGACACTAATAAGATTTCCATAGTGCCTGTTTCCTTTTCTTTTACAATGGAAATGGCTGTCATCATTACGCAAACAAGCATCAGTACAAGAGCCATTACACCGGGCACAAAATTGTGTTCGCCTTTCAATTGCGGATTGTACAACATTCTTGTTTCTGTGGCTATGCGATAGGGGAGTGAACCTGTTTCATTTAGCTCCGATTGGTAATCCATAACAATAGATGAAATGTAATTGGTTAACGTGGTAGCGATATTAGGATCCGAAGCATCGGTAATCACCTGCAGTTGGGCTTTATTTTGATGAAGCAGATCATGATTAAAGTTTTCGGGAAAAATAATAGCGGCTTTTGTTTTCCCCTTTTTAAATTCTTTTTCTATTTCAGTTCTGCTCAATACTGAGCGTTCTACTTCAAAATAACGGCTGGCTTCTATTTTAGTGATCAATTGTTGGGAAGCCAAATCTTTTGAATAGTCAGCGACAACGATCTTTGAATTTTTTACTTCGTTGGTCAACGCAAAACCAAAAATCAATATCTGTACAATGGGCAGGCCAAAGAGGATCAGCAGGGTTTTCCTGTCGCGTAGCACATGATAGAATTCTTTTTTTACAAATACGATAAACTGCTTCATGGTTAGAGATATGTTGCTTTATAAAGCTTTTTAATTTTCACACAGGATACACAGAAAACACGGAGAGTGCTGAAAATAATTTTACTCGTAATAGCAGCACTACTCTTTGCCTCTTTTGCTCTTTGAACTCTTAGTTATCGCCTCTTTTCGCACCTCTGGCTAATTCAAAGAATACTTCGTCCATCGAACCGGCTCTAAATTGTTTTTTCAGGTTGCCCGGCGTATCCAGCGCCTTGATTTTACCATCTACCATAATAGAAATACGATTACAATACTCAGCTTCATCCATATAATGCGTGGTAACAAAGACGGTAACTCCCTTATGGGCCGCCTCATAAATCAGGTCCCAGAATTGCCGTCGGGTTACAGGATCAACGCCGCCGGTAGGTTCATCAAGAAAAACGATTTTGGGATCGTGCAACATGGCAACGCAAAACGATAATTTTTGTTTCCAGCCGAGCGGCAATGCGCTCACTAATTTCTTTGCTTCGTTTTGCAAACCGAGTTGTGTTATCAATTGCTCACTTTTTGATTTGATTTGCTGGTCACTCAATCCATAGATGCCGCCGAAGAACCTGATATTTTCAAGTACCGTAAGGTCGTCGTACAGGGAGAACTTCTGACTCATGTAGCCTATATTCTTTTTGATGCTTTCCGTGTTATTATATACATCAAAGCCAGCTATCATCGCTTCTCCGGATGATGGATAAGATAAGCCGCAGAGCATACGCATTGCTGTTGTCTTACCAGCTCCGTTTGCTCCAAGAAAGCCAAAGATTTCACCTCTGGCCACTTCAAATGTTATTTTGTTTACCGCATAGAAATCTCCAAATTGTTTGGTCAGTTTCTCCGTTTTAATCACGATATCCGTCATATCAATTCTTTAATAATTTTATAAAACAGTCTTCAATGGCCGGCGTTATCGGGGCCATCTCAATATTCGTATGGCCTTTTGTAATCAGGTAGTTCAGCAAGGCTGTTCGGTTTTGTTCGGTATCACTGGTCAGGGATAGATGCATATATTCCCCAAACGTATAGCAACCCGACGTGAGGGGATAAATATTCAGATCTTTTAGTAATCCAAACATATTGCCGGATTTGATCTTGTATAGTTGTTCGGGATACGACCCGATAATGTTTTCTGGAGTATCGATGGATAATATTTTACCAGTTTGTATCAAAGCAATCCTGTCGCATAATGATGCTTCATCCATATATGGTGTGGAAACAACGATCGTAATGTTTTGCTGTTTCAATCGTTTCAGCATTTCCCAGAATTCTTTTCGCGAAACAGGATCAACACCGGTTGTAGGTTCATCCAGGAAAAGGACAGTGGGTTTGTGGATCAGGGCACAGCACAAGGCCAGCTTTTGTTTCATACCACCGGATAATTTGCCAGCACGTCGTTTCTTAAAAGGTTCTATCTGTATATAAATATCTTTGACCAGGTCATAGTTTTCTTCGATAGTAGTTTCAAACACGGTGGCAAAAAAATTCAGGTTTTCTTCAACGCTTAAATCCTGGTATAAAGAAAACTTTCCCGGCATGTAACCAACACGGTTGCGTATTTTTTTATATCCTTTTACTACATCGAATCCATCTACGGTGGCTGCCCCCTTGTCGGCAAGCAGTAAAGTAGTTAATATGCGAAAGATACTTGTCTTGCCGGCACCATCGGGTCCGATAAGACCAAATAACTCACCCTGGTTTACATCAAAGGAAACATCGTCAACGGCTACTTTTTTTTCTTTACCGTATGTCTTGGTAATATTATGTAGTGTTACTGCCCGCATGATTATAATTTTACATCTGCATACATCCCTATTTTCAGAAAGCCGTCATTTTTTACCCGGATCTTTACAGCATAAACAAGGTTGGCCCGTTCATCTTTTGTTTGAATGGTTTTGGGTGTAAACTCCGCTTTATCACTTACCCATTCAATAGTGCCCGGGTAATCTTTAAATTTTCCGTTGGCATCATCTACCAATACTTTTACCTGTTGGTTCAGTTTCACTGCCGATAATTGATTGCCGGAAATATAAGCCCGGAGTATAAGCGTAGACAGATCGGCTATTTTATACAATGGTTTACCATTGGTGGCCATTTCATTCGTTTCAGCATACTTGGTCAATACGGTTCCGTTCACTTCATTAATGATACGGCAGTCGGCCAACTGGTCATTGATTTGTTCTATCTGCACTTTTAACGGAAGGGTTTCACTAACCAGTCCGCTGGTTTGTGTTTGTAATACGGAGCTTTGTGCCGCTTCCTGGCTTTTGATCACATCCAGTTCTTTTTGTAATGCATTAGTGGCAGCTGTTATATCATCCAGCTGTTTGGGAGTAGCGGCATCAGCCTTTACCAAATTTTCAATCCTTTTCTTTTCAACAAGCTGGGCATCCAGGCGGATTTGCGCCACTGCCAGCTGTTTTTTGTAAGCATTGATTTGCGTTGTTACATCGGGCGTTTTACTGAGCAACGACTTTACCTGCGATTCCAGTTGTTTTTTCTTCAGGTGAAGTTGTATGCTGTCGATATAGCCAATGTATTGCCCGGTTTTTAATACCTGTCCTTCCTGGACGTCAAACTGTTTAATAATACCATTTGCTTCCGCTGAAATGATCGACTCCGTGGTTTCAAACGTACCGGATGCATCATAGTCATCATTGTTGTTATTACAAGCTATTACACCCGCAGATAGTAGAAGCAGGATCATTATTCGTTTCATGTAGCTCATATCTTTATGTTAGTTTTTTATATTTTGAGTTTATTATTTAATGATTATTTCCCTTTTGTATTTTGCTGATCATATTGCGCTATGAGCAATTGTATTTCATGCAACAATTGTGACTGCTTGGATTGATCTTCCGCATTCACTTCCCGCAGGTAATCGCTTGAATTAATTACACCGTATTCCAGTTGAGCCAGGGCGGTGTTTTTTATCCGGCTCCTTAATTGGATGATTTCATTATCAGACCGGATCAATTCTTCCAGTTTGCTGATTTCAGCATTTTGTTTATTTAGGGTAACATTTGTATTGAATAAGAAAACTTCTTTTTGCAGGTCAATCGATTTGCTTTTAATGTTAAGTATGGCCTTCTCCTTTTTAGCGGTATACAGGCCCGATAACGACCAGTTGAGTCTTATACCCCCTATATAATAAGGGTCGAAATTATTTTGAAGCATATTTAGTCCCGGCCTTCCATATCCACCCTGCACAAATAGGCCCGCCGTTGGCAGGTTTTTAGCCCTGACCAATGAAGTTTGAACGTCAAGCGATTTCTTTTCCGTATCATACAGGTTAATTTCGGGACGATTAATAGACGTTGAGGTTGCGGGTTTTGCCGGCTTTTCTAATACAATGGTTTCATCCAATGTTTTATTGATAAAAAGACTCAGCATATCCCTGTAGGCTTTGCCGGCGGACTTCAATTCGAAACCACGCTGACCTGTTTTTAATAATTCAGCCTGTAACGCGTCTGCACTGCTCTTTAAGGCCGTGCCATTCGCAATAGCCGCTTTCACTTTATCAAGTCCCAGTTGAATATCTTTTTTTAGTATTTCCGTTTGTGTCGTTTGTTCATTGGCTAACAGTATTCCAAAAAATAACTGGTTGACCCGTTCGTTCAGTTTATAGAGATCAACTTCCAATTGTTGCTGATCAACGGCAGCATCGGCTTCAACGGCCTGTTTTTGTAATCGTTTAACGCCGCCATCGAAGACTGTCTGATTTACTTCCGCATAGATCTTATACTGATCTTTGTTAATAGTGGGGATAGTTGTGTTCGGTAGCTTAATCGGTATTTCGGTGACGTCTGATTGATAGGTAGCCTGGCCATTGATAACAAATTGTGGTAAATAACCTTTTAATATGTTTTCAACTGCATATTCCTTTGTTTTTTGAATGAGGTCTTTTTGCTTTATGAGAGGATAATTTTGCCTGGCAAGTGTATAGCAGTCTTCCAATGAAAGTGTAGAGTTGGTTTGTGCTGCCGCTATAAACGATAAAGTCAAAATAATTGCTATCAAAAAAAGCTGTTTCATTTACTCCAGGTATTTGGTTATTGTCTTTTGAAATGCTTCCGCAAAGAGACAAGGATTATAAGAGGATGGCAAGTGAATGACAGCGAGCCGGATTATTTACGCAACGAACCGGAGGAATATAGAACACGGATGACGCGGATAAGACGGATGAACACCGCAAAGCTTCGGATTTGATTAGTCTGGAAGTAACTGATAGAGAAATGATATTGTGTAAAGTCTGCAGAATGAGGGGGCGCAAACAGAGCAAATCCATCCGGTGAGCACGAAGGTCGGATCCGGAATGACTCTGGGAAAAGGAATGAATTCAATTCACAAAAAATCTGTGTAAATCTATCCAAGCCGCGTCATCCGTGTTCCGTTTCAATCAAACCATTTTTTAAACTCGGCGGCTTTTTCTTTACTCACGATCAGTTCATTGGTTTTGATACCCCGTAGTTTCAGGGTTAATTTTCCTGTATCATCGCCACGATAACTTTCAATAAAGGGGAGGTGCACGAGGTGCTGGCGATTAACACGATAAAATGATTTTGGATTGAGCAGTTCTTCCACTTCATCCAGTGAGCGGAAATCGGTAATAAATCGGTTGCCTTCTTTATTAATGAGATAAATCAATTCTTCTTTCAGGAACAATGCGATTTCTTCTGCCGGGATCAGGGTGACAGAGCGTCCCATATGTACCGCAAATCTCTCTTTGTATTGTTTGCTCCTGTTGAAATTGCTGAAAAGCTCTTTCATTTCCTGCAAATAAAGCGCATCCTTGAACTTGGATTGTAATAAATGGAATTTTTGAAAGGCCGCGGCCAGTTCCGTTTTATCAATGGGTTTTAATAAATAATCAATGCTATTCACCTTAAAGGCTCTTATCGCATACTCATTGTAGGCGGTCGTAAAAATAACAGGGCAATTGATCTTCGTTTCAGAAAAAATATCCAGGCTGATGCCGTCCGCAAGTTGAATGTCCGACAGGATCAATTCCGGGTGTGGATTTTCTGTTAGCCATTGTAGTGATGCTTTTACCGTGGGTAAAGGACCTATCAATTCTGCATCAGGTTCCACCTGTCTCACCTTTTTCATCAGGCTTTCCGCTACCAATGGTTCATCTTCTATCACTAATATCTTCATAACAGGGGTAAATTGATTTCAAAGGTATCTGTAGTTTCTTTAATGATAACAGGTTGCTCCTCCAAATAACCATATAGTTCTTTTAGTTGCTGCAAACCTTGTTTATTGGATGTTTCGATCTGGCGGCGCAATTGTTTATTGTTGTGAATATGAAGATAGCCTCCTTCATCCCAGATTTTTATGTGCAATGGGTTTTCGGCCTGTAAGGAATTGTGTTTAATGGCATTGTCGATCAGCATTTGAAGGGTAACCATGACAATGCCCTTTTCCATTGCGGCTTTGGAAATATTCATGTCAATCTTTAAAACATCTTTGTAACGGATCGACAATAGTGAAATATAATGTTGTATGAATTCCACTTCGGTTTGAAGACTCACGATCTCGTTTTCCTTGTGTTCGAGAACATAGCGATAAACTTTGGATAGATGTCTTACAAAATCAGATGCCAGGTCGGGGTTTGTTTGTATCAGTCCATCCAATGAAGTAAACGTATTGAACAGGAAATGGGGATTTACCTGGTTCTTCAAATGATGATATTGCAACACGGTTCTTTCTTTTTCCATTTCCGCTGTTCTTACCAGCAACCGGGCTTTCTCCTGTACAGATGTTTGCCATTGATTAAAAAAATAATAAGCAAAGAGAACGAAGTTCAATAGGGCAGTTACAACGATCAAAAGAATTATAATAAGAATAATGAATTTGGTATTTACAAAATCGGGCATATAAGGCCCGACCAGTATGGCAATACTGATGATAATTGGAGCGACGATACCAATAGAACCTGCTACCTGTATGCCAATCCGCCGGGCGGGATTGACACTAAAAGGAATACGTGTGTCAAGATATGCCGCTAGCAAATTGATCATTCTCCAGATACCCACCAACAAAATAAATTGACCAGCAAATAAGAGTATGTGAACGGGTATCGACCATTCAGGGATCATGAAAATCCTGAAAATGGATATAATAATTGTGAAGACCAGTATAACAATATAGGGGGCGTGTTTCCAGTTCATAAAGCTGTCCGGATTTTCCGGACCTTGGTTATTCAATTTAAGCAATTCACCCTGTATCATAGCTATTTCTGGCTTGTAAGATAATATTGACCGCAAGGTAATCGCAGCCATTACCAGAAGGGGAATCAAATACAGCGAACCGGAAAGAATCTACAGGGAAGCGTGGGAACATAGAGTTGCTAACTTTCGAAAGGTCGGCGACTCTCTTCGATGTCTTAGGAATTCAACCAAACCACTTTTTGCTCGGCTTTGTGTTCTTGTGAGATAATGTCTTTATATAAATCAGGGCGCCTGGCTTTTATGTAACGATAACCCCCGGCTTGTTTCAACTTTTCAGGGGTAATAGAAGCGATAACAAAATCATCGTCAAAAGAACGGCATTCAGCCAATACATCGCCGAAGGGATCAATGATCATGGAACACCCGTTTTTCAATTGATCATCATCCATACCAATGGGATTGGAAAAAATCGCGTAGATCCCATTGTCGTAGGCTCTGGCCGGCAGCCATTTCATCAGCCACGCTCTTCCCTTCATGCTATCGAATTCCAATCGCAGCGAAGTAGGATCGGCCTCACGATTTTCCCACAATGCAGGATCTACAAAGCCCGCACCAGGACGGGTGGACGGTGTGCACATGGTAACATGCGGCATAAAAATAATATCAGCTCCCAATAGTTTGGTGGCTCTTACGTTTTCAATAATGTTGTTGTCATAGCAAATCAGGATACCGCATTTCCAGCCATGCAATTCAAAAACGGTGTAACTATCGCCGGGTTGCAAATATGGATTGATGAAAGGGTGCAGTTTTCGGTGTTTCGCAATCAAGCCGTTTTTATCAACGCATACATAAGGTTTGAATAGATTATCATTTTCATCTTTTTCAAACAAACCGGCAAGTATGGTGATATCATACCTGGCAGCGATTTCAGTAAGTCTTCTTGTACTTTCACCCGACGGAACGAACTCAGCCAGGTTGAGCATTTGTTCTTTGGATAAATGCCGGGCAAACGTATAGCCCGTGATTGAACATTCGTGGAAGGCGATCACGTCGGCACCCTGTTGCGAAGCCAGCCGGGAAAGCTTCTCAATGACTGAAAGATTATAATTTTTATCGCCGCTTTTATGTTCAAATTGGGCGGTCGCTATTTTTAATGGTTGCATAAAAGTTTATATAATACTTAAATAAAAAATGTATTTCTGGCCGCCTCACTTTTGGTCAAATACTGTTTCAATTTTTTGTAACGATACACCAAACAATTTTTGAGCAATATTGTCCAGCGTAGACTTATCACCTGTAAAATGAAATACACTATGCTGGTGGGTAAGTTTTTCACCGGGCTTGAGAAAAGCAGCGGGGGAAACGCTTTCAATTTCATAAAAAGGTCCCATCTGCCCGCCATTTTCTAATGGCCCGTCATTGTAGGCGTTGACGGCATCTCCTTTCAGTGGATCTTTATCTGTTGTCCATTCCTGGTTTAAGTAGGTCCCGTTGTTATCAATATCGAATTTGGCAATAGTCAGCACATTGTTTTGAGCGTCATAACTACCGGCAATAGTTTTTGCACGGGATGGCGGTATACCTAGTTTACCTCTTGCTTTACCATCAGCCTTAAAAAACAAAATTCCATTGCTATATTTTATTCTATCGGGAGGAATTTGTCCAAAGTAGTCGGTGGTGGCCACATTGCCTGCCGCTTTTTCTTCATACGGAATTACAATAACGATTTTTGGAGATGGCGCCAGCATATCGAGATTCCAGAGGCAGGGAGCGCCTGTTTGAGATGTCCAGGCAGTGTCGCCGGTATTAGTGATTATGTTGCTGGTGGTAAAGCCTGTTGACTTTACGGTTTCATTCAATGCAACGCTTAATGCTTTTTCAATACCTGATGTTTCTAATATAGTGATCTCCCGGGTCAGTTTTATTTTTAAGGTTGTACCTGTATAATTCAATAGCGTCATATTTTTTGCCAAAGAAGCTTTTTTGTTATCAGATGATACAAGGTCCCATGCTTCTGAATCAATAGGTGCCGGTGTGTGCCAGTTGGCAAACTCCATTTTGGTACCGGGTTTAAAAAAGATAGAATACCTGCCGCCTTCCGGCCCCAACCACAACCGGTCTTCACCGCCATATCCGTTCATATGCGGGTCCAAATCCTCTTTGAAAGCTTTGTAATTGATCCAGCCAAAACTTTTTCCTTCGGGGCCATCAGCAGTTGAGGTAAATACTTTTCCCTGGTATTTGGGGGATACAATAACCTGTGCGGTGCCGGCATCGTTTTGCAAAACGATAATACTGTCTTTAGTTTTCAGAAAATTCAGATCGTAACCAAAAGAGCCTGCGGGATAGTTGTCCATTTTTTCGGGTTGAGTTTTCTTGTCGCCTGGCTGGCAGGAAATTAAAATGATGGCGTTTAGCAGAACAATAATTACTGATTTCATTTTTAACTCGTATTCGTTGCGGCGGTTAGTATAAATTTCGTTGTATTGAAGGTATGCAACAAAAATTTAAGATCAGTCATGTGCTGTGTTGACCACCTCTTTAGTTTTCCATATTCATTTTTAACTCCATAAGTCTTTGCTTAACGTTGGCCTGCAGGTTGTGTTTGATAAAAACGGCCAGCCAATTAAATGGAAATCTTAATTTAAAAGAATAAAGAAAAATCACTTCAGTTTGTTCTTCACCAAGAGATTTAAAAGTCCAGGAACCAAGAAACGATTTAAACATAAACGGGCCTTTTATCATTTTTATCGCTGTAGCTTTGGATCGGTTGAAAGACACATATTCCGTGATCATGCCGAGCCCGTTTTTGGTAACGCAATAAGCTTTTACTCCTTTTTCGGCTTGTGTCGCTCCTTCTAGTAAGTCGGCTTTTTTCAAAAATCTATCCCATTGAAGCCTGGTTTTGTAATCTTGTGTATAGTCAAATACAAGCTCAGGATTGCAGTTAATAATAATCGTTTGCGAAAATTTAATTCCTTCCATTTATTTAGATGCTACTGTCTTCCAAATATCTCAAACATTAATTGACCGATAAACAATGCAATGACCACTGCAATTGCTGTCAATACAAATACAGCGGTATTCTTATAGGATTGTCGGGTGAAAAGCCGGATTATACCATAGCATAACAAAATAAGGCCAACCAAAAAGATCACGAAAATTCTCCCAGACCACATTATTTGCAATCCCCACGGAATTCCACCTGCTATACCTGCAATAACAGCTCCCAGCATGCCGCCTATTATTGTTCTTGGCTTGATCTGCCGGTCTTCACGGTTCTGGTTGATTTCTTCAACGGTTTGTTGAATAATTGTTCGGGTTTGATGTTCATCTAATAGCTGGGAAACGATCATTTTACTTAAAAAATCCAGGTCTGTATTTGACGTATTCAACCGTCTGACTTGTTGTTTGATCCTCTCCGTTTCCACAGCCAACACATATTGCTGTTGTTCCTTTTCCAGTAAGCAATCAATTCCACCTCGTTTTTGTATTACAATTGCCAACGCAGCTTTTGCTTCTTCCGAATAATCGTTTGGATTACGATATGCTTCAATAAGTTGTTCATCTGAAAAATCGGTGTAAGTAAGTATTAATTCTTCACGATTCATAGAGGTATTTTTTTGATGGCTTTTTGATTCGACTATAAAAATAAGATCAATCTCCTTTACAAGATTATAAAATAAAACTCCGCCTATTTTTAATAAACGGAGTTTCAAGTGGATGATATTTTGTTATTTACTATTTGATACTGATTTGGCTGCATCTATAATCACAGCGGCTACTTTTGCAGGTTGTGAAATGTACACGACATGACTACCTTTTATTTCTGTTACTTTAGCATTAGAACGCTTATACATGTTCTGTTGTATTACCGGTACAATACTTTTATCTTCTGTAGCTACAATACCAAAAGAAGGTTTGTTTTTCCAGGCGGCATTGGTTATTGGAGTTGTAAAACCTTTGGCATAAAAAGCACCCTGGGATGCATACATGAAGTCAGCCTCTTCTTTGCTGAGATCGGCACAAAACCCGGCGTGGTATTTATCTTTTGCATAGTATACAATACCTTTTTCATCGGGAGGTAATACGCCATTTTCCGGTGCAAGAGGAGCCGTTTGCAGCAATTGCAAAACTGATTCACCCTTATCAGGTTGGAAAGCCGCAATATAAACCAATGCGGCAACTTTTGGATGATTGCCTGCTTCGGTGATCACGGCGCCACCCCAGGAATGGCCGCCAAGAATAACGGGGCCGTCTTGTTTATCCAATGCAAGTTTGGTAGCGGCTACATCATCTTCCAGGGAGGACAATGGATTTTGAACGATAGTAACATTATAACCTTTGGCAGTCAACACATCATAGAGCCCTTTGTATCCCGAGCCGTCGGCAAAAGCGCCATGCACCAATACGATGTTTTTAACAGCTTGCGCATTTACGACGTTAGTAAAAACAGTTGTCGAAGCTAAGGCAATACTAGCAGCGACGGCGCCACTTTTCAATGTGTTTTTGATTTTGTTTTCCATTTTATTTGTTGTTGAAGTTTTTTGTTTGAATCAACGATACAAAGATGCTATGGAAAACAGGGGTGCTGTTTGAGCCGATTTCCCGTTTAGTTGTAATTATTTCCCTTGTTGAGCCGGTAAGACGGTATTCCTGAAATCAAGTGGGGAGGAAAGCGTATGTTTTTTAAAAAAATTGGAGAAATAGGATACGTCTTCAAACCCCAGGTCAAACGTAATTTGTTTTACCGATCTGTCCGTATACGATAACAAGCGTTTGGCTTCAATCAATATTCTTTCCTGGATCACCTGTGAAGGCGTTTTATGATTGTAGATGGCAAATAAATTGGAAAGTGTCTTGGGTGATTTGCATAACTGCTGCGCATAAAAGCTTACGGAATGCTCCGTTTTAAAATGGGCTTCCACCAGTAAATTGAATTTCCGGACGATGTGAAACCGTTCGTCCTGCATTTTTTTTACAGGCACATATTCAGATCTTGCCAGTCTTGTTACGTAAATGATAAGACGTTTCAACAATACCAATAACATTTCATTTTGGATATTGTCATTCGTTTTAAACTCTTCAATAAAAACGTCAGATAACAACTGTAATTTTTGCTGCGCTTGTTCGTCGAGGCTGATAAACAAATGGTCCGTGCTGCCAAACAGGAAGCCCACGCAACTCACCTCGCTATCATGATCAAGGATACAATAAAATTCGCGGTTGAACTGCCAGGCTACAATATCTGCCGATCGCTCAAACGAAAAGGATTGATCAAATAAAAGGGTTAATAAACTATTGGGAGGAAATTCATATTCGGTACCATCAATGGTTACTGATTGGACCGTTCCGGGGTTCCAGGCAATTGTAAAATATTTATTGAAACGGTCGCGACTGAAATACAAGCGATCGAACCCTTTTTCGTCTTTAAAAAGCAACAGGTCACCACCTGTTTTCTCGTCTTTTAGCTTAAGTTTCATGATTATTGCGTGAGGGCAAATTTAGGAGATAACTTCTCCTTTGACAAAGACCCCTATTCGCTGCAGAAAAACAATTCATCCTCTTTTTTAAATTGGGAGCAATAGCGGCTGAACTCTTCTTTTGTCAATCTATTATCCAGGCCTGCTGTTGGTTTTAAACTTCTCAGCATAAACCAGTTCACTTTGTCGTATACACCGGTACATCCTCCTGCTGTCCAAAACCCGGTCGTGTCGTTGCTATGTTGGGAAAAAATATCTTTGAGACGATTCGAATTGCGGGATAAAAGAATAGAGAACGAATAAATTACTATCGTGGGATCCTCGTCTTTTGTGAGTTGTACCAACTCATCGTCGGCGGCTTTATCCTTCATTACCAGGTATGTTTTATAATACCAGTTATTTGTTTCGGGCCTGCCACCGTACCCGACAGGATAACCGAAATGGATCATTTTGCCTTCTCTCAGTTTATTGACTAATCGTTGAATGCCTGGCCTCATTTCCGTAGATTGAGAATAAGACCACAGAGCGCAGCAGGCCAATAAAAACGTTGTAACTATTTTTAACATATACAGTTTTCCCTATAGAGGCGAAGGTTAGGTCAATTACATAACAAAATACTTCGTCGCATACTATTGGGTTCCAACTACAATTTTTTCAAACCTTTTGTTTGCGCCTTATCCGCTTCCACCAAACTCACAGCATAACCACCGCCGGCCGCGCACCATTGCGAGAGCTTCGATTTATTTGTCACCACCACTTTGCGAATGGTATAGGCCTGCGGATTGGTTTTATAGTCCGCGTCTTTGGCGTCTGCATAGATCGCAGCGATATAGGTTTTGCCCGCCTCCAAAAAATCAAAAGTTACTTTCGACTCTCTTGGTTTAAATCCATTTACATTCCCTAAAAACCACTGGCCGCTTTTTTTTGCCTTGCGGGCGATAGTAATATAATCGCCGGGTTCGGCTTCAAGGTATTTGCTATCCTGCCAGTCTACCGCCACATCTTTGATAAACTGGAAAGCATCAGCGAAGCGGTCGTAATGCTCGGGAAAATCAGCCGCCATTTGCAAAGGGCTATACATCGTTACATATAAACCCAATTGATTGGCGAGTGTACTGTTTACATGCGATTTGTTCGAGGGATTGAATTTGCTTATATCCATTTCGAATATACCGGGAGTAAAATCCATAGGTCCACCCAGGAGGCGAGTGAAGGGTAGAATGGTAACATGATTAGCCTTCGAACCACCGAATGCCTGGAACTCTGTTCCTCTTGCAGCCTCATTACCGATCAGGTTGGGCCAGGTGCGGGCAAGGCCGGTAGGTCGTACCGCTTCATGCGCATTGACCATGATCTGGTAATCCACTGCTTTTTGAATACAATACAGATAATGATTGTTGGCCCACTGACTATAATGATGATCTCCCAATGGAAGCAGGTTACCTACATAACCACTTTTGACGGCATCATAGCCAAATTGTTTCATTAACTTATACGCAGTGTCCATATGACGTTCATAGTTTCGTGCAGAACCTGAGGTTTCATGATGCATGATCAACTTTATACCTTTTGAATGGGCATATTCGTTCAATGCACGGATATCAAAATCAGGATAAGGCGTTACAAAATCAAAAACATAATCTTTAGCATTGCCAAACCAATCTTCCCAACCAACGTTCCATCCCTCTACCAGTACTGCGTCAAATCCATGTTGCGCGGCAAAATCAATGTACTTTCTTACATTGGCATTGTTGGCGCCGTGTGTGTTGTTGGGTTTTGCTTCGGAGTAATTGGTAATGCCCAATTGAACAGAAGGAAAATCATTAGTGTAGGACCACGAACTTTTACCTGTGATCATTTCCCACCATACACCTACATACTTTACCGGTTTTATCCACGATGTATTTTCAATCTTACAAGGTTCATTCAGGTTGTAGGTCATCCGCGATGCTAAAATATCGCGGGCATCATCGCTAACGATAATGGTGCGCCAGGGTGAAGAGCAGGGAGCCTGCATTCTTCCTTTATCGCCGTTGGCATCGGGTGTGAGCCAGGATTGAAACACCATCGTTGTATCATTAAGATTGAGATGCATGCAGGAATAATTGATCAACGCGGCTTCGTGCAAATTGATATATATCCCATCTGCGCTTTTCATCATCAACGCGGTTTGAACGCCGGTAGGAGAGAAAGGTGTTTGCGATGCATTGGGAGTAACGGCTTTTGCATGCAACCCTCTTATTTCAGACAGCTTTGATGTGGTATAATCATATTCCTGTGTATCATAATCACCCGCTATCCAGTGAGCCGTATGATCACCGGTCATCGCAAATTGTGTTCTTTCTTCTTTGATAATGAAGTAAACCAAATTCTTTTGCTCCGGGAATTCGTAGCGAAAGCCCAGCCCGTCATTAAACAAACGGAAGCGAAGTATCACCAGGCGCTCAGTGCTTTTTTGTTGCAGCGAAACCGTCATTTCATGATAATGATTGCGGATCGTAGCTGATTCTCCCCAAACCGGTTTCCAGGTTTCATCAAAAACACTGGTGTCAATTTTTGTTATCGAAAAACTATCGAGAAGGGATCGGTTGGTGTTTTTTAATTCCAGCCCCAACTTGCTGGGTTTGATCACTTCTTTTCCTTTAAATAGTAAGGTATAAGTTGGCGTTCCATCAGTTTGTAATTTAAAGTCCATCGCAAATTTTCCATTGGGAGAATGGATAACTTGTGCAGATACAGCAAGAATAATAAGGCTGGTAAATAATAAGCAAGCGATCTTTCTCATAATACAGGGAGTATTTTACCGAATGTATTAAATCTGACGCGTTTCAGTAACGAAGCCAGGTTGATATTTCGACGATTTTGCTTCTATACGTTTATTGCAAACGTTTTCGGTGCATATTTCCTATGACCGATAATATCATAAAAGGAAGCGACCCAGACCACCGTGGCCTGCTATTTAGAATTGCTCTTCGGCGAGTTCCTTATTTAGTACCATGCCCACAAAATTTCCACTGGCAACTGCATTCGCTACGGATCGCATCGGCGTTGTATTATCGCCGCAGGCAAATACGCCGGGGATCGTTGTCTTTTGAAGATTGTCCACTTTTATATAACCCTGCTCTGTTAATTCACATCCGAGTGAAACAGGTATATCGCCATGTTGAGCAAAAGGGACAGCGGCATACACTGCATCGAAATTCATTTTGTTGCCATTACTGAAAACGACATTCTCAATGTGGCCGTGCTGATGTTCTATAGCCGTTATTTTCGTTTCTACAATGGAGATATTGTTTTTTTTCAGCGTGTTAATCTGTTCCTCGCGGAAATCAGCTTTGCCATTGGTAAGTAAGGTAAGGTCTTTGGTAAGATTGCTAATTAATGAGGACAAGTGGAAAGCTCTCTCACCATTGGCCCAAAGACCGGTCTTTTGATTTCGGAATTCATAACCGTGACAATAAGGGCAATGGATGACTGAGATGCCCCAGCATTCAGCAAATCCGGAAATGCCAGGCAACTCATCTTTTATACCTGTCGCGAAAACCAGTTTTTTGCTTTGGAATGTTTTTCCTGATTGCGTGGTGATCTCAAAACCGTTTTTTGTTTTCTTCCCTGTTAGCGCTGTATCATCGAGGACCTGCACTGTTTTATATTGTTCTACCTGTTGACGGGCGAGTGTTGAGATTTCTTTTGGTGTTTTACCATCGTGAGTTAAAAAATTATGCGAGTGCGGTGTTTGACGATTACAGGGTTTCCCGCTATCGATAACTAATGTTTTTCTCAAAGAACGTCCAAGTGTCATCGCAGTGGATAATCCCGCATAGCTACCGCCGATAATGATTACGTCAAAGGATATTTTTTTTGTCATCGTACACGTTTTAAAGACAAAGATAAGGGATATATTCATAAATGCAACATGGTTGCATTTATGAATATAAATAAAAGTTCTGTTCCCGTAACGGTCTACTTACAAAACAGTCGGGACAAATGGATACAAGCTTTTTTTTTATAAGGGAAGTGTCAATTTATCTCTTGATTTCTACCAATTCAATTTTGTATAATAACGTAGAGTCAGGTGATAAATAGGAAGGGTACTCCTGGCGTTTGCTTAAATGTGGTGGGATAATTACTCTCCTGATCTCACCTACTTTCATCCCGGTTACAGCTTCATCAACTCCGGCAATGACCTGCTTTGTACCAAGTGTAAAATTTATTGGCGGTGCAGGTCTTTCGAGAGCGTAAAATTGTTTGCCGCTCAACAAGCCCATAGATTCATAAATAGCGACTTCCTGTCCTTTCCTGGCTGGCTCGCCTGTTCCTTTTTTTAAAACAACGTATCTAATTCCTGAATCGGATATTATTTCTTTTGATGCTTTTTTTGTACTTGAACAATTTGTAAAAAGAAAAAGAAAAAAGATGAATGATATAGATTTCATGCTTTTAGAGTTTCGGTCAAATTTTGCAAAACTAAAACGGTAGCACCAAGAGTAGTCCGCCACTCTCAAAACTGCAACTGAAACGCCGTTCCCTCACCTTCTCTCGATTGCACTTGTATATTTCCTTTATGCAGCATCATGATCTGTTTGCAAAGACTAAGACCAATACCGCTGCCGCTTTTCTTGGTGCTAAAGAATGGAATGAATATTTTATCGAGTAGTTCTTCGGCCATACCATAACCGTTGTCGGCTACTTTGATAACTGTTCTCCGGTTATTGGCTACGAAGGCGGTTAAAACAATGCGGGGCTCGGGACTGTCTTTGACAGCTTCAATTGCATTGACTACAAGATTGATCAGCACCTGTTCCAAAAGATCCGTATCGGCCTCCAACACAAGGTCGGTATCCTTTAAGATCGTTTCTACTTCAATGTTTTTTTGTTCGAGTGTGGGTTGCATTAATTGAAGCAGGTTTTCAAAAATATCCCGCACATATACTTTCTTTAAATTCAGTGTCGTGATCTTATTCAGGTTACGGTACGTTTCTGCAAACTTTAGCAGTCCTTCGCTTCTCCGCTTGATGGTTTCAATACCTATTTCCAGGTCATCCACCGTTCCCGAATCATTGTTCAATACCGCCACTGATTTTTGCAAACGATTTTTTAATGTCTCGGCCAGCGAAGAAATCGGCGCCACGGAATTCATGATCTCATGTGTCAATACACTCAATAATTTTTGCCAGGCTTTTGACTCCGTTTCATCCAGCGCCTCGTTCACGTTTTGAAAAGCGATCAGCTTGTAGATTCTTCCATCCGTTTGAAAAGCGGTGGCTGACAACAATATTTTAAAAGAAGTTCGTTCGGGGTGCGCTGTGGCTACTTTGCTTTCACCGGGCTTTAATGTCAACAATGATTGATACAACTCGGCATCACGTTTATTCAGCGAATGGATCGTTTTCAGGTAGGGCAACTGCAACATTCTTTTCAACGACTCATTCATCCATACCACTTCCCCGGATTGTTCTTCATACGAAAGGATACCTGTATCTACCAGCTCCAATATTTTTTGCAAATACTGGTATTGCGTTTCCTTTTCCTTACTGATTACTTTAAACGTGGTATTGATCTCATTAAAACCTTTCCGCAACGGTTGTATATCCGCCGAAGCATGTTTAACATCAAAATATCTTGAGAAATCGCGGTAATGCACGGATTCCACAAACTGGTCCAATTCTTTATGCGCTTTATAATGAAACCGGTAAAACTCCGTCAGCTCGTAGATCACGACCGGCACCACAATGATGAGATACACGTATTGTCCCTTAATCAATAAAAAAGAAGCAGCGCTCAGTGTCGTAAACAACAGCAGCACCCGCACCAGTATCCTCCATTCCAGTTTTTTTAGAAACATATGTTGTCAGTGGTGAATTGTGAATAGTCAATTGTGAATGGTCAATGCTGAATAGTGAATGGTCAATAGAAAATGCAAGTCCTTTACATTTCCCACAACTTGTCCCGCCGAAAGGCGTGAATCTCCACATCTTTCACATTTCCACATTATATGTCATATTTACTCAATCTCCGGTACAATGCCGTCCTTGTCAAACCGAGTTCTTTCGCCGCTCTCGTAATATTGCCATTGTGTTTTTCAATTACCTTCAAGATAGTATTCTTTTCAACATCACTTAGCTTGGTCTCGGCGGTTTCTACTTCAGCGGCTATAGTTGATTCAATAGGCGAGAAGAGCAGATCTTTTGCTTCCAGTACATCACTGTCGGCCATGATCACTGCTCTTTCTATAATATATTGCAGTTCTCTTACATTGCCGGGATAGTGATGGCTCAGCAGTTTTTCCATCGCCTTTGTGTCCAGTTCCAGTGTAGGCTTCATGTATTTTTTGCTGTACACTTTGCTGAAATGCCTTGCGAGCAAAATAATATCATTGTCTCGTTTGCGAAGCGGGGGAACGGTTATCTCCACCGTGTTGATACGGTAGATAAGATCTTTGCGAAAACGGGTTTCATTGGCGAGCTCTGTCAGCGGCACGTTGGTTGCGCAGATCAAACGGATATCGATCGGTATCGGTTCGTTGCTGCCTAATTTAATGACCTGCCGGTTTTGCAATACGCTCAGGAGTTTGGCCTGCAGGTGAAGCGGTATATTACCTATCTCGTCCAAAAACAAAGTGCCTTCATTGGCCGCTTCAAATCTTCCTATCCTTTCTTCCCTGGCATCTGTAAATGCTCCTTTCTTATGACCAAATAATTCGCTTTCAAAAAGGGTTTCTGTTAACGCACCCACATCCACTTTAATAAACGGGCTGGTGGCCCGCAGCGACTGCTGGTGGATCGCTTTTGCGATCAGGTCCTTACCCGTACCATTTTCACCCAATATCAGGATATTCGCATCGGTAGGTGCTATCTTTTCTATCTTATAAAAGATCTGCTGCATGGCTTCGGAGTCGCCTAACAATTCTTTTCCAACGATCGTTCCTGTATTCGACAGTGCGTAGCCACTCGTTTTGTTGCCCTTGCGTTTCAGGATGTCCTTGATGGTTGTCATCAACTTTTCATTGTGCCAGGGCTTTACCACAAAATCGGAAGCGCCTTCTTTTAATGAACGCACGGCCAGATCAATATCACCATAAGCAGTGATCATGATGACGGAGGCATCCGGTTTTATTTTCCGGATCTCTTTCAGCCAAAACAAACCTTCATTACCGGTATTGATCGAACTGGTGAAGTTCATGTCGAGTAATATCACATCAAATTCATCTTTGGATAAATGCCAGCGTATATTCTCGGGATTTTTTTCCGTTACTACATCTTTTACTTCGGTCTTTAATAATAATCGCACCGCGGTCAATACGTCCGGGTCGTCGTCGATTATTAGTATGGAAGAATTTTTAAGAACCATGTTTTTCGATTGTGAATGGTCAATTGTGAATAGGCAAATTTCCTGTATCTGAAGTTTTAGCCTTGTTTTGGATTGCGTAAAGTTTTATGTTTTCAAAGACAAAACAATCAGATTCAGCGCGATTGGAAATATTCAGCTATCGTGATGGTCAATTGACCATTCACAACAACGCTGCAAGTATACCATAAATACAAAGTGCTGGCAACTAATTTTTTAGAAAAATTAACAACAACCCTGTGTATCAAAAGCGAACACCGGGTGTATCGGAAACGAACGGCTTCGTATTTCCGCAAAAATCTAATTCCTTAGGAATCAAAAGTTTCAGGTTCTGGCATATTTATCACTTACTACCAAAGACCGGAAAACCGGTCGAAAATTATATATAAAGAAGGCTGTAACTTAAACCGTTTTTCAGCCGTTAAATCAGAGTTCATCACCTTAAAGTTTTATAAAAAGTGGATAGAGTCATCGCTAAAAAGAAATGGGGTAAAAAAAGGATTCTCACCATCGTCGGTGTTTTGGGCATTGTCAGTTTAGCGTTTGCAAGTTGGAGGCTCACTTCCGGGAAAAGCAGATTGAATGTAAATATCGAACGCATTACGATCAGTGAAGTAAAATCTGGCCCTTTCCAGGAAACGATCCCTGTTAACGGCGTTGTGCTTCCTATTACTTCTATTTATCTCGATGCGATAGAAGGTGGTCGCGTAGAAGAAAAATTTGTTGATGATGGTGCTGTGATGAAAAAAGGGGAACCCATTCTCCGGTTGTCTAATACTGACCTGGAATTAAGTTTGGTGAACCAGGAAACGTCCGTGTACAACCTGCTTACGCAAATGCAGATCTCGCAAAATGCGGCAAGACAGAATACTATTGGTAAGCTAACACAGGAAACAGACGTGGAAAGCCAGTTGATCGAAGCGGAACGTCTATATAAGCTCAATAAAAAATTATACGAGCAAAAAGCGATTGGATTGCAGGAATACAAACAGTCGGAAAATAATTATAATTATCTCAAAGAGAAAAAGGACCTGGCCGATGAAGTGTTGAGAGAAGATTCTCTTTCTGTAAGGCAGGAAGTGAATCAGGCAAGACAATCCTATCAACGTACGCAAAACGCATTGGATGTAATGCGTAAGAAAGTAGGCGACCTGATTGTAAGAGCGCCTGTCGATGGCCAGCTTACTTCACTGGACGCAGAAATTGGTCAGTCAAAAAATAAAGGTGAGCGGTTGGGGCAGATTGATGTACTCAGCGGTTTTAAAGTGAGAGTTGATGTGGATGAGCATTATCTTTCCCGCATTTATCCCGGCTTATTTGGTGGATTTACCTTTGGCAATAAAGATTATAAATTGAAGATCAAAAAAGTATATTCAGCCATCGCCAATGGCCGCTTCCAGGTGGATATGGAATTTGAAGGTGAAGTGCCTAAAGGCATCCGTCGCGGGCAAACGTTGCAGATACGTTTAGCTTTCAGCGATGAAGTGCAGGCGGTGCAAGTGGCCAAGGGCGGTTTTTACCAGCAAACAGGTGGCAACTGGATATTCAAAGTGAGCGATGATGGCCGGACAGCGTATAAGGTAGATATCCAACTTGGTCGCCAGAACCCTGATTTTTATGAAGTGCTGGAAGGATTGAAGCCGGGCGATAAAGTGGTTACATCCAGCTATGAGAACTACGGCAACATGCAGGAACTTGTCCTGAAAAAATAACCAAACCAGACTATAACCATAAACCATATTTGCCATGAAGACGAAAATCATTTACACCCTGGTAGTCATTTGTTCTATGAGTTTATTCGCTTCCGCGAAACAACTCTGTACAGAATGCCCTAACAAGAAATGTTGTACCAATAATAAGGTAGCTGCAGAAAAAAAGCAACCGGTGAAAAAGAAAGTAGCTGCCACTGCTATCCGTCCCCTGAATTTTTATCTATTTAATATTTAATTCTTTTACTTTTTTATCTAAATAAACTACCATGATTAATATCACCAACCTGGAAAAGATCTATCGCACCGAAGACGTAGAAACCGTTGCGCTGAATAAATTGTCCTTCGAAGTAAAGGAAGGAGAATTTGTAGCGGTGATGGGTCCTTCGGGTTGCGGCAAATCTACCTTGCTCAACATCGTAGGATTGCTGGATGATCCCGATTCCGGTAGCTTTATCTTCAATGGTATTGAAGTGGCTAAATTCAATGAGCGCAAACGTGCCGATCTGCGGAAACGGAATATCGGTTTCGTGTTCCAGAGTTTTAACCTGATTGACGAACTGACCGTGTTTGAAAACGTGGAGCTTCCGTTGATCTATACAGGTGTAAAATCAGCTGAACGTAAAACAAGAGTAGAAGAAGTATTGGATAAGATGCAGATTATGCATCGCCGTAATCACTATCCGCAACAGTTATCCGGTGGTCAGCAACAGCGTGTAGCCGTAGCAAGAGCTGTTGTAAACAAGCCCAAGCTGATCCTTGCCGATGAGCCTACCGGAAACCTCGATTCTTCCAACGGTAATGAAGTGATGCAGTTGCTGACTGACCTGAATGAACAAGGCACTACTGTGATCATGGTAACACACTCCGAACATGATGCACGTTACAGTCATCGTATCGTACGCATGCTCGATGGACAAGCCGTATTAGAAAACATTATGGTATAACAGGCCCGGAACGAAATCAGGGAGGGAAAGTTCTTAAAATTTATAAAGCAGAAAGAATGATACCACACCATCATTCTTAACGTACCACCCAATTAACATCATATTTTAAAAACAAAAAATGTGATTCTCTCTTTTGAGGGGATACGGAATTGCCATGCTTCGTAATTACCTGAAAATAGCGATCAGAAACCTTGGACGGCATAAATTCATATCGTTTATCAACCTGTTTGGATTAACGATCGGTCTTACCTGTTGCCTGCTCATTACGATCTATATCCTTAATGAATTAAGTTATGACAGGCATAATACGAATGCCAAAAATATTTACCGTGTCACACGAGATTTTAACAACAGCGAAGGTGTGGTTTCACTCCGGTTAAGTACAGTGTCTCCACCCTTCGGTTATTATCTGCCTACCGATTTTCCGGAGATAAAGAAAATGACGCGGTTGCTCAATAACGGTACCACCCCCACCAAATACCAGGATAAGATATTCAATGAAAAAAATGTCTATTTCGCGGATGAAAATTTGTTTGATGTATTTACGGTAAAGGTGTTGAAAGGGAATCCCAGAACTGCCCTATACAATCCTTTCTCTGTAATGCTCACGGAAGAAGCGGCGAAAAAATATTTCGGGAATGATGACCCGATGGATAAAACGATCCGCTTCAGCAACCAGTTTGATGTGAAGGTCACCGGTATTTACAAAGCATTTCCTTCCAACGCTCATATGCATCCGGATATGATGCTTTCTTTTAATACGCTTAAGGATTCGGCGGTATACGGTGAAAGAAATCTGCAGACCAACTGGGGAAATAATTCTTTTTTTACTTACCTGCTGATGCCGGACAATTTTTCCCCGGAAAAAATGACGGCGCGGTTCCCGGCATTTATTGATAAGAGAATGGCGGGAGAAGAGTATGTAGGCCAGCAAGCATCGAAGTTTACTAAACTTGGCCTTCAAAAATTAACGGATATCCATCTTTATTCCCACACCGATTATGAAGCCGAGCCCAACAGCGATATCACGAGGGTGTATATTTTTTCAGCGATCGCCTTGTTTATTTTACTGATCGCCTGTATCAATTACATGAACCTTTCCACTGCCCGTTCTGCTTTGCGTGCAAGAGAGATCGGTATACGAAAAGTGGTCGGCGCCAACAAAAAAGAGTTAATGGGGCAATTCCTGGGCGAATCAATCTTGCTTTGCTGGGTGGCCATGGTGCTGGCAGGACTACTTACTTATTTTGCTTTGCCCTGGTTGAATAAAGCATCGGGACAGGATTTATCATTTGATACATTATTACAGCCAGGGATCATTGTTGCTCTTTTCCTTATTCCCTTTGTCGTAGGCATTATTTCCGGTATATATCCTGCTCTGTTCATGTCCTCTTTCCAGCCGGTAAAAACATTAAAAGGTCTTTTTAAGATGGATGGCGGCAGTATTTCCTTTCGAAAAGTATTGGTGGTGGCCCAATTTTCCATCGGTATCATATTGATCATTACCACCATTATTGTTTTTGAGCAGTTGCATTTTATACAAAAGAAATCGCTGGGATTTGATAAGGAACGCGTGGTTACAATGGCTTATACCAACGAAGTGGGCCGGCAATATGAATCGTTTCGCAACGAACTTTTGCAAAACAGCGCTTTCAAAAGTATGACGAGGTCATCCCGCATTCCTACCGGCCGGTTACTGGACAATATGGGTGCTTCTACAATAAGTGGTGATTCCTTAAGGCCCGTTGTTACCGATATTAAATTTGTTTCATCTGATCATGATTTTACCTCCACCTTCGGTATACCCATGATCGCCGGGCGGTATTTTTCAAGAGATTATGGAACAGATACGGCGAGTTTTGTTATTAATGAATCAACGGTAAAGGCATTGGGCTGGAAAAATGCTAACGAAGCCATCGGTAAGGATTTTAAATATGGCAACCAGAAAGGTCATATCATTGGCGTGATCAATGATTTTCATTTTGAGTCCATGCACCAGGCCATCGTTCCCATGATCATGTTGATGTTTCCTCCCTCTCAGCCTTACTTCAATAATCTTTCGATCAAGATCAGTGGCAATAATATTGCGCCGGCTTTGTCTTATATGGAAAAAACATGGAAGAAGTATTTCCCGGAAACACCTGTTGATTACACATTCCTTGATGACAACTTCGATAAGTTGTACCAGGCCGAACAAAGACAGGCAACTTTGTTTACCACCTTTGCCTGCATTGCCATATTCATTGCGTGTTTGGGATTATTCGGTTTGTCTGCTTTTGCCATCAGTCAACGTATAAAAGAGATAGGGATACGAAAGGTATTAGGGGCCAACGTCGGCACTATTGTCACATTGTTGTCCAAAGACTTTTTGAAACTGGTAGGTGTCGCGGCCTTGCTTGCGTTTCCGGTGGCCTGGTATTTTATGAAAAACTGGTTGCAGGATTTCGCGTACCGTATCAATATGCCGTGGTGGGTGTTTATCATCGCGGGGGTTGTAGCGGCGCTCATCGCTTTGATCACGATCAGTTTCCAGGCCATTAAAGCGGCGTTGATGAACCCGGTGAAGTCATTACGAACAGAGTGAGTAATAAATTCATAATTCATAATTATGAATTAAAAATTAGTATCATGATCAAAAGTTATTTAAAGATCGCCTGGAGAAACCTGGCTAAGAACAAAACCTTTTCTCTCATCAACATCATCGGCCTGGCAACAGGCCTTGCCTGTTTTATACTGATCGCTTTGTATGTAGTTGATGAATTAAGCTATGATAAGTACAATGATAAAGCCGATCGTATTTATCGTGTTAATTCCGATATCCGGTTTGGGGGTACAGATTTAAAATTGGCCACTAACAGCGACATGATGGGCGCCACGTTGAAAAAAGATTACCCGCAGGTAGAACAATATGTACGGTTTTATGCTTCAAACGGCTCTAAGTTGATAAAAAAAGGTAACGAGTTTATTGACGAGCCAGCTGTAGTGCATGCTGACTCTACACTTTTTGACGTCTTCACTTTTCATGTTATCGCCGGTGAGGCGAAAAACGCATTGAACGAGCCAAATACAGTCGTGTTGACGGAAAAGGCGGCAAAAAAATACCTTGGCACTGTTGATGCCATAGGTAAAACGATTGAAACAAATGATAATCGCAGCACACTTTATAAGGTGACGGCGGTAGTAAAAGACATGCCGCGCAATGCGCATTTCAATTTCGATTTTTTCTTTTCAATGGATAATGTGGATTATGGTTGGGGAAATTACCTGAGCCATAATTTTCAAACATATATCGTATTGAAGCCCGGAACCGATCCGCGGGAATTTGAAAAAAACTTCCCAAAGTTTATTGATAGGTATTGTCTGCCGCAAGCCAGACAGTTCATGCAGATCAATTCCATGGAAGATTTTGAGAAATCCGGCAACAAGCTGGAATATTCACTGATGCCGTTGACGGATATACATCTTCATTCGGATCGTTTCCCGGAACTCGGGGTTAATAGCAGTATACAATATGTTTACATCTTTTCTGCGGTGGCGCTTTTTATCCTGCTTATTGCCTGTGTCAATTTCATGAATCTTTCTACAGCACGTTCAGCAAACCGGGCAAAGGAAGTAGGCATCCGCAAAGTATTAGGTACGGAAAAGCGATCATTGATCACGCAGTTTTTGACCGAGTCAACGCTAACCGTATTCGCATCTTTGTTACTTGCTTTATGCCTGGTGTGGTTATCTGTTTCTTATTTCAACGATATATCCGGAAAAAGCCTTTCTGTGAAGGAGCTGCTTCAGCCGCGATACATTTTATTCCTCTTATTGATTCCATTTGTTGTTGGCGGGCTGGCCGGCATGTATCCCGCTTTCTTTTTGTCGTCTTTTCAGCCGATCAGTGTATTGAAAGCAAAGATCAACAACGGCTTTAGCCGGAACTACCTGCGCAGCGGGCTGGTGGTTTTTCAATTCTTTACTTCCATTGTATTGATCATTGGTACTATTGTCGTGTTCCGGCAATTGAATTATATACAAAACAAAAAAATAGGATTTAACAAGGATCAGGTGCTGGTAGTTAATGGTACGGGTGCTTTGGGTAATAACGCAGACGCATTCAAAAATGAAATAGAAAAAATGAATAGCGTGAAAATGGCTTCTTTCGCTGGTTACCTGCCGGTTAGTAATTCATCAAGAAGCGACAATACATTCTCCACTGAAGCGGTAATGAATGAGAAGAACGGTTTCAATATGCAGGTTTGGAACATTGACTATAACTATATACCTACTTTGGGAATGGAAATGGCGCAGGGAAGAAATTTTTCAAAGGAGTTTGGCAGCGATTCCACTGCCGTCATTATTAATGAAAGTACAGCTAAAGTAATTGGCATCAGCGACCCTGTAGGAAAGAAACTTTATACAACAGATGGTAATGCGAGTAACACCATATCATATACTATTGTTGGGGTAGTGAAAAACTTCAACTTTGAATCCTTGCGACAGAATATCGGGCCGTTGTGTTTCCGCCTTGGATATAATAAGTGGGCCACCGCTTTCAAAGTGTCGCCTGGCAACATGCAGGGGCTTGTGAAAAACATAGAAAGCAAATGGAAAGCCATGGCACCCGGTATGCCTTTCAGCTACCAGTTTTTGGATGAATCATTTGATAGAATGTACCGCGTCGAACAACGCATCGGTAAAATAGCAATTGCTTTTGCCATCATGGCCATTGTCATTGCCTGCCTGGGATTGTTTGGACTGGCAACCTATATGGCCGAACAACGTACCAAGGAAATCGGTGTACGCAAAGTACTGGGCGCTTCCGTTCCGAATATTGTTTCCATGCTGTCAAAGGATTTTGTGAAGCTGGTATTGATTGCATCAGTGGTTGCGTTCCCGGTAGCATGGTGGCCATGAATAAATGGCTGGAAGATTTTGCTTATCGTATCAATATAGGGTGGTGGGTATTTATTGTAGCCGGAGCGACGGCTATTGTTATTGCGTTGGTAACGGTGAGTTTCCAGGCGATAAAGGCAGCACTGGCCAACCCAGTGAAGTCACTCCGAACGGAGTGACGAAATCCCGCTAATCCTGGGTCAGGCAAAAGATCGGAGTGAAGTTATTACGAACAGAGCAGGTTGTTAATTCATAATTCTGAATTCATAACTCAGAATTAAAACAAACAGTATGGTCATTGGGTTTTTAAAAATAGCATGGCGTAATCTTTTAAAGAACAAGTTGTTTTCTTTTATAAATATTTCAGGGCTTGCTATTGGTATGGCTGCGGCGATACTCATCCTGCTATGGATACAAGATGAAGTAAGCTATGATAATTTTCATGAAAAGAAAGACAGGTTATACCAGGTATGGAATCGCTACACTACGGATGGCCAAACAGGTTGCTGGAATAATACCCCGAAACCCCTGGCCCTTGCTATATCACAGGACTACCCTGAAATAGAAAAAACGGCGAGAGTTAATTTTTTACCGCCTGTAAAAATCACATTGGGCGATAAACAATTCTACGGCCGCGGAAGAATCGTGGATTCTACTTTTCTGGAAATGTTTACGTTCCCTGTCATAAAAGGAAATACAGCGACCGCTTTGAACGATGTATCATCGATCGTTCTGACTGAAAAACTTGCCAGGTCTATTTTTGGTGATGAAGATCCGATTGGTAAAATATTGAAATTGGATAACTCGGATAATTTCAATGTATCCGCCGTGGTAAAAACACCTCCTGCCAATAGCCACTTTGAATTTGAATTCCTGTTGCCCTGGTCGTATATGCGAATGAAAGGATGGGATGATACGAATTGGCTAAACAATTCAATCGCCACCTACGCACTATTAAAGAAAAGTTCTTTGCTTGCCTCCATAGAACCAAAAATAAAAACGCTTCGTAAAAAGTATGATAAGAACGACCCGAACATAGAAACATTTTTATACCCGATGAGCCGCTGGCATTTATATGCTTCGTTTGAAAACGGGAAAGAATCCGGGGGTCGGGTAGAAATTGTGCGTCTATTCGGCATCATTGCAGCATTTATCCTGCTTATCGCATGCATCAACTTTATGAACTTAAGCACAGCGAGAAGTGAGAAGAGGGCAAAAGAAGTAGGTGTTCGTAAGGTAGTGGGAGCACAAAGGCGATCATTAATAGCCCAGTTCTTAGGCGAATCAGTATTACTGGCACTTATCGCAGGAGTTTTCGCATTGCTGATAGTACAACTTGTTTTGCCTGCATTTAATAAACTGGTGGATAAAAAATTATTTGTTGATTTCGAAAATCCCCTTTTCTGGATTGCCGCCCTCGTATTTGTCGCGATCACCGGTATTCTTGCCGGCAGCTATCCCGCAGCCTATCTTTCTTCGTTCAGGCCTATAAGTATATTGAAAGGAAGCGTGAAAACGGTCAACGCATTGGTTACGCCACGCAAAGTTTTGGTGATCGCGCAATTCTCCTTTGCTATTATTCTTATCGTCGCTACAATTATTGTGCGCCAACAAATACAAAAAGCACAGGATAGGCAGTCCGGCTATGCAAAGGATAACCTGGTTTATCATTTTACCGAAGGTGAATCGGCGAAAAATTATACGTTAATAAAAAATGAATTGCTCAACTCCGGCACTGCTTTATCTGTGACCATGACAAGCTCACCGGTAACCGAGGGATGGAGTAATACATGGACCATAGAATGGCTGGGCAAAGACGCCAAAGACAGAACAGTGATTAACCGCTTTTGCGCTGACGATGCGGTAACCCAAACATTAGGCTTGCAATTGGTGGCGGGCAGGGACTTCGATCTAAAAAGTTTTCCAACGGATTCTAACGCAGCTTTACTCAATGAATCAGCTGTAAAGTGTATGGGATTTAAAGAGCCGCTCGGACAAATAATAAAAGATAATGGACGGGATTGGCATGTGGTAGGGATAATAAAAGATTTTATAATCAATTCGCCATATCATCCGCTGGAGCCGATGTTGATAGAAGGTGCTAATGGATGGTTTAACGTTATACACATCAAACTGAACGGAAAGAATCCCACAGAAAAAAATATCGCCAGCCTTAAAGCTATTTTCAAAAAATATAATCCCGATTACGAAGTAAATTATCGTTTTGCTGACGAGGAATATGCAAGAAAATTCAATGATGAAAAAAGAACAGGCACGTTAGCTACCTTATTTGCGTTGCTGACGATTGTCATTTCCTGTTTGGGATTGTTCGGTCTGGCGAGTTATATGGCCGAAAACAGGATAAAAGAAATAGGTGTGCGTAAAGTACTGGGCGCTTCAGTGGCAAATATTACCACATTGCTATCAAAAGATTTTTTGAAACTGGTGCTGGTTTCATTTGTCATTGCGGTACCGGTTGCTTATTGGGCAATGCATGCATGGCTGCAAAATTTTCCATATCGCATTACTATTCACTGGTGGGTATTTGTTATGGCGGGATTATCAGCAATATTCATCGCGTTATTCACTGTAATCTTCCAGGCCATTAAAGCGGCGATTGCTAACCCAGTGAAGGCATTACGAGCGGAGTGATTAACCAATTCATAATTCATAATTGTGAATTAAAAATTAGCGGTATGATAAAAAACTATTTTAAGATTGCCTGGCGCAACCTTATTAAGAGTAAAGGGTACAGTGCTATCAACATCGGTGGTCTTGCCGTAGGCATGGCTGTTGCCATGCTCATTGGTTTGTGGGTATACAACGAACTCACATTTAATAAGTATCATGGTAATTATGACCGTATCGCACAGGTGATGCAGCATGCCAATTTCAATGGTGAAGTAGGAACGCAAACAGCGAATCCCGCTTTGATGGGCCCCGAACTGCGGGCTAAATACGGCAGCAATTTCAAATACGTTGTGCAGGCATCATGGGAAGGCGGGCATTTGCTTTCTATTGGCAACAAGCATATCAGTAAAGACGGCATTTTTTTCGAACCGGAAGCGCCGGATATGCTGACGCTAAAAATGCTAAAAGGCACAAGAGCCGGATTGAAAGACCCGTATTCTATTATGCTTTCTGCTTCCGCTGCCGAATCTGTTTTTGGTAAAGAAGACCCGATCAATAAAACGATCAAACTCGACCGGAACCTTGACGTAAAAGTTACCGGCGTGTATGAGGATCTGCCCGACAACACTTCCTTCAGCGGTGTAAAGATCATGATGCCATGGGAACTGTGGATGATCCAAAATCCCTGGGCCAAACAAATGAACGAACCCTGGGGCAGCAATTTCTCCCAAACCTTTGTTCAAATCGCAGACAATGCTGATATGAAGAAAGTATCGGCCAAAATAAAAAACACAAAGCTCGATAATGTAGGTAAGGAAGAAGCAAAATACAAGTGGGTTGTTTTTCTGCATCCGATGAGCAAATGGAATTTGTATAGCCAGTTTAAGGGTGGTATAAATACTGGTGGCAATATCCAGTATGTATGGTTGTTTGGTATGATAGGTATTTTCGTATTGCTACTGGCCTGCATCAATTTTATGAATCTCGCTACAGCGCGAAGTGAAAAACGGGCAAAAGAGGTGGGCATTCGTAAAACAGTAGGTTCATTGCGCTGGCAGATCATCAAGCAATTTTTTGCTGAGTCTTATCTTGTCGTGCTGCTGTCTTTTGTTTTGTCTTTGATTTTAGTTGTATTGTTATTGCCTTTGTTTAACGAAATAGCAGGAAAGAAAATTGAAATGCCCTGGGGCCATCCCTTGTTCTGGATTTCCAGTTTCCTATTTACCCTGGTCACCGGTTTACTTTCGGGAAGTTATCCCGCTCTTTATTTGTCTTCCTTCCAACCATTGAAAGTGTTGAAAGGAACATTTCGTGTCGGCAAGTTTGCATCGGTTCCCCGTAAGGTTTTAGTGGTAACACAGTTTACCGTTTCGGTCATGCTGATCATTGGAACTATCATCGTTTACCAGCAAATACAGTATGCAAAAAACCGTCCGATTGGGTATAGCAAAAATGGCTTGATCAACCTGAGCTTTGAAAAGGAAGTAAAAGAGCATTTTGAAGCTATTCGGAATGAGTTGAAAAACTCAGGCGCCATTGAGGAAATGACGGCTGCTCAAAGTCCATTAACGGGTGTATGGAACACCAATGGCGGTTTCGATTGGGAAGGGAAAGATCCCAATCTTAGCGTGGACTTTCCCAATAACAATGTGACGTATGAATTTGGAAAAACTGTTCGCTGGCAACTTAAAGAAGGGCGTGATTTTTCCAGGGATTTTGCAACCGATTCATTGGCCTTTATCATTAATGAATCGGCCGCAAAGTTTTTAGGCTTCAAAGACCCGGTAGGAAAAATGCTTAAATGGAATGACCAGCCGTTTAGGATTATTGGTGTTATCAAAGATGTAATGCAGGAGTCGCCGTTCTATCCGGTGCGACCCTCTATTTACCATACGAACAGCTTTGATTACATGTTTAATCTTATAATGCGGCTAAATCCAAAACGAAATGTTAGCCAGTCATTGAGTAAGATTGAAAGTGTCCTGAAAAAATACACACCCGATGTGCCGTTCAATTACAAATTTGTAGATGAGGAATTTGGAAACAAGTTTGCCGAACAGGAGCGGATAGGTAAACTCGCTTCTTATTTTGCGATACTGGCTATTTTCATTTCATGTTTAGGATTATTTGGTATGGCAAGTTTTGTAGCCGAACAACGGACCAAAGAGATCGGCATTCGCAAAGTGCTCGGAGCAAGTGTCGTCAACTTATGGCAATTGCTTTCTAAAGAGTTTGTACTGCTGGTGATTTTCTCCTGCATCATCGCTGCACCCATTGCATGGTATTATCTGGATAACTGGCTCTCCAATTACGATTACCGGATCAAAATCAGTTGGACCGTATTTGTGTTGGCCGCAGTGGTAGCGCTTCTTATAACAATTGTAACCGTGAGTTTCCAGGCAATAAAAGCGGCGTTGGCGAATCCGACGAAATCGTTGCGAACGGAGTAGATGAAATTCAGAATTCATAATTCTAAATTAAAATCAGAATCATGATCAGAAACTATTTAAAAATCGCATTCAGAAACTTATGGCGGCATAAGGTTTATTCTTTTATAAATATTATGGGGCTTACGGTAGGTATTACCGCCTGCTTCCTGATCTTTTTATATGTGCGGTTTGAAATAAGTTATGATAAATTTCATACCAAAGCTGATCGTATTTACCGCTTGACATGCGACACCAAAACGCCAACGGAAACGTTGTATGAAAGCATTACTTCCGCTCCGATGGCGGCCAATATTAAAAAAGACTTTCCTGAGGTAGAAGCGATGGTGCGCCTGCAAACAACGAGTTTCCTCGTTCGCCGCGGCGATATAAAGTTCCAGGAGGATAGAAGTCTATTTGCTGATTCTACTTTTTTTAAAGTATTTGATTTCCCATTGGTGAAAGGTAATTCCACTACAGCATTGGCAGCTCCTTTCAGTCTTGTACTTTCAGAAACGACGGCAAAAAAGTATTTCGGATCGGAAGACCCAATGGGCAAAGCCTTATTGCTGCGGGGAAACAGCCAGCCCGTTAATGTTACCGGCATCATGAAAGATATGCCGGGCAATTCGCATTTTAAGGCGGATGTGATTTTATCCATGTCTACACGTACGCAGGTATTTAATCCCCAGCAAGATGAACAATGGGGCAATTTTGGATTTTACTCTTACCTATTATTAAAAGAAGGAACTGATCCTTATAAACTGCAATCAAAATTTCCTGCTTTTCTTACACGGCACAATGGAAAAGAAATGGAAGAAAGCCAGATGTTTTATACGCTGGCCCTGGAACCGTTGAAAGACGTTTATCTTACATCACAACGGGAAAGTCCCGAAAAAGGAAGTATGTCGAATGTGTACATATTTTCTATTATCGCCATCTTTATTTTGGTTATCGCCTGTATCAACTTTATCAATCTCACCACGGCCCGTGCAGCAGAACGTGCGAAGGAAGTAGGCATTCGTAAAGTTGTAGGCGCTGCAAAAGGCAGGTTGATCACGCAATTTCTTGGCGAGTCTATATTGATTTGTTTACTGGCGTTCTTATTAGCCATATTGCTTTGCACCTTGTTGCTCCCTCAATTCAACCAGTTGGCGGGAAAAACAATCAGCGAAGGCATATTTAGAAACGCTGATTATTTAGTAGTGCTGTTGTTGTTATCCATAGCCATTGGACTGACAGCCGGTATTTACCCCGCACTCGTGCTTTCAGGTTTTCAACCCATCACGGTATTAAAAGGGCGTTTTGCTACCGGTAGAAAGGGAATTTCATTAAGACAGGGACTGGTGATTGGTCAATTTACTGTTTCCATTGTATTGATCGCAGGAACAATCATCGTATATAAACAACTGAACTATATGCGCAGCCGCGATCTTGGCTTCGCTAAAGATCAGATGCTGGTGATGGATTTTTATTACGATCAAAATATCAGGTCATTAAAAAATGAAATCAAAACAATCCCTTCGGTTTTGTCGGTCAGTACCTCTTCCGCTATACCAGGCATGGGTAATAATATAGCTTATTCACAGGTTGAGAATAAAGCGGGTGAAATGCAGATTGCCAATCTTGACGTATACTTTGCGGATTTTGATTTTCTTAAACAGTATAAGGTGGCGATGATCGCCGGACGAGCATTTTCGGCTGATATGCCTACTGATTCTACTGAAGCAATGATCGTAAATGAAGAAGCGGTAAAGAGTTTTGGTTATACTTCGTCAAATGATATCATTGGAAAAAAATTTTCACAGTGGGGCCGTGAAGGAAGGATAATCGGGGTGATCAAAAATTTTAACTTTCAGTCCCTTCACCAGGATATAAAACCGTTGAGTATACGCATTGAGCCGGAAAACTTTCACTATATCTCTATGCAAGTGGCCTCTGCTAATCTACCAGCTACGCTTGCTGCCATAGAAAAGAAATGGAAAGTGGCCATACCTCATCGCCCTTTTAGTTACTTTTTTGTGGACGAAGCTTTCGACAGGCAATATCGTGCAGAAGAAAGATTTGGTAACCTGTTTCTCGATTTTGCCATATTAGCCATTTTTATTTCTTGCCTTGGTTTATTGGGACTCGCTTCATACAGCACGATGCAGCGTACTAAGGAGATAGGTATTCGTAAGGTAATGGGCGCTTCGGTAGGAAGTATCACGGGTTTGCTTTCAAAAGATTTTTTAAAACTTGTAGTGGTTGCTATCGTGATTGCTTTGCCAGTTGCATGGTTTGGCATGAATCGATGGCTGCAGGATTTTGCTTATCGCAGTTCTATCCCGTGGTGGGTGTTTTTAATAACAGGGGTTATTGCAACATTGATCGCTTTAATAACAATCAGCTTCCAGGCCATTAAAGCAGCGATTGCGAACCCTGTAAAATCGTTGAGGACGGAGTGATTTACCAATTCAGAGTTCATAATTCTGAATTAAAAAATTAGCAGCATGATAAAAAATTATTTAAAAGTAGCATGGCGCAACCTGGTGAAGAATAAAGTATTTTCTTTTATCAATATCCTGGGTTTAACGATCGGCATTACTATATGCATGATGATCTTTCTGTTTATTATGAATGAGTTCAGTTTCGATAAATTTCATAAGCAGGGAGAGAACATTTATCGTGTAATGCGCGGCTATGATCCTGCAAAGCCCCGGGTGCCTTACCTGTCAGGGCCTTATGCAACAGCGCTGTTAAATGACTACCCGGGAGAAATAAAAAAAGCGGTACGGGTAATGCCCTCCAATGGCCTGGTTACGTTTGGCACTACTTCATTCAATGAAAAGAAGCTCTATATAGCCGACGCTGATTTCTTTACTCTGTTTTCTTTTCCCCTGGTAAAAGGTGATCCGGCCACCGCACTAAAAGACCCCGGCAGTGTTGTATTAACTGAGGCAACGGCAAAAAAATATTTTGGCAAGGAAGATCCTATCGGTAAAGTGATTGAAATAGATAAGAGCAAGCAGTTGAAGGTTACCGGCGTTGCCAAAAACGTTCCTTCCGGGTCTCATTTGGACTTCGACCTGGTGATGCCGCTTTCCAACTACTATAATGAGAATTGGTTTAAGGTGTGGATCAATAATAATCATTTTGTTTATGTTCAGCTCGATGAACATGCCAATAAGGCCCAGCTCGAAAAGAAGTTTGTCCATTTCATGGAAAAATATATGGCAAAGGATATGGAGCGCATGGGCGCCCGCTTCGATCTTGCGCTGACACCTTTGCGTGATATCTATTTTGAGTCGTCGTCAGCGTTTGACAATGTAAAGCATGGCGATAAGAAAGTAGTGTACATTTTTCTTTCCATTGCTGTCTTCATCCTCGTGATCGCCTGTATCAATTTCATGAACCTTTCTACCATCAGGGCGGTAGAGCGTTCCAAAGAAGTAGGCTTGCGCAAAGTAATGGGGGCTTTGCGTAATCACCTTGTGTGGCAATTCATCGGTGAATCTATTTTATTGACCTTTATTTCCTGTGCGCTTTCCATTGGCTTACTACTACTAATGATGCCTTTCTATAACCAGCTGCTCGGTTACACCTTATCTGTTTCGTGGAATACCCTGCCGATATATTTATTCCTGGCAGGCGTCATCCTGGTCGTTGGTTTCCTGGCAGGCAGCTATCCTGCATTTTTTCTTTCGGTCTTTTCTCCTATACAAGCATTGAAAGGGAAATTAAGACTTGGTAAAGGCGGATCGTTTTTCAGGCAGGCACTTGTAGTGGTACAGTTCAGCATTTCTGTTTTACTGATCATCGGCACCATTATTATCGTGAACCAGATGAAATATGTAAAGGAGAAGGAACTGGGATATAACCAGGAGCACAGCATTATTGTGCCGATCGACAACGGTGAATTTTATGATCACCGGTTCACCTTTGAAAAAGAAGTGGAAAATAAAACGGGTGTAATGTCTGTGTCTCTCATGTCTGGCGAGCCCGGGGGATTTTTCGATGTGCACACGTTTGAAGCGGAAGGGCAACGGGATACCTGGAGATCTCGGACAGAGTTTGCGGATTTTGAGTATGTAAAAACATTGGGTTTAAAAATAATTGCCGGCAGGGATTTTTCACCACAGTATGCCACCGATACTACGGACGCAGTATTAATAAACCGGACGGCCGCGACGAGTCTTGGTTTTACGCCGGATCAGGCAATTGGCAAATGGATAAAAAATACCGTTCGTGACAGTGCGAGAAGAAAAGTAGTGGGGGTAGTGGAAGATTTTAATTTCCTTTCACTAAAAGAAAAAATGGATGCGCTTGTCATTTCTCCCAGCGAAGACAGGCGGGTGGCTGTAGTAAAAATAAAACCGGGCAATATTCAATCTACTATCGCATCTATTAAGGATGTATACAATAAAGTAGCACCCCTCTACCCGTTTGAATATAATTTCCTGGATCAAAAATTCGATACACTCTATAAAGCGGATCTCAGGCAGCAAACCATACTCAGCATATTCTCCGGACTCGCCATTTTTATCGCCTGTCTTGGATTATTCGGTTTGGCTTCATTTACTGCCACCAAACGAACAAAAGAAATCGGTGTAAGAAAAGTATTGGGTTCATCCACGGAAAATATTGTGTTGTTATTATCAAAAGATTTGCTGAAGCCGGTGTTGATCGCAACGCTGATCGCGATACCCGTTGGCTTTTATGCAATGAATAATTGGTTGCAAAACTTTGCTTACCGCACCCCTTTGCATTGGTGGATCTTTTTGACAGCGGCTGTCATTACGTTCGGTATAGCATTATTTACAGTGAGCGTGAAAGCAGTGAAAGCGGCTATCGCGAATCCGGTTAAGTCGCTACGTACAGAATGATTTATCAATTCAGAATTCATAATTCACAATTCTGAATTAAAATTAAGACTATGATCAAAAACTATTTCAAAGTCGCCTTTCGACAACTGATAAAGAACAAGGGATATTCTTTTTTAAATATCATGGGTCTTTCATTGGGAATGGCTTGTGCATTGTTGATATTGTTATGGGTTTACGACGAATACCAATACAATAAATTTCATAAAAATTATTCCACGCTTTATAAAATTTTGGAAAACCAGACTTATGAAGGGAAAACCTACACCTTTGCCGCCTTGCCCGGTAAGTTTGGCCCTGCCATCAAGCAGGAGTTGCCCGAAATGAAATATGTCTCGAGATCAGATTGGGGTACAAGGCATTTGTTTTCGTTGGGTGATAAATCTATTTACGAAACAGGGCTTTATGTAGACCCTGATTTCCTGAAGATGTTTTCATTTAAATTATTGAAAGGGGATGCGGCTACCTTATTGACCGATCCTACTTCCATTATTGTTACCGATAAAATGGCGGAGAAATTTTTTGGTAAAGAGGACCCGATCGGGAAAACCTTAAAAGTAAATGGAGACCAATCATATACGATCAAAGGCCTGGTAAAAGAGCCTCCCTTATCGAGCAGCATAAGATTTGCCTGGCTCGCTTCTTTTAAAATATATGAGGATCGAAACACCTGGCTTCAGGAATGGGGGAATAATGGGATCCAAACCTTTGTTGAGTTGAACAAAGGCGTTGATCCGCAGCAACTAAACAAAAAGCTGAAGAATTTTATCAGCAGCAAAGATACTTCGGCGATTGCCAAGCCATTCCTCTTCGCGATGGATGACTGGCGTTTGCGAAGCAATTTTGAAGAAGGCAAACAAGCAGGCGGAAGAATTACGACCATAAGAATGTTTACCCTTATCGCTATCATTATTATTGTGATCGCCTGCATCAACTTTATGAACCTGTCTACCGCAAGATCAGAACAACGAGCCAGGGAAGTAGGCGTACGTAAAGCAATGGGCGCAGGAAGAGGAATGTTAATTCGCCAGTTTTTCAGTGAATCTGTATTGATGTCCCTTGTGGCCATGTTGATCGCTGCATTGATCGTATGGTTGACACTTCCCGCTTTCAATACTTTAGTTGAGAAAAAACTTTCGTTCTTTTTCGGTAATCCTGTTATTTGGGTTGGGTTACCATTGATGGCGCTTACCTGCGGCTTTCTGGCCGGTAGTTATCCATCGCTTTACTTATCGTCATTTAACCCTGTTACTGTGTTCAAAGGATTGCGCATCGGAAAAAACTCAACGATTATATATGTAAGAAAGGGGTTAGTAGTAACACAGTTTGTGGTTTCCATCGTACTTATTATCAGTACGATCATCATTTATCGGCAATTGCAATATGTAAAGAACAGGGAGTTGGGGTATAACAGGGAAAATGTGTTGCTCACTGAATTGAACGGTGACATGCACAAGCATATACCGACTTTGTACAATGAATTAATGTCAACAGGAGTAGTAGCGAATGCGGCAGCTTCCACCGGCCGCGTATTGAATGTAGGTAGCAGTAGTGGTGATTTCGGATGGAAAGGGAAACCCGCCGGGTCTGAACTGCTGGTATCCATGGAGTGGGTGAGCCCGCAGTACGTACCTACTATGGGAATGAAACTGAAATCAGGCCGTAATTTTTATGACGATATCACCCATGATAGTTCCAACGTGATCATCAATGAAACGTTTGCAGGTATCATCGGAAAGGAAGATCCGGTTGGTGATATTCTTACAAGGGGTAATGGCCGGCAACTGACGATAGTAGGTGTGGTAAAAGACTATGTATTTAATGATATGTATCGCAAACCCGATCCATTGGTAATGTTTTGCGATACCAGTAATATCAACCAACTGGTGATAAAACTGAAAGCCAACCAGGATGTGACGAAAGCGCTGGCAAAAGTAGAAAATGTAATTAAGACCAGTGAACCGGCTTACCCATTTGAGTACCGGTTTCTCGACGCTGAATTTGATAACCTGTTTAAAGCAGAAGCGTTGGTAGGCAAGTTATCAAGAGTATTCGCTTTTCTTGCCATTCTTATCTCCTGCCTGGGTTTATTTGGTTTAGCAGCCCACACCGCGGAAAGGAGAACAAAAGAAATTGGCATCCGAAAAGTGTTGGGTGCAACAATTACAAATGTGATAGCACTTTTATCCAAAGACTTTTTGCGTTTGGTAGCCATTGCTTCCGTCATTGCCTTTCCCATTGCCTGGTGGGCAATGAATACCTGGTTGAAAGATTACCCGTATCGTATCAGTATAGAATGGTGGGTGTTTGCTGTAGCCGGTGTGCTTGCGGTTGCCATTGCATTGTTGACGGTAAGCTTCCAGGCGGTGAAAGCGGCCATTACAAACCCGGTGAAGTCGCTTCGCACAGAGTGAGTTATTAGCAGGTGGTAGAGAGGAGACGCTAAAGTTATGAATAGAAGGCTCATCGCCTCAATTGCAGCGAATGCAGGTATAAATATAGAAAACTAAACAACTATGATAAGGAATTATCTAAAAATCGCCTGGAGAAACTTGTGGAAAAATAAGGTTTATTCCTTTCTTAATATAGCTGGGTTAGCAACAGGAATAGCCGTTGCTCTGCTGGCCGGCTTGTGGATATGGGATGAAATATCTTTTAATTCGTATCATAAAAATCATAAACAATTAGCGCAGGTATTCCTTACGCAGACAAGTAATGAGGAAATAGATACGGATGAAACGATCGCCATGCCGTTGGGCGATGCATTAAAAACCGGGTATTCTAATGATTTTAAATATGTATCACTTGCCTCCTGGAATAATGATCATTCACTGAGCATCGGTAACAATAAGTTGAAAACGACCGGCAGGTGGGTGCAACCTGATTTTTCCGAAATGTTCACCCTGTCCATGCTGTATGGAAGCCGTAAGGTATTGAGTGAACCTTCATCATTGCTCCTTTCCGCTTCATTGGCCAAAGCATTGTTTGGGAAAGATAATCCTGTTAACAAGACAGTAAAGCTGGATAATAAAACAGATATGAAGGTAGGAGGTGTGTATGAAGACTTCCCTCAAAACAGTACGTTTCATAATACCAGTATGTTATTACCATGGTATAACAACGAGAACTGGCTGAACAAACAAACCGATTGGAGTAATCATTGCGGCTTGTTGTTTGTTCAGTTAAATGAAGGCGCCAACTTTGATAAAGTCACAGCAAAAATTAAAAATGTTCCTACGCCACATGTGAAGGAAGTGAAAGAAGAGGTACTGTTGCACCCGATCGATAAACTGAACCTGTATACGGAGTTTAAAAATGGAAAAGTGGCCGGGGGGCGTATACAATTTGTATGGTTGTTTGGGATTGTCGGCGTATTTGTGTTGTTCCTGGCCTGTATCAATTTTATGAATCTCTCTACGGCCAGAAGCGAAAAGCGTGCGAAAGAAGTTGGTATTCGCAAAGCTGTAGGTTCATTGCGTGTACACCTTATTGGCCAGTTTCTCAGCGAATCTGTTGTGTTCGCTATGCTGGCTTTGCTACTGGCGCTTGCGTTGGTACAATTAGCCCTTCCCTTCTTTAACGGGCTGGCAGATAAAAAAATGTCAGTGGAGTGGAATAACCCTGTATTTATAACGAGCCTATTGGGCTTCACCTTGTTTACCGGTATCGTCTCAGGAAGTTATCCTGCTTTTTATTTGTCAAAGTTCCAACCCACAAAAGTATTAAAAGGTGTTTTCCGCGCCGGCCGTTTTGCATCGCTTCCGCGTAAAGCGCTGGTTGTAGTTCAATTTACCGTATCCGTTTCGTTGATCATTGGAACTATCATCGTATTCCAGCAGATTCAACACGCCAAGGATAGGCCAACGGGTTATAAACGCGATGGACTTATTACAGTTCCGCTTACCGAAGGACTGTATGGACGGTATAATATATTGCGGACTGATCTTTTGCAAACGGGAGTTGTGGAAGACATGGCGGAATCATCTCAGCCTGCATCACACTTCAGCAACAACAATAGCATAGACTGGAAAGGCAAGGATCCTGATTATGTTGTTTATTTCAGGAATGTGAATGTAACCTCAGATTTCGGCAACACCATTGGCTGGACAATAAAAGAGGGTCGTGATTTTTCAAGGGATTTTGCAACAGACTCCGGTGCCGTTATATTGAATGAAGCCGGTATCGAAGCAACAGGGCTTAAGAATCCAATAGGCGAAAGAATAAAATATGACGATAAAGAATATACAATCATCGGCATTGCGAAAAATATGCTGACACAATCACCCTACGAACCTATGCGCCCCTCTATCTTTTTTTGCGAAGGTTGGATGGGAGTCGTTACGGTACGAATAAAATCCACTGTCCCTACCGGCGATGCGTTAACCAAAATAAGTACTGTATTTAAAAAATATACTCCGGATACCCCGTTTGAATACAAGTTTATTGATGAAGTTTATGCAAAGAAATACTCAAGCGAAGTAAGGATAGGTAATCTTGCGGCATTCTTCGCTATACTGGCCATCTTTATTTCATGTTTAGGGCTGTTTGGACTGGCATCTTTTGTGGCAGAACAAAAGACCAAAGAAATCGGCGTACGTAAAGTGCTTGGTGCAACGGTATTCAATCTCTGGAAAATGCAATCAGCAGAATTTGTTGGATTGGTCATTATCGCTAGTCTGATTGCTACACCTGTTGCCTGGTATTTTTTAGATCAATGGTTGCAAAATTATAGTTACCGTACAGAAATATCAGTATGGATTTTTATCGCTGCGATCGGATGTGCTTTAATGGTTACGATTTTAACAGTGAGTTTTCAGGCCATTAAGGCTGCCATTGCGAATCCTGTGAAATCGTTACGGACAGAGTAGCGTCATTGCGAACGGAGTGAAGCAAAAGGCTGCCATTGCGAATCCTGTGAAATCGTTACGGACAGAGTAGCGTCATTGCGAACGGAGTGAAGCAAAAGGCTGCCATTGCGAATCCTATGAAATCGTTACGGACAGAGTAGCGTCATTGCGAACGGAGTGAAGCAAAAATCGGCGATTACGAATCCAGTGAAATCATTGAGGACACAATAAGCCCTATAGTCGTGTCAATGGAAGAAGCATTTAAAAAGACTAAAAAATCAAACCATGCTTTTTAAAAACATACCTGTCGTACTGCGCAGGTTTTACCGCCAAAAACTGACTACGGTATTGCATATAACCGGGTTGACCCTGGGTATAACGGTATGTCTTCTTATAGGGTTATTTATAAAAAATGAATTAAGTTTTGATACTTATCAAACAAGGGCAGACAGAACTTACCGCGTAAACCAGGTATGGGTTGATTTTGGAAAAAAGAGTTTTCATTATTCCACGCCATTTCCACTGGCTGACCAAATGCGCAAGGATGTTCCGGGGCTTGAATATGTCACAAAAGTTCATCATCCTTCTCAATCAGTCATTGAAATCAATCCGACCAAACGCTTTAAACAGGACCGGGTCATCATGACGGACCCTGAATTCATCGATGTCTTTGATGTGAAGATAGTGGCCGGTGATGCGTATGAGACATTGCGTAAACCTTACCAGGCACTATTGACAGAAAGCACGGCAAAGAAATTTTACGGCCAGGAAAACCCGGTTGGTAAAATATTTAAGTTTAATAACGACTTCAATATTACAGTAGGAGGCGTGATAAAAGATTTTCCGGGAAATACACATTTAGCCGCATCGGTGTTGCTTTCTCTTTCTGATGATAAGAAGTATGTCGGCACAAATACGACCCATTACGGTTCTGTGTCCGGTGGTTCTACTTTTTTTGTTTTACCAGAAGGAACTAAGCCCAACAATGGTCTTAAGTCAGCTATTCAAAGTATTTACGACCGGTTTGCCAATACCCAGAAATGGGCCGGCAAGGATCATTATGAAGAAGCGGAAATTCAACCGCTGGGAGATGTGCATTTCAATTCCAAATATGCCGGTGGTGGCGAATGGGTAAAAGCGATAAATACCAGCTGGCTTTGGTTTTTTGGGATCGTGGGAATAGCCGTGCTTGTCCTTGCCTGCATTAATTTCATTAATCTTTCAACAGCGCAATCCCTGACACGTGCGAAAGAGATCGGCGTTCGTAAATCAATCGGCGCCGGCCGGTTCCAGTTAATTAATCAATTCCTCGGCGAATCTTTATTACTCACGCTGTTTGCTGCTTTGATGGCGGTGATCATCTCGAAACTTTCATTGCCTTATATTAACGAGCTTAGCGGCAAAGAGATCATTTTTAATATAACAGATTCGCCTTCTCTCATTGTTGCACTACTGGCAGGTGTGCTGTTGGTCGCCTTGCTGGCCGGTATTTACCCAGCCTGGATCATTACAAGATTTCACCCGGCGACAGCATTAAAAACCGGGTATGTCAACACTACTCCTCAATCGTCATTGTTGCGAAAAGGATTGGTGATAACCCAGTTCAGTATATCTGTTTGCTTATTGATCGGGTTATTGCTCATCGGCAGGCAAATGAATTATATGAGGCACAAAAACCTGGGTTTTGACAAGGATAATATGTTGATGGTAACGGTGCCTTTTGAAAACATACAACAGAAATCATTGTTGGGTGAACAACTGAACAATATTCCGGCTGTGAAAGGCTGGTCCTATTCTACCAGTCCGCCAAGCGGGGGCAACAATGTGCATTGGTCGACACTGATGAGCCTTGTTGGACAAAAAGATCCGGACCAGAAGCCTGTAACTACAATAATGACCGATGAAAAATTTTGTTCCCTGTATGATCTAAAATTGAAGGCCGGGAGATTTTTTACGATAGCTGATACCAGTGCTGTATCGGGATCAATTCCCCGGGGACAACGTTATCCCAGGTGTGTTGTCAATGAAACACTGGTCAGGGAATTAGGTTTTGAATCACTGCAAGCGTCGTTGGGTAAACGGTTCTGGATAGGAATGGACGATTGGCGCGCCGAAATAGTGGGCGTGGTTGCTGATTTTAATATTGGTTCCCTGCATGAAGCTATCAGGCCTACTTTGGTTACACAGTTCCTTCCGTATAGTGAGAAGCTCGGAATTAAAATACAAGGCGGTTCTGATGTTCCTACTGTGATCAGCAAGATCAATACCGCCTATAAAACGGCATTTCCGTTGGGAGTATTTGAATATAATTTCCTGGACCAGCAGTTGGATGATCTTTATAAAACAGAAGAAAGGTTATACAATCTTTTCAAAATTTTTTCCGCCCTGGCTATGCTTATTTCCTGCCTCGGTCTTTGGGGGCTTATCACGTTTGCCGCTCAGCAGCGTGTAAAAGAGATTGGCATCCGGAAAGTATTGGGTGCTTCTGTTACCAATATTGTATCGATGCTGACCAAAGATTTTCTTGTATTGGTTTGCATTGCCATCGCAATAGCAGCGCCACTGGCCTATTGGGGCATTCACAAATGGCTACAGGATTTTGCCTTCAGGATACATATTGGTTGGACCGTATTTCTCATCGCTGGTGCTGTTGCCATTGCTATTACACTGATCACGATAAGTTTCCAGGCGATCAGGGCGGCCGTTGCGAACCCGGTTAAATCGTTGAGAACAGAGTGATTTACCAATTCATAATTCTGAATTAAAAAGTTAGCACTATGATCAAAAACTATTTTAAAACAGCTTTGCGAAATCTTTGGAAAAACAAAGGTTTTTCATTGATAAATATTATGGGCCTTGCATTGGGACTTGCCTGCAGCCTTTTGATCATGCTTTGGGTGAATGAAGAGTACAAAGTTGATGTATTCCACAAAAATCACCGGCAACTGTACACGGTGATAGAACGGCAATATCGTGATGGAGAAGTTTTCGCCTTTCATGGAGGGCCTGGCGTTATGGCGGATGAAATGAAAAAAGTATTGCCGGAAGTACAATACGCTGCTAACTACGCATGGAATACGGCTAACACATTTGAAGCGAACAATAAAATCATTAAAGAGGAGGGAAACTATGCGGGCCAGGATTTTTTTAAAATGTTTTCTTACCCGCTGCTGGAAGGCAATGCGATAACAGCGTTACAATCTCCTGCGGATATAGCCATTTCAAAAAAGATGGCTGAAGATTTTTATGGTTCGCCGGCCGAGGCGATCGGAAAAACGATACGGGTTCAAAATAACAAGGACCTGAAGATAACGGCAGTGTTTGACAACGTACCCAAAAACAGTACCACGCACTTCGATTATATTTTGAACTGGCACGCTTTCCTGGAACGTAATAGCTGGGCCAAAGACTGGACAAACAATGGACCAGGATGTTTTCTTATGCTCCGCGAAGGAACGGATGCCAGTGCCTTTGAAAAAAAGATCAGCCGGTTCCTGGACAATTATAATAAAGAGCAAACGGCTCATTCTTATATGCGGTTGGGTATTCAGCCCTATGCGGATGTTTACCTGCATTCTAAATTTGATAAACAAGGAAATTTATCCGGTGGAAGAATTCAATATGTAAAACTGTTCAGCATCGTTGCCATTTTTATATTATTGATTGCCTGCATCAATTTCATGAATCTTACCACGGCCAGATCAATAAAACGGGCGAAGGAGATCGGCGTAAGAAAAGTTGTGGGCGCTGTACGCTTTGCATTAATACGGCAATTTATAGGGGAGGCGTTGCTGATTGTATCTGTGGCGGTAGTTATTGCGCTGACACTTGTCGGCCTTGTATTACCGCAATTTAACCAGCTCACGGGTAAGGAATTTTATATTCCGTTTCATAATCCAGGTTTTTGGTCAGTAATTGCAGGACTGTTGTTGATCACGGGGTTTGTTTCCGGAAGTTATCCTGCTTTGTACCTGTCATCGTTCCGGCCTGTCTTTGTTTTAAAAGGGTCACTCAAATTTTCGCGCAATGCTTTGTGGTTCCGTAAAGGACTTGTCGTTTTTCAATTCACTCTTTCCATCATATTGATTATTGGAACAATTGTCGTAAGCAGGCAGGTAAATTATATTCAAAATGTCAATCTTGGTTACGACCGCGAAAATCTTCTGTATGTTCCTATGGAAGGCGACTTGATCTCTAAGTATGCATTATTTAAAGAAGAAGCGCAGCGACTACAGGGAATAAAGGGTTTGTCCCGTATTACAGATATACCTACACAAATAGAAAATGGTACTGGCGGCGTAGATTGGAAAGGAAAAGATCCTAATTCCGATGTTCAGTTTACCCACGCTGCGGTAGGCTATGATTTTACAAAGACCATGCATCTCCGGTTGGCAGCAGGAAGAGATTTTTCGAAAGATTTTGCAACCGACTCAGCCGGCTATCTTATAAATGAGTCCGCTTTAAAAATAATTGGTTATAAAGACCCGGTTGGTAAGCCTCTGACATTCTGGGGAACGAGCGGTACTATTATCGGTGTCCTGAAAGACTTTCATTTTAATTCATTACATACAGAAATAAATCCGCTGATACTCCGGCTTGGTGAGAATGTTAACTGGGGTTCTGCGCTTATAAGAACAGAACCAGGTAAAACGAAACAAGCATTGGCGGATCTTGAAAAACTGTATAAAGATCTAAACCCTAAATTTCCTTTCACCTATCAATTTTCAGATGAAGAGTATCAAAAACTTTATAAGAGCGAGCAGGTGGTGAGCCGGCTCGCCAATTACTTTGCATTTCTTGCTATATTCATTTCATGCCTGGGCCTGCTCGGATTGGTAATATTCGCGGCCGAGCAACGCACCAAAGAATTTGGAATAAGAAAGGTTTTGGGGGCCAACCCTGTTTCCTTATTCAACCTGTTGTCCAAAGAATTTTTACTACTGGTCATCACAGCTATGCTGATCGCTTCTCCCCTGGCATGGATGGCTATGAATAATTGGTTACGGGGATATGTTTACCGCATTCAAATTTCCTGGTGGATGTTTGCGATAGCCGGTGTGCTTGCCTTGCTTATCGCATTGGTAACGGTCGGTTTCCAGGCCATGAAAGCGGCCTTTGCAAATCCAGTGAAATCGTTGAGAACAGAGTGATTTACCAATTCAGAATGCTGAATTAAAAAGTTAGTATCATGATAAAAAACCTGTTGCTTGTTGCCCTTCGGAATTTTAAGAAAGACAAATGGTACAGCCTGCTGAATGTATTAGGTCTTACTATAGGGATCACATTCAGCCTGTTTTTGATTTTATATGTCATGGATGAATTGAGTTACGATCGTTACCACGATAAAGCCAATCGTATTTACCGCGTAGCATCTTATGCACAGGAGCCTGAAGTGTATCATAAGTTTGCCTATACACAATTCCCTTTTGCCCCTACGGTAAAGAAAGATTTTCCTGAAGTAGAAGAGTCAGTGCGGGTGGTAGGCAAGGAGAGAACATTGTTCAAGAGTGGAGCTACAAGTTATTTCGAAACAAAGATCTATTATGTGGACAGTAATTTCTTTCGCATGTTCAGTCATAAAGTGCTGGAAGGAAATACTGCAACGGCTTTGATCGGACCTAACTCCGTAGTAATTTCTAAAAAAATTGCTGAAAAATATTTTGGAAAAAAAGCGACTGCCGTTGGGAAGACACTGCAAACGGCTAACAATGACCTCTTCAAAGTGAACGCGGTAATCGAGGATATGCCCAAAAATTCACACCTGCTTTTTGATATACTTATATCTGTGTCCACCCTGCCAAAAGATTTTCAGAACAATTGGGGTGGCTTCAACAATTTCACCTATGTGCTGCTGAAACCAGGCGCTGATCCGGATGTATTGACAAAAAAATTGTTGTCTTACTACGATAAATACATGGCACCCATTTTTGCAGCCTCCAATATAAAAATACATTACGGCTTACAACCCATAACTTCCATTCACCTGCATTCGGATATGCAGGGAGAGCCGGAAGAATTGGGTAGTATGTCGTATATCTGGATATTCAGCGCTGTTGCTTTTTTTATGTTGCTGATAGCATGCATCAATTATATGAACCTGACAACAGCCCGGAGTGCAAGAAGAGCAAAGGAAATTGGCATTCGCAAAGTGACCGGCTCCTCCAAAAAACAATTGGTGATGCAGTTCCTGAGTGAGAGTTTGCTCACGGCGCTTATAGCGGCACTGCTGGCTATCGGGTTCGTGATTTTACTGCTGCCGGCTTTCAACTCCCTTTCGGGAAAGTTATTTACAATGAAAACATTGCTGCAGCCCTTCAACTTTGTGCTGCTCGGCCTTATCGTTTTGTTTACAGGGTTGCTGGGTGGCAGCTATCCGGCTTTTTATCTTTCAAAGTTCAAACCGGTGAGTATTTTGAAGGGAGCTTTATCGAAAGCATCAGGAAATATCAACCTCCGCCGCACACTCGTAGTGCTCCAGTTTTCCATTTCCATGATCATGCTTATCTGTACCTGGGTAGTATATGCACAACTGAAGTATTTACGCAAAAAAGATCTTGGTTTTAATAAGGAACAGTTAATGACGGTGGCGGTAAACACAGGACAGGATGAAAAAAGCAAAATTTTGGCAATGAATAATGAGTTGCGCAGCCAACCGTTTGTAAAATCCCTGGGCACCGGGTATTCTTATCCGGGTAGCGGCAACATCAACCTTAACTTATTTTCCGTAGAAACCAAAAACGGGTTCAAGGATAAAGGTGTAGAATGTTATAGTGTGGATGAAAATTATTTGAACACATTAGGTATTAAATTATTGAAAGGCCGGAATTTTTCCGGTCTTCCAGATACGTTGCACAGTATCATAGTGAATGAAGCGATGGTAAAAGATTATCAATGGGGGGATGATGCATTGGGCAAACGGGTAAAATTTCCAGGCGATACCAGTGGCGCCTATTATGAAGTAGTGGGCGTGTTCAAAGATTTTAATCAAAAGTCATTGTACAATCCGATCGGACCGCTTCTTTTATTTTATGCGCCCAACTGCAACATGATACAACTTAAAATGAGTACCGGTGATATGCATTCCTCCATTGCGAAAGTGGAAACGATCTGGAAAAAATATTTTTCTCAATTGCCATTTGAATACAAGTTCCTGGATGAGAACTTCAATTCACAATACGCTGCCGATCAAAAACTTTCCAGCACAGTGGGATCCGAAGCTTGGAATTCACGTGACTTGAAGTCGCGGC
>JADMIO010703123.1_pt1 | contig 85218 bp, 80 predicted proteins | sample 8958161 | NCBI WGS metagenome assembly JADMIO01 (sample SAMN16585339, study PRJNA669376) | soil metagenome | isolation source: Crop rotation soil | place: USA: Cullars Rotation, Alabama | collected 2011 | reverse complement strand
CGCGACAACTTGTCCACGTGGAATTCTAAGCTTAGGATCCCAATGTGCTGGAAAGCGTTACATCGCCGGCGTCATCCTCCGGATGAGTGGAGATCGCGACGACCGCGGTCGGCATATACCGACCGAGCACCGCCTTTTCGAGGGCGGCTGAGCGTGGGCCGACGATGGCTATCTCCTGAGTCGCAAAGAGGTTGAACTCCAGGGCTGATAATAGACGGCCAAAGCCCTGCGGATAGCGTCTTGCCTGACCGGCTGCCAAGCGCATCGTGGAGACCGCAAATCGCTCGTACCTGTCATCGCCGGTGAACCTCGCGAGCCTAAGGAGCACGTCGGCCGCGACCGAGTTACCCGACGGCGTTGCGTTATCAAACAGATCTTTGCTCCTTACGACGAGTTCCTCATGATCGTCCGATGTGAAGAAAAACCCGCCATTGTCCGCATCCCAAAACTGCGTGATCATGACGTCCGTCAGCCTGCGGGCCTCTTTCAGATAACGGATCTCTCCCGACACTTCGTAGAGCCTGATAAGCCCGTCCGCGACGTTCGCGTAATCTTCAACATAGCCGTTCAGCTTAGCAACGCCGTTCTTCCATGTCCTGAGCAAGCGGCCGTCTACCTGTAATTGATCCAGGATAAAATCGGCGTTTGCTCGAGCAATATCCAGGTACTCACTTTCAACTAATATCGCCGCTGCGTCCGCAAATGCGGCGAGCATCAGGCCGTTCCAGGCTGTTAGCACCTTCTCGTCGCGGCCGGGCTTTACACGCGACTCTCTCAGGTCAAAGAGGACCTTCCTCGATCTCTCTATAGAGCGTCGCAGCTCTTCTTCACCGACCTGGAGGGCACGAGCAGCCGCGGGATATGTGTACTGTCGATGCAGAATGTTGTGGCCCTCGAAATTCCCTTCTGCCGTGACACCGTAGAAGAAATTGAAAAGGCGCGCATCGTCAGCTCCGAGCGCAGACTCGATCTCGTCGGCAGCCCAGACGAAATATTTACCCTCTTCGCCCTCACTATCAGCATCCTGCGTTGAGTAAAAACCGCCGCCCGCATCGAGCATCTCGCGGCGAATGTACTCGAGCGTCTCGGTTGCGATCTCGCGATAGATTTCGTCACCGGTGACCTGAAATGCATGCAGATAGACCCTCGCGAGTTGGGCATTGTCATACAGCATTTTTTCGAAATGAGGTACGAGCCAGATCGCATCGACAGCATACCGGTGAAATCCGCCGCCGAGCTGGTCATAGATGCCGCCGGCCGCCATCTCGTCGAGCGTCCGCGTCACCATCCTAAGAGCTTGCTGGTCACCCGTACGATGGTGGTATCGCAATAGAAACTCGAGCGACATCGCCTGCGGAAACTTTGGAGCACCGCCAAAGCCGCCATGCGTTTCGTCGAACGATCTCGTGAAAGACGTAAATGCTGCGTCGATGAGTTCAGTCGAGAGCGGGGACGACTGCCCGATGGTCATCCGCCTAAGCTCGCCTACGATCTCGTTTGCAGAATTGTCGATCTCGTCCCGTCGATCCCGATACGCCTCGGCGATGCTCGACAGTATCTGGCTCCAGCTCGGCATTCCGTATCGAGGCTGTGGCGGGAAATATGTGCCGCCAAAGAAGGGCCGCTTGTCGGGTGTGACGAACACATTCATCGGCCAACCGCCGCGCCCGGTTGTTAGCTGGACAAAGCTCATATATATCTGATCAACATCAGGCCGCTCTTCCATATCAACCTTGATATTGACGAAGTTCTCGTTCATCAGTTCGGCGACGGCCGGGTCCTCAAAGGATTCGTGCTCCATCACATGACACCAATGACATGCCGAGTAACCTATGCTGATCAAAAGCGGCTTGTCCTCACGGCGAGCTCGCTCAAAAGCCTCATCGCTCCACGGATACCAATCGACCGGATTATAGGCGTGCTGCAGCAGGTAGGGCGACGTCTCATTCACGAGCTTATTTGGCTTTCCGGATGCTTGTTCCATAGTCCGATTGTTTCATCCCACCCACGGACGGGCAAGCTTTCTCGTAAGCTCGGATTTCTGATATAGTGGCAGAAATGCCCGCGAGATCGATCACAAAACTGCGCCCGATCCAGCAACGAGCCAACCTCTTCGCCGGCGACTGATCGTCTCCTCAGCCGTTAAGCAGCGCGGTCGATCTCGACCGCAGTTCCATCCACCGGCGGCCACCAAAACCGTCCGCTTAACCAGGAGTAGAACAATGACACCAACAACAGAGATGCAGCGTCGTCCGCTGATAAGGACAGAACTGCCTGGTCCGCGTTCGCGCGAGATCATCGAGGCAGATGCGAGATATGTAACCCCGAGCTATCCACGCCCCGACTATAAACTTGTTGCCGACCACGCCTCTGGCGTCTGGATCACCGATCCGGACGGCAACGTCTTTCTTGACTGTAATGCCGGCGTCGCGGTGTGCTCGACGGGCCATTGCCACCCTGAGGTCGTGGCCGCGATCCAGAAACAGGTTGCAGAGCTTATCCACCTGTGCGGCACGGACTTTTATTATCGACACATGCCTGAGCTCGGAAAGAAGCTAAACGAGATCTGTCCGATAGACGGCCCGACGAAAACTCACTTTGCCAACAGCGGAGCCGAGGCGATCGAGACTGCCCTCAAGGTCGCGATGTATCACACGCGGCGGCAAAAGTTCATCTCGTTTTTTGGATCATTCCATGGTCGGACCCTCGGAGCTCTCAGCTTAACAAGCTCCAAGAAGGCTCAACGGCTAGGATTTATGCGGCAGGCGTTGGATGTCGTCCACGTTCCGTATCCGAATAAGTTTCGGCACTTTGTCACCGGCAAGCCTACCGATGAAGAGACCGTGACCCGTGATTGCATCGACTGGATCGAGAAGAAGCTGTTTCAAACAACGACGCCGCCCGAGGAAGTCGCGGGTATCGTCCTTGAGGTGGTCCAGGGCGAGGGCGGGTACATTCCGGCTCCAAAAGCCTTTGTGAAAGAACTCCGCCGTATCTGCGACGAGAACGGTATCATGCTGATCGTCGACGAGGTACAGTCAGGCATGGGCCGCACCGGCAAGATGTTTGCCATCGACCATTACGACGGCGTCAAAGCCGACATCATGTGTATGGCCAAGGGTCTAGGGTCAGGCATGCCGATCGGAGCCTGCACGGCACGTGCTGATATCATGGACTGGCACAAGGGCGCTCACGCCTCAACCTTTGGCGGCAATCCTGTTGCCCTTGCCGCCGCTCTAAAGACCATTGAATTGCTCGAGGGCGGTCTCATCGACAACTCGCGCGATGTCGGCGCATACCTCGAGGCCGGCCTGAACCGCCTCAAGGATAAATATGACTGCATCGGTGATGTTCGCGGCCTCGGTATGATGCTTGGTGTCGAGTTTGTCGACAGCAGGTCGACGTTGAACCCCGATGCCGAACTCAGAGACCGAGTGGAGATGGCCTGCTTCAACCGCGGCCTGATCATTCTTGGCTGCGGAAGTAATTCCATCAGGTGGTCGCCGCCGCTGATCCTCGCCAAACAGAACGTGGACGTCGCGCTCGAAATATTTGACGAGGCGATCGCCGCGTCGATCTAGCGGTTTTCCCGTTCCCTTTCGGCCGTTGGTCTCGCTCGTCGGCGCGGTCAACGGCCGTATTTGTATGAACAAGGTTGAGGTGGTTACCCATGATCTACGCTGGAAGGACGCGTTCATTACTGAAGCGGCCGCGATAACACATGCGATGGGAGCGAATGTGCACGCGATCCATCACATGGGAAGCACATCGATACCCGGTATCCACGCCAAGCCCGTCATTGACCTGCTAGTTGAGGTGCGAGACCTCAGCTCCGTTGATAACAGAAACACGGCAATGCGAGCGCTCGGATACGAGTGTATGGGTGAGTTCGGCATGCCCGGAAGGCGGTATTTTCGTAAGGATGCACAAAACGGCGTCAGGACCCACCAGATCCACACATTCGAGATCGGGTCTGATCAGATGGCGCGACATCTGGCGTTTCGCGACTACATGATCGCGCATCCGGATGAAGCGCAGGCGTATAGCGACTTAAAAAGGCAACTCGCCAACGCCCATCCGTACGATATGGAAGCGTACATGGACGGAAAGGACGGCTTCATCAAAGAGATCGATCGTCGAGCCGCCGTTTGGGCAGCGGCGAGCTAACGCCTAGCAGGCGCCCGGCTATCCGCCAGCAAGGATCTTAGCCAACCTGATAGAGTCATACGGGGCGTGTACCTCGATATCATTGTCGAAGTAAACGTACACGCTCCGCGACTTCCCTACTCTGTACGTGCTCTTGCTAACGAGATTTGCGTCCTTTGGCTGCTCACCCTTGCTCCAGAGACGTATACGCTCGGCCCACCATTGAAGCTGCTGCTCGGTGTAGCCGCTCGTATACAACTCCTCGGCGCCATGCAATCGGATATATACGATATCTGACGTCAGGTCCTCGGCATAAGGCCATCGTCCGGCCGTATCTGCAAAGCACAGGGCCGCGTTGTAGCGACGCAGGAGCGACACAAATTCGCGGGTCATAAAGCTATGGTGCCTGACCTCAAAAGCGTATCGCAGCTTTGTCTTTGCGGCAGGCTCTAACCAGATCCAGTCCTTGCGGGTCAGGTTATGCTCGAGCGCCAGTTCAGCAGCGGCATAGGAGGTCTTTGGCAAAAGCTCTAAGAAAGTCTCTAGCTTTTCGCGGTCGAATCGAAACCATGGCGGAAATTGCCAGAGGATCGGTCCAAGTTTGCGGCCCAGGACAAGCAGGCCGGATGCAAAGAAGTTTGCCAGCGGCTGCCGTATATCCTTGAGGCTCTTGCGGTGCGTAATGTACTTCGACCCCTTGAGAGCAAAGACGAAATCGTCCGGCGTTGCGTCGTGCCACTTGCGGTAACTGCTCGGCCGCTGAAGCGAATAGAATGTACCGTTGATCTCGACCGAGTTCATTCGGCGGCTCGCATGCTCAAGCTCGCGTTTTTGAACCAGGCCCTTCGGATAGAAGTCGCCCCTCCAGTTAGCGTACGTCCAACCTGAGATGCCGATCCGCCGTTCTGTCATAGGCGGCGAGATATTACCAAAATGAAAATGCGTATCGTGTCTGCCACAATACGCATCTCTTTCGTTAATGAACGACTACTTGAACTAATAGCCGTTACCCTATGTAACTAGGAGAGTTAGGCCTTCGCCTTTTGGATCTCGTCGACCAGCACCGGCACCGCCTCAAAGAGGTCACCCACAATTCCATAATCCGCGATATCGAAGATCGGGGCCTCGGCGTCCTTGTTGATCGCGATGATGGTCCCGGCGTTCTTCATCCCGACGATGTGCTGTATCGCGCCGGAAATGCCAAGGGCGATGTACACCTTTGGAGCGACGGTTTGGCCCGATGACCCGATCTGACGGTCGATCGGCAGCCAGTCGCTGTCGCAGATCGGCCTCGAGGCTGCCAGGTCGGCGCCGAGGGCATCGGCGAGCTTCTGAGCCACTGCGATATTCTCCTGCGATTTGATACCGCGGCCGACGGCGACGATGATCTCTGACTTGGTGAGATCGACCGACGCCTTTGCCTCCTGGAAGGGAGCTTCCGCAGTCATGCGAACATCGCCGATGTTGACGTCCATCGTCTCGACCGCCGCCGAACCGCGCTCGGCATTATCACCGCGAAAGGCGCCGGATTGAAAGGTAATAAAGTACGGTGCATCCCCGCCGAGTGCGACGTCAGCATCGAGCTTGCCCAGGAAGATCCGCCGCGTCAATACGAGCTTTCCGCCCTCGACACGATATCGTATGCAGTCGCCCACGACCTCCCGTCCAAGTCTCGCGGCCACCTTCGGAGCGAAGTCCCGTACCTGATACGTGTGGGCCATCAGCAAGTATGTCGGAGCCGTCGCGCCGATGACCTGTTCCCAGGCATCGGCATACGCGTCGGGCGTGTATGTGCCAAGTTTCTCGTTCCTGGCAACTATCACCTTATCGATCGCATAACCCGCGATCTCCTGGGCCAGCGAGCAGTCTTTGTCACAGGGAATAACGGCCGTTACACCCAGCCCGAGCTCCTTTCCGATAGCTTGAGCGGCCGTGATGGCCTCGAGCGATGTCTTGTTAAGTACGCAGTCTTTGTGTTCGACAAATACGAGGATCATATAACGCGAACCTCCGTTCTTAGTTTTTCGACCAACTCGACCGCGCCTGCCTTGGCGTCGCCGTTACCGAGTATTTGGGTTTGCTTCGTCTTGAGCGGCATATAGACCTTTTCGATCATAGATGCTGACGCAAAGGCCTCTACGCTCGGCGTAACCTCACGGGTCTCTTTGCTTTTCGCGGCCATGATACCTTTGAGCGAAGCATAACGGATCTGCGAGATGCCGGACTGGATCGTCAGAAGGGCCGGCAGTCTATATGTGAACCATTGGTACCAGCCGCTCTCAAGCTCGCGCTTCAAACGGAGTGTCTCGCCGAGACTGGCGCGGTCGACCTCGATCACGATCGTCGCGTGCGGAATGCCGAGCAGCTCAGCGAGTATCACGCCGGTCTGGCCATAGCTTGCATCGTCTGACTGCAGGCCCGTGAAAACGAGGTCGGCGTTTTCATCGCGGATCGCATCGGCGATCGTGCTGGCTATTTGATAGGCAGAGAGCGACTTGCTGTCGTCCACGACGATATGTATCGCCCTGTTTGCCCCGCGAGCCAGAGCGTCCTTTATCACGCTTTTGGCACCCTGCGGGCCCAGAGTGCACACGACGACCTCGCCCTCTCCCTTTGCTTCGACCGTCCGCAGAGCCTCCTCGAGGGCATACCCGTCGGACTCATTGGTCTGCTGGGCGACATCCGCCTCGTTGATCCACTTTTCGTCGCCCGAGATGCGCAGAACGGCGTCTTTATTGGCGACTTGTTTCATTAAGACAATGATCTTCATTTTTCTTCACTGAGCTTTTTGATTATCGAACGAGCGAGACGCTCGTTGATCTCGGTATGCCTGGGCACGGGTTGCGAGCTGCGTGTAGCGAGGTTAGTGTACCAGTCGTGATTTCCGCCGTGTCGCGTCAACACACAACCGAGCTCCTCAAGACGTTTTACCAGGTCACGCCTTTTCACTAGGCGACCACAAGTTCCTCGACCTTCCGAACAAACGGAACCTCACCGGACTCTAATCCATCCAGCAGGTCCCGCAAGTTGTCTAGGAGTTCGTCCTTGGAGTACCCCTGGGTCTCGTAGTCGGGATAATCGTTGAGATGACCTATGAAGTATTCGCCGTCCTGCCAATATGTGTACTCAAGGGTTCTCATTGCCTCTATCCGTCGTAACGCTTAAATATCAAACACGCGTTCGTGCCGCCGAAGCCAAAGTTGTTCGAGAGCACATGATCTACGGTAGCCTCTCGCGCGGCATTAGGAATGTAATCGAGGTCACAATCGGGGTCGGGCACCTGATAGTTGATGGTCGGCGGCAGCTTGTTTTCGAGCAGCGTTTTGACCGAGAAGACCGCTTCGAGACCACCGGCAGCGCCCAATGCATGGCCGGTCATCGATTTGGTCGAACTGACAGGGATGCTGTACGCCCGCTCGCCAAAGACCTTTTTGATCGCAAGCGTCTCGAATTTGTCATTGTACGGCGTTGAGGTACCGTGAGCGTTGATATAGCCGATCTGCTCAGGGCCAATACCGGCGTCATTTAGGGCCCTTTGCATCACGCGTATCGCACCCGAACCGGTCTCATCAGGCATCGTTACGTGGAACGCATCGCCGCTCATACCGTAGCCGACGATCTCGGCGAGGATATTAGCGCCGCGAGCTTTGGCAAACTCGAGTTCCTCAAGGATGAGGATGCCCGCGCCCTCACCAATGACAAAGCCGTCCCGCTCAAGGTCAAAAGGCCTCGACGCGTGCTCGGGGTCATCGTTGCGCGTGGACAGTGCCCTCATCGAGGCAAAGCCGGCTACCGACATCGGTGTGATCGCACTCTCGGCGCCGCCGCAGATCATCGCGTCGGCGTCGCCGCGCTCGATGAGGCGAAAGCTGTCGCCGATAGCGTGAGCACCGGCCGAGCAGGCTGTAGCGGTGGCAGAATTTGGGCCGCGGGCCCCGTGCCTGATCGACACATTACCCGAGGCGAGATTGACGATCGCCGAAACAATAAAGAACGGCGAGACCCGGTCGGGACCGGACCTCAGCAGCTTTTCATGCTCGCGCTCGATCGCCCAGAAATCACCGATGCCCGAGCTGATATAGGTCCCGACCATATCGGCGTTTGATTCGTCGATAACGAGACCGCTGTGCTTCATCGCCTCGTCTGAGGCCGCGAGGGCAAAATGAGTGAAGGCACCCATACGCCGCGCTTCCTTTTTGTCGAGGAAATTTAGCGGGTCAAAGCCTTTGACCTCACAGGCAAAGCGGACCGAGAAATCAGTCGGGTCAAATTTTTCGATCGGCCCTGCTCCGCTTTTGCCCTGCATCAAGGCGCTCCAGGTCGAGGGCACGTCGTTACCACACGGCGTGACCAAGCCGAGGCCTGTTACAACAACCCTTCTTTTCATAAGTTAAGAGTGCGGGCTTTAGCCCTAAAAAGAACGCGGGTGTACCGCGCACTCTGAACTAAGCAGCCGCCTTGTGCTGCTCTACGTAAGCGTATGCGTCGCGAACGCTCTGGATCTTTTCCGCGTCCTCGTCAGGGATCTCAATGTCAAACTCCTCTTCAAATCGCATCACCAACTCGACGAGATCGAGTGAGTCAGCACCGAGGTCCTCAATAAAACGGGCGTTCTCAGTAACTTCCGCCTCATCCACACCGAGTTCGTCTACGATGATCTGTTTGATCTTATCCTGCACTTCTGACATAGGTTTCTCCTTTATCTATAGCGTTTCTAATGTACTTCTCAAGCTTTCAGAGTCTTCAATATTACTATATTGGGCCTCGCGGTCTATCTGGCGAACGAGCCCTGACAGGACTTTTCCAGGACCGATCTCGACAAATCTCTCTACGCCGCTCGCGCGCATATTCTGCACCGTCTCGAGCCATCTGACAGGCGACGAGACCTGTCTCGTCAGCAGATCGGCGACGATCGAGGGGTTCGCATTCTGCGCCGCGTCTACGTTGTGCACGATCGGGAAAAGGAAATCACCATATTCCATCCCGTCGAGGTCGGCCTCGAGCCGCTGCTGAGCGGGCATCATCAGTGCACAATGAAAAGGTGCCGAAACGTTAAGCCTTATCGCCCGCTTGGCACCCTTCTCCTTCAGTATCTCACAAGCCCTGTCGACCGCATCGGTGTCGCCGGCAATAACGATCTGAGACGGCGAGTTGATATTCGCCGGGCTGCAGACCAGCCCCTGAGCGGCCTCGGCACAGCCTGCCTCGACTGTTTGAGCATCAAGCCCGAGTATCGCGGCCATCGCTCCGACGCCGACGGGTACGGCTTCCTGCATGTAAGTCCCACGCTTGCGCACCGTTCGCACGGCATCGGCAACATCGAGGACACCCGCGGCGACGAGAGCCGAGTACTCGCCGAGGCTGTGCCCCGCAACGACATCCGGCTGAGCAATACCTGCTTCCCTGGCGGCCTCGTAGGCCGCGACGGATGTCGCCAGGATCGCCGGCTGCGTGTTGGCCGTCAGCTGGAGGTCAGCCTCATCGCCCGAAAAGCACATCTCAGAGAGTGCGAATCCCAAGGCCTCGTCAGCAGCCTCGAACACGCGGCGTGCGGCCTCAAAGTTGTCAAACAGGTCCTTTCCCATGCCGACGGCCTGACTGCCTTGTCCGGGAAAAATGTACGCCGTACGACTCATCTGCAAATAACTATCGGTGCTGTCCCAACTGTCCCACATTTTCCCACGCAGCATTTACGCGGGTTTTAGAACCTTAGTACCGTTGCTCCCCACGTGATGCCGCCGCCAAAAGCGGTCAGCAGGACCAGCGATCCCTCCTTGATCCGGCCGGACTCAATGCACTCATCCATCGCGATCGGGATCGATGCTGAGGACGTATTGCCAAGCTGTGCGATATTCGAATAGACCTTGTCCTCGGGGACGCCCAATCGAGAGGCAACTGCATCGGTGATCCGCTGATTTGCCTGATGAGGAATGACGATATCGACGTCCTCGACGGTGTAGCCGGCTTTTCCGAGCATTTCGCTTGAGATATCAGACATGCTCCTGACAGCTACCTTGAAGATCTCGTTGCCCTTCATCTTGAAAAAGTGCTCGCGATTGTCGATCGTCTCGTGTGTCGTGCCGAGCTTTGTGCCGCCGCCGCGAGCATAAAGCTGCTCCTCAAACCGGCCGTCGGACATGATCTTTGTGGCTAAAATGCCCTTTCCTTCGGGCACAGGCCCCAAAACAGCCGCCCCGGCACCGTCGCCAAAAATGACGCACGTACCGCGGTCGGTGTAATCGACATATTTTGTCAGCACCTCAGCGCCGATCACCAAAGCATGCTTGATCTGGCCGGTGCGGATCATCGACTCGACCATGGTCAGGCCGTAAATGAACCCGGAACACGCTGCAAACACGTCCATACCGGCGGCATTTACTGCACCGATCTCAGCTTGGATAAGCGCACCCGTCGACGGCATGATCTGGTCCGGCGTTGTCGTGGCGCAAACGATAAGCTCGACGTCCTCAGGCTTTAGGCCTGCACGATCGAGCGCCTGCTTTGCCGCACGACTGGCGAACTGTGACGTGTACTCGTCCGGGGCCGCCTTGTGCCGCTGCTTGATGCCAGTGCGCGAGGTTATCCACTCATCGCTGGTATCGACGATCTTTTCCAGGTCGGCATTTGTTAAAACGCCGTCCGGATAAGAGTGGCCCATCCCGATGATGCCCGCATTTTGTGTCATTGATCTCTAGATCTCAGATCTGGAATGTTGAAATCTAAAATAGCAGGATTACTCTGCGTCTTTTACTTCAAGGATCTGACGTCCACGGTAAGTGCCCGTCTTGGCGTCAATGCGGTGCGGCACCTTGGCCTCGCCCGAGTCCTTGTCGATATAGAACTGCGGCGTTTTCAGGGCATCGTGCGCACGCCTGGTGCGGGTACGCGCCTTGGAGTGTCTGCGTTTTGGATTTGGCATAACTAATTTAGGTCCTTGAGAGCGGCCCATCGCGGGTCGATCTCGTCTCTGTCACAACTACAATCTATCAAATTACGGTTTGTGCCGCATTTTGCGCACAGCCCCTTGCAGTCTTCGCCGCAAAGGACGACCTCAGGCATCTCAAGCAGGATCTGCTCGCGAACGACCTCCTTAAGGTCGATCACATCACCCGGCACGATCGATTCGTCCAGATCGGCGTCTGAGAGTTGTAACTCTTCGTCGGCCGGCTCCTGGTCAGCATCGACAAAGACATCGTCAAAGCTCACGTCCAGATCCCACACGACCGGCTCCGTGCAGCGTGTGCAAGCAAGCTCGATCCGAGTCGTTATCGACCCCGTAAGGTGCACTTTGGAATCTCGGCGAAAGGCCTCACCCTTGAAGGTGACGGGTTCCATAAGCCTCGCCTCGTCTTCCAGTTCGATCTCGTCGGCCGCGAAGGTGGCTTCAAGCGGCTTTGGCGAGGTGTGGACACTGGAAAGAGCTAGATCCATTGTCAATAGGTGCCGTCCGGCAAAAAAGGCCGCCGAAAGGCAAAAGTATGATTATACCGGCTGCGTCAACGCTGTCAAACAAACGCGGTCGCCTAAATCTCGCTTGCGATCGGGTCGTTCGTCGTGCTGATGCGCCTTGTTTCTATCTCGGCTGCGAGACCACGGACGACGTCGGACGGAAAGCGTGGCCCGCCATACACAAATCCCGTATAGGCCTGGACGAGCGAGGCGCCGGCCTCGATCTTTTCAACAGCGTCGGCCGCGGAGAAAATGCCGCCAACGCCTATCACTGGGATCTTGCTGCCGGCGATACGCGTGATCGTCGAGATGACCTCGGTCGACCGCTCTCGCAGCGGCCGGCCGCTCAAGCCGCCCGGACCGAGGTCGGCCGCATTCCGCGTCGTCAGCCGATCACGCGACGTCGTGGTATTCGTCGCGATGATCCCGTCGATCGATAGATCGAGCACTACCGCGACGATGGCCTCGATGTCAGCGATCGTTAGGTCAGGTGCGATCTTGACGAGCAGCGGCTTGGTCCCGAGAGCGTGATTCCGCTCCTGCAGAGAGCTCAACAGAGCTCGCAGATGGTCGCCTTGCTGCAGGTCACGCAGATCCGGCGTGTTCGGCGACGAGACATTTACCGTGACGTAGTCGGCGACCGCGTGCACGGTCGCAAAGCACGACACGTAATTCGCAACGGCGTCGGCGTTGTCGACGTCCTTATTACGGCCAATGTTTACCCCGATAACGCAGCGACGAGCGATCTTTTCAAGGCGGCGGGCTATGACCGAGGCACCGTCGTTGTTGAAACCGAGGCGGTTGATCAAGGCCTGATCTTGCGGCAGGCGAAACAGGCGTGGCCGCGGATTCCCCGGCTGCGGCCTCAGTGTGACCGTTCCGACCTCAACAAACCCGAAGCCAAGCGACGCGAGTTCATCGACAACGAGGGCATTCTTATCAAACCCGGCGGCGAGGCCAAGCGGATTTGGAAATTTGAGGCCGAGACATTCAACCGGCATCAGGCCACGGGCCGCGTCACTCACATAGAACGGCGACGCAAGCCCGCTGGCAAGCGCCTTGATGCCGATCTCGTGCGCGTGTTCGGCATCGAGACCGAACGCGATCGGCCGCAACAGCTTGTCCCAGATGAACGACATCAGTAGGTCAATTTTAGATAAAGCCCGGCCCGATCCAAACTACGAAAGTTCAGGAGATCGAATCTTGGGTTCGACTTTTGAACTTTACCAGACCCTTTGTTAGCATTTCGGTTCAATGGGTGACGAATTCAAGCTCATCGAGAAGTCGCGGATAATGGACGCGACAGCAATGAAACGCGCCCTGCGGCGTCTGGCGATGGAGATCGCCGAGATGAACCAGGGCGCTGACGACCTGTACCTCGTGGGAATTCGTCGACGCGGAGTGCCGCTCGCTGAACGCATCAGGGCGAAGATCGAGCAGATCGAGGGCGTTCAGCCCTCGTATGGGATACTCGACATCACGCTTTATCGCGACGATCTCTCGACCGTCGGAGCAAACCCTGTCGTAAATCGCACCGAGCTCGAGGACAATATCGAGGGAAAGAATATCGTCCTCGTTGACGACGTTCTCTACACTGGCCGCACCATTCGAGCTGCGCTCGATCAGTTGATGGATTTTGGCCGGCCGCGTCGCGTTCAGCTTGCGGTTCTCGTTGATCGCGGCCGCGAGCATCGCGAATTGCCGATTCAGGCCGACTTTGTCGGTAAGCACGTGCAGACGACGCCGAGCGAGATCATCAAGGTCATGCTCAAAGAGTTTGACGAAACCGAAGCGGTAGGCGTCTTTGAAAGACCGTAGTAGTAACGCAGGCCGCTAGCCTGCGTTTTTTTTGACTTCGCATACTGAAGCGCGCAGCTCGCAGCCTGCGTTCGGACAATGGAGAAACCGTTTCGAAGGAGAGACCTGCTTGGCATCCGCGACCTCACGGCCGCGGATATTGTGGGGATTCTCGACACGGCCGAGAACTTTCGCGAGATCTCGACACGCGAGGTTAAAAAGGTACCTGCCTTGCGCGGCAAGACCGTCATTAACTTGTTTTTTGAGAACTCCACGCGTACCCGTACCTCATTTGAACTCGCCGCAAAACGGCTCTCGGCTGACGCCGTTAATATCAGCGTTTCGACCTCCAGCGTAACCAAAGGCGAGACTCTCATCGACACGGCGTTAAACCTCGACGCGATGGCGCCTGACTGCATCGTCGTTCGTCATTCCTCCGCCGGCGTCCCGCACCAGCTCGCAAAGGTCTCGCGGGCCGCGATCGTGAACGCGGGCGACGGTGCAAATGAGCACCCAACACAGGCTCTGCTCGACGCGATGACCATCCGCGAGCACAAAGGGAAGGTCGACGGCCTCAAGGTCGCGATACTCGGCGACATTCTGCACAGTCGCGTCGCCCGGTCAAACATTCACTTGCTCACAAAGCTCGGTGCCACGGTCCGCGTCGCCGGCCCCGGAACACTGGTGCCCGCCGATTTCCAATATCTGGTCGACGACGGATTGCAGGTCTTCCCGCATGTCGAAGATGCCATCGACGACGCCGACGTCGTGATGATCTTGCGGATCCAGCGAGAGCGTCAGGACTCTGCCTATTTCCCGACGCTGCGTGAATATTCGATACATTACGGGCTGACGAACGATCGTCTGGACCTGGCAAAGAAAGATGCCATCGTCCTGCATCCCGGCCCGATGAATCGCGGCATCGAGATCGCCTCCGACGTCGCCGACAGCTCACGTTCGTTGATACTGGACCAGGTGAAATACGGCGTCGCAGTGAGGATGGCGGTTTTGTATCTCTCAACGGGAGGTACCGTGTAGCGTGACGAGATACGACACCGAAGTCGGGTTTGAGATAACCGGACCTATCTTGGACGCGAATGAGTGTGATGCGCTCATCGATCTCCTTGAGAGATCGCGGTTTGCCGGCCGGGCAGGTTATAGGAGCTTGCTTTCAGTGCCGGAGATCTCACAACTGGCGGAGGACCGTAGACTCACGCTAATCGCACAGCGGTTTCTCGGTGCGAAGCCGGTACCGTACAAAGCCGTTCTTTTCGAGAAGACATCGTCGACGAACTGGCTCGTGCCGTGGCACCAGGATAGAGTACTTCCTCTAGCTGATCGGAACGAAGACCCTGAATGGGGGCCGTGGACGGTCAAAGAAGGCATCCATTTTGCGCATGCACCAGCTTGGGCGTTGAACTCGGTGATAGCGCTCAGGATCCACTTGGATGACTCTACCTTGTCAAACGGCCCGCTTCGCGTAATCCCGGATACCTACAGGCTTGGCGTGTTGCCCCAGCGACGCGTTGTTGAGACCGCCGGCGCCATTCCAACCGTGACCTGCACCGCTCCGAGGGGTGGAGTGATCGCGATCCGGCCGCTGACTATCCATGCGTCTTCCAAATCGACGTGCGATCGATCTCGACGCGTATTGCACGTCGAATACGCCGCAAGCCTTCGCCTGGCTCCTCAGATCGAACTTGCTCTAAGCTGATGAAATTTCTGATCAAAGACGGTCACTTGATCGATCCGGCGGCGCCGGAGAATACGGGAATGTCGGTCCTTATCGAGGACAGCAGGGTCGCCGGGTGGCTGCGGCCCGGTGAAGCGGGACCTGAGGATTGCGAAGTCTTTGACGCAAGCGGCCTGCTGGTTGCACCCGGCTTTATCGATATGCACGTGCACCTGCGGGAGCCGGGGCAGGAGCATAAGGAGACGATCGCGAGCGGATGCGCGGCAGCCGTCGCGGGTGGGTGGACAAGTGTTTGTCCGATGCCGAATACGAATCCAGTCAACGATAATGCGGCGATCACTCGTTACATGATCGAGCAGGCAGCCAAGGCCGGGCTTGCGAATGTTTTCCCGATCGGTGCGATCACGAAATCATCCGACGGGTCCGAACTCTCCGAGATGGGCGAGATGAAGGCGGCAGGTGCCGTTGCGGTGTCAGACGATGGCCGGCCCGTGCCGAATGCCGGCATAATGCGTCGGGCGATGCAGTATGCACGCGACTTTGACCTGCCGGTCATCGATCATTGCGAAGACAAGTCGTTGTCCGCAGGCGGTGTAATGCACGAGGGCCGCACTTCCCTGCTGCTGGGCCTAAAAGGCATGCCGGCCCTTGCCGAGGATATCGATGTCGTTCGCGACATTCTGCTAGCCAGAGAAACCGGCGCCCGCATTCATATCGCGCACGTATCGACCAAGGGTGCTGTCGAGGCCGTCAGACTTGCCAAGCGTGAAGGCGTCAACCTCACCTGCGAGGTGACGCCGCATCACTTTACACTCACGGAAGAGGCCGTCGAGGGTTACGACACAAATACAAAGATGGCACCGCCGTTGCGGTCCAGAGAGCATGTGGATGCGGTCATCGAGGGGCTCAAGGATGGCACCATCGACGCGATCGCAACGGACCATGCACCGCACCATGCCGATGAAAAGGCCCTCGAGTACGATCGGGCACCCTTTGGCATTACCGGTCTCGAAACGGCTCTTGGGCTCGCCCTAACCGAGCTCGTGCACAAGGGTGTTATCGATCTGGCCCGGATGGTCGAGCTCTGCTCGGTCAACCCGGCGAGGATCCTGAACCTCAGCGGTCGAGGCACGCTCGCGGTAGGCTCGGTCGCTGACATCACCGTCATCGACCCGACGCTGGAATGGACCTATCGGAATTCAGAATCGAGGTCTAAATCAAAAAACTCCCCGTTCGACGGCAGAACCTTCCAGGGCGCCGCGGTCGCTACGATCGTGGGCGGCAAACTCGTTCACAGACGCTAGTCATCGCCGCCTAAAGGCCCGCCCGTTAAGGTGCAGATACCTGATCTCACCATTAGAGGCGACCTTGGACGCGCTGCCATTAGCTAGTTAGTCTCAAGCATTTCACGAAGGTGCCTGGCGATAAGCTCTCCGGCTACTCGATGGCCGGTTTGGTTCCAATGGCCGTTCCCAATGTCGCCGGGAAAGCCGTGCAAATAGACATTCCTCTCGGCCGCGTAGGCCGCAAGTTCGTCGACGAGAGTTATCGAGCCGATGGAATTTGCTTTGCAAAACTCTGCGATGCGGCGGTCAGGGTACAGCAGATCGGCGACGCCGAGTCGCCGGGCAAACGCGTCGCGGCCCTCAACTTGCGGCCAGACTTGGATGCCGTTGCTGCCGGTAGCAACCACGAGTTTGGCGTTGTGTTCCCGGGCTTCTCGATCAAACAGCTTTAGGCAGTCCTCTGTTACGGTCCATGCCTCGCGCCATTTGTCATCTGACGGTGCACGATAGATCTCATTGTCTATGCCGACATCGCCTGCTGGAGCAACATCTTGATCGGCGGTCGTCGGTGCGGCCGCAGGCTGCTTGCTCTGGCCCGCTGAATTCCACGCTTCTTTGATGGACTTGGTGAGGGCACCGATCCCCTGCACGGTGCGCAGGTGGTTCCGCAGCCACACGCCGAGCCGGCCGAAATAGGACGATCGCGCCCGGAATTTTGCGTCGTCGCGAAAGCTGTTGTCGAGCTCGATCGCTCCGTTCTTCAAGACGAAATACGGTATCGGTGTGCCCTTGAAATCGCGCAGGTTGTCGGTTACGTCGTTGTTGGTGGTGATCAAGAGCAGCACGAGGTCAGGCTCATACTTCCACACCTTTTCCCGCGCCAGCAGCAGCTCCTGAGCTGTGCCGTACCCTGAAACACCAAACGACAAGATCTCGACACGGCGCTCATTAAGGGCAGGCGAACCGCGGAGTCCATGGCCGAGAAACTCTGTAAATCGCTCTGACCGCTCGACCTGCAGGGCCTCGACATACGAGTCGCCGACAACGGCGACGCGAAAGGCGTCGGCGGGCTTTTCCAAGGGCCATTCCACGTCGCGAGCACCGTCATTGTTGATCTCGACCCAACTGCGGCCCTCCTTGGTGTACCACCCTGAGATGCCTGGTGTGAGTTCGTAGCCGAGAGTTTCGCTCGGCCGGTAGAAATCGGGTTGGGAGTAGCCGACGAGCCTGAGAGCGACCTCACATACGAGCAGCCCAAAGGCGAGGCTGAGTATAAGAGTGACCAGCTTAAAGACACGGCGCTTTGTCAGGAGAGGCATAAGTCGAGCGGTTCAGTCTATAATCAAGCTTTATCGAATATGACCTGGATCACCGACCCGCAAGTTTGGATCGCCTTCCTCACCCTGTCACTGCTCGAGCTGGTGCTCGGTATCGACAATATCATCTTTATTTCCATCTTGTCGGGCAAGCTGCCTGCAAAGGACCAGCCGCGGGCCCGTTTTATCGGGCTGTCGCTCGCGCTCGTGATGCGCGTGCTGCTGCTGCTCTCCCTTTCGTGGGTGATGGGACTTGTGGAGCCGCTTTTCAGTATCTTAGGGCAGCATGTGTCGGGACGAGACCTGATCCTGCTAATAGGCGGCCTCTTTCTCATCTTTAAGAGCACACACGAGATCCACGGTTCGCTCGAGGGCTCAGAGGGCGAGAGTTCGCGCAAGGTTTACGCAAACTTCACGTCGGTGATCATCCAGATCATGCTCCTTGATATCGTTTTCTCGCTCGACTCGGTCATCACGGCGATCGGCATGGTCGACAATGTCTGGATCATGATCGCCGCCGTCATCGTGTCGATCATAGCGATGATGCTCTTTGCGGGTAAGATCGGGGCATTTGTCCAGCGTCATCCGACGATCAAGATGCTCGCGTTGTCATTTCTGCTAATGATAGGTGTCACGCTGATCGCCGAGGGAATGGAGTTTCATATACCGAAGGGCTACATTTACTTTGCGATGGCCTTCTCGGTCTTCGTCGAGATGCTGAATATCCGACTCAGAAAGAAAACGACGCCGGTCTCACTGCACAACGAATTTTCAGATGAGGACGAGCGTAACGCCGTCAAAGATTAAATGATGAAAGCAGTACTCATGTCACTGCTCCTGCTGACCGCGGGATGCAGTATCTCCGCACAAAGCGACATCCGCAAGGTCGATCTCAAGAACTTTACCTACGAGCCGGCTTGCACCGGCGAAAAGCCGGAGAAGGTCACTGTCAAGGATGGTGAGATCTCGAGAGAGAAACAAGAGGCGGGCTATGTAGACCGGTTTTTTTTCAAGGTCTTCAACATAACCTACGGTGACGTCACGGGCGACGGCATCGACGATGCCGTTGTGCTGTCGACGTGCAACACGGGCGGTACCGGCAACTTTACCGAGGGCTGGGTCATCTCGATGCGCGGCGGCAGGCCGGGCGTGACCGCACATATCCCCGGCGGCGACCGCGCCGAGGGCGGCCTCCGCGACGCCCAGATCGAGGGCGGTCAGCTTATTATCCGATCAAACGATCCCGGCGAGGGCGGCGGTGCGTGCTGCCCACAGGTCGTCGTGACAACTCGCTACAAAGTGATCAACGGCAAGCTTTCACAGGTCGGCAAGGAAGAAAGGCGAGACCTCTTTCCACGGCAGCTCGTAGCGTTTGCACGCGGGGCATCATCGGCGTCGATCGAATTGACGATCCCTGCCGAGGAAGGAAAGCGGCTCGTCGTCGGCGCCCGAGCGGGACAGACGCTGACCGTCACTATTAACACTGATAAGATCTCGACCGGCCTTCTTGAAGAGGCAGACATTACCGAAACAACCGGCGGTTTTGTCGCCAAATTGCCGAAGGGCGGTGACTATACTATACAGCTCACCAATTACGAAGAGGCACCGGTCAAAGGGACCGTTACCATCCGCATCAACTAGCATGACCAAGCTGCTCACCATATTGTTATCGGCGTCGCTCGTCTTCGCTGCTGTCCCTGCGGCCGCTCAGGCACCTGCCTACGACCTCGTCATTAACAACGCCCGTATCGTCGACGGAACCGGGAATCCCTGGTTTCGAGGTTCGATCGCGATCAAGGACGGGCGGATCGTTAAGGTAGGCCGCCTCAACACGAACACTGCGACGCGTATCATAGACGCCCGCGGCATGATCGTCGCGCCGGGCTTTATCGACGTACACACGCATGTCGAGGATGTGTACACGATGCCTCGAGCGGAAAACTTTGTCCGTATGGGCGTCACGGCGCTTATCACCGGAAACTGCGGCGGCTCGGACCTCGACATCGGCGACTTTCTCGGCCGTATAAAGACAAAGCCGCTCGCGGTAAATATCGCGACGCTGATCGGCCACAACACCGTGCGAGCCAAGGTCATGGGCCTCGATGACCGTCAGCCGACGGCAGAGGAACAGGCGAAGATGGACGGGTACGTGGACCAGGCTATGAAGGACGGAGCCGTCGGTTTTTCGACCGGGCTCGAATACCTGCCCGGAATGTTCGCAAAGACCGATGAGATCGTCTCGATGGCAAAGATGGCTGCGAAATACGGTGGTATTTACGCAACACATATGCGAAACGAAGGCATCGACGTAAAGAAATCGATCGACGAGAGCCTGACCATCGGTGAGCAGGCCGACATCCCGGTCGAAATTTCTCACTTTAAGATCGCCGACAAGACGCTGTGGGGAAAGACCGGCGAGACGCTCGGCATGGTGCGGGCAGCGAGGGCCAAGGGTATGACCGTGACAGTCGATCAATATTCGTACCCGGCGTCGTCCACATCTCTCGATGTCCGGCTGCCAAATTGGGCGGTCGCCGGCGGCCGTGCCGAGGGACGCAAGAGGATCGCCGACGCCGAGACGCGCAAAAGGATTGTCGCCGAGATGAAAAAGAACCTCAAAGACAAAGGCTTTGACGACTACAGCTTTGCTTATGTCGCAAGCTACGCGTCCTACCCGGCCTACAACGGCAAGAACATCAAGGAGATCGCAAAGCTCGCCCGCGGCAAAGACAACGTTGATGCCCAGATCGACCAGATACTCGAAATGTACGACAAGGGCGGCGCGGGCATGGTCTATCGCACGATGAGCGAGGACGACGTGCAAAGCATCATGCGCGAGCCTTTTGCAATGATCGCGTCAGACTCGGGTGTTCGTGAGTTTGGTGTTGGAATGCCTCATCCGCGAGGTTACGGCAACAATGTTAGGGTGCTCGGGCGTTATGTACGCGAGTTGAAACTCATACCGCTCGAGGACGCCATCCGAAAGATGACCTCGCTTCCGGCGCAGACATTCAATCTGCGCGACCGTGGTTTGATCCGTGAGGGCTTTGCCGCGGACCTCGTAATATTTGATGAGAACGTCGTCACGGATAAGGCTACCTTCGACAAGCCGCACCAGTATGCAGAGGGCATCTCGACCGTGTTGGTGAACGGGCAGCTGGTATTCGATCAGGGGTCGATGACCGGAGCCATGCCGGGTCAGGCACTATTCGGCCCGGGTCGTCACAATTGATCACGCGTGCGTTAGCCATGCCTCGGCCGACTCGACGTCGCTGAATAGCCGATACTGCGCCCCGCGATTCGTCCCGATCGTCATCGCAAAGTCCATCGCCCCGTCGATCGCAGCGTATGGATTAACAAAGGCAACCTTAGTAGACCCGATCATCTCGAGAAAGTCCGTTGTAGTAAAGAATAGGTCAGAGTCCGGCAGCATCACCGGAATTTGACGATCTAGCATCAGGCGTTCAACCTGCAGCGAGTCTGACCGAGCAGCAACCTCTCTTAGGTAGTCGAGGGCCGTTTGGCGGTCGATAGTGTCCGCTGTCACACGAGCATATAGATATGTGGGACGTTCTTCGAAGATGAGTGTGTAGGGCTTAGGGGGATCGTTCACGAGTTATGGGCCTCCCGAAAACGTAAGCTGGCAATCAGCTTGGGTCAGGTTGACGATAACACCTGGGAAACCCGGGCGCAAGAAAGGCCCTCAAAAGAGGGCCTTTCTGATCAGGATCAAGTCATCAGCTAGACCGCCGATGTCTGTTTCTCGTCCTTGTGCTTACTGCAGCAAGAGCAGTCACAGGTCTTCGCATCACCTGACATCGACTCATGCTTCATCTCGCCGGCCCCTGCTTTGTGCATCGGGCACGAGTCGCCGCCCTTGTGCATCGGGCAGGAGTCACCCTTGCAGCAATCGCAGTCGGCCGAAGCCGCCGTTTGGGTAGCGCTCGCATCCTTTTTCTTCATCGGACACGAGTCACCCTTGCAGCACGCACAAGCCGCCTTTACCGGCGTCTGGTCGGTCGTGTAAGCAAATGCAACGATCGCCAGTCCGAGGACCAGCAGAGCTGCAGCGATCAATGTGATCTTTCTTTTCATTTTAAACCTCTTTCATTCGAAGATGTTCAGATCTGGAATGCCGGTAACATAACCGGCCTACGGTGACGGCTGAGGCTTTTTAGATCCTGAACACCCGATTGATGATGAAGGTCGCCTGCTTATCCGGTGACCTTGCGCGATATGTGCTCCGTACGCTCGTTGTGCGGACTGCGACCGGCTTGAACCGTGCCGGCTCAAGCTCGACCACGCGAGCCACAGACACCTGCTGTAGCGGCTCGATCTTACGAGCCTTGTCAAACATGACCGGCAGGAACGCACAACAATCTGCGCATGCCGGTATTCGACGCGAGAGCGAATCTCGCACAGGCTCGTCCTGCGCCTTGTCGCAATGATGCGACTTCACCGCCATCGGACAAAACTCCATCGACGGCGCGGCGTTTGCGGCCTGGCAGCAACCGACAAAGACGACGCCACTGAGCCAGACCATCATGAGGCCGGCGATAGAGCGTTGTATCTTACGATTTATGGCCATCTGCAAGAGACCTGTAAAGAGAACCTGCGGAATAGTAGCATTCCTCGATATTTATCGTAAAGCCGCATCTTCAGCCCGCGAAGTGACGCCCGTCACTCTTACCCAGTTGTGTCCTCACCTGAGAAATTCCACCGGAGCAGAGCTCTCAAACTCAAGCCGCTCGCCGGCTGTTGGCTGGTTAAAACACAGCCGTGCCGCGTGGAGGCACAACCGGCTGAATTCCGGGCCACCGCGCTTGAGATCGCCCACGATCGGGTGTCCGATCGCCTCGCAATGTATCCGCAGTTGATTCGTGCGGCCGGTCACGGGTTCGAGGTCGAGGAGAGTCGTGTCCTCGTACCTTTGCCGCACCGAAAACCTGGTCTCGGCGGGCTTGCCGTCGGCCTTCACGCCCCAGTGCTTCAGCTCGTCAAACCGGCCGATCGGCTCCTGTATAACGCCGTCATTCGACTCGACCTGACCGGCTACCAATGCAATGTAGCGTTTCTCGACAAGCTTCTTCATGAACTGTCCCGAAAGGATGCGGTGAGCGCGGGCGTTCTTGGCGATGACCATTAAACCGGAGGTCTGTTTGTCGAGACGGTGGGGCAGGCCCGGCCTGATCACGCTGCGCAGACCATTGTGCCTGTTGAGGTGAAAGCTAAGGGCGTTGAGTAACGTGCCGCTATTCTCTCGGTGCGACGGGTGGGTGAGCATTCCGGCGGGCTTATCGACGACGATCACGTCCGGATCCTCGTGGAGGATCTCGAGCAGAATGTCCTCAGGCCGCATCGCCGTGCCGCGGGTTTGATCAAGCGTGATCTCGATCAGGTCCTGAGGCCTCAGCCTATAGCCGATGTTCTCGTTACGACCATTTACTTCACACAGTCCGCCTTTTACCACCTCTCGGAGGTACATCTTGCTGATCGCCGGAAACTCTTCAAGCAAAAAGTCCTCGAGCCTCACGCGAACGCAGCTCGACGGAACTTGAATTATAAGGAGTTCATCCATGCTTACCCTTCGATTGTAACCGCAGCCTGCGTGTCTTATCAGTCGCCGACAATATTGTTGCGTTTAGTCATTGCCGATCGGAGTTTGATCTCCAGCGTGTGCATCGGCCACCGTGCTTTGAGACACTACATTTTTGTAGGATGAACGACCGCTACCTAGAGGCGATTTCCGAAATGACATCAGTGCTCGCAGATCCGAGAGGATCGCGGAGCGACGCACAGATGGTCCTCGACGCGCTGACTGCAGCCCTAAACATCCTCTACGGCTTTGTATGCGTAGAGTCGGCTGAATCGGAGAAGTTTGATGTCATCGCAGCCAGCGGGCTGGAGGCGGCGGACTTTCGACGACTAGAGTCGCGCGCGGCTTCCACCGCACTGGTGCGTGTCATAGATCGCCGTGAACCGATCGATCTCTTGATCAACGACGAGCCGACACTTGATTTCCTTGCCCGCGAGGGCGTGGCTGCCGAGGCCGTCTTAGTGCCGATCTTTCTGAGACAGACCTGCACAGGCTTTGTATGCCTCGTTTTCGATAAAGCACGGGGTTATCAAAGAGGTGAAGCGGTGCGGCTGATGCAGATAGCCGGGACACTTATCGCCCAGGCTTTGCGAACCGAGCTGATTACGGTCGAGGAGAGTCGCAGGCTGGCGGAGGAGAATACGCACCTAAAGCAGGAGCTGAAGGAGAAATACGATCTCGCGAACCTCATAGGCAACTCTGGCCCAATGCGTCAGGTCTATGATCAGGTGACGCAGGTCGCCCGATCAAACGCCACAGTCCTGCTCAGGGGCGAGAGCGGCACGGGTAAGGAACTCATTGCGAGCGCAATTCACTACAACAGCCTTAGATCAAAGCGTCCGTTTCTAAAGATCAACTGTGCCTCGCTGCCCGCGGCGATCATAGAGTCTGAGCTTTTCGGTCATGAACCAGGAGCCTTCACCGGGGCTGACGCCACAAAAAAAGGGAGGCTTGAGCTCGCTGACGGCGGCACGCTGTTTCTTGACGAGATCGGTGAACTCCCCGTGCAGACACAGGCAAGGCTACTGAGGGTACTGCAGGAGCGCGAGTTTGAAAGGCTCGGCGGCAGTGAGACGATCAGGGCAAATGTCAGGCTGATCACGTCGAGCAACAAGGACCTTGAGGCTCTCATCGGCGAGGGCGGATTTCGCGACGATCTTTTTTACCGGCTCAATGTGTTCACGATCTTCTTACCTCCGCTTCGAGAGCGCAGGCCCGACATTTTGCTGCTGGCCGATCATTTCCTGGAGAAATACTCACACAAGCACGGTAAGCGAATTCGCAGGATCACGACCCCGGCGATAGACATGCTGAGCGCGTACCATTTCCCCGGAAATGTGAGAGAGCTGGAAAACGCGATCGAACGGGCGGTGCTCATCTGCGATGCCAACGTCATCCACGGGCATCACCTGCCTCCGACCCTGCAGACGGCAGAGCAAAGCGGCACCGAGACGCGGGTCGATCTGGCTACGGCTGTTGGAGCTTATGAAAGCGACCTGATCCAGGACGCTCTCAAGTCCACACGCGGAAACATCACGAAAGCAGCGAACATGCTCAAGTCCACCGAGCGTATACTTGGCTACAAGATAAAGAAATACGGCATCGAGCCTGCGAGATTCAAGAAATGGAGATCGACCCGATCCATCTAGACGGGCTGCCGGACCCGGACGCCGCCAGGCGGTTGTTCGGACAGCTCAGCGACAAGAACCCGGCGGCCTCCGCGAGGCTCACTAAAGACCCGGGCCTATTGTCAGATGTGCTGACGCTGGCCGCGTTCAGCCCGCTGCTGGCCGCGACGATGCTCGAGAATCCTCAGTATATATCGTGGCTCGGTCGCCGCAGACGTGAATCAGGCGTCAGATCGCGGGACGAACTCACTGAGTCTCTCGCGCAGTTTACTCTCACACACTCGACCCTCGAACCTCAGATGGTGTTTGCAAGATTTCGCCGTCGCGAGCTTCTTCGCATCTACCTTCGTGACATCAGGCACCTCGCCACCGTCGCTGAGATAACGGAGGAGATCTCAAATTTGGCCGACGCCGTGCTTGAAGCAGCCCTGAGCCTCGCCACGGTCGAGGCAGATAACCGCTTTGGCCAGCCCCAGGAGATCGATGATCGCGGCCGCTCGAGAGCGGCAACATTCTGTATCGTCGCCCTCGGCAAGCTAGGCTCGCGTGAGCTGAACTACTCGTCCGATATCGATCTCGTGTTCCTGTATTCCGGTGAGGGGACAACCACGGGGACCGGCTCCCGAGGGATGGTCACAAATCGCGAATACTTTGCAAAACTTGCCGAGTACGTGGTGAAGCTAGTCGGTCAACGAACCGGTGAGGAGGCGGCCTATCGAGTCGATCTTAGGCTGCGGCCGCACGGGTCGATCGGAGTTCTCGCACTGTCCGTGGCTGATACTGTCCGTTATTACGAGCAGGAGGCTCGCCCCTGGGAACGGCAGGTGCTCATACGTTCTCGGGCCGCGGCGGGAGACGACGAGATCTTTCGACGTTTTGCGGCAGCCGTCGAGCCGCTCGTATTCTCGGATGATGAGAGCGTCGACGCGGCACTATCGAGCGTTCGGCGGTCAAAGGAGCTTATCGATCAAGATCGACCCGACAGTCGCGGTTTTAACGTAAAGCTTGGGCGTGGCGGCATACGAGAGATCGAGTTTATCGCTCAGGCCCTGCAGCTTGCATATGGCGGCACCGACCGGTGGCTCCGCAGTTCTCATACCCTTATAAGCCTGGCCCGGCTATCCGACCGAGGATATCTGTCCGAGGATGAACTGACCGAACTCGCCGCGGCGTATGAATTCCTTCGCCGTACAGAGCACATAGTTCAGATGGAGAATGGTCTGCAAACGCACACCATTCCCGAGGAACCGGGACGCCGCGCCGTCGTTGCTCGCCGAGTCGAATTTGCCGCCGGCGGCAATTTTGCGAAAGAGTTAGAACGTCATACTGCGAATGTCACACGGGCTTTTCTTAGGGTCTTTGGCGAGGAGCCCGCTAAGAGGCTCGACCAAGCTAGTCCCGGTCTCGTAGCTAACGACCCGGTAACGCGCGGGCGGTCGAGGGTGATCACGTCGGCTCGGAAAGGCGACATCGCTTTTGCTCCGGCCGCCTCAGGCGTGTTTGAGCGGCTTACCGAAGTATCGCCTTACTACTCCGCCGTGCTCGCTGCGAACCCTCGTCTCGCGGCGGAGCTTCCAGACCCGGGCGTGGACCCAGAGACGATCGACTATCGAAAAACAATGATCGACGTTGTGGAGACCGAGACCGATTTCGGCTCTCGTCTTGCGGCAATGCGTCGGGCATGGATCCGCAGGCTGCTGGAGATCGTCGTCAAAGATGTCTACGAGAAAATAACCATCGCTGAGGCGAAGCGCTTGCAGACCGAACTCGCCGAGGCAAGCATCGCCGCCGCTCTCGTTGTCACGAGGGACGAACTGTCACGGCGCTATGCTGTCGATGCCCTGCAACTCGACCTTGCTGTCATGGCTCTCGGCAAGCTCGGTGGCCGCGGGGTCGACTATGACAGCGACCTGGACCTGGTCATGGTTTACTTTGACCCGGGAAAGCATATCGGCGGCTTGACGGCCTCGGAATTTTATTCGCGAGCGGTAGAGTTATTTACTACTACGCTCTCATCAATGACGCGCGACGGCAGTTTGTATCGCGTTGACCTGCGATTGCGACCTTTCGGCTCTAAGGGGCTGAGTGCGACGTCTATCGATGGATTTCTGCGATATATGCAGGACACCGCCGCTATCTGGGAGCTGCTCGCCTTCGTCAAGCTGCGTTTTGCGGGCGGCGACGCGAGTATCGGTGTAAATGTCGAGAATGAGACCCGGCGATCGATACACGAGCGTGCGGTTTCACTTGATCCTTCCGATCTCGCTCGCGAAACCCGCCGGGTAAGGCTCGCCCTCGAGGAAAGACGCCAAACCGTGCGACGCGCCGGCGACGTCGATATCAAGTACGGTCCGGGCGGGATGCTCGATGTGTATTTTGCGATGCGATTTCTCCAGCTGCGGGACAATGTGCCCGACGACGCGAGCGACCGCTCGACCGCCGGAATGTTGGCGATGCTACGCGGGGCGAGCTCTCTTGACCGTGACAGCTACGAGCAGCTGTTGAATGGCTATCAGTTTCTTTCTGAGCTCGATCACGGCCTGCGTCTTACGGTCGGTCGTACAACGCGGGTGCCGTTTGCAAATACAACGGCGCTCGACACGATTTCACAACGAATGCACTTGGGCGGACGCGACGAACTACTTGAGCGGCTTACCCTGCACCGGCTCGCGATCCGCGACGAATTTGACAAGATCGTCACGGCCTGACGCTCCTGACCCGATCAGCGATCAGGCTCTCGTGTCTCTCGGCTCCGTCTCTTCGAACCAGCACTGCGTACAAAAGCGGTGCTTCTTCCTTTTCGCCAGTTCAAACTCAGCCGAAGCGGGCAAGGCACGGACAAGCATTTGCTGCGCCTCGGTCAACTCGCCCCATGTTTTGAGTATCCGCGAGCCGCATCGAGGGCACAGCTTGTCTGAGTGTTCGATCATTTTGCTATAATCGCACGGTATCAAAACACAACTCTCTCCTACCGGACGTTCTTGGGTTTCATTAGCGATGAAGAATAAAAGCTTGATCTATGCGATGCTCGTGTGCCTCGCGTTTGTTTGCGGCTCTGTTGCACAACCTGAAGAGAATTTCGATTTCTACGCCCGCGGCGATTACAGGTCTAACGTTCCACGGCCGCAGTCGATCCTGCGTTATGATGTCGGGTCCTTTCACACCACATATGCGCAGATGGAGGATGTCATCCGCCAGATCGCTGCTGCGGCGCCCGATCGCGTAAAGGTCTTTGACATAGGACTCACTAATGAGCACAGAATGCAGCACCTCGTCGCGATCTCATCGCCCGAGAACATTGCAAAGCTCGACGACATTAAGGCAAACGTCGCAAAGCTCGCCGACGTGCGATTCACGACGCCCCAAGCCGCCGCCCAGATAGCGCAGACCACGCCGGCGATCGCGTGGATGGCATATACCATTCACGGCAATGAATCGGCATCTTTTGAGGCGATGATCCAGGTCGTCTATCAACTCGCTGCCTCGAATGAGCCCGCAACCGAGGAGATATTGAAGAATTGCGTCACTCTCGTGCTCACCGGAGAGAACCCGGACGGCCACGAACGATTCGTTTCGTGGTACAACTCCGTAGCCATCGGAGACCCTGATCACAGTGCCATCGAGCACCGCGAGCCATGGTCAGTTTACGGCCGCCTGAGCCACTATCGTTTTGACCTGAATCGCGATACGCTGACCGCCACCCAGATCGAAACGCAGAACATGATGCGGGCTTTCCAGGAATGGCACCCGCAGGTTTCGGCAGACCACCACGGGCAGCCCTCGCAGTTCTTTTTCCCGCCCGATGCACTGCCGATCAACCCAAATCTGCCGCAGCCTCAGTTCACCAAGTGGAATGAGATGTACGGCCGGGCGAACGCCAAGGCCTTTGATGCAAATAAGTGGGATTACTACGTTCGCGACGTGTTCGACGCATTCTATCCCGGCTATTGGGATATGTATCCGTCGCTCAACGGCGCGATCGGGATGACCTTCGAAACCGACGGCGGCGGGACGAAAGGCATTCGCTACCTGCGTGATGACGGCACGCTCGCGACCCTGCGGTCGGCGATAGCTAAGCATTACACGGCGTCGATGACGACCCTCGAGACTACTGCAAAGAACAAGGTCGAACGGCTCAAGGACTATTACGATTTCCGGGCAAAGGGCATGTTCGACTGCTCGCGAGGCAAGCTGAATCAGGTTGTCATCGTGCCGCAAAAAGACCCGGTCAAGGCTGCAGAGCTGATGGAGATCCTGCTGAGGTCTAACATCGAGGTGCGCCGCAATACTGCTCCATATACGGCAACGGCCGCCCATGCCTATATCGACGGGCCAAACGGCCCTGCACGAAGCCAGCCCATTCCAGCGGGTTCGTACATCATCGATATGAACCAGCCGCAGTGCATCCTGGCAAAGTCGATACTCGAGCCCGACACACCGCAGGACAAGGCGTTCGTCGAGGACAACATGGGCCGTTTTCGCCGCAATCAGATGAAGGGCAGCTCGCAATCAAGGGAGGATTACGGCTTTTACGACATCACGGCGTGGTCACTGCCGTCGGCCTTTGGGCTCGACGCATATTGGACCGAGAGCCAGTCGTCATCAGCGTTTACGCCGATAAACAACGAACTGCTGGCGGCGGCAAAACGCGGCTCGTATCCGGGCCGTGCACAATCTGCCTACATCATTCCCTACAGCACTGACTCGGCAAGCGCGATGGTGATGCGGCTGCTGCAGACTGGATTTCGGGTCGCCGTTGCGACGAAAACGATGAATGCAGGCGGGCGAAATTGGCCTCGCGGTACATTCGTCGTACGCGTCACGCGTAACTCCGATGCCGTCCATGACGCGGTGCAGAAACTCGCCGTCGAAATGGGCGTGAATGTAACGGCCGTGAATACCGGCTATGCGGACGAGGGCGATACAGGTGTGGGCGGCGAATCTGTCATTTCCCTGCGGGCACCTAAGGTCGCGATCGTGGCCGATGACCCTGTGGACCAGACGTCTTACGGGTCGATCTGGTGGACCCTCGATAGGTATGGGATCAAATTCACGCCTATGGCGGTCAGTTCGATCAAGAATGGTGCACTCAAGGATTTCAATGTCCTGATCATGCCTGACGGATCTGCGAGCCGTTACTCGTCATCGTTCGGCTCCGGCGGCATCAGCGGTCTCAAGGATTGGATCGAGGGCGGTGGAACGCTGATCACATCACGCGGGGCCTCGGTCTTTGCAGCACTCAAGGATGTGGCCCTTACGTCGTCAAAGCTCGTGGGCAGCGCCGCGGACGAGGACAAGGGCAAGTCGACCATGGACGAGGAAGCAAAGGCCAAGCCCTCGCCGACCGCGACGCCGGTTGCCAAACCCGGATCACCAAAGACGCAGGCTATCGAAGCGAATCCAAACCCATCGAGCGAGGAGCTGAAGTCGGATAAGGCCGACGGTGCTCCGCCCGCACTGCCGCCCATCGCATCGCCCTCGGCCGACGCCAACAAGGTACCTGTCGCTCTGCCCGGGTCGATAATGCGTGCCACTGTGGACCGCACGACCTATCTCACCTACGGCCTGGAGCAGGACGAAATGCCGGTGCTTATGGCCAGCGGTTACTTTTTCCGTATCTCGAAGGAAGGGTCAAATGCACTTATTTTTGAGCCAAAACCCAAAAAACCATTGACGCTCTCGGGCTTCGTCTGGGAAGGTAATACTGAGAGGCTGCTCGCCGGAACGGCGTATGTCATCGACGAGCCGCGCGGCGCAGGACACGTCATCCTGTTTGCCGAGGAGCCTTTCTTTAGAGGGGTTTTCAGGTCGAATACAAGGCCGTTCTTCAACGCGATCGCCTTTAACAGTGTGTTTTAGTGGGGAAAGCACGGTCGGTATCTTACCGGACTTTCTCTACTCTCTCGACTTTCTAGACTTATTTTATGTTTACCGTACGAGCGGGTTTTAGTGACGATATCGAGGTTAGGACCAGCATCGACAAGGTCCGTGAGTTCTTTTCGGATATAACGAACTTTGCCGACCTAATGCCGGGCGTCGAGCAGGTACATATCGACGCAAAGGGCGTTGCTCACTGGAAGGTGCAGACCGAGGTTCCGGTCGTCGGGCAGATACTCCAAAAGTTTGCACTACAGTTGGCCGAGGACTCAGAGGACCGCATAGAATGGGCCCCGCTGCGCACCGAGGCCGAGAATTTTCTAAGGTACTCGGCCGATTTCCTGCAAAAGGCGAAGGACGTCACGCTGGTACATTTCTCCCAGGTCGTCGAGTTAAGACGCCGCTCGGCCCGCGACCTGCATTATCTCGCTGGTCTCGCCGGTGAATCGATCATCTCGTCTGAAATGACCAAGCGTGTCACTGAGATGATCCGCGTCTTCATCGACAAGGCAAAGGAACGGCTCGAAGCATAAAGTAAATCAGGTCCAAAACCTCCTCCGTAAAGAAGTAAGACTTGATCACCGTAAAGCGAATGCCAGATCACTGAGTGCGGGGGTCACGCACTTCCCAGTCCCTGAATTGACGCCAGGACGATTCCGTACTAGCGTTGAGGCGTGAAAATAACAAAAATCCTGATGTTGGTTTCTGTCTCGCTGGCAGCAGCTTTCGTCGCGGCCGCTCAGGCACCTTGCCACATGGCTATCGATAAAGTGCCGCTTACGTATAGCCTAAAGCTCGGTATGGCTCAGGACGGACTGGAGAAGAAGCTCGGAGCTCAATCGGTTCCTACGTTCCACTTCGCCGGCGGCGGCCGGCGCAGCAATCAACCTCGCGTGACGTTCGATGCCGGCGACCGGACACTCACTATCCAGAATCAGGAGCAGCAGTCTAAGATGATCGATCCGCGGATCACGGTCCTCGACCTCCATTTCTTTGAGGGCCGGCTCTACGAGATCAGCGTTTACGGCGGTCCCAAGATCGAATGGAGGGCTGGCGACGCACTCGCCTATTTCGAAAAGCGATATGGGGTACCGAAAGACGCGTGGATCAAGGATCCCGACACGGTCATATCCGACTCGATGATCGCCGTCTGCGATGGAGTTAAGTTTGGTTACACCGCGAGCGCCTTTGACGGAGCCGTGTTGAGCCTCACCGATAGTAAGGTCGAGGTGCGGGTAAAAGCTGCCGTCGAGGCTGCCAGGGCTGCGGCACTGAAAAATTAGACCGCGGGCAGCTCCCTCGCTAGCCGATCAAGTAAAAGTCCGTCCAATTGCCGGGCTGGTCAGCGATTTCCGTGCACAGCAGATCAGCCCCGTAGATTGTCGCAGCTCTCGGGCTGCAGATCGCCGCGAGGCTGACGTCACCTGACTCGATGACTTTCTCGACACCTGTCGCGGTGTCCGACACCTCACGGGCATCGAGCCGATTTGCCGTGACGAATCTACTGCATTGCCTCAGGGCTTCAGGGTGTGAAAGGACAGTTGTGATCGAGGATAACGTGCTCGAAGGAGCGCCGGCCAGAACGTGTTCGATCGCCAGGCGCAAGGTTTGTCGAACGACATATTCATGGGCAGTTAGAAGTTCTGCCACAGGGATGATCTCCCCGACGATCTTGTTTCTTATTGGCAAAACCGCGTGCTTGGCCGAGCCGTCTGCTAGCGCATCGAAAACCGCGGCAAAGGTCGGGCACTCGATCAGTTCAGCCGCGGGAGCGATCCGGGACGCGGCCTCTTCGGCGTACGAGCCGCGAATGCCCGCGATGGCGATCGTAGTCAACGGTTTAGGTGACCGCGCCGCCGTCGACGATGACGATCTCGCCATTCATAAAACTGTTGCGGTCGCTGCACATAAATGCTGCGTACTCGGCTAGCTCCTGAGGACGCCCGAGGCGGCCTTTCGAAACCCAGAATTCGTGTATCTGCAGCAGCCGCTCGGGCAGCGTCTGGCCAAGGTCGGTGTCAAAGATACCGGCGGCGATCGCGTTGACCGTAATGCCAAAGTTCGCGGCCTCTCGCGAGAGGCACTTTGTGAAACCGATCATCGCGGCCTTTGACGTGGCGTAGTGGACCGATGTCGGTAGGCTGCGGATCGCGCCGACCGACGTGATATTGAGGATATTGCCGACCCGCTCGCGGATCATCTGCTTGTAAAAAGGCTTGGTGACGGCAAAGAGGCTGTTGACGTTGGTATCGACGACCCAATCCCACGATTTGTCGGTTGTCGTAGCAAAATTGTCGGCTTTATTCACTGCGGCGTTGTTGACCAGGACGTTGATCGCACCCCACGCATCCTTTATCTCACGGGCGATGTGCTTCATGCCGTAGCGGTCCGTGACCGACACCTTAAAGGCTAGCGCGCGGCGTCCATAACTCTCGATCTTTTTGACGACCTCCGCGGCCAGGTCCTCGCGAGAGTGATAATTGAACGCCACATCAGCTCCCTCACGGGCAAAGACCTCGCAGATCGCCGCCCCGATGCCGCGCGTACCGCCGCTGACGAACGCACGCTTTCCTTCAAGTAAAAGGCTCAAAATATGTCTCCGATGCTAAAAGTTGCCAACAAAAAGGTTAAATAAAACGAGTGAGAGTGACAAGCGTGGGTTTTTGATTCATTCTGGTGGAACTCACAGGATAGTAATTGAGAACCACAAAAAGGGGTGTAGATAGTATGTCAGCGATCGACCGGCGAAACTTTATAAGAATGGGAGGTGCCCTGCTGGCTACGCCGCTTGTGGTCCCTGCGCTCGTTAGCGAAGCCTCAGCGGATAACGACTTTTTTCAGAGCCAGTGGCGATTTTGCAATAAATGCGAGGTCATGTTCTTCAATGGCTTCCCGACCAAGGGCAACTGCCCAGCGGGAGGAGCCCATAACGCCCAAGGATATAATTTCATTCTCCCGCACGGCAACCAGTTGACCGAGACGGCCAAGGCCCAGGTAAATTGGCGATACTGCGGCAAGTGTTTCTCGATGTTTTGGGACGGCTCGCCAGACAAGGGCAAGTGTTCGGCAGGCGGCGGTCACGCAGCGACCGGTTTCAAATTTCGGCTGCCTCATGACATTCCGGGCGACGGCAAAAATCAGAACAATTGGCGTTTCTGCCAGAAATGTCACGTTATGTTCTTCGACGGTTACGCGGGAAAGGGACGCTGCGCCGGCGGCGGCGGCCATTCGGCTTACGGATATATGTTCGTGCTGCCTTTCGATACTCCGCCCGACCTGAGCATACGGTCAAATGTGACGACTGACGGTTGGGCCCCGATCGGCGGCTGGGTGCAGGTCGACGCACACGCGGACGGTACGTATGCCTTTTCGGGTCACATTCACAATAGCGGTGCGGTAAATATCAGATACACCCTCGCCGCCGCACTGGTGACGCCGACGGGACAGACATTTGGTTTTGCGAGGAACGGGCATCGCGTTGACGGAACCGAAACCGTCTTCGGCAGGAATCGTGACGACAACTGGAGTATCGGTGACAACGAGATCGATATCATGCGGAATTGGGACCAGGTATCGCGCTCACAGTTGTATTGGCGCATCGTGGCCTCAGACACTCTCCGGGGACGCATCGAGGGCCTTTTGGAAGATATCGCAAAGGAGGGCTTCAAGCGATTAAAACAGGCACTGGACGCTAATCCTGCAATGCAGACGGCGAACGTCTACATGAAAGTACTGCAGACCCTTTGATCAGGCCGCGGCCGCGGCAGATTCACCTGGCTGTGCTGACCAGAGGGCATTGATCTCGCGGATGATCGTCTCCGTTGAATTCGGCATGGTCAGGCCAGCGGTTGCAGCCTTCATCCGGGCGTATCGCGTGTGGTCGCTGATGATGTTTTGAATGGTCGGGACGATATCGCCTGAGTGTTTGAGGAGCACGCCCGCTCCTTTTTGTTCGATCAGATGAACTGTCCCTGCCTCCTGGGGCATGGGCGGCGTCGTGGCGTCAGCGATGATCGGCAGGCGGCAAGCGAGCGCCTCGAAGGTCGTAAGACCCCCGAGTTTCGAGATCATTATATCGGCCGACTGCATAAGCTTTTCGATCTCGTCGGAATAGCCGATGACCTTGACCGGAAACTTTGCGTGACGGGCGATCTCTTCGGCTTCCAATCTCAGCTCTTCGTTCTTGCCCGCGAGAAAGATCGCCTGAACGTCGAGCTCGCCTCGGACGAATTCCCTGAATATCTGAGGGATATTTCCGCCGCCGATCCAACCCGCGTTGAGAAAAACCGTGAATTTGTTGGGATCCAGGCCGTACGCTCGACGCGCCTGTTGGGCATCGGCTTCGTTAAGCTCACGAAATTTGGGGTCAACCGGCATCCCAGAGATCTTTATCTTCTCGGGCGAGATGCCGTAATCGATCAGCTGCCGCTGCGCCTCGTCATTTGCGACAAGGTATAGCGAGACATCGTCGCAGGCCCATCCCTTCCAAAAGCCGTAACACGGGTCAGTGACGACGGTAACCAGCGGAACCTGCCCGAGCAGACCCAACTCCTTAAGGATCCGGGCGAAGATGTGCTGCGTCAGCGGATGAACGCTCACCACGATATGCGGGCACCATTTTTCGAAGGAGTCGCGGCAAAACCCGATGCACCGCCTCATGAAAAACTCTCGCGTCTCCGGGCGGATCTTATTGATCGCCCAGTAGAGATATTTCATCCAGTGCTGCTTGTTCTTGAGCACCCAGTTGTAGAGATCTACTAGCTTATCGGTGATGTGATGCGATTCCTCGACCGCTCGTATCGTCCTTACCGCAGCCGACTCCCCCTTCCAAAATCTCTGCAGACCGTCAGAGATGGTCTGCGCCGCCGACCGGTGTCCGCCGCCGGTGTCGGATGAGATTATCAGGATCTTTGGGGTTTTAGGCTCCATCGAATTTTGGAATTTCGCGCTGCTCGCAGATCCGTTTTGCGGTGTGCTCGTTTATCTCGGCGTGTCGCGCCACGTCAACACACCAGGGAAACTGAGTATTTCGCGGTGAACTTCGTCAGCGGTAGATTTGTAAGCCGCTTTATAAGTCAGCATATCTACGCTTTCAAGGCGACCTCTCGCCCGACCTCGAAGCCCGCGAGACTCTTTGCAGCCTTCTTCATGTCCTTTTCGAGCTTCTTGATCTTGATCAGGTGACCCGGGTTGAAGGGCAGCGACGGGTAATAGCAATTCGACTCGTGGGTGCAATAGCAGCCGTTCGCTACCTCCTTGCGTCTGGCCTTCATCAGGTCAGAGGTCCATGCGGCCTGGAAGTTCCACTCGTAATCACGCAGGTTGAGCACATCGGCCTTGTTCTCGCAGGACGAAAGTGCACCGGTGTCGTATATCACCGCACCGGCCGAACCTGCATAGCATTTCAGCTGAGCCTTCTCCTCTTCCTTGGTCCTTGCGATGACGTCGTGCATATAGATATCCACGGCGGCCTTGAAGAAACCGGACTTGCCGCCGTAGTTGTTCTTCAGCGCCGCATTCTTGGTGTCCTCGAGGATCATGTGCGAAAGCTGCTGGTAACGGCGATGGTCAAAGTTGAGCTCATTAGGGTCGGCTGACGGCGGCCGTATGTAATTGATATTGACCTTATCCGGTTTCAGGTCGTGCTTCAGAAAGTCGTACCAGTCAAAGATCGTCTCCTCGTTTGAGTGCATCACGCACGTGCACGTCTGGATGTCGAGCTGCGGGTACTGCTCGCGTTTCATTTGCTGGAGCGTGCGGGCAGTGTGAATGGCCTTGTCCCAACTTCCCTCTTTGCGGCGGATCTTTTCGTGAGCGTCCTTCATGCCGTCGATGCCGAGAGCGACCGAGACATTCAGCTTGGGACACTCGTCCATGATCCTTGCTACATCCGGAAAGATTCGCGGATGGATCTGGCCGTTCGACATTAGATAGACCGAGTCGAGCTTGTTGTTCTCATAGAACGCACGAACGATCTCGGGCAGGTCCTTGCGCGTAAAAGGCTCGCCGCCGGCCAGCACAAGCACACCGAGGTTACCGCCCAACGTCTCAGAGATACGGCCGATCTCATCGGCCTTCATCTGCAGCTTTTTGCGCGGTCGGTCGTCGAGCTCCTCGGTAAAAAAGCAGTGAGTGCACCGCATGTCGCAGACGCTCGTCACGAGGATGTTGAGGAACACCGGCGAGATCGGCCGGCCAACCAGGATACTCGCGTATCTCTTAAATATCTCTTTAGTAGCAAAATCCATTTGTTTGCACAGAACGTGCGGCCATTTGGCTACACTTTTCCATTCTCCAGCCTACATTAGGCCCGGTAATTCAGCAAACTATTTGGCTGAACCTCGGGCACGCCGGTTTAGATGTGACGTCCGTGAATGAAGATGGTAATTATTCGAGCCCCGTCGTCGACTTTCGGCTATAGCTTCTTGGCCGGGACCAAGTTTCCTAGGCGTCCACCGCTAGCGGTACAATTTTGATATGCTTCGCCGCATCTATCTCGACAACGCCGCGACCACGCCGATCGATCCTCGCGTCGTCGAAGCCATGATGCCGTATCTCACGGACAAGTTTGGCAACGCGTCGAGCATCCATTTCTTTGGTCAGGAAGCTAAGGCGGCCCTAGACAAGGCACGTCATCAGGTCGCCGGCTTCATCAACGCCCGGCCGAATGAGCTTACATTCACCTCCGGCGGGACCGAGGCAAATAACCTGGCGATTCGTGGCCTGATCGAGGCACGAGCTACTGGTTCGCACTCCGGCAGTTCGCCTGATGGTACGGCACCCTCGCGTCCGCACGTCATAACTTCAGCGATCGAACACCCGTCGGTCCTAAACGTCTGCGAGGAGCTCGAGAAACGAGGCTGCGACATTACTTACCTGCCGGTGTATGAGAACGGCATCGTTCGCATAGATGACGTTAAGGCGGCGGTAAGGCCGGCGACCGTGCTCATCTCGGTCATGGCCGCCAATAACGAGATCGGGACGCTGCAGCCCATTGGCGAGATAGGGCGTCTCGTACGGGAGCTGAGGGAGAAGGGACAGAAGATCTGGTTTCATACCGATGCCGTCCAGGCTCTGGGCAAAGTGCCCGTCGATGTCGAGGAGATCGGCTGTGACCTGCTCTCGATCTCGGCGCACAAGATATACGCGCCGAAGGGCGTTGGGGCTCTCTATGTCCGCCGAGGCGTGCGCCTGCAACCTCAGAACGTCGGCGGCCACCAGGAAAGAGAGCGTCGAGGCGGTACGGAGTCGCTCCCTTTGATCGCGGCCTTTGGCACCGCAGCAGACATGATCGAAACGAAAGGCGCCGGATCGGCCGTGCTTAAGCTTAGGGACCGTTTTGAGGCAGAGATCGGCGAGCTGATCCCGGACATAATCTACAATGGCGACCGCGATTCACGGCTCCCCAATATTTCGAACATTACCTTTCCGGGTATCGAAGGCGAGGGCCTCCTGATCAACCTGGACATGCACGGCGTCGCCGTCTCGACAGGCTCGGCCTGCTCGTCCGGGACCCTTGAACCATCACCCGTCATCCGGGCGCTCGGACGTGATGACGCCCTGGCCCGTGCCGCGATTAGATTTAGCTTTGGCAGGTTTAACTCTGATGAGGATGTTGACCGGCTACTCGACCTGCTGCCGGCATCCGTCGAAACGCTGCGGCGGCTCGCACCTAAGGCTTGATCAACTACAAAACAAAAAGGCAAGCGGCCCGCCCGGTTACCCGTGCGGACCGCTTGTTCCCCCCGGTTAAAACCTCGAGGTTCCTATCGGGTATTAGCCCGCAATGATGATGCCTGGGCTGAACAGGCCAGCGATGATGATGCCAGGGCTCGTGAGGCCGGCGATGATGATGCCGCCCGTCGGATCGGTTCCGCCGTTGTCAGCCTTTGCAAAGGAAGCACCGAGCGTGAGCATGATTGCCAATGTGATTGTTGCGATTGCCTTTTTCATTTTCTTCTTCTCCAAAAAGTTATTTAAGTTGTTTGTCCCCTTGCGTTACGTCCTTCCTATTTACAAGACGCGTGCCACAGTATGCCAAAGGACATAACAAAGCCGTAAGCCATAGAGAACACACGACTTAGGAAATCGCCGCTCACGCTGAGGATCGCTTAAACACCGCGTCCAGAACTGTATACGCCGTTTACACCTTTGACCGCAATTGTTCGTAACTGTTGCACCGAGACGGGTTACGCGTTTGTATACCAGTTATACAGATTTGGGGTGTATAATCGGTATACATTCCCGCAACATTTGACGATTTTTCCTATAGCTTTTTCCGAGTTGAACGTGTTAAACTCTGTTGTGGCAGGTTAAAGGTTTTTCTGCCGCCGCCGCTCGTCCGCCCAAAATACGCCTCCCTGGGTATGAACAAAGATCGACTTTCCAACCTCGCAAAAGGGACAACTATCCTTATCGGAGCAGTGTGTCTCATTTTTGCGCTCGTTGATGTGTCGCCAGAGATAATGAGCTGGCGGTTCGTGTTGGTCGCTCTCTTCTCAATAATCCTCGCACCGCGAATGACGTTGGCGTTGCCCAAGTCGCGGTTTGCGATCAGCTTTTCGGACGCGGCCGTATTTCTCGCCTTTCTGCTCTTTGGCGGCGGCGCGGCAATAATCGTCGCGGCCTTTGAGTCGCTTTCGAATTGTCTCTACCTGCGGTCTAAAAAGTTCCCTTTCCGGCCGCTGATGATACCGACGAACGTATCCATCAGCGTCATCTCGATCACGTTCACCTACCTGATCTGGCTCAGCATCCCGACGGCGTCTATCATCAAGGTCGACTTTGGGACAACGCAGCACCTGATCATCACCCTCGGCAGCCTGTCGATCGCCCAATTTGCGATCGCATCGTTTCTCGTGTCGGTATTTGCGTGGATCACCCGGGGCGCGAGCCCCTGGGCTACGTGGCGGCAAGAGTGCTTTACAAGCTCGATGACGCAGATCGTCGGTGCAGGATTGGCGGGCCTCGTATTCAAGCTGATAAATTTTCGAGACCTGGCCACGGCGCTCATCGCGTTTGGTGCGCTGGGCATCGCGTATCTCAGCTATCGCCAGTCGATCGCTGAAGCTCACAGCGCAATGAACCAGGCCGAAGCCGCGGAACGCGAAAAGGCAGAGACCGAACGCGAACGACGCCGTGAAGCTGAGAAGCATGCCGGTGAACTGGGCCAGATGCTCGAGAAGGAGGAGAAGGCGAACGAGGCTCTCAGGAAGAGTGAAAAGGATCTGCAGCACGCCGCCCTGCACGACCCGCTGACCGACCTTCCGAACCGAAAGCACTTTGGCGACATGCTGGGGCGCCTGATCGATCAATACAACGAAGATCCGTCAGCCGCGTTTCACGTGCTCTTCCTCGACATACGCAAGTTCAAAAATATCAACGACAGCCTCGGCCACTCGTTAGGCGACAAGGTACTGATGGTCGCAGCAAAGCGGTTCGTGCGGATGCTCAATCCTAAGGACATGGTCGCGCGTATCGGCGGGGATGAATTCGCGGTGATACTGCGTGATCTGAACACCGTCGGTAAGGCGCAAAAGGTCGCACGTCGGCTCCGTGACAGCATCGCCCAGCCATTCTCGGTGGGTGGTAATCGCATCTCGATCGGCATCAATGTCGGCATCGCTCCTTGTGACACCGAGTACCGGACCCCGGAAGAGATCCTGCGAGACGCCGATATCGCGATGCATTACGCCAAAGAAAAGAACTGCGGCGTCGCCATCTTTACCAAGGACCTGCGCGTGAGATTTCTCGAGCGCGTGCGTCTTGAGAACGATTTGCGGCACGCGGTGGACCGGAATGAGCTGTCGATGGCCTACCAGCCTCTGGTATCGCTGGAGAATGGTACCCTTATCGGTTTTGAGGCTTTGCTTCGTTGGCAGCATAGCGAGATGGGCAGCATCCCGCCAAACCTGTTCATACCGATCGCCGAGGAATCGGGTTCGATCATCCCGATCACCAACTGGATACTAAAAACGACGTGCTCTCAGCTCGCCTACTGGCAAAAGATTCATCGGCGTTACCGCGATCTGATCGTCAGTGTAAACATCTCAGGAAAGCACCTCTCTATCGACGCTCTCGTGGATGACGTAGAGAATGCCCTCGCAGACTCAGGCGTAGCTCCGTCGTCATTAAAGCTCGAGATCACGGAAAGCGCGGCGATGGAAAATGCCGAGCACACGATCCGCATCCTCAACCGACTAAAGAATCTAGGCGTTCAGCTCTCGATCGACGACTTTGGCACCGGTTACTCAAGCCTCAGCTACCTGCACCGTCTGCCCTTCGACACGCTAAAGATCGACCGGTCATTCGTTTACAGCGTCGGCGAGAGCGGTGAAAATTCCGAGATCCTGCAGACGATCATCTCTCTTGCGAAAAACCTCAAGAAACGCGTCATCGCCGAGGGCATCGAAACCGAGGCGCAGCTGGCCCTGCTTCAGCATCTCGGCTGCGATTATGGCCAGGGTTATCTTTTTGCCAAGCCGCAGGTCAAGGAAAACGTCGAGACCATCCTCTACGAGGGCCGCAACTTCCTGCCCGAGGACATGCGCGAGTCGAATGGTTTCCCCACGACCGAAACCGCCGAGCTTCCCGTCTTTTAGCTTCCTTTTACATGTGACCCGTCTTATACTTGGCAAAAATACAACTTGCCAGGAGAATTGACGCGCTATGTTTAAGAAGTATCTTGCCCTGCTTGTGCTGTGCGCATTTTTTGCGACAGCCGTTCCGGCCCAGACCGCTTTTCAGTATCCAAAACCGCCGCGCGGCGCAGTCGTCGACGATTTCCACGGAACCAAGGTCGCTGACCCATACCGTTGGATGGAGGACACCGACTCGGCCGAGATGCGCTCGTGGATAGAGGCTGAGAACAAGATCACTAATGCCTATCTGGCCGGCATTCCTCAGCGTGGAGGCATCAAGAACCGTCTCACCGAGATCTGGAACTACGAGAAGTTTTCCGCACCGTCAAAGGTCGCTCCGGGCTTTTACATCTATACGAGGAACGACGGACTGCAGAACCAGTCCGTATGGTACCGGGCCAAGTCGATCGACGATAAGGGCTCGGTCTTTTTTGACCCAAACAAGATCAGGGAGGACGGCACGGCGGCGCTCAACGGCTCGGCATTCACCGAGGATGGCAAGTTGTGGGCCTATGGCATTGCCGAGGCAGGCTCGGACCGCACGTCATGGAAGGTGGTCGATACCACGACCGGTAAGGAGTTGCCGGATACCCTTGCCCCGAATCGCGGCGGCGTCCAGGAATGGATGAAGGATAACTCGGGCTTCTTTTACTCCGGCTATGACCCGGTCAAAAAAGGCGAGGAGCTAAAGGCCCAGACAAAGTTTCAAAAGATCTACTATCACAAGCTCGGCACGCCCCAGTCCGAGGACAAGGTCGTGTTTGAGCGGCCCGACAACGGCGACCTCTTTAGCGGGCTCGAGATCAGCGAAGACGGCAAGTGGATGCTCGTGAGCGTGACCAAAGGCACCGAGCGTATGAACATGATCTATTTCAAGAGCATGTCCGACGCCGGCAACAACTACAAGCCGTTGATCGAGAACCTCGACAACAGCTGGAATTTCCTCGGCAACGACGGCTCAGTGTTCTATTTCCAGACCGATAAGGACGCGTCACGCGGCAAGATCGTAAAAGTTGACGTTGCCTCCGCAGATAGGAAGTGGACAGATGTGATCCCAGAGTCCAAGGACACGCTCAACGGCGTCAGCTTTATCAATGACCAGTTCGTTCTCAACTACCTGCAGGACGCGCACACCGTGATCAAGATCTATGACACGAACGGTAAGTTCGTCCGCGACGTAACGCTGCCCGGTATCGGCTCCGCGGGCGGCTTTGGCGGCAGGCGCAAGGACACTGAGACCTTTTACACGTACTCGAGCTTTAACGCACCGCCGGCCATCTACCGCTATGACATGAGGACGGGCAAGAGCACTCTTTTCCGAGAGGCAAAGGTCAACTTTGACACGGCTCAGTACGAGGTTAAGGAAGTCTTTTATCCGAGCAAGGACGGCACCAAGGTCCCAATGTTCCTGACGTACCGAAAAGGACTAAAGCTCGACGGCACCAATCCGACGATCCTCTACGGCTACGGCGGTTTCAACATTCCGTCAACGCCCGGTTTTTCTGCTCCCCGCATCGCCTGGCTCGAGATGGGCGGCATCTACGCGGTCGCCTGCATTCGCGGCGGCAGTGAATATGGCAAAGAATGGTGGAAAGGCGGCTCGCGGCTCAACAAACAGAACGTCTTTGACGATTTCGCGTGGGCTGGCAAATGGCTGGTCGAGCAAAAATATACCTCGGTCCCAAAGCTGGCGATCCAGGGCGGCTCAAATGGCGGCCTTCTCGTCGGAGCCACGCTCAACCAGCATCCTGATTGGTTCGGCGCCGCAGTGCCTCAGGTCGGCGTGATGGACATGCTTCGCTTTGACCAGTTCACGATCGGGTGGGCCTGGCGCAGCGATTACGGAGACCCGAAGAACGCTGACGATTTTAAGGCGATGTACGCCTACTCGCCTTATCACAATGTAAAGCCGGGCGTTAAATATCCGCCAACGCTCGTCACGACCGCCGATCACGATGACCGTGTGTTCCCTGCCCACAGCTTTAAGTACACGGCGGCAATGCAGAATGCTCAAACCGGCAAAGACCCTGTGCTTATTCGCATCCAGGTACGCGGCGGCCACGGTGCCGGCCTGCCCACCGCTTTACAGATCGAGCAGCAGGCTGACATTTACGCATTTCTGGTCAAAGCTCTCGGTATGAAAGGCGAGATACCGAAATAGAACTGGTAGGACGTAGAAACGAAAAGGCGGCCCTTCGCGGCCGCCCTTTTTATGCGAAGACGTTCTGTTGAGCCGACCGGCCCTCATCATGCGAGGCCCGGATAAAGAAGAGATAATTCACTATCAAACAGATCGCTGAAAACGCTGAAAGCAGGATAAAACCGGCCAGATAGGTTCCGGTCGCATCCTTGACCAGCCCGAGTTCGAGCGGTGGGAAAAATCCGCCGAGACCGCCGAATGCTCCGACCAAACCAGTCACCGTACCAGTCTCCTTGGGAAAATACTGCGGCACGAGCTTGAACACGGCACCGTTGCCGAGGCCGAGGGCTGCCGCGCAGCCAAGTGCCCCAATGGTGAATGGCGCGATCGACGAAAAGCTCAGGAGCAGGGAGAGAACTGCGATCGCCGCAAACACAATGATGAGGACCTTAGCACCGCCGATCTTGTCTGATAGCACGCCGCCGACGGGCCGCATCAACGTGGCGAGAACGACGAAGCCGGCCGTTCTGGCTCCCGCGTCCGTTGGCGAGAGGTTAAATATCTCGCGGAGGAAGGTCGGCAGATAAAGAGCGAGGGCTACGAAGCCGCCAAACGTCAGAAAGTAAAACAGCGACAGCACCCACGCAGTACTCGACCGTTTGAGCGGCGCGATCATCTCGGCCAGGCGCTTCGCCTTAACGAGATCCGAGTCATCCTGAGCTGTGAAGAAAAATACGATGCCCCAGATCAACGAGATGGCGCCAAACACCCAAAATACTGTGCGCCAGTCGCCAAACTGCAATGCCAACACGGGTGCGAAGAACACCGCGATGGACTGCCCGATGTTGCCCATGCCGTAGATGCCCAGAGCCGTACCCTGCTTTTCGGCAGCGAACCAGCGTGATGTGTACCCGACACCTACCGGGAACGTCATTCCGCCGATGCCAAGAAAGAGGCCGCAAATAAGCAGCTGTGTATAGCTCGTCGACAACGCGATCGCAAACGCCGGTATCGCCGCGGCCATCAGGAGCGCGGCAAATACGTTTCGACCGCCAAATCGATCCGCAAGCATCCCTGCGGCAATTCGGCCGATCGAGCCGAGCACGACCGGAATGGCGATCATGATACTTTTTTGTGTGCCTGAGAGGTCGTAAAGCTGGGTGAAGGTCGGTGCCAGCGCCGCGATGAGGCCCCACACAGCGAAGGAAACGGCAAAGGCCGACGTCGAAAGGGACAATGCCCGTGCGGAACCGGGCTGGAACGTGGGGTTTTTCATCACATGCACCTCAAGCCATAGCAATAGGCAAACGCGATGCCGTGTGAGATGTCGATCCGAACTTGAGCTAAGCTGTTATTCTGCAATGTTTACGAGTGGGCTAGAAACCGCTGGGGAACGTCTTGGTGCGCGAGGTTTTACGCGCTCATTGCGGCCTCGTCATCGCATTTTCTGCATTCGATCTCGATCCCGATCCGCGATGCGCGCCCTGACGGATCAAGGACCCACTCTCGTGACTCGAGCGGCGGCCTGTGCCTCATATGGCGGTGGTGGCCACAGTCAAGCAAGACACGCCAATGGCCTTCGTCGTCAGTATCAAAGCTTTCGATGCGTCTTATCATCGACTACACGGCCGATTCACAACGATGTGTCCGTCCGGCCCTGAGGTTTCCACCAGAGAAAGATCGTCACCGCGATCAGCCAGCATATGCCCGACGCGATAATGAGCGGTGTGAGCTGCTTGAACTCGCGGGCAAGCGCAGCCTCGACAACCGCCGACAAGATCCAGAGCTGTGCGAGATTTATCATGATCAGGATCACAAGTCTCGCCTGCCATACGGCTGCGCGACCGCGGGCGGGCGGGCGGTTGCCGATGCCGCGACCTGCTGGTTTAGGCTTCATTGCCGCGCACCTCCCGACCAGTCGCAAATAGCTGACCGTCTCGCATCTCGATGCTTATCTGGTCGAGCGGCCGCGGCGGCGGCCCGTAGAGGACCTCGCCGGTCTGTGCGTTGAAACCGCCCTCGTGGCATGGGCACTCAAGCCTGTCGTGCTCTCGCGAGTAGTAGACCGGACACGAGAGATGCGTGCATTTCTGCCCGAAGGCGTGATAACTGCCGTCGCTCGATCGGATCAGGATCGCGCTGTCATCAGCAGCCGGGTACGTAAAATTGAGAGCAGTTCCCGGTTCCATCGTCGAGGCGCCGTCGATCGCCGCAGGCGAGAACGTGTGCTCGCGCGTAGCATCGTAGGCAGACTTTGCCGCAAAACCCGCGGCGCTGACGAACAGCGCCGACGAGGTAAGAAACAGGAAGCCGCAAAATTCGCGCCTCGTTACCTGCGCCTCGCTTTGCTGACCGTACGGAAATTCACCCTGGTGCGACGCCGTCGCACGGTGAACGTCGTGCTCATCGGAAAGTACCTTGTCGATCGTGCTTGCTAGATCAGATGCCATGTCATTTCCTTGGTACACGCTAAAATTCGTTGCTCTTATCGGTCTCCTCGACCTGGGTGTCTATCCACGATTCACCCTCTGCCGCGGTCCCGACCCGACCCTCAAAAACGCCGCAGCCGTCGACGTTCACCTCGTCCGCATCGGTCGGCAGCATCAAGTAGACCTGCGTCTCGACCCGCTGATTACCAAAGATGTGGACGTTCACCGGTTTTGTACGTCGAAGCGGCACGACGTCCTCATACTTGCCAAATGTGATGGCACCGGTCGGGCAAACACTCGCGCACATCGGCTTTAGCCCCTCGGACGTGCGGTCATAACACATGTCGCACTTCATCTGCAGGTGCATCGCCGAGTTATATTTCGGCACGCCGAACGGGCACGCGTTGACGCAATTGCGGCAATCGAGACAACGCGGTTTTAAGGCCGACATCACAATGCCGTCGTCGGTCTGCTTGATGGCGTCAGCCGGGCAAACCTGCGCGCACGTCGGCTCCTTACAGTGCATGCACACGGTGGGCATCGTCGCGGTCGTCTCGCTGCGGTCGATGTAATCGACGAAGATCATCGAGTACCCCTTGTGCGTCGAACACTCGCGGCAGGCTGCGACGCAGGAGCGGCACCCGATGCAGCGCTGCGGATCGATGAACATCGTCTCTTTCATTTTCCTCTCTGCACCTCGCTAAGGCTTGTGCCCTTTCTTCCCTTGCCGAGTATCGGCAATTCTCGAGCGTGGATCTTGTCGATGCGTACCGCACACGCTTTGTACTCTGGTATCTTCGACGTCGGGTCGAGCTTTGGATTGGTCAACTGATTTACCGACAGCTGCTCGCCCCAATGGTACGGAATAAAGACCGTGTCGGGCCTGATCGTCTTTACAATGAGCGCCGGAAACACACCCTCGCCGCGTCTGGAACTGACCTTCACGCGTTCGCCATCCGCTATATTGAGCTTGGCGGCGAGCTCCGGGTGTATCTCGACATACGGTTCAGGACATTGCTGGACGAGAAAGCCGATACGACGCGTCTGATTGCCCGAGAGGTACTGATACACCACGCGACCGCTGGTCAGGATGATCGGGTAGTCGGCATCGGGTATCTCGTTCGGCCCTTTGTACTCGATGGCGTGAAACTTTGCCTTGCCGTCCGGGTGGTAGAATTTTCGGTCCTCGAAAAGCCTCGGGGTTCCCGGGTGGTCCTCGGTCGGACACGGCCACATGACACCATTTTGCCGAACGATCTTCTCGTACGAGATGCCGTAGTAGTCGGCATTACCGCCCTTTGATGCGACCCGGAGCTCGTCAAAGATCTCGCGAGGACTCGAGAAGTTGAAGTACTTACCTCGGCCCATGCGGCGGGCGATCTCCTGAACGATCCACCAGTCGGGCTTTGCTTCGCCTGGTGGATCGACAGCCTTGTTGATCTTGACGACGCGAGCTTCGCTGTTGGCCGTCACGCCCTCGTCCTCAGCCCAGGTCGTGCCCGGCAATACAAGATCAGCGTACCGCGACGACTCGGACATAAAAAAGTCGATGTTTACGTTGAACTCAAGTCCCTCAAGTGATTCTCGGACGCGGTTGATGTCTGGCAGCGACACCATACCGTTATTGCAGAGCGAGAGAAAGCCTTTGATCTTGCCCTCCCTCATCAGGTCAAACATCTCGACGACAGATACACCCGCCTGCGGCAGTTCGTCCTCGGGCAAGCCCCAAACATCGCAGACGTACTTGCGGTGCTCAGGATTGTTCATTGACCGCTGTCCTGGCAGCTGGTCAGCCTTCTGACCGTGCTCGCGTCCGCCCTGCCCGTTGCCCTGTCCGGTGATCGTGCCGTAACCGCGGCCCGGCGACCCGATCTTGCCCGTGGCGAGTACGATATTGATATAGCTCAATACGTTATCAACGCCGTTCGAATGGTGCTCGATGCCACGGGCATGCATAATAATGCCCGTTTTTGCACGGCCGTAGAGCAGGCCGGCGGCCTCGATCTTCTTTGCCGCGACGCCGGAGATGCGTTCGGCCACATCCGGCGTGTACTTTTCGATCACTGCACGCGTCGCATCCCAATCATTTGTATGCGCGGCAATAAATTCCTCGTCGATCAAGCCCTCACGCACGATGACGTTGAGCATGCCGTTTGCAACAGCAACGTCCGTTCCCGGCTTTAGCTGCAGGTGTATATCGCCCTGCCGCGCCGTAGCCGTTTCTCGGGGATCGATGACGATCCACCGTCCGCCGTTGTCACGCTGCTGCCAGAGAAACTTGTTGAGTACCGGGAACGTCTCAGCGCAGTTAGAACCGGCGATCATCAACACCTCGGCGAGCGGGATGTCGTCCCACGGATTTGCCGCGCGGTCGATGCCGAAAGCCTTATTGTTCCCGGCCGCCGCCGAGACCATGCACAGCCGACCGTTGTAATCCACGTATCTCGTGCCCAGACCGGCCCGGGCGAACTTGCCCATCACGTAGGTCTTTTCCGTGGTCAGCGACGAGCCCGAGTACAGGCCTATTGCGTCTTTGCCGTACTTCTGCTGGATCTCGGTGAACTTCGTGGCAACGAGGTCGAGCGCCTCGTCCCAGGAGATAGGCTCGAAGGTGCCGTTGCGTTTTAGCAACGGCTGTAACAGCCTGTCCGGATGATGGACCTGCAAGTACGCGGTGACGCCCTTGGGGCAGAGTCTGCCCTCGTTCACGGGAAAGTCATAACGCGGCTCTAGACCGACCACCTTATTTTTCTCGACCAGCAAGTTCATGCCGCACTGGACCGCACAATACGGACAGTGCGTCGGCACGATCCTGTCGATCACCCGATCAGCTCGCCACCCGCCGATCGGCGCATCATGCAGATGCGGACCGTACTGGTCCAGGATCTTGTCGAGATTCTCAACTTTGCTCATTTAATAATTTGATCCCGCGCAGCCTGGCGGTAAGCCACGGAACTATCCCAAGAAAGACAATGCCAAAACCCATGAGGCCACCTCGCGCCGGATCGTAGTCCTCGAGGATCCGGTCGCGAGTGTATCCAAGTGCAGCACCAAGGCCGATCTCGAATACAAGCATTAACGCAGCCCACATTAGCCCGATCATCAGGAGCTGTACCGGGCTCCGTGCCTCGATCCACCTGATGGTCAGAAGACAGACGATCAGGATCAAAAACATTCCGGTAAAGAAAGCGACACGCCGCGCCGTTGTTTCACCTAGCAACGGTTCGACAAACAACCGCCTTACCGTGCCGTGAATACTCTCTACCACAACTATCAGCAACCAAACCGCGAGAGCCCTGAGCCAGATCATTTGTTCTCATCTGCCCTGCTGCCTACGAATACGGGCTCATCACGCTGCGGCAGTCCCGCGTAAGCGAGGCCGCGCATGACGCGTTTACATCTGGGGCAATAGTCCTGCAGGGTGTATCCGTTCGGCATTGAGTAGTCGTAGCCAAGTTGGCCGACGACATCCTTGAGATCGTCTATCCACATCTTCCCGGCAAACATCGTCCCGCACCTCGGACAAACTGCCTGCTCCATGGCTTGAGAACGGTTCTGGTAAAGCTCAACGCCGACGGACGCTGGTCTCTGGACTATATGAAACAGTTTGCCGAACGGCAGGAAAAACAGCGTCATTATCACCAGGGCCTGATGCGACAGCGAAATGAACGGGTACATATAGCCGCCGAACCAGAGGCTCGAGGCAGTGAGCATCAGCCCCGAGACCGAGATCGCGATCAGCAACATGTGCGGAACAAAATCGAGCAGAAATTGCTGGACGGCGACTGCACCTCGGTCCTTGAGCCGGCGGTGGATAGCGATCGCACATCCCGCAAGCACCATCACAGCCGAGATATCGAGCCCGTGAAACATGATCCAGGCGACGATACTTCGCCCGGGTATCGCCGGCGACGCGGGAAACCCAAAGACGTACGTCACGTACCCGATATCTCCCTCAAGTTTGAAATGCACCCAGCCGAAGGCCAACGGAAATGTGATCGCGGCCGCGAGGACGCAGCCCCACATGATCAGCTGATGCATCATCCAACGCGGCTTGCTGCGTTTAAAGATGAACCGCTGCTCAACTAGATTGGTCGCGACCGTCTTGGCCGCTGTACCTGCGTTGTGAGCTACCCCGCCGTGTCGGAAAAATAGCTCGAGCCCGCGCATGAAATAGCGGCGTGTCGCCGGCCGCTGCAGCCACACAGCATATCGAAAGACGATCGCCCCGAATGCAACAACGCTCGCGACGGTGTATCCAAATAAGGCTGAGTCAAAATGTTCGAGATTTCGCGATCCGACGATAATAAGGATCGTCAGCAGCGCGGAGGCAGCAAGCCCCAGCAAAGTTGGATTGCGATAGTTAACGGTCCGGACTTCGTTTTCCGCGGCAAGGTCCATAGGAGAAACTCAACAGCTGCGGTGGGGTTCTAACAATTCTCACTTTAGCGAAAAATCACGGGGATTGCCAATTCTCCCCGATCGGTCATAAACCTGTTGCATACATTGAGTCAACGGTGTTATATCTCTGGCAAGAAGACATGAAGTTTCAGAAAGGACTATTAACTGAGGAAGAGCAGAGAGAGGCCGCCGGCATCAAGATCGCCAAGGGTGTAAAGCTAAAGCCTCTCGCGCCGGCCTCGGCACCTGCTGCCCCGCGTGCCATCGCTACGTCTCCGGAACAGCCGTCGATGGCTAAGGACCGGCTCTTCGAGACCCAGGAAAAGGTTACGAGCGGGTCGCGACGGTATCTCGGCGTGCTCGCAGTGGTCGGCGTCGTTGTGCTGATCGTCGGCGGAGTGGTTTTTTATGCCATGCAGCCGGGTGTCGGCGACCGAGTTCTCTCGCCCCGTGGCGCCGAAGACGCCGTACGCGAGCATTTCCTAACTAAGGAAAAGCGCACAGCTACGGACATAGTATTTTTCAAATGCGACGGCTCCTATTGGGCCCGCGTTGGCGTCGAGACACGCACGGATATGCCTAACCCTCTGATGAAGGTCGGCACTTTCAAGGCGAAGGTTACGGGCGAGGGCGAAGGCTCGTGGCAGGTCTCAGAAACGGCACCTATCACATCGCCCGATCTCGACGTTCCCTGTAAATAGGTTGGTCAGGACATCAAAAAGGCCCTTGGTTTTTACACCAAGGGCCTAACTTCTAAGACTCTCCCTTTCGGGCGTGATCTAGTTCACGCGGCTTCTTCCGAGCGGGCAACGACCTCAAATACTGGTGCCTTTCGCTCGATCATCTCCTTCGTCACAACTATCTCGCTGACCTTGGTCTCGGTCGGCAGCAAGTACATCGAGTCGAGCAGTACCTCTTCGAGGATCATCATGAGGCCGCGAGCACCGACCTTACGCTTGTGCGCCTCGTGTGCTACTGCCTGCAGAGCTCCCTCGGTGAACTTAAGGCTGATGTTGTCGAACTCAAACTTCTTCTGATACTGCTTGGTCAGCGCGTTCTTCGGCTCTGTCAGGATAGTGATCAACGCTGACTCGTCGAGTTCCTCAAGCGTCCCGATCACGGGCAGGCGTCCGACAAACTCCGGTATGAGACCATAATGGATGAGGTCCTCAGGCTCCAGGTTTTTGATCGAGTCCTGGTGGCGCTGCTTGGCAGACTTGACCTCGGCCTGGAAACCCAGCGACTTGTTTCGAAAGCGTTTCTCGACGACCTTTTCGAGGCCGATGAACGCACCGCCGCAAATAAAAAGGATGTTCGTGGTGTCGAGTTGCTGAAAGTCCTGCTGCGGATGCTTTCGCCCGCCGCCCGAGGGAATGTTTGCCACGGTGCCCTCGAGGATCTTTAGCAGAGCTTGCTGTACGCCCTCACCCGAGACGTCGCGCGTGATCGACGGATTATCATCCTTGCGGCAGATCTTGTCGATCTCATCAATATAAATGATACCCTGCTGCGCCTTTTCCAGATCGCCGCCAGCGGCCTGAACAAGACGAAGCAAAATGTTCTCGACGTCCTCACCGACATATCCCGCCTCGGTAAGACTCGTCGCATCAACGATGCAGAACGGCACGCTAAGGATTCGGGCAAGTGTCTGGGCGAGCAGCGTCTTGCCGGTGCCGGTCGGTCCGATCAACAGGATATTAGATTTCTGCAGCTCGATGTCGCTGCGCCGCTTGGCAAGCTCAAGCCGCTTGTAATGCTGGTACACCGCAACCGAAAGCCGTTTTTTCGATTCATCCTGGCCGATCACATACTCATCGAGAAAGGCCTTGATCTCCTGCGGCTTTGGCAGTGATGTCCTTACCGTGCTGGTCGTCGTCTGCTCGTCATCGTTGATGATCTCATTGCAGATGTCGATGCACTCGTTGCAAATATATACGCCCGGTCCCGCGATGAGCTTTCGCACATCGTTCTGCGATTTCCCACAAAATGAGCAAGTCAGTAATTCTTCCGGGCGTCTAAATTGGCTCATAAAAAGTTGTCAGTGGAGTAGACAGTTGTCGGTTGTCAGTTCGGTTGTCGCAATGACCAACTACGACTACTTCTCTCTGTGCTCGATCACCTCGTCGATGAGGCCGTAATCTTTCGCTTGAGCGGCCGTCAGGATGCGATCGCGTTCGACGTCTTTCTCGACCTGGTCAAACGATTGACCGCTGTGCTTCGCGATGATGCGCGAGGTCATTTCGCGCATACGCAAGATCTCCTCGGCCATGATCCGGACGTCGGTCGCCTGCCCCTGAGCACCGCCCGAGGGCTGGTGGATGAGCACGCGTGCGTTCGGCAAAGCAAAACGTTTGCCGTGGGTGCCGGCCGTCAGCAGCAACGCAGCCATCGAGGCGCACTGTCCGACGCAGATGGTCGTCACGTCGTTCTTGATGAACTGCATCGTGTCGTATATCGCCATTCCCGCGGTGATAACCCCGCCCGGACTGTTGATATACAGATTGATATCACGCTCCGGGTCCTCGGCCTCGAGGAACAACAACTGAGCGACGATAAGATTCGCGATCTGATCGTCGATCGGCGTCCCGATAAAAATAATGCTGTCCTTTAAGAGGCGTGAGTAGATGTCAAAGGCGCGCTCGCCTCTTGACGTCTGCTCTACGACCATTGGTACTAGTGCCATATCTTAGTTACAAGTATCGCTTTAATGTGGCCAAGCTAACTTATTGAAACTGCACTGCTTGCCACGATCTCACAAAGTCTATAACTTTTCGATCTCTGCACAAAGGCAATTTGCAGGTCTATTCACTCTCAGCGGCCTTTTTCTTCCTCGTCTTCTTTGGCTTTTCGGCCTCGACCGGCGCTTCTTGAGCAGCTTTTTCGTCGATCCACTCACCGTCCGTCACCGTTGCATATGAAACGACGGCCGCGACCGATCTCCTCGTCCTTAGATTACTTCGGATCGACTCGGTCCCGCCGCCCTGTTTCTCAATAGACTCACGAACTTCCTCAGGGGTGGCCCGGTAATACTCGGCCATCTTGGCGATCTCTTCGTCCACATCCTGATCGCTGATCTCGATGTTCTCGGCATCGGCGACCTTATCGAGCAGCATCGTTCCCTTGATGTCCCGCTCGGCCTGACGTCGCATGTTCTCGTACGCCATCTGGACAAACTCGCTCTCGACCTGCTTTAGGTCGACGCCGCGTTGCTCCAGGTCACGGGCAAAATCGTTGAGAAGCACCCGCGTCTGATTTTCGATCAGCGAATTTGGCACCTCGATGGGATTTTGTTCGATCAGTTTGGCGACGGCGTTGCTGCCAACCCGATTCTCCGCATCGGTGGCGGCAACCTTTTCGAGGTCATCCTTTAGCCGCTGCTTCAGGTCGCTGAGTGACTCGTAACCCTCGTCGAGACTTTTGGCCCATTCGTCATTAAGCTCGGGCGTCTCGGAGCGACCAACGGACTTTATCTTCGCTTTGTAATGCACCGTTTTCCCGGCAAGTGCCTCTGACGAAAACTCAGCCGGATACGAGACGGTAAACTCTTTTTCCTCGTCCTCGGAAACGCCGATTAGGTTTTCTGTGAATGCCGCCTCGATCACCTCGTCACCTAGCGGTATCTCGAGATCATTGGCAACTATAGGATCAGCATCGGGAGAGCCGTCAAATCTGCCTTCCAGATCGGCCATCACGGTATCACCGATCTCGGACGGACGGCCCTCGACGGGTATCAGCGCTGCCTCGCGCTGCAGCCGCTTGTCTATCAGGTCGTCGACCTCGCCATCCAGCACCGGCTTTACGCGGCGAGTCACCTCGATCCCCTTATACTCGACCTTAGGGATCTCTGGCATGACCTCGACATGCACGTGCACCGACAACGGCTTAGATCCGTTTACCGAAACATTCTCCTGGTCCTCAAGATGCAGGTGAGGCTCGGTCAGCGGATGCAGATCGTGCTGGCGTATCGCCTCGGCAACCTGTTCGGGAATAACCGCCTGCAGCACCTCGCTCCGGATCTCGTCCTTGAACCTCATCCGGACCACGTCAACAGGTGCGTACCCTCGCCTAAACCCCGGGACGTTCGCACGCTGGGCGTAACGCTTGCTGACGCGCCCGTACGCCTCTTTTAACGAATCGGCGTCGATCTCGATGGTTAACTCTTTCTGAGTTGGTGAAACTTCCTTTATCTCGGTTTTCATCTACGTAAAAAGGATAGCAAGTCGGTCGCCGGTTTGTCAGTTGTCGTTAACGAAAGTGGCCGGTCGCAGTTGTCGCTCTGACAACTGACCACCGACCACGAACGATCGATCTGGTGCCGAGGGCGAGACTCGAACTCGCACGTCTTTCGACGCTAGATCCTAAGTCTAGTGCGTCTGCCAATTTCGCCACCTCGGCGAGGTGATACGGACTGCGAAGTCGCACTCCGAAGTTCTGAATCTAGCGCCCGACGGTCTACTTATGCAAATACTTCTTATCGTATTCGTCCCACGACATCTGGACATCACCGGGGCGCAGGCCCGAGTGCGGGTCGCTGCCTCCCAGGGCTCTTGCCTCCGCCTTGGTAAAGAGCTTGTAGCCGCCGTAAGCAAGGCCGCCAAGAACACCGATCCAGAATAAGTACCAGAGCAGCGTTCCAACCCAGCCGAGTAGCGAAAGGATGATCAATACCGCAAATATCGCACCCAGAACGCCAAGGATCAATTTTATGATACTCATTAGGACCTCCGAATCTGTAGTCTATACGATTTTGTGACGCCGAGGTTCCTCGAAACTCTTCGGCATGGCCACGAGTTGGTTTCCGGTCGCGACGCTGTCGTATAATTCCAGTTCACCGGAGCACCACTTTGATTTCGCCTAAAATACCGATCAAGCAACTCGCAGATCAACTCGGAGCCGAATTGACCGGCCCCGGCGATGCCGTCGTGACCGACGTTACGCACGATTCACGGCAGGCAGGCACTGGCACCGTCTTTGTCGCTATCAAGGGCGAAACCGCCGATGGTCATCGCTTCATTGCCGACGTTGTGCGGCGCGGCGCGGTCGGTGTTATATCCGAGCAGGAGCCGCCTGCCGACGCTCCAGGGGCATGGCTGAGAGTGGCAAATGCACGCGAGGCGCTCGCCAGGGCGGCGAGTCTGGTAAATGGTGAGCCGTCTCACCTCCTCGATCTGATCGGCGTTACCGGGACAAACGGAAAGACGACAACCACGTACCTCTGCTTTGCACTCGCTGAAGCTGCTCAAAAACGGCCGGCGATGCTGACAACGGTTGAGTACCGCATCGGCGAAAAGAGTGAACCGGCTGTCAGGACTACGCCCGAGGCATCGGACACCAACCGTTTTCTGCTGCAGGCCGTTGATGCCGGCTGCAAGGTGGCTGCAATGGAGGCGTCTTCGCAGGCGATCGACCTGCATAGATGTGACTGGCTGCGATTTCGCGTCGCGATCTTCACCAATCTGACTCAGGACCACCTCGACTATCACGGCACGATGGAGAACTACTTCGATGCCAAAAAGAAACTGTTCGATGGGCGTTTGGGCGAGGCTCCGGGCAGCTCGGTGGTGAACATAGACGATGAATGGGGACGAAAACTAGCTAACGAAGTGATGCAGAACGGCCAGCGCGTCATCACGACCTCTCAGCAGCAAGCCGCCGACCTTGTGGCAAAAAATATTGACGTATCGCTCGTCTATGGCACATCTTTCGAGCTTGATACACCTCAGGGCAACCGCCGCGTCGTTTCGCCGCTCGTCGGCAAACCGCATGTGTACAATATGCTTTCCGCTACGGCCGCAGCTCTCGAGCTAGGCATCGACCTGGACACTATCGTCCAGGGCCTATCGACCTGTATCGGCGCACCGGGCCGATTCGAGCGCGTGCCGCATGACGGCGATTTTGCCGTTGTCGTCGATTATGCTCACACGGATGATGCATTGCTGAACACGCTCCGAACGGCCCGCGACCTGACCGATGGACGGATCATCACTGTGTTTGGCTGCGGTGGTGACAGAGACAGGACCAAACGCGTACCGATGGGCGAGGTGGCCGGCGAGAACAGCGACTACGTGATCATAACATCGGACAATCCCCGAAATGAGGATCCTCTCTCGATCATCTCAGAGATCGAGGTCGGCGTCAGGTCGAAGACCAGCTCATTTGAAATAATGACCGACCGCCGAAAAGCCATCTTTCGTGCGGTCGAGACCGCTCGCACCGGTGACGTGGTCATCATCGCGGGTAAAGGACACGAAACTTACCAGATAGTTAACGAAGAGAAGTTCCACTTCGACGACCGAGAGGTCGCCCGCGAGGCCCTAGCTGCCGTAGGCGAACGGTAGCCCGCTTACTCAGCAGCTTTCACGAGGGTAGATAGCACTTCTCGCTGCGGAGCCGACAGTTTTGTAAATTTCACGCCAAAACCGATCTCGAAAACGTGGTTGGCAACTCGTCCCTCGAACTGCACCTTCATTCCGTCAGCAAGTGGGATAAGTACGCGGATCTCCTCACCGTCCATGACGTCGCCGGAACCGAGCACAAAACACCCGTCAAGACTCACGTCGCTTAGAATGCCCGGCTGTCGGCCGCCCGAGCCTTGCCACTCTACCTCGACCTCGACCTGATATCGGTTGGATGCGCGGCGTTCGACGCCGCTTCGCCGGTCTTGCGTGTTCATTTATTCTTCGATCTCGCCGGGTTCTGCCTCAGCTGAGCCCCTTCTCTTACTGAAGTACCAATAGACGGGCAATCCCAGAATGATCAGCAGGATACCTGTAAGGGACTGCTTTGGCGAGTCGACTATCGTCCGATAGATCAGCCAGGCCGCGACCAGCAGGAAGACGACCGGAACTACCGGATATCCCCATGCGCGGTAAGGCCGCTCTAGGTGCGGGAACTTGCGTCGATAGACAAAGATCGAGCCCGTGATCAGCGCGTAAAAGATCCACATCGCAAAGACCACGTAATCCGTGAGCGTGTCAAATGAGCCGATCAGGGCAAGCACGGCAGCCAGAGCACCTGTCAGAAGAACCGAGGAGACCGGCACGTGATTGACCGAAAGCTTGCCGAAGACGCTAAACAGCAGGCGTTCGCGGGCCATTCGATACGGTACTCGGCCGGCCGCCATGAGCGACGTATGAAGCGTTCCCAGCGACGATAACATTAACCCGACTGTAAAGAATGCCACGGCGGCCCCGGTTGCGACCGAGGCCGCGTTACCACCAAAGAACATTGATACAACCACCTTCGCGACCGACGATGTGGACGAAACAGAGGCGATCGTGGTCGGGTCGAGCACGTAAAAATACGCTACCTGGGCTATCACATAAAGCACGATCACCAGAAACATGCTGCCGATGATCGCGCGCGGAATATTACGCCCTGGGTCTTTGACCTCGCCGGCGACGAACGTCAGGTTGTCCCATCCGTCATAGCCCCACAGGGCCCCGAGCATGGCAGCCGCAAACCCGCCTATGAAGCTGTAGGATGACGAGCCAAACTTTACATTCTCGGATACACCCTCGCACGTGCCGGCGGTCGCGATCTGGGAAAAATGCACAAAATCGCCGCTGACAAGTACAAATGCTCCGCCAGCGACAAAAACGATAAGCGCGATCTTGACGAATGTGAGTGCCGAAGCGATGCGGCCCGCGAGCATTACGGACGCACAATTGAGTGTCGTAAAGATCACGATCACCATCACTGCCGTCAGCGACAACGTCGTCAGTTCGAAGCGAAATGAACCGATGTTAAAACCACCGAGATCCTGCGCAAGCTTATTGTCCAGGAAATCGTTGAGCCCGATGGCAAAGGCTACGGCGGCAGCCGCCTGTGAGCCCGGCCGAGCCACCAGGATCTGCATCCACCCAAATAAGAAGCTCCACGGCTTACCGTACGATTCCTCGAGAAACACGTTCTGCGCCGAGGCGACCGGGCGCATAGCCGTCAACTCGGCATAGGTCAGTGCGCCCGCGAGCGACAGCAGACCGGCTGCCACCCAGGCGGTGATCACCCATCCCGGAGAACCGACGTTGCATGTCATCACACGCGCTTTCAGAAAAACGCCCGTGCCGATGATGTTGCCGATGATGACGGATACGGCGGCTACGAGACCGAGACCGCGGACGAGAGTTTGCCGGTTCACAGACTGTGCTGGGTCCATATTATTGGCGTGCGGAGAGCAGGCAACATCTTACGCTAAACTCTTGCGAAAATGGAAGTTTAACCGGCGTGATAAAATCGCCGCGTGCGAGAGATCGACATCACACGAGACGCACTGGTCGACGCACTACTGGTGCTCGCAGAGACGGGGCGGGTTTGCGTTCTCGACAGCTGCGGTGTTGGGCACCTGGGCTCTCATCTGCTGATCGCGGGCATCGACCCTGTTCGGACGGCCGAGTTGTCGCTCCCGGATGTCGATCTGACTTTGGGACTATTGGAGAAACGCCTGTCGGCAGACGTGGCCTCTATCTTCACCCTCTCGTACGACTTTGGCCGCAAACTCGCCCGCGTACCGACCCACCATCAGCCGACGATGGAGCCGGACGTATGGCTCGCCCAGTTCCGGGCTCTCATCGTGCACGACTATTCTTCCTCACGGACGGTGCTCCTAGGCGATGAAGGCGAGTTCGACGCGATCGAGCAAAAACTCCGCGACGCCTCGCATCGGGCGAACCGAGGAACCGAGCTCGGCTCGTGGATACGCTCGTCAAACCTGACCCGCGAGGAATACACGGATGCTGTCGACGTGATCAAGGATCGCATTCGCGATGGCGATACTTATCAAACGAATCTTACCCAGCAGTTTAGGCTTGAGTTCCATACTCCGCCGCGGCTGCAGCAGATCTATCGACGGCTGACACGTGACCACCCGGCTCCATTCGCAGCCTTTCTGAGGCGGGACGACTCAGTCGTCATCTCTGCGTCGCCTGAACGGTTCTTTCGCGTTGACCGGTCGCGAAATATCACCACCTCACCCATCAAGGGCACGAGACCCAGAAGCTCTGACAGGGCCGCCGATGACCGGCTTAGACGTGAGTTGCTGACGAGCGAAAAGGACCGGGCCGAGAATACGATGATCGTCGATCTGCTCAGAAACGACCTCGGGTGCGTGTGTGAGTACGGCAGCGTCCGCGTTGAGAAGCTGTGTGATCTCGAGGAACACCCAACGTTGTTCCACCTGGTCTCCACGGTCAGCGGGCGGTTGCGAGCGGATGCTGGTTTCAGCGAGATCATCCGAGCGCTATTTCCCTGCGGGTCGATCACGGGAGCACCCAAGATATCGACGATGAAGATCATCGATGAGATCGAACCCGTCGCCCGCGGTCTCTCGATGGGTGCTATCGGCTACTACCTTCCGGATGCGATGACAGCGGCCCTGCCTGGCCTGGCAACGTGCGACCTGTCGGTGGCGATACGCACGATGGTGATTCGCTGCGACGTCGGTACGTTCAACGTAGGCGGCGGCGTCGTCATCGACAGCGAACCAGCGAAGGAGTACGACGAGAGTCTGCTCAAGGCCCTGGCGTTGCTCAACGCCCTCGGTGCAAATTAAATTTGGAACTCATTCCGACGACCGGTTTCTAAACCTCCAGCTAACGCAAAACAGGAGGGATCGATGCTGAAACCAGTCATAAATGTCACGCCGCTGATAGACGTCCTGCTAGTCCTGTTGATCATCTTTATGGTGGTCGCACCGCTAAGACCGAGTTCCTTTAAAGCGCGTATCCCGGCTGAGCAGCAAAAGCCGGATGCCGAAGTAAGGGAAAACCCAAAGTCGCTGATCGTCACCGTCGGCAGCGATTCCTCCGTGATGCTTAACCGCGAGAGCGGTCTTGGTTCAACCGCGGACACCGGCCAACTCGTCGACCGGCTGAAGGCCGTGTTTGCTGAGCGCGTTGCCAACGGCGACGTTTCCGAGAGCTTTGGCGACGATCAACAGCGGCCCTTTGCAGACCGCGCAGAGCGTACCGTTTTCATCAAAGCCCCGCGCAGCATCGCCTATGGCGAGGTCGCGAAGATCGTTGACGCGGTCAAGTTTGCGGGTGCATACCCTGTGAGTCTGCAGATCGACGGGCTGGACCGGCAGGCCGTTAGGTGACGCATGCCTGTGCTATAATTTCGCCTGTTCGCGCCTTCCAACGCGGCCACCGACGGTCTTTCGTCTCCCTTTCTGTTCGATGGTGAATTACTACGAGGTCCTCAAGGTTTCACCCAAGGCGTCAGGTGCCGAGATAAAATCGGCCTACCGCCGGCTTGCCCGAAAACTGCATCCCGACCGAAATAACGGCTCAGAGGAAACGGCGCTTAAGTTTGCCGCCATCGCCGAGGCATACGAGATACTGGGCAATGCAAAGGAGCGGGCACGTTACGACCGCCGGATCCTCGAGGTCAAGTACAGCACCAACGGCAACGGCAACTCGGTCTTCGACTCGCATAACAGACACGCACGCCGATGGCGGCAGATGGTCTATGAAAAGCGTTACAACGACATCATCGACCGGATGATCGCCGAGGAGCGTCAGGAGGCGATGGCCTTTCAAAAGGTTGTTTACCCAACTGTCGCACTTTTTGTCTCTGCGATACTCGCAACTGCCCTCAAGCCGCGGATCTTTACCAACTCAGAGATCATCGGAAAGATAGTGATCGTTTCGCTGTTTACGATCGGCGTCATTCACCTCATCGGCCGCATTCGTGAGGGCTTCGATCGATACACGGAGTTTGACGACCGCATCCACGACTCGATACTTGACGAGGGCGAGCGTAAGGAAAAACCATATACAAGGTTATACGCAGCCGTGATGCTCGGCGGCGGATTCCTTGCATGTCTCGGCCTCGGGGCACTGATCGGGACGCAGGTTACCTTCGTGGCGAACTCGCTGCCATCTATGTTCTCGACCTATCTGAAGCCGGAATTCATCTTTTACCCGCCGATCATTACAATGTGCGTTGACCTGATGCATTCCTTTGCAGCGAGCCTGGAACGCTGAGCCTTGACAACCCGGTGGTTCGTCAATAAACTTTATAGTTTGTTTTCAGTATTGAAGACTTAGTCACCCTTATATGGCGAATCATAAATCTGCAGAGAAGCGCGTCCGTCAGAACGCGAAGAGAAACGAGATCAACCGCGCGAACCGCAGCAAGCTGCGCACCTCGATCAAAAAGCTGCGTGCGGCGGTTACAGGTCACGATAAAGGTACGAGCACCGAGCTGCTTGCCCCGACCGTCGCGCTCATCGATAAAGCAGTCAACAAGGGCGTGATCCACAAGAATACCGCAGCCCGGTACAAATCACGTCTGACCAAGCACGTCAACGGGATGGCCTAGTCAGGCTATCAGCCAAGTTTATTGAGCCGCCCTAGCAAGGGCGGCTTTTTTGTCGGATCGAAGTTGAGCCGATGCGGATAACTCGGCAGTTAACACTCCCCTCCAGACGACACCCCTAACGCCAGCCTGCCTTCAGACCGGACGATTTGCTACAATCTCCGCCGATGCCCGAAACAAAACGGTACCGTTACTTTGACCTCATCATGGCGGCTTTTGTGGCGGTGCTGCTGTGCTCAAATCTGATCGGCGTCCACAAGGTGTCGTCAGTAAGGCTGCCGGTCATCGGCGATTACATCTTTGGGACCGGCGTACTTTTCTTCCCGCTCAGTTACCTGTTCGGCGACATTCTTACCGAGGTCTATGGGTATGCACGATCAAGGCGCGTGATCTGGGCAGGATTTGGGGCTCTCATCTTTGCTTCGCTGATGTCGTTCATCGTCACGAGCCTGCCCGCCGCGTCGACCATGCCGCCCGAGCAAAATGCCGCCGTCAACGCCATGTTTGGCCAGACATGGCGCATCGTCGCCGCATCGCTCGTGGCCTTTTGGGCAGGCGAATTCGCCAACTCGTTCGTACTCGCAAAAATGAAGATCGCGACCAAGGGCAAGTATCTTTGGATGCGGACGATCGGCTCGACCTTCGCGGGCGAGGCGGTCGACAGTCTCATCTTTTATCCACTTGCTTTTCTCGGCAGCCCGGGCTGGTCAAATGAGCAGGTGATCAGCGTGATGATCGGAAACTACTTTCTCAAGGTCTTTTGGGAGGTGGTCGCGACGCCTTTGACGTACGTGATCGTTGGTTGGCTCAAACGCGCCGAGCACGAGGACTATTACGACCGCGAAACAAACTTCAACCCATTCACTCTCAAGGCGTAAGTGTCACATGCCTCTGACCCTCGACACGCCCATTATCGAGCTTCACCGGCACAACGTGGCTAAGCTCTCATCAGCCATGGGTCGCAAACTCGCCGTCGCGCTCGCCGGCGTATCGGCGCGCACGGATCCCGACGAGGTGACCATCGAGGATCTGCTTAACTACCTGCCGACCCGGTATGAAGATCGCTCGAACTTTCTCCCCATCGACCGTTTAGAGGACGGAATGGAAGCGGCCGTCGAGCTTTATGTTCGAAATGCCGGCGGCATACCGGTCGGCAGAAACCGAGACCCGCGAAAACCGGCGCTTATGCTTTTTGAGATAGTCGCCGGAGATGTGGATCGGAAAGCAAGGCCCGTGAGCGTCAAGTGGTTTATCTCGGGCAGGGCAGGCGGTGATATCGCGAGGTGGTACGAGAAACGGTTTGCCCGCGGCACTCGTTTTGTAGCCTACGGCCTGTGGGAAACAGATCAACGCGGTCAGCTGTCCCTCAAACTTCAAAAGCCTGAAGAGATCGAAATACTTCCACCGGCCGCAGGAGCATTATTTCAGGGACCTAACGTAGCGGATGACTCGGGCGAGGATGCTGAGAACGAGTCAGATCCGTCGCTCGCCACTATACACACGGGCAAAGTTCCGATCTATAGAAAACTAGGGCCGTTTCAAACGAAGCGGCTCCGAGAGATCGTCCATAGCGTGCTCGCCGGCCTGGATGAGACCAACATTGATGACGATCTCCCGAAAGATCTAAGGCAGCGAAATAAGCTGATCTCGCGGGCTCAGGCCTTGCGTGAAATTCACTTCCCTCCTGATGATGCATTGATCAGCGAATACGAAATGTTTCGCTCGCGCGCTCAAAAGCGGCTTATCTTCGATGAATTCTTTTGGCTCGCCTTTACGATGCTGCTGATGCGTGGCGAGAGGCAAAAGGAACCGAAAGGTACGGTTATCGAGATCAGCGACACCACCCGCGAGCGCCTCAGGAACATACTTCCCTTCTCGTTGACCGGAGCGCAGAAAAAGGTCATCGGCGAGATCTTCGCAGATCTGCGGTCCGACGCCCCCATGAATCGGCTGATACAAGGCGATGTCGGCAGCGGAAAGACCATCGTGGCTTTTCTTGCAATGTTCGCGGCGATGGAAAACGGCTACCAGACGGCACTGATGGCCCCGACCGAGATCCTTGCCGAGCAGCACTTTCGCAATGCGAAGCGCATATTGAGCAACACTGGTTATCGGGTCGAACTGCTGATCGGGAGTACCCGCTCGGCCCAGCGAAAAAAGCTGCTGCCCGAGCTCGCCTCAGGCGACATCCACGCCGTCATCGGAACACACGCGATCATTCAGGAAGGTGTATCGTTCGATGCTCTCGGCCTCGCTGTCATCGACGAGCAGCACCGTTTTGGCGTAATGCAGCGAGCACAGCTCAAGGCGGCGGGGCAAAATCCTGACATTCTCGTGATGACGGCAACGCCGATACCTCGTTCGCTCGCTATGACCGTCTACGGCGATCTGGACGTATCAGTCATCGACGAGATGCCGCCTGGCCGAACGCCGATCAAGACCGTCGTTGTCGGCGAGGACCAGCGCAGCGGCGTGTACCGCGGCATAGAGCGTGAGGTGAAACTTGGCCGCCAGGCTTACGTTGTCTATCCGCTGATCGAGGAGTCAGCGAAAACGGACCTAAAGGCCGCGACCCAGATGTATGAAGACCTGAGAACGCGCGTTTTCCCTCAATTCACCGTCGGCCTCCTGCACGGCAGGATGAAGCCGGCGGAAAAGGAAGAGATGATGCAGGATTTCGTTGCGGGCAAGCTCGATATTCTGGTTTCAACGACCGTGATAGAGGTCGGCGTAGACGTGCCGAATGCGTCGCTGATGGTCATCGAGCACGCCGAGCGATTTGGGCTGTCGCAGCTGCACCAGCTTCGCGGCCGTGTCGGCCGCGGCGCCGAACAAAGTTACTGCGTCCTGCTTACCGACCACAAAAAGACCACCGTAGCAAAGGAGCGTCTCGGCATCATGGAGCAGACCTCCGACGGGTTTAAGATCGCCGAAAAGGACCTCGAGATCCGGGGCCAGGGCGAGATCTTGGGCACCCGGCAGCACGGACTGCAAACGTTCAAGCTGGCGAACGTAGTCCGCGACCTCGAGATCCTCACTGCTGCTCGCCGCGAGGCCGAGAACTATCTCACCAACGAGCGCCTTTCTCCCGAGACATCGGCGATGGTGAAAAAGGTTCGTTCCTCCAAAAATGTAGCTCTTGGAAGCGTTGGGTAAAGCGGGACTAAGCCTTTTCTCGCACTTTGGCTATCATTGAATCTGGCCCAAGATAGCCTTGGACTGAAAGCTATGCGAGTGATCTCAGGCGTTTACGGTGGCCGGATGCTAAAGAGCCCGCCTGATCACCGCATAAGGCCCACGTCCGACCGGCTGCGTGAAACGCTGTTCAACGTACTTGCTCCACGCATAGACGAGGAAACGCGATTTCTCGACCTGTGTGCGGGCACCGGCGCCATCGGCATCGAGGCTGTATCCCGCGGCGTTGCCTTTGTCACGTTCATCGACCGCTCCCGCAAGGCCTGCGCGCTGATCGAGGAAAATCTCGACAAGCTCGGCGTACCCGAATCTGACACCGAGGTCCTGAATCTCGAGGCCGAGAACTTCACTGGCCGCGAGCATGAGACCGGGTGGGACATCGTCTATTTTGATCCGCCATATGACTCGAACTATTCGGTGGTGCTGCACGATTTCGGGACAAAGGGTGACCTGCTGCGTGACGGCGGCGTGCTGGTCGTCGAGCACCATACCAAGAAACAGATGCCTGATATCGTAGGGACCATACGCCGCTGGCGAATGCTCAAACAGGGTGAGACGAGTCTGAGCTTTTACGAGAATGCGTAAATTGACTCTACTCGTATGGCTCATACTTGCCATCATCTGGAGCACGACCTGGATCTTTATCAAGGTTGGGCTCGCTGACCTGCCGCCGATCGCATTCTCCTCGGCCCGGTTCCTGATCTCGGTCGCGATACTGCTAGCCGTGATCGCGGTGCAGCGCCTTCCCTTTCCGCGGACCGCCAAAGAGTGGCGGCTGATCGCGCTGACAGGCGTCCTGCAGTTCTCGGTCAACTACTCCATGGTCTTCTGGAGTGAGCAGTACATCACATCGGGACTCGCGGCGGTGCTGCAATCGACGATCCCGGTGTTTGGCCTGCTGCTGGCGTGGATATTTTTGCCCGATGAAAGGATCACGCCGCAAAAGATCGCCGCTGTCCTTCTAGGCATCGCCGGTGTTGCAGTTATTTTTATCGATCAACTGCGTGTCGAGAACTGGATGGCCTTCGCCGGCTGTTGTGCGATCGTCGTCGGAGCCTACGCAGCAGCGCAATCGTCGATACTCATAAAGGCTAAGGCGTCTGGGATGCATCCGGCGGTGCTCGTTTGTTGTCAGATGATCTGCGGCCTGCCGGCTATCATCATTTTTAGCCTAGTCACCGAGGGGAACCCGCTCGGCTTTAACTGGTCGTTGAAAGCCTGGGCCTGCACGCTTTATCTCGCCGTACTTGGTTCGGTGGTCGCTTTTTGGCTGTACTATTGGCTGCTGTCGCGTATTGAATCGACAAAAGCGATGATGATCTCACTCGTCACCCCATTGCTGGCCGTCGTGATCGGCGCCGTCGTCGCGGGCGAGACACTGCCAGCACAAACGCTCGCCGGCGGCCTGCTGATCATAGGCAGCATCGCACTTATCGTCTTTCGCAGGCGTAGGTCGGAATTGCGAAAACGCGAGGATGCCGAGGCCGCACGCCCCGCGGCCTAAAAGTCGCTTCGCTCTCTGCCGCGTCTCTGCGGTAATATTCCCGTTATGCAATTTCGCTTCACCACGGCGGGTGAATCACACGGCAAGGCACTCGTTGCAATTGTTGAAGGCGTGCCCGCCGGGCTGCCGATCGACGCGGCCGCGATCGACCATGAATTGTGGCGACGGCAACAGGGTTATGGCCGCGGCGGCCGGATGAAGATCGAGACGGACACGGTCGAGATACTCTCGGGCGTTCGCCATGGCCGCGCTCTCGGCTCGCCGATAGCCCTAATGATCACGAATGACGATTTCGTCCATTGGCAGGATGTTATGTCGACGTCAGCCATCGACGACGCGCCAAAAAACCCGCGGATCGTCACACGTCCGCGTCCGGGTCACGCTGATCTCGCCGGCGGCCAGAAGTACGGCGTGCGTGACCTGCGCAATATCCTCGAGCGAGCCTCGGCCAGAGAGACAGCGGCGCGAGTGGCGTGCGGTGCCGTCGCACGGCAGGTGCTCGCCCAGTTCGATATCGAGATCCGGAGCCAAGTGATCAAGCTCGGTTCGATCCAGGTAACGCCTTTGTGGAGAGAGTGGTCTGAGATCGCGGGCCTGCCGTCAGATTCGCCTCTTAACTGCGTCGATGATCTGGCACAAAAGCAAATGATCGGCGAGATCGACCTCGCGAAGAAAGACGGGGACACGCTCGGCGGCATCTTTGAGGTCATCGCCCGAAATGTGCCGACGGGCCTCGGAGCCCATACATCGTGGGAAGACAAGCTCGACGGACGCATCGCACGAGCCATAATGTCGATACACGCCGTAAAGGCCGTTGAACTAGGCACCGGCGTCGCCAATGCCGCGAAACGTGGGTCGGAGGTCCATGACGAGATCTTTCATGACGGAACTTCCTTCACCCGCAAGACCAACCGTGCCGGCGGCATCGAGGGCGGTATCACGAACGGCGAAGAGGTCCGCGTGCGAGGCTACCTAAAGCCGATCTCGACGCTGCGCAAACCACTCCATTCGGTAGATATCGACACCAAGGCGGAGGATCTCGCCGCATTCGAGCGATCGGACATCACGGCCGTTCCCGCCGCCGGCGTGATCGGCGAGGCAATGCTGGCCGTGGTCCTCGCTAATGCGATGCGCGAAAAGTTTGGCGGCGACTCGATAGACGAGATGCGAAGGAACTTTGATGCTTATCTGGCGGCGATGACCGCGTACTGATAGGAACCATTCTCCGCCCTCCGGCATCTAATACTCTTTCTCGACAAAACCAAAATGAACAAGATCACTCTGTCTCTCGCAATGGTGTTGACGCTGTCGGTCGCCGCCTTCTCACAGAAACTCCCCAAGCCTACTCAATTGCCGGTCGCCCCGACGGCGGAACAAGAGTCGGTGGTGCAGCTCGCGAGCAGTCTGCATGACGCGAAGAAGTATGATGAGGCGATCGCACTTTACGATAAGCTCTTGTCGCAAAATCCCGATCTCACTCTCGCTCTTTACGAAAAGGCGCTTTCCCTTTACACCAAAGGTGACCTGACCAAGGCGATGGAGACGGCCTATGCCGGGTCCAAGTACAAAGCCGACGAACTTCCGCTCTTTTACGCCTTGATAGCAAATTGCCTCGACGACGTCGGCAAGCCGGACGAGGCGATCAAGATCTATCGCGAGGCCGAGGGAATACTGAAGGCCGATGTTGGAACCCAACGCTTTCTTGCCAGCGTGTACTACAACCTCGGCATCACCTACTTTCGAATTAAGAAGTATCCCGAAGCTCGCGCCGAGATGAAAAAAGCGATCGAGAACAACGCGGGCTACGGCAGCCCACATTACGTGCTCGCCAACATCTATTTTGGCACTGGCTACAAGGTTCCGGCCTTCCTCGCCGCGCTTCGCCTTATATCCCTCGAGCTAAACAGTCAGCGCTCCCAAACCTCGGCGCGGATGGTCACCAGCATACTGCAGCCGGCCGCAAAAGACCCGAAATCCGGCAACATCAGCATCAATCTCAACCTTGGTGCCCCGACCGATGAGGGCGATTACACGATGTACGAGATGCTGATGGGCACGCTGACGACGTTCACGGATGAAAAGAATAAGGGTCAGACCGAGGAACAGAAGTTTGTGGCCGCCATAGACACGATGCTGACTATGCTTGTCGAAGACAAGAAATTAAAAGACACCTTCGTCGGGAAAAACTACGTTCCTTTCGCAGCCGAGGTAAAGAAGAAGGGATATTCCGAGGTGTTGGGCTATTTGGTGCTGCTGGTCTCCGGAAATCAGAAAGCTGAAGCGTGGCTCAAAAATAATGACGCCAAGATCGGCGAATTCGCCGCTTGGGCCAAGAACTACAAACCGGGCTGATGATCGCTCGAAGCCTGTACGAATAGCTCCTCGAGCGACTGCTTTACGGGGCTGATCGAGACCAGGTGCCCGCCGGCGCCTCGTGCGATCTTTAGGACGGCGTCCACGTCATCTTCATCGGCAACTTCGATCAGAGCACCGGTGGGGTTCGCCGAGATGGAGGCTCCCGCGATAAATTCGACCTTCTCGCGAATATCCTCAGCAGCCACACCCTGGACGCTTATTTCGAGAGCGCGGCTTTCACCGGCATTCGTAAGCAAGTCGTTGAGGCTGCCTGTCGCGGCCAGTTTCCCCTTGCGCAGAATGGCGACCTCGTCGCATAGAGACTCGATGTCAGAGAGGATGTGAGTCGACATAAAGACGGTCACGCCCTTATCTCGCAGGCGGGCGATCAACTCGCGAACCTCGCGACGCCCGACCGGGTCGAGTCCGCTCATCGGCTCATCAAGAAACACGATCTCAGGCTCATTGATGAGCGATTGGGCCAAGCCGACCCGCTGCAGCATTCCCTTTGAATATTTGCGAAGCTGCTTTTTCCAGTCCTTTTCATCGAGGCCGACAGCGTTGAGCAACGATTGCGACTTTTCCTTGCGTTCGGCGGCGTCAAACCCGAATAGACGGCCAAAGTAGTCCATCAGTTCGGCAGCGGTGAGGTAATCGTAGAAATACGGGTTCTCAGGGCAGTAACCGATGCGGCGGTGCATATCGACATCCGCAATATCGCTGCCGAGTATCTTTGCGGTACCCTCGCTCGGAAACTGGAGTCGCATCAGTGTCTTGATCGTCGTCGTCTTACCGGCTCCGTTGCCGCCGAGAAACCCGAATATCTGACCCGGTCGGACGTTCAGCGTGAGTTTGTCGAGCGCGCGAACGCGCTTCTTTTTCCAAAATCCCGTTTCGTAATCCTTCGACAGGCTGTCGATCTCAACTGCGTATTCCATGACTATCTCACCGGCAGACCTGTGTGATCTGCGTCAAGCTTTACTCGGCATGTATCGTGGTCGAGCAGATATGGGGCCCCCGTCGGGTCAACCAAACGTCCGGTGCGGTCTACTGAGAGATCACTTCCCTCAGGCAGCCTCACAGCCGCAAGCTCAGGCATCAGCTCGTTGAGCGACATCGAGCATCGTCCGTTTCGCTGTTTATGCTCAAGCAGCATACGATCGATGGCATCACGCTGGTCGAGCGAGGCCAACTCCTTCAAACGCCTCTCCGCGGTGATTCTAACCTGTGGGTCGCTCGGGTCATCCAGCATCTGCCTAAAGATGGCCCTGGCCGTTTCACGGTCGCCGCCCCTTGTCTGCATCGAGGCAGCCATGAGCTTCATGAATGGGGCCGCACCCTCGATCTCGGCACCACGCTCATATGCCGCAGCCGCCTTGTCATATCCGCCCAGCTTCCAATGGATATATCCGAGATACTGATACAGCCGCCATTCCTTTGGGTTATTAGCAACACCCTTCTCCGTGATCGCGATCGCCTTTTGCGGGTCGATCGCCGGCATCACAAGAGCTCCGTAGGAATAGGCAGCCAAAAAATGAGGATCAAGGTCCGTCGCATTCTGCAGATACGGATACAAGAGGCGAGGGTTGAGGTCGCGAAGGTCGTCGATATTGATCGAACCCTCTTTGACGGTCAAAAGCTTGTTGCCTACGTACTGGAGCGAACGCATCCAGTACCAGTCGGCGATCAGCCCCTCCATCCCGAGGGCAAATCCCTTGAGACGCGAGCCTTGAACGGTCAGGTCGCTGTCCTCGAAGCCCGCCGGCAGCGAAGGCCGCGACCGCTCGAGGACGAGGCTCAGCGGCACGAGCGCTGCAAAGCCTGCGATGACGATCGCCGACTGCAGCAGCAACTTTTTAACGCTTGAGCTCACTACTTAAAGTTTCGCCTGCTGAATATCATGACAGTGATCGCGATCAGCACCACGTCGTAGACGAGCGCGTACGCCGCGGCGGCACCCAGCATTGCTGCCGGCGGTGTTTCGCCATTCGCCGTATTCACGATAAAGCTAAAGCTCGACAGGTTGGGCAGTATGTAATATACCGCGTTGAAAAAGAAGATCGCGCCGGCCGAGCCCATCGACTCAGCGAGCTCGCGCAGTCCGCTGCTGAAGTGGCCTATCAGGAAGACGAAGAACGTCAGTAACGCCGACAGTGCCGGCGTCGAGAACGAGGAAAAAAGGATCGCCACACCGGTCACGATCGTCAGCTCGAGGTAGATCAGGCCAATAGCGCCCCAGATCTTTACGGACAATTGACCGCCGCCGGCATACAGCAGGGCAAGCGAGACGCCGACGCCCATCACCGCCACGTTGACGAGCAGCGTTAAGCACAAGCCCAGATACTTGCCGATAATGAACTCGCCCCGCCCGATGGGCTTGGAAAAGATGGAGTAGACCGTCTTCTTCTCGATCTCTTTCCACACCAGACTAACGCCGACGAATATTGAGATAAACGCCCCAAAGACGAGAATCGCCGAGAGCCCAAGGTCGACGATGACACGCGCCTGTTGACCGTCAGTCAGTTCGCCCAGAAAAATGGCACTTATCGTGACCAGCAGGACGAAGACGATCAGGTTATAGAGGACGCGATCGCGGACAGCCTCGCGAAAAGCGTTCCTCGAAATGGTCAGGATCCGGGATGAGAAGTGACCTCGTGCTTCCGACATGGAGTTTAGCTGGAATGGTCCCGTCGGACGACCGCCGACGAAAACATCATAGCATCTCCTGTCTCGAACCTCGTAGCTCTTTGTGGGAAGGCGCCGGTTACCCGATCGGAGCTGCGGACGCCACAGTCGTTGCAGTAAAAGCCGTTCCTGCACTCGCGGTTGACGTCTTCATGACACCATCCGTCGCGATGCCGAATCGACGAGCGCCGGTCGCCGTCACACCCGATGTGGTCTTTGGATTTGCAGAGAAGAAGAAGGTTGCGGGCACGGTCGAGCTGCGTGCAGTTCGGCCGCCGACGTAGCCATAGCCGCTCTTTGTTCCGGTTGCTAGGGTGGCGTCGATGAGCCCGGGCGTACCCAACTGGGTCAAAGCGACCACATCGCCGGTTCCTGACGCGGTGCCGGCGTACTCACCGTTTCCATAGGTCGCGGAATATATCATTTGGGCACCGTGCAGCGTCCGCACTGCGGAAACTGATGACCCTTCGTTAGCCGACCTACGGGCGGCCAGCAGGTTGGGAATTGCGATGGCAGCGATGATCCCGATTATAACGACAACAATAAGCAGTTCGATCAGCGAAAAACCCTCGGTTCCAGTTCGTTTCATTTATTCCTTTCAACTCCACAAAAAGTAAGAACATGCCTACAGGCATTTACCTGCACTATGCAAGCAGCGTTCCATTCGATGATCCAGTGAAATACTCGGTCCGCTTGGAATACTACGGTCAAATTGACCGGTTTTTATCAGCCCGTGTGACAGGATCTGACATAGATCTTCTCTGACAAAAAAAGGCGGTCGCAAGACCGCCTTTCGTCCGAAAAGCTGTAAGTTGTTAGTTGCTCAATGGCGTACCACCGGCGACGCCGGCGTCATCGAACTGAGTGCCGATGCTCGCTGTGTCCGCGACCAGCACACCATCCGTGGCTATGCCGAAACGGCGTGCTCCCGTCTGGGTAACACCCGATGATGTCGACGGAACGCTCGAGAAAAAGAATGTTGCGGGTGTGGTCGATGAACGGTCAGCCCGGCCGCCAACGAAGGTATAGCCGCTCTTTACGCCGGACCCAAGCGTCGAATCGACGAGATTCTGTGCTGCCAGGTCGGTAAGTGCGACAGCATCGCCTGTTCCCGACGCCGTACCGGCATAGTTGCCGTTGCCGTAGGTCGACGCGTAGGTCATTTGAGCACCATGCAGGGTGCGCATCGCTGAAATGGCCGAGCCCTCGTTTGCAGAGCGTCGCGAGGCCAAGAGATTAGGTATTGCGATCGCCGCGATTATACCAATGATCACGACGACGATCAGCAGTTCGATCAGTGAGAAACCTTTGTTGTTCCCTTTCATTTTCATGTCTCCAGTGTTTGTTTTGGACCTCGTGAGGTCAGAATTCGTATTGGCTCTCTTCTACCAAGAATCCCTGACAAGTCGGCCTGCGACGGGCCGTTGTGGGTAGTAAGTAATAAACGCAGGGGGCCTGGTCCAGGCCCCCTGCGTATCAAAGTGGGACCAAACTTTAATTAGTTGGCCAGTGCGGTAGCAGCGGTCACGGCAGCGAGATCAGCATACTGACCCGTCAGCGTCGTGTCGGCCTTCATCACGCCATCCGTAGCGATACCAAAACGGCGAGCGCCGGTTGCGGTCACGCCTGTCGTGGTCGTCGGCAGCGTTGAGAAACCAAACTGTGCAGGTACGGTCGACGATGACGCGGCGCGGATACCAACGAACGTGTAGCCGCTCTTGATGCCGGTACCGAGAACGCTGTCAACGAGACCCGGCGTAGCGAGCTCCGAAAGCGCGGTATTGCTAAACGCCGTAGCACCAGCATAGTTACCATTGCCGTACGTCGAAGCGTAGGTCATTTGAGCGCCATGCAGTGTACGCATAGCCGAAATAGCAGAACCTTCGTTAGCTGAGCGACGAGCGGCCAACAGGTTCGGAATAGCGATCGCTGCGATGATGCCGATGATGACGACAACGATCAGAAGTTCGATAAGCGAGAAACCTTTCTGATTTTTCATTTTGAATTCACAATCTCCTAAGTTTGAAAATCTTATGTACCTTTCCCAGGCCACATACCTGATAACAATATGCGTGCCAGTCACCTGAAGGAGTTCGGAACGCGGTTTAATATTGATTTCAAAGGAGTTACGGGCGGGCGTGAAGGAGGAATACCGGGAAAGGAGCCACTTCCGGGCAGCGCTCATAACAGATTTTGGCAATTGTCTCGTGACAAATAGTGTCAGACGTCCCGCAAAAGCCGGATGATGCCGTTCGCGGACTATTGGTCGAACAGCACCTTTACACCGAGGTCGGGATTGAAGTAGCGCGGGCGTGAATCGGCTGCCTTAGCTCGGAGCAAGGATGGGAAACCGCGCTTGTCACGCAGTTCTTGCGGATAGCCGATAAGGTCGAGTACGGTCGCGAAGACGTTAGCGTGCGAAGCCTTATAGGCCGTGTCCACGGCGAGAGGGTCGCTGCTGATCATAAACAGCGGGACTGTAGCCTCGCCCTTTGTATTGCCACCGTGAGATGAACGGCCATTCGCAAAGAGCGTCTGCCCGTGGTCGCCCGTATAAATGATCACCGTTTCGTTTGGAAGATCCGCGTATTCGTCGGCCAACTTAGAGAAGAACGAGTTTACGTTGTATTTGATCGCGTTATCGTATGCGTTCGTCACCGCCGGCAGCAGGTCTGCGGAGGGTATGTCAAATTTGTTCTCGGTCTCGAAGGTGGGCGACCACGTGGTCGCTTCACCGGGAAAGTCCAGGTTGTACGGTATGTGGGCACCGTGTTTGAAGACGAAAATGAAGTTCCCTGAGGACGAATAGATCGTGTCCCGCACCTTTTTTGCGATCAGGTCGTCTATCTCATATTTCTCAAAAGCCCTGTGATCGGCGATATCCAACACACCCGACCATTGGTCCAGATACTTCATGTCGTCCTGAATGCCGCCCCAGTAACCCGTCATCTGCCCGTCGAAGAACAGAGTGCGATATCCCATCGCCTTAGCGTATTGGAAGATCGTCGGGAATGTATTGACCTTAAAGTCGCTCTTGTCCGGAAAGTCGTCCGGGCTCAGCCCGGTGATCAGTGCAGTGTAGGTAAAGCGGCTGCCGGTCGAGGCGGCCGCCGCCAGGCCCCAGTTGTAGAGCAGTCGGCGGTCACGGAGCTGATCGAGAAAAGGCGTGGTTTGCCTGCCATAGCCGTTGAGGCTAAAGTGGTCGCCCATGATTGACTCATCTACGATGACGACAACATTATTCGTCGGTCGATATCCGTCCGGAAGCGTCGGACGGGCGACCTCGCGGCGACGCACGTCAATGCCGGTCGCTCGGCCTCCCCATTTCCCCTGCGAGACAGGTCCACTGATCAGGAAATCAATGTTGGTTCGCAGAAATGCGTTCGCAGCAAGTGTGGGGTATTTTTGGTCGATGATCAGCGGAAAGACTGCAAATACGAGCACGACGGGCGCGAGGGTTAACAGCAGATCCCGCATTCCGCTTGGCTTCTTCGCTCGTATGAGTACCAGACAGGCCAGGAGCAAGACCAACGGGATAACTGCCCAAAGGCTCAGATACATCATCACCGCGGCCGTCTGCTGGTCAGCCGTCGAGGCGATCGCCGTCTCAATGTCGATCTTGTCTGAAAGGCGGCCGAGCGCCTTTTGATAACCGTATTCGACAAAGAGAGCGAAAGCGAAGGCCATCGCTCCAACGACCTTGTAGGGCCATCTTGCAGCAAACAGGAACGCCGTAGATCGAAAGAATAGATAAAACGACAGGAAGAAGAATCCTGCCGCGATAACGCCCCAAAGCAGCGTTTCGTTATCGAGAAGGTAAACGAAATAGCTCGAGTAATCGACGCCCACGGCATATACCTCAAAAACGAACACCGTCAGTGTAAAAGCCAGAGCGGCGCGCCGTAGTTGGTGATCGTCGAGCGTGACGTGCATGGGCGAGGCTTGGTAGGGCGTCGAGACTACAGGATAGCTAATTTCCGATCGGGGTCGCGGCGGCAACCTCAGCCGTACTCGCAAACTGGGCGTCGATCGTATCATCCTGCCGGATGATACCGTCGGTCGAGATGGCAAACCGATGATTCCCTGTCTTGGTTACCGGGTTTGACGAAACCGGGATCGCTGAGAAGTAGAACTGCGCCGGTATCGCCGCAGATAAGGCTTCTCGACCGCCAACGTAGTTATAGCCGCTCTTCGCGGCACTTCCGAGCACCTCGTCGACGAGATTGAGCCCACGCAGCGTCGAAAAAGCAGCCGTCGTTCCGGCGCCGATGTCACCGGCAAATTCGCCGTTGCCAAAGCTTGATTGGTACGTCATTTGGGCGCCGTGCAGGATGCGCATCGCTGAGATAGTCGATCCTTCATTCGCGCTGCGTTTAGATGCCAGCAGCCCGGCAACGGCGATGGCACCAAGGATGCCGATGATTACGATAACTATTAATAATTCTATGAGAGAAAAGCCAGAGGACTTTTTCATGATTGGGAAACCTCCCGTGTCAGATTGTTGATGTGATCTTCGAAGCCCGCCTGGAAGGTTGCACCCGTGAGGAAAGTGCGAAAAGGATAATAACGTGATTCAGGGAGAAAAAGCTAATTAAAACACCAGGTGCTGATCGTCTAGTCAGAACTGCGCATCTGCGCCGACAGCGTCCGGATGCTGTGTTTATCGAGTAAGTGCCTGAGTGAGCGCACCGGCATCTGTAGCAGCTCGGCGGCGCGCGTTTGATTCCCACCGCATTTCCTGAGTGCCTCGACAACATACGTCTTTTCGAGGTTCTCAAGATGGCTGACGAGGCTTATACCCTCCTCAGGCAGGTCGAATTCCGCGCTTATGCGGTCGGGATTGTAGTTCGTGATATGGTCCGGCAGACGCTCTGGCTGAATCTCACCTGTCCTCTCGAGCGCTACGGCGCGCTCGATGGTGTGTTCGAGTTCCCGCACGTTGCCGTGCCATGCGTATTTTTCGAGCAGGTCGAGAGCGCGTGGAGACACTGAGATATGACGGCCCGTCTGGTCGCCAAACTTCTTGACGAAATGCTCGATCAGAGCCGGGATGTCGTCGGGGCGATCGCGGAGCGGCGGCAGGCTGATCGGAATAACGGAGATGCGGTAGAACAGGTCCTCGCGAAACGTGCCGTCCTGGCTCATCTGCTTGAGATCGCGATTTGTCGCCGCTATCACCCTGGCATCGACGTAGAGTTCCTCGTGAGCACCCACCGGGCGGACCCGCCTTTCCTGGAGTACGCGCAGCAGCTTGACCTGCATCGCCGGCGACATTTCTCCGATCTCGTCGAGAAAGATGGTTCCGCCGCTCGCGGCCTCAAAGAGGCCCTTGCGGTTGGTGTTGGCTCCGGTGAACGAGCCCTTTACGTAGCCAAATAACTCGGACTCAAGCAATGTCTCAGTGAATGCACCGCAATTTATTGAAATAAAAGGTTTTTCGGCACGCGGGCTAAGGTCGTGGATCGCCCTCGCGACGAGCTCCTTACCCGTTCCGCTTTCGCCGGTGACGAGCACCGTCGACTGTACCTCCGCCACGGTCTCGATCATCTGAAAGATCGCTTGCATCTTCGCCGAGCTGCCGACGATGTTCTTGACCGAGCCTTTCTCACGCTGGGCACGCTTAAAGGCCCGATTTTCATCGATCAGGACCTGTTTTTCGATGATCTTTTTGACGATCAGCTTCAGCTCTTCGACGTCGAAGGGCTTTGTGATGAAATCGTCCGCCCCGAGCTTGAAGGCCTCGCGGGCGGTATCAACCGAGGCAAAGGCCGTCATCAGAACGACCCCGATCTCGGGCAGCGTCTCGCGCAGGGCACGCAGCATCTGTATGCCGTCCATGTCAGGCATCTTCACGTCCGAGATGACGACATCGGCGGGCTCGGCCTGCAAGGCCTCAATGGCCTGCCTGCCGTTCATCGCGGTGCGAATATTGTTGCCTTCCTGTTCGAAAACGAGCGTTAAAAGCTGGCGATAGCTTTGCTCGTCATCAACGATCAGTATGTTTGCCATTCTATTAGGTGGGTCGGGCGACGCAGCTGCCGCCGCTCATATTTTCACAGAATCTCAAACCCGAGTTCAAGGTTAATTATCCGATCCATTCTTCACCCGCAGGAGTCCCGACAGACGCGATGGGTTTTCGTCGCCGTTCCTTGCTTCCTGTCGGCGATTCTGGCTGGGCAGATCAAGTGTGATCGTGGTGCCCTTTCCCTCTGAGCTCTTGACGTTGATCGCTCCGTTGTGGTCCTTGACGATCTGGTAAACGATCGACAAGCCCAGACCGGTCCCGCCCGATGTCGAGCTCGTGAACGGCTCGAAGAGCTGCTCGACCTGATCTTGCGACATTCCTTTTCCGGTGTCGGCAAACGTAATGCGGATCCGGTTGTTAGGTATCCTTTCGGCACTTACCGTTAACTTGCCGCCCGCGGGCATCGCCTGCAGCGCATTACGCGATAGGTTCCAAAATATCTGCTTAAGCTGCGAAACGTCGGCCGAGATCACGAGCGGCTCAACTGCAGGTTCGAAGACTATCTGGTGCCCCTCACGCACGTCCGGCCCGTGCTTCAACAACGTCAACGTCTCGGATATAGCCTCAGATACATCAGTGTCGGCAAAATCTACGGCCGCAGGTCTCGCATAACTTAGGAAATTAGTGATGATGCTGTTCAGCCGGTCAGATTCCTTAAGGATGATGTCCATCAGGCTCGACTGCATCGACTCGGCGGGAACGCTGGATTCCAGCACCTGGATGGCGCCTCGCATCGCTCCGAGCGGATTCCTTATTTCATGGGCCAGGCCGGCGGCAACGCGTCCGACGGCGGCTAAACGGTCCTTGCGGCGCACGCTGTCTTCCATCGATCGGATCTCGGTGAGGTCCTGGAATGTGATGATCAGACCCGTGGCCTCGTTATTCTCCGTATAAAGCAGCGACACGCTAAAACCGACCCTTATTGCAAACCCGTCAGGCGTCAGCAGATCGGTCTCGAACCTGGGCAGCTGCTCGCCGGCGCCGGCTGCCTCGAGCGACAGGTCGATCTGCTCTTGTATGTCGCCAAATATCGTCGATAAAGGCTTGCCGAGGACGTGGTCGACCCTATTGCCCGTTATCTCGCTCGCCGCCGCATTAAAGGTATAGATAACACCGTCGAGGTCCGTGGTGATCAGGCCTGATCTTATTGATTCGACGATGCGCTCATGCAGGACGCGAAGATTGGCGAGCGTCTTTGTCGTTTCCGCGAGCTGGCTGTGAGAAAAGCGCCGTTCTGATAGGCGCGAGGCCAATAACCCGACAACCAAGATCGCAACGACATTGAAACTTATTATCTGAACAGCCTTGCCAGGTGCCGTGACCGTACCAAAACTGCTGATCACGGCAAAGCCGGTGAGCAGGCCCAACGCGACGAGCAGAAGGCAGCAAAACGCTGCGGTAAGCAGCGTTGGCAGCGGTTTGAGATAAAAGCTCGCAACGCTGACCAGCACGATGTAAAGCATGATGTATGGCGAGGTGATGTCACCGGTCTGCCATACGAGCCACGTGATCAGCATCGCGTCCAGCACCAACTGGACCCTGACCTGGACCGTGTAATTCCTGCTCAGCCTAAGCAGAAAGAAATAGACGATGGTCAGTCCGACCGAGATGAGGAAAACGAGAAAGACGCCCTGCGGAAACGTCGCGACCGAGAGTCGAAACGTGCCGCTGTACCAAAACCAGCTCGCTACCAGCAGGAGAAAGGTCGACATCAGGCGGCCGATGATCAGCGACTGCACGCGCTGCATCTGCCCCGAGTTTGTCTGCCTCGCCTTTTCGTCTAAACTGTTCATTCTTATGGGAACTTCAGATCGGGACACATCTCCGAGTTACGACGAGCGCCCCTGGGGCAGCTTCACCGTGCTCGACGAGGGCGACGCGTATAAGGTCAAGAGGATCGAAGTTTTACCTGAAAAGCGACTGAGTTACCAACGGCATTTACGCCGTGCCGAGCACTGGTATGTCGTGGCCGGCACAGCTAAAGTAACATTGAATGGCGTCGAAATGCTAGTAAAACAGGGCCAGGCTGTCGATATCGGCATCGGTGATGCGCACCGCGTCGAGAACCCCGACGCCGCCGAAAAGCTCGTCTTCATCGAGATACAGACCGGCGACTATTTTGGCGAGGACGACATCGTCAGGCTAGATGACGATTTCGGCCGCGGCTAGTTCAGAGATCTTGTCTGCCGCAGCTCCCAGATCAGCAGTGATCAGGTCGGGCTGGCGTTCAAGTAGATCCTGATGTCGCGAGCCGTAACCCGTTAGTACTAATACACTTCGCAGTTCTGCGGCAAAGCCCGTTTCGACGTCGATCTTCTTATCACCGATGAACCACGAACGGCTGAGATCGACCGGCAGATCCTTGACTGCCGCCTCGATCATTCCGAGCCGCGGCTTACGGCAACTGCAGCCGTCGCACGGCAGGTGGGGACAGAAATAGAAGGCATCGATAGCCCCGCCGAGTTGGTGCTGGATCGCCTCGTGAATGCGGTGCATCGCAGCTTCGTCGTAGACACCGCGGCCTATGCCCGATTGGTTCGTGATCACGATCACCAGGTACCCTGCCGCTTTTAACCGCTCCACGGCGGTTCTGGTAAACGGAAAAAGCCGTAGGTCCTCGACCCGAGAGAGGTAATTCACCTCCTCAATGAGAGTTCCGTCCCGATCGACGAAGACCGCAGGTCTGACGTTATCCGGCGTCATAAGGCTCTGAGTCATCCTCGTCCTGCATTATACGCGAGACGGCGGCCTGGAAGACCTGGTCTACACTCGGCCATAAATGCCCGTCTCCGGGCTCCTCCGATCTAACCACGACGGCATTTTCGCCAAATGGCCTGGTCGTCTCGGGGTCCGTCGGGCCAAAGACGGCAATAGTAGGCGTTCCCACCGCGGGCGCGACATGCGCTAGGCCCATATCGTTTGACACCATTAGGTCGGCAACACTCAATACCGCGGTCACCTCGTCGAGCGTCGTTTGCCCGATCAGGTCTATCGGCCGCCGCGTGGCGGCCGCCGCGACCGCCGATGCGACCTCCTTTTCGTCGGGCCCGCCGACGAGTACAACGCTCACATCGAGGTTGACCGCCAGCCTATCGGCCAGTCGCCCAAACTCCTCTGCAGGCCAGCGTTTTGCAAGCGAATTTCGCGATCCCGGGCCGAGCGCGACCACCTTTTGTCCGTTCCTCACGCCCGCTCGCCCGAGCATTTCCCTGGCAGCTTCACGGCGCTCCGCAGCGACCTCCAAATAGCCGTCTGCGAGTCCTTCTGACACTGTCCTCGTGCCGAGAACACGGTGCTCGACCTCGGCGATGAGATTGAGGTAGTAATAGACCTCGTGACGGCGGCCCTTCCACTCTGGTACCGGAACAGGGTCTGTCAACAGCATGCCGCGAAGGTCCTTGTTATAACCGATCCGCCGAGGAATGCGTGTTAGAAAGGTGGTCAACGCCGACTCAAAGGAGTTCGGCAGAATGATCGCGAGGTCGTAACCGTCATCACGAAGGAAATCCGAATTATCTAAAGCGTCCTTGAGCTTCCATTTCTGGGGATCGAAGGGCACGATCTCGTCAATAAATGACGCATCGCGAAATAAGCCCTCAGCCCACGAGCGTGTGTGCAGCGTTATCTGATCGTCGTGGAAGACACGACGAAGTTCACGGAGCGCCGGCACCGACATCACCGCGTCGCCGATCCAATTAGTTCCCCTTACAAGGATCTTCATTGTTGAAATAGTGTCCTAAGTCCGTCCATGAGCCTCACGGAAGGCAACCAGCCAAGCTCGTGGGATGCGAGCGAGAGGTCCGAGACGTAATTCATGGGGACCGGTGCGGGCATCGGCAGGTCTTCGTCAACGACGGCCTGCAGTCCCGACACCTCCTCCATCGTTGAAAGCAGCTCGCGTAGAGACATTGCATTCTGACGGCCGCCGCCCAGATTGTACGTTCCGTGCCGTATGACCGAGTCTATGAACGCCTGACAGGCCGCCGCCAGGTCGTCGACGTGCAGCACGTCGCGGACAGGCGCTCCGCCACCCGGCAGCTGCAGGTGCTCGCCGGTGTTGATCGCATCCACGAAATTACCTACAAAATTTGGCGTATTGTCGGGTGTGTTCGGTGCATAGACCGTCGAGAGCCGGAAGATGCACGACCTGAAATATCGCTCATGGGCGTAGTATTCGACGTACCTCTCGGCGATGAGCTTTGACCATTCCAGGGCCGTCTGGCCGGAATAGGCCGTCGGGCAGGACTCAGGCACCTCAGAGTAGTTATCGGCAAAGCGACCGTAAACGTCCTTGGTCGACGCAAAGATAAAGATCGAGTCTCGACGCATCTGCTTGAGCAGATTCACGGTTCCCTCTACGTTGGTACGAAAGCATTCGTCGGCCCCATTCGGCGACTTGTCGAGGTGCGCAGCGAGATGTATCACCGCATCATATTCGTAAACCGTCGCCGCATCTTGCGGCCTCATTATGTCGAGGCCGCTCCGCCGCGAGAGATCGTCAGCATCAAAATGACGCCTAATGTGCGTACCCAGATAGCCGCTGCCGCCGGTTACAAGTATCTTCATTTGTTCGCTGCAGCCATTTGACGTAGGTTGACGGCACTCACCATTTTGTTCGACATCGCGGTGCGAAACTAGATAAGATATTAACGGCACACGTCCGCGGGGACAATCTGTCCGCCGCTCGCGCTTCCTTTCCTGATGGACCCGTCACCAGCTAAGAGTTCTCGTTCAAAGATGCCGCCCAAGGGCTGGGTAAAGTCTCGCCGCGGCGTCGCGGCGTACAAAGCCCCTCCTGAGTCTCGCTGGCGTCGTCTGCTGGGGTATGTCTTTAACGGATGGACCATCTCGATCTCGCTCATCCTCGGGCTCATCGTTTTCCTCACCCTCACGTATTTTTGGTTTGAGTTCTCCGACCGAATTGACCAAAAGCTGTTGAGCGGCGAGGTCTTCACGGCGTCCGCCGGCATTTACTCGGCGCCAAAGACCTTAAAGGTTGGCGAGGCTCTGACGATGCCGCAGCTTATCGACTATCTCAAGTCGGCAGGCTACATCGAGCGAAATGCACAGGCTGACGCTGCTCGCAGCCGCTACTCTGTCGAAGGTGATGTTCTCGGTATCGAGCCGGGCATGACGGGCAATATCGATGGCGTCAAGGCCTTTCACCCGCTCTCGGTCAAGTTTTCAAAGGACCAAAAGACCGTTGCCGCTATCGGCGACCGCAGCACCAATGCTCAGGTGAATGACGCTCAGCTTGAGCCAAAGATACTGAGCTCTATCGCCGGCGAGGGCGACGGCCGCCGAAAGACGGTTACGTTCAACGACCTGCCGCCTCACCTGATCAAGGCGATCACGGTCACGGAAGATCGAGCATTTTTTGATCATTACGGCGTCAACATACGCGGTATCGGCCGCGCGCTGTGGCGCCGCTACGGAAGCGAGGACACGGCCGGGCCGCTGCAAAATCAGGGCGGCTCGTCGATAACGCAGCAGCTGATCAAGAACCTGATACTCACCGGACAGCAGGGTTGGGAGCGCAAGATCCCCGAGGCATATATGTCGGTGATCCTCGAGACGCGATTGACCAAGCAAGAGATCTTTACGCTCTATGCGAACCAGATCTATCTTGGCCAGCAATCGGGCGTATCGATCTATGGCGTTGGCGAGGCGGCAAATGCCTATTTTGGCAAAGATGTCACTCAGCTCTCCCTGCCGGAGTCGGCATTTATCGCCGGCATCATCCGCAGCCCCAACCGCTACAGTCCTTATAAGCACCCCGACCGGGTACGCGAACGCCGCAATCAGGTTCTCGAGTCGATGACCGAGACCGGCGACATCACTCCGGAGCAGGCAGAACAGGCAAAGGCGACGGACATCGTCCTGAAACAGATCGACGACCGCCGCGACCTGCAGGGCATGCCCTACTTTTCGCAATACGCTACCGAGGAATTGTCCAAGCTCGTTACCGATCCCGAGGCTCTGCAGCACCTGCGTGTATATACCTCGATCGATCCTGACCTGCAGCGAGCGGCCTACGAAACGGTCGCCAAGCGGCTCAACGCCCTCGATAAGAACTTTCCAAAAAAGGAAAAAGGCTCACTGAATGCGGCGCTGGTCGCGATCAGGCCGAAGACGGGCGAGATCGTCGCGATGGTCGGCGGTCGGGACTATCTCGCAAACCAGTTTAACCGAGCGACCGATGCGATGCGGCAGCCGGGGTCGGTCTTCAAGCCCTTTGTTTATGCCGCCGCGATCAATTCGGCATACGATTCGAGTTCCCGTCAATTCACCGCGGCCAGCATCTTCAAGGACGAGAAAAAGGTGTTCACCTATGGCAGTGAGCAATATTCCCCCAACAATTTTGGCGACACGTTCTCTAACCAGGAACTGACGCTGCGGGACGCTCTCGTAAAAAGTAAGAACGTCATCACCGTCGACCTGGCGATGCAGCTCAACATCGGCAAGGTAATGAATTTCGCCGCCAAAGCCGGCTTCCCAAAGGTCGACAAGGCATATCCGTCGATGGCTCTCGGCACGGCCGAGGCGACGCCGCTGCAGGTGGCAACGGCTTATACGATGTTCGCGAATATGGGTGACCGCACGTCCCCGATGCCGATAACGAGGATCACCGGCGGCGACGGCCGAACGATCACGGCCCCGAGCCCAGATCGCAAAAATGTCGTCCGTCCCGACGTCGCATTTGTGATGGATGACATCATGAAGGACGTCGTAAATCGCGGAACTGCAGCAAGTGCGGGAGCCTGGGGCTTTCGTAACGTCGCCGGCAAGACCGCATTCGCCGGCAAAACGGGGACATCACGTGACGGCTGGTTCGCCGGGCTCACGCCTGAACTCGTTTGTGTCGTTTATGTGGGCTTCGATAACGGTGACGACCTCGGCATGAAAGGCGCGGATTCGGCTCTGCCGGTATGGGCCGATTTTATGCAAAAGGCTTTGGCGGCCCACCCCGAATGGAATGGTGACTGGACGATGCCGGCCGGCGTAAGAAAAGCCGAGATCGACGTTCGCAACGGCACGCTCATACGAGAGATGGATGCCGTTGCTGGATCCTCGCCGTCGCCAACCCCCACCCCGGCGGCGATGAAAAGCTCGGTCACCGACCAGTATGCTGCCGAGCCTGAACCTACACCGCCCGAGATCTACGTGACCAACGTCCCCGCAGAGTATCGGCGGGTCGAGTATTTTATCGCAGGGACGTTGCCAAATCGGTCGATCATTCCATATGGCGATGGTGCATCGGAAACGGAACCGAGTGACAAACCCACGCCGACGCCATCGCCAGTCACCGGCACCTGGCAAGACAGCACCGAGCCGCCGGAGTACGAGACAACACCCGGCAAGCAATCTGCGTCGCGGCCATATCCGACCGTGAGTGTCATGATCTGCCCGCTCACCGGAATGCGTGCGACCACCCACTGCCCCGACAAGGAAGCTCGCACCTACAAGGCCGGCGGCGAACCAAAAGAATTTTGTCCTTTCCACAAGTAGTTTCCCTGCGCGCCGCATCGCCTCTTGAAAAGAAACTGCCCTTCGTCTACACTTGGCTCGATCCGAAAACCCATGGGCATTTCACGCAGCCAGCAGACCTCTGGTTGCATTTGTGAAACGCTATTGCATTACCGCCGCTCGTGTGATATCGTGGTTACACATCACCACAGAAGCTTTCCAGCACAGTGGGATCCGAAGCTTGGAATTCACGTGACTTGAAGTCGCGGC
>JADMIO011294139.1_pt1 | contig 85219 bp, 70 predicted proteins | sample 8958161 | NCBI WGS metagenome assembly JADMIO01 (sample SAMN16585339, study PRJNA669376) | soil metagenome | isolation source: Crop rotation soil | place: USA: Cullars Rotation, Alabama | collected 2011 | reverse complement strand
CGCGACAACTTGTCCACGTGGAATTCTAAGCTTAGGATCCCAATGTGCTGGAAAGAACCCCTCGCAGATCAAGTCCTTGCCGACGTTGCGCACCCACTGCATCACCATGCGGCGGGGCTCGTCCTCGGCGAGCACCTTCTTCCAGTCGTGCTCCTTGTCGGGCAGGTAGAGCCCGCCGACGTAGACCTTGAAGATCGCCTTGCTGCGCAGCGCGATGCCGTTGAGCGTGAGCTGGTGGTCGCCCACTTTCACCGAGTCGGGCATCGTCACGCCGGCTAGCGTCGCCGCGGCGGCCGGAATCGAGCTGATGGCGGCGAGCATCAGGGCAGCGGCGACGGCGGCGGGAAGGGCGGATCGGCGCATCTGGAGGTCTCCTGTGTTGCCGGCGGGTGCGCAACTATAGCCTTAGGGCATCCGTAGAGGTCTCCCATGGAGGCGGTGGCGGTGATGACCGCGTTCGGAATGAACGCCGCGGGCGGGGCTTCCGAGCGCCCGGCCGAGGCGCCGGTGATGGTCGATCCGGAGGGCGCGCGGCTCGCCGTCGCGGCGGCCCAGGGCTCGGCCGACGCCTTCCGCCGCATCGTCGAGCGCCACCAGGACGCCGTCTATCGCCTCGTGGCGCGCATGGTGCGCGACCCCGCCCTCGCCGAGGACATCGCCCAGGAGACCTTCCTCAAGGCCTACCGCGCCCTTCCCGGTTACGATCCGCGCTGGAAGCTGTCGAGCTGGCTGCTCAAGATCGCCCACAATGCCACCATCGACCACCTGCGCCGGCAGCGGCTCGACACGACGCCGCTCGACCTCGGCCCCGAGTCCGAGACCGGCTCGCCCATCGAGCGCATCGCCGACGCCTCCGTGCTCGACGCCGAGCAGCAGCTCCGCGGCCGCGCCCTCGCCCGCGACCTGCAGACGGCGCTTTCGAGCCTCGACCCCGCCTACCGCGAGCTCCTCTTGCTGCGCTTCCAGGAAGGGCTTGCCTATCAAGAGATTGCGGAGGTCACCGGCCTGCCGCTGGGCACCGTCAAGGTGCGCCTCCACCGCGGCCGGAAACGGCTGGCGGACCTTCTCTCGGCGCGCGGTTGGCAACCCGCTGGAACAACTGAAACCAGCGGCTCTGAGGGCTCGTAGGGGCGGATGAGGACGACGCGATGCGCGACAGTCACAACCACCTAACCACCCGCTGGCTCGACGCCGAGGCCCGCGGTCAGGAAGCAGCAGCCGAGCGGGCCTTCGCCGAGCTGTTCGCCGCCCTGCCGAGGTCCGCGGCGCCGGCCGGGTTCGCCGACCGGCTCATGAGCCGGATGGCGGCGGCGGGTGAGCTCGCGCGGCCGGCCTGGCCGCTCGAGCGGGCCGCGTTGTGGCTGCTGGCCGTTTGCGCCGCGGCAATCTACCTGGTGCCGCGGTGGCTGCCGCAGATCTGGGGTTACCTGGCTCCGGATAGGTGGGTCGGCGGGCTGGCCTCGCTGCTGGTGCGCGCGGCGCACGCGGTGGCGGCTCTCCTGCCGGTCTGGGAAGGCTTCGCACGGGTGGCTCGCTGGGTGGCGCTCGCCGCCGGCAGCCCGCAGGTGCTCGCCGCCGTCGCCCTCTGTGCCCTGCTCGCCGCGACGGCGGGTCGCCTCCTGATGGGTGTGCTCGACGAAAGGAGCGCTGGTCATGCGCAGGTCGGATAGCCACGTTCCGCCGGGGATCGCTCTGGCGTATCGCTTCGCTCTGGTGTTGATGTTGACAGCGGCGTCCGCCAGCGGCGCCTTCGCGCAGCGGACTCCGCGTCCGGCTCCGCCGGCCCCGCCCGCGGCTCCCGCGCCGCCGATCCCGCCGGCGCCCTCCGCGGGCGAGCCCCTGCGCCAGCAGGTGGAGGAGCGCTTCGAGGTGCTGCCGGTCTCCGACGGCCTCTTGCTCAAGCCCAAGCAGCCGATGGACGGCATCCGCGCGCTCGAGGTGCGCGACGGCCAGCTCGCCATCGACGGCCGCGAGGCGGAGGCCGACGATCTCGAGCGCCGCATCGGCAAGGCCGCGGCGGCCCCGGTGCGCGCCCTCCTCGAGCTCGACCCCGACGAGCTGGGCAACCTCTTCGGCCTTTCCACGGCGCCGCCGCCGCCCTCCGACGATCAGGACGTCGACGCGCTCCACGAGCGTCTCGACCAGGACATGGAGAAGCGGCGCGCCGAGATCGAGCGGCAGCAGGACGAGATCCGCCGCCGCATCGAGCAGGAGATGAACCGCCACGCCGACGACGTGCAGCAAGACGTGGCCCGCCAGGTCCAGCGCGCGGTGCGGCGCGGCGCCCATCGCGGCGACGGCGATGCCCGCGTCGTCATGGGCACGCCGGTGCACGTGCGCGCCGGCGAGTCGACGGGCGACGTGGTCGCCATCGGCGGCGGCATCACCGTCGAAGGCGAGGTGATGGGCGACGCGGTGTCGGTGGGCGGCTCGGAGAACATCACCGGCCTGGTCAGCGGCAACGCCGTCTCGGTGGGCGGCACCGTCCACCTCGGCCCCAACGCGCGGGTGTCGGGCGACGTGGTGAGCGTCGGCGGCTCCGTCGACCGCGAGCCCGGCGCCGAGATCCTGGGACAGGTCACCGAGGTGAGCCTCTGGCAGGGCCTGTCGATGGGCACCCTGGGCGGCAACTGGAACTGGGGCCGCGGCAACTGGGGGCTCGACGGCGGCAACTCCTACTTCGACGGCTCGCTGCTGCGCATGATCCGCTGCATCGTCTTCGTGCTGGTGCTCATCCTGCTCGGCGCGCTGGCGTCGGTGATCGCCCGCAACCCGCTCGAGCGGGTGTCGGCGGCGGCGGGGGCGGAGCCGTGGAAGGCGGGGGTCGTCGGCCTGCTGGCGGTGATCCTCTTCGTGCCGGCGATCCTCATCGTGCTGGTGCTGCTGGCGGTGTCGATCATCGGCATCCCGCTCATCCTGCTCTGGCCCTTCGCGGTCATCGCCTGCCTCTTCGCCGCCTTCTTCGGTTACATCGCCGCGGCGCACGCGCTGGCGCGCTGGAGTGAGAACCGCTTCGGTTGGCGCATCCAGGGCCCGGTGACGACGGTGGTGCTGGGCCTCTTCCTGCTCCACGGCGCCTGGCTGATGGCGCGCCTCGTCGACGTGGTCGACAGCTCGCGCAACGTCGGCGGCTTCCTGCGCCTCATCCTGCTGCTCTTCTGGATGCTGGTGAACATCGGCGCCTTCTTCGTCGGCATCGGCGCGGTGATCCTGGCGCGGCGCCGCGGCTACGCCCCAGTGCAGCCGCTCGTCTCCGCGCCGCCGACCCTGCCGCCGCCTTCGCCGCCGTCACGCGGCCGCGACCTGCCGGCGGTGGAAGGACCAGCCGTCGAGTCGCTGCGCGAGGACGAGCGCGACTGGGAGGAGCCCTTCTCCGACTTCGACGAGCCCGAGCCGGCGACGAGCGCGACGGCGGTGACCGCGGTGGCAGAGGCCCCTGCGGCGGCGAACGAGCCGAGCGACGAGGACGAAGAGCGCGAGCGGCAGCGGGCTTAGGCCCGCAGCCGCTCCGCCAAGCACTCCGCGCCTAGCCGCTAGGCGCGGAGACGTTCCGCCAGTCTCGTGTAGCGCCTTTGCGGGTCGGCGTTTTTGACGGCACGCCGAACCGCGCTACGGCTGCCAAGCAGCACGACGAGCTTCTTGCCCCGCGTCATGGCCGTGTAGAGCAGGTTCCGCTGCAAGAGCACGTAGTGCTCGCGGTGGAGGACGACGATGACGCAGGGGTACTCGCTGCCCTGCGACTTGTGGATGGAGCAGGCGTAGGCGAGCTCGAGCGGGTCGAGCTCGCTTGCCGGGTAGCGCACGATCCTGTCGTCGTAGCGCACCAGCACCTCGGCGGCCACCTCGTCGACGCCATCGACGCGGCCGAGGTCGCCGTTGAAGACCTCGAGCTGGTAGTCGTTCCGCGTCTGCAGCACGCGGTCGCCGATGCGCAGCCGGCCGCGGCTGCCCTCGACCGGCGCGCCGTGTGGGTTGAGGAGCGCCTGCAGCTCGGCGTTGAGGCTGATGGTGCCCAGCCGGCCGCGGCGCATCGGCGACAGCACCTGCACGTCGGCGAGCGGGTCGAAGCCGAAGCGGCCGGGGATGCGCTCGGCGACGAGGCGGCGCAGGGTGTCGAGGCACTCGTCGGGGTCCTCGCGCTCGATGGAAAAGAAGTCGCTCGGCACGCCTTCCGCGGCGTCGATGGGCATCTCGCCGCCGAGCACGCGGTGGGCGTTGCCGACGATGAGGCCGGCGCCGTCCTGGCGGAAGATGCGCGTCAGCCGCACGCTGGGGACGACGCCGCTGCCGAGCAGCTCGGCGAGCACGTTGCCCGGGCCCACCGACGGCAGCTGATCGGCATCGCCGACGAGCACCAGCCGCGCCTGCTCGGGCACCGCCTTGAGCAGATGGTGGGCGAGCAGCATGTCCACCATCGACACCTCGTCTACGACCAGCAGGTCGCAGGTGAGCGGCCGCTCGTCGTTGCGCTCGAAGCGGTTGCCCTGCGGGCTCCACTCCAGCAGCCGGTGGAGCGTCGACGCCTCCTTGCCGGTGGCCTCGGCGAGCCGCTTGGCGGCGCGGCCGGTGGGCGCGGCGAGCAGCACCTTCTCGCCCTTCTTGCCGAAGATCTCGACGAGCGCGCGCACCAACGTCGTCTTGCCGGTGCCGGGACCGCCGGTCAACACCAGCACCTTGCCGAGCACGGCGCGGCGGATGGCCTCGTGCTGGGCGGGCGCCAGCGCCACCTGGAAACGCTCCTCGAACCAGCGGCAGGCGCGCTCGACGTCGATCGCCACGGGAGGCAGCGGGAAGCTGAGGAGGCGGCGCAGGCGCATCGCGGCGGCGCGCTCGGCGAGGAAGAACGGGATCAGGTAGACGGCGTCGTCCGCTCCGCCGGCGCGCGCGACCGCGGTGGCGGCGGCTTCGAAGAGCGCGCCGGTCGAAGCGTCGGCGCCGCCGCGACGCTCGATCACCACCTTCTCTTCCACTGCCAGCGCGTCGAGCGCCGGCGGCAGCAGCGCCTCGTCGACGCCGAGCAGCTCCTTGGCCGCCGCGAGCAGCTCGGCGCGCGGCAGGAACAGGTGCCCCTCGTCGGCGCCGCGCGACAGCGCGTGCAGCAGGCCGGCGGCGAGCCGCGCCGGCGACTCCGCCGGCAGCCCCAGGCGCGACGCGATCGAATCGGCTGTCTGGAAGCCGATCCCCCAGACGTCGGTGGCGAGGCGATACGGCGTCTCCGACACCACGCGCAGCGCGTCGTCGCCGTAGGTCTTGTAGATCTTCACCGCGTGGTGCGCCGCGACGCCGTGCCCCTGCAGGAAGACCATGACCTGGTGGATCTGCCGCTGCTGCTGCCAGGCGCGCTGGATGGCGCGGCTGCGCACGCCGCCGATGCCTTCCACCTCGGTCAGCCGCTCGGGCTCGCGGTCGATGACGTCGAGCGTGTCGATGCCGAAGCGCGCGACGAGCCGGCGCGCCATCACGCGGCCGACTCCCTGCACGAGCCCCGAGCCCAGATAGCGCTCGATCCCCTGCAGCGTCGACGGCTGCATGGTGAGCCAGCTCTCGACCTGGAACTGCTCGCCGTACTTCCGGTCCTGCACCCAGCGGCCGGTGAGCTTCAGCGACTCGCCAGGCTGCACGCCGAAGAGGGCGCCGACGGCGGTCACCGGATCGCGGCGGCCGGCGACCTTGAGCCGCACCACGCAGAAGGTGGCCTCGGCGCTCTCGTAGACCACGCGCTCGAGGATCCCTTCGAGGCCGATGGCCTCGCCGGGCGCGGGAGCGAGCAGAGAACGCTGCTGCGGCGGCACGGCACTCATGTTAGTGGGGTGCCCGGGCAAGTCCGGTGAGCCCGGCAGTTTTCGCCGCTGCGCGCGCGGCAGCCTTCTTGCTCGCGAGGTGCCGCCGGCGCCTCCCTGCGTGGACCGGAGATGGCTTCGGTCGACTGCTTCGTGCAAGTCTTACAACGACGTGGAACCCTTTACGCGTCAGGAGCCCGTCACCGTGAAGCCAACCGCTCGCGCCTCGCACGCCATCGGTGTGTCTCGTCGCAGTGTGTCTCGCCGGCTCGCCGCCGTCTTTACTCTCGCCATCTGCTCGTGGCTCATCGCCGCATCGCCGGCGGCGGCGCAGTACTTCGGGCGCAACCAGGTGCGATGGGAGAAGTTCGACTTCCACGAGCTGGAAACCCCGCACTTCCGCGTCTACCACTACCCGGCGAACAACCCGGCGGCGGCCGACGCGGCGCGCATGGCGGAGCGCTGGTACGGCCGCCTGTCGACGGCGTTCTCGCACGACTTCACCGAGAAGAAGGCGATCGTCCTCTACAACGACCACGCCGACTTCCAGCAGACGGCGCTCTCCGGCGGCGAGCTGATCGGCGAGGGCACGGGCGGCTTCACCGAGCCCTTCCGCGACCGCGTCGTGCTGCCGCTCACCGCCGACTACGCCGACACCGACCACGTGCTCGGCCACGAGCTCGTGCACGTCTTCCAGTTCGACATCGCGCAGCACATGTCGCCGATGGGGCAGCAGGGCTCGCAGACGCGCGCCGTCGGCCTCGAGCGCCTGCCGCTGTGGGCCGTGGAGGGGCTCGCCGAGTACCTCTCGCAGGGGCGCAACGACACCCTCACCAGCTCGTGGATGCGCGATGCCGTGCTGCGCGACGACCTGCCGACGCTGGACAAGATGTCGCGCGACCTGCGCTACAACCCGTATCAATACGGGCAGGCGATGTGGGCCTACGTCGGCGGCCGCTGGGGCGACCCCAAAGTGGCCGAGCTCTTCCGCGCCTCGCTGCGCTTCGGGCCCGAGGAGGCGTGGAAGAACGTCCTCGGCATGGACTGGAAGCAGTTCAGCGAGGAGTGGCACAAGGACGTCAAGGCCTACTACCAGCCGATCCTGGCGCAGCGGCAAAAGCCGAGCGAGCTGGGCAGCGAGCTGATCGGCAAGAAGGCCGGCGGCCGCCTCGCCGTGTCGCCGGCGCTGTCGCCCGACGGGCGCTGGCTCGCGTTCCTGTCGACGCGAGATCTCTTCGAGGTCGAGCTCTACCTTGCCGACGCGCAAACGGGTCAGGTCGTTCGCAAGCTGGCGAGCGCGGACCGCGACCCGCACGTCGACGAGCTGCGCTTCATCGAGTCGGCGGGTGCGTGGTCGCCGGACGGCAGGCAGTTCGCGTTCCCCGTGGTGGCGCAGGGCGACAACCGGGTGCTCGTCGTCGACGTCGACTCGGGCAAGGTGCGCGAGCGCCTGAATCCGCAGGTGGGCGAGGTGACGAGCCTCGCTTGGTCGCCCGACGGCCGGCGGCTCGTCTACTCGGGCATCTCGCAGGGCATCGACGACCTCTACCTCTACGAGCTCGACGGCGGCCGCGTCACCAAGCTCACCGACGACCGCTATGCCGACCTGCAGCCGAGCTGGTCGGCCGACGGCCGGAGCCTGCTCTTCGTGTCGGACCGCGGTGAAGGCGCCGACCTTGCGCAGCTCCGCTACGCGCCGATGGGACTCTTCACGATGGACGTCTCGAGCAAGCAGATCCACGCGCTGCCGCGGCTCGCGAGCGGCACGCAGATCGATCCGCACTTCTCGACCGACGGCCGGTGGATCTACTTCCTTGCCGATCCCGATGGCGTGAGCGACGTCTACCGCATGCCGGCCGCGGGCGGCGCCGCCGAGCGGCTGACGCGCATCGCCACCGGCGTCGCGGGCATCACCGACAAGTCGCCGGCGCTGGCGGTGGCCTCGGACCGCATCGTCTTCTCGGTCTTCGACGAGCGCGCCCTGACGCTGCGCACGCTGCCGCTCCAGACCGCCGCGAGCGCGCCGCCGCCGGCCGAGGACCGCACCGCAGCCGTGCTGCCGCCTGCGGAGACGGCACGGCAGACGACACTCGAGTCGTTCCTCGCCCGCGGCGGACAGCCGGCGCCGGCCGCGGAGTTTCTGATCCACGACTACAAGTCGAAGCTCGGCCTCACCTACGTCGCGCCCATCGGCGTCGGCCTCTACGCCGACACCTACGGCACCGGCGTCGGCGGCAGCGTCGCGGCCTACTTCAGCGACGTGCTCGAGCGCCGCGAGCTCGCGGTCGGCATCCAGGGCGGCTCGTCGACCGGCAGCTTCCAGGACGCCATCGGCGTGCAGGCGCTCTACCTCGACCGTTCGAGCCGCTACGTCTGGGGCGTCGGCGGCTCACACATGCCCTACACGTCGATCCTGACCGCGGTCGGCACGGAGCAGGTGCCGGTCGGCAACGGCCAGACCGTGCTCGCCGACGTCATCGAGCAGGACACGCTGACGCAGACGATCGACGCGGTGCAGGGCCTCGCGCAGTACCCGCTGTCGCAGACGCGCCGCTTCGAGGCCAACGCTTCGTACAACCGCTACAGCTTCAAGGAAGAGATCGAGCGCGTCGTGTTCGTCGGCAACACGGTGATCGAGGACAGCAGGCACCGCGTGCCCTCAGGCTCGTCGCTCAACCTCGTCGAGGGCGGCCTCGCCTACGTCGGCGACAACTCGCAGTTCGGCTTCCTCTCGCCGGTGCGCGGCGGGCGCATGCGGCTCGAGGTGGATCAGACCTCGGGCGACCTGTCGTTCACCACCGCGCTGGCCGACGTGCGCCGCTACTTCTTCATGCGGCCGCTCACCCTCGCCTTCCGCGGCCTCCACTACGGCCGCTACGGCAACGACGCCGAGAGCAACCGCATCTCGCCGCTCTTCATCGGCGACGAGTGGCTGGTGCGCGGCTACGCGGCGGGCGATATCCGGCTGTCGGAGTGCACGCAAGTGCCCGGGAGCGCGGCCTGCCCGGAGTTCGACCGCCTGATCGGCAGCCGCATCGCCGTCTTCAACGCCGAGCTGCGCGTGCCGCTCTTCGGCGTCGAAGAGTTCGGCCTCATCAAGCTGCGCCAGCTCCCCACCGAGCTGGCGCTCTTCACCGACATCGGCGCGGCGTGGAACCAGGGCGACACCGTGCGCTGGAGCTTCGACCGCCACGCCACCGACCGCGTGCCGGTAGCCTCGGCAGGCGTGGCGGCGCGCATCTTGTTGCTGGGCGCGCTGCCGCTCGAGTTTTACTACGCGAAGCCCTTCCAGCGGCCGAAGGAGAGCGGCGTGTTCGGCTTCCTGATCACGCCGGGCTGGTAGAGCTCGCTGGTAGGCTACGCGGCCGGGCGACGGCGGCGGATGCGTGATGCGCGGAGTCGTGGAATCACCGCCGCCGCTCGTGCGTAGCGGAGTCTCGCCAGGTCACGCCTCGTTCGCCGTTCACGTCTCGCGACGGAATCGCCGGAGGTAGCAAGCGCCCGTGATCCACGGCGTCGGCAGCCCGCTCATGTGGACGGTCTTCGCCGTCGTGGTCACCGGCGCGCTGGCGCTCGACCTCTTCGTCTTCCACCGCGAGGCGCACACCGTCAAGGCCCGCGAGGCGGGCATGTGGGTGCTGATCTGGATCGCCCTCGCGGCCGCCTTCGGCGGCTGGATCGCGTACGAGGCCGGGCGCCGTGCGGCGCTCGAGTTCGCCACCGGCTACCTGGTGGAGTACGCGCTCTCCGTCGACAACATCTTCGTCTTCATCGTCATCTTCCGCTATTTCAAGACACCGGCCGAGCACCGCCACCGCGTCCTCTTCTGGGGCATCGTCGGGGCAGTGGTGCTGCGCGGCCTCTTCGTTGTCGCGGGGCTGGGCCTGATCGCCCTCTTCCACTGGACTCTTTACATCTTCGGCGCGCTGCTCGTCTACACCGGCATCAAGCTGCTGACCCAGTCCGAAATGGAGATGCATCCCGAGGAAAACCCGGTGGTGCGCTTCCTCCGCCGCCACCTGCGCATGACGCCGAAGCTCGAAGGCGAGAAGTTCCTCGTCCGCATCGACGGCAAGCTCTTCGCGACACCGCTGCTCGCGGTGCTGCTCGTCATCGACGTCGTCGACGTCATCTTCGCCATCGACTCCATCCCCGCCATCTTCGGCGTCACCCAAGACCCCTTCATCGTCTTCACCTCCAACATCTTCGCCGTCCTCGGCCTGCGCGCCATCTACTTCCTGCTCCACGACCTCATGGACCGCTTCGCCTACCTGCACTACGGGCTGGGGCTCGTGCTCGCCTTCATCGGCGCCAAGATGCTCGTGGCGCACTGGATCGAGATCCCGGTCCAGTGGTCGCTCGGCGTCGTCGGCGCGCTGCTCGCGGGGTCGGTGCTGCTGTCCTGGCTCTTCGCGCCGAAGAAGGGCCGCCCTGAAGCGCTGCGCGAGGACGAGCCGCGCATGGCGGAAGGGGAAGGGGAAGAGGAGGGGGAAGCACCCGTCGGGCGCGCAACCTCGTTTCGCGGTCGCGATTGACGCTGCCCGCCGCCAAGGGCGGCGGCCGATCCGGGGCGAATTTCCGATCTCGCGTCCGTCTATAGTGTCGTCCACCCCGGCAATAGGCTTGGACACGGTGGCCCCGAGGATCGGTGTGTCTCGGATCGGGTGCGAGCGAGCGCGCGACTCCCGGGTGGGTCGTTGCGCGTCAGCTTGCTAGAGTAGTGAGTCGGCGCTTAGTCACAGAATTAGGCCAACGAATACGACCGCTAATGTGCTGCGTTCGAATGCCGGCAGCTCATCTTTGAACTTCCACTTCAGGGGGTCTAATGCGCTCACCGATTCAATTACTCGTAGTCCTGGCGATTCTCTCGGCACTCGTCTCCGACCCACTCGATGCGCTAGATGCGTTTCCACAATCCGCGCAAGATACGTTAGCTAAAGTAGCGACGATTCCCACCGGAGATCTGTGCACAGACGGTGCAGCCGTCGACGATGGCACTTATGAAGACGGCTTCCCCGTTCCCGTTCTCGCCATCGGAACTGAGTCCATTTTGGTTCAACGTCTTGTTCCCTCAAGCTATCCAGCCCAACTGACCAAGGCATGCATCTGCTGGCGAGTTTCGGGCTCGGGAGGCGGTCATCTCGCATATGACGTCGTCGCCTACACCGACGGCCCAATACCGGGATCCCTTGTCGGTGCCGTATCCACTGACTCCGGAACTCTCCTGGGTGGCAGCACGACGTTTGTCGGGACCTCCTGTGTACCGATGAACGCGATCGTACAGTCTGGAGGCATTTACGTCGGCGTGAGAGCTGTTCGCAGCAACAACGTGGACTTCTTCACCTGCGGCGATACATCCCCAGGAACACCGATCGCGGAAATGTTTAGCAGCACAAACGCCGGAAACTCGTGGACGAGGTTCAACCAGACATGGTCACAGGTGCGGGCTCTCGGCATTCGTTCCACATTTGGCGCTCCCGGCGTCGGCTGTCTAGCGTCAGACACCACTCTGTGTCTTCACAATGGCCGGTTCAAGGTGGAAGCTACCTATACCACCAACAGTAGCGGTAGCGGTGCGGCGCGCTTCGTCAAGTTGACCGACGACACTGGATATGCGTGGTTCTTTGCCGCCACCAACGTCGAAATGGTAGTGAAGGTCTTGGATGCGTGTGGGGTCAACCAGCGTTTTTGGGTGTTTGCTGGCGGGCTCACTGACCAAGGAGTAACCTTCGTCGTCACGGATACTTTGCGGGGAGTCACAAAGACGTACTCGAATACCCTCGGGCATATTTGGCAAACGATCACTGACACCAACGCTCTGGCCAGCTGCCCGTGACACATTCACCTCGCGACAGCTCCATCAAGAGTATTTCGTCGGCGAGACGCTCGTCGTTGACAGCAATTGCGGGCCGCCCGGCGCTCGGCCGCCTCGTTCTCGACCCAGACCGCGAGATTGCGTGAGTGTGCTGAGAACACCCGTGCGATCAGACGGGCGTTGCGCTAATTCCTGCGCCCTCGGTGGCGTCCAGGGTACTGCTGAGCAATCGGTCCGCTCGACACGCGGGAGGCAAGCGCGGTAATGCCCCATTTCAAGTCCACATGCAGCTGCGGCAGGCCCATTCACTTTCCAAAGAACGTGCAGGTCGGCGATACGTGGAAGTGCTTCCGATGCGGCAAGGTTCACCGCTGGGTTGCACCTGGAACACTGGGCGCCAAGCATGCCGTGGAGACGAAGTCCATGGCCCCACCACAGTCTCCAATCAATTCCACTCAACGGCCTCTGCAAGCTGCCTCCTCCATCGCCAGTCCACGCGGAGCTGCGGCGCAAAGCCAGCTTCCACGTTCTTCAGCTCCGTTACGGCGAGCAATTGGAAGCGGTATACCACCGGTTCCACGGCCCGCAGCATCCTCCAGGACAGCCGATGGTTGCCCGTTGACGGCCGCCCTGGTTGGGCTCGGGATTTGGCTCGCAATCCGATTGCTGAGTTAGACAGCAGCGACAATCAGACCAAGCGACCATGGCAACAGGCACTTATGCCCACGCATGACTTTCACCGCGTTTGCAGTGTGCTCGTGTCAAGGCTCGATGCGTTTCGTACTGCATGGCTCGGCGCCGCCCTCGAGCTGTTGGACAAAGCCCTGCCGTCCTCTGGCAGATCTATAGTCAACCGAACGTTCGAAAAGCACCGCTCCGTCCGTGAACTGGCAGAAAAAACTCCCGCTGATTTCCCGTTCAACACGGTTGACGGCGAGACGGTGCAATCGGCGCTTATTGGCTTCCAGTCGTCGGCGGCGCTGCAGTTTGCCCTTGCCAGGAAGTATATAGCTGATACGGATTTTCCGGAATACATCAGTGCATTGCTTGCAGTGAGCACAGGGAACCAGCCGTGGCTCTTATCGAATGCCGTTTTCTTCGGGTCGTCCACTCTCTCGGTGGAGACGCTCGGCAACGTCCTCGGGCGATACTTTCTCAACGAGTCGTCCGTGACCCATTCTATGTCTCTTGCGGAGAAGATCCTTGTGGAGAGACTGCCTTTTCTTGGCTATTTTTCCCAGGTGGGTACTGCCATGGCCTTCCTCGATCAGTCTACCGCGACTCGAATGCTGCAGCAGTTGAATGCAGTGAGCTAGTTGTTATCGAGACGTAACCAACAGGAAGAGGGTCATCATGGCGTCACTTGAGTGCAGCTTTTGTCAGCGGCGAAAGCTAATGATGTGGTTCTGCAGGCAGTGCCGATTGCACTTTTGTGCGGACTGCGCGGGTGGAAGTCTCATCAGCTTCACTTGTCCGAAAGGTCACCGCGACGTTGCAAAGGTCGCGGGCTAGAGGCTCGTCATGAGTCCACATCTAAGCCTGGGAGATGGTGTAAGCCTTGGTCGGTGTGTTACGTCAATGGGTGCAACTGCCAGTTGTTGAAGGTCTGCCTTGTTGAAGGTTTGCCCAAAGAGGAGGTGCACTCAAGGAGGGGTGGCCCAAAGAGGAAGTGCCTCGGTTGGCGGCTCATAGGGGCGTCGAACGCCTGTCGGAAATTCGACGTCGTTCTTCAAGAGACAACCGAGGTACCGGGCCGCCAAGTTGGGACGATGTCATATCGTCTCCGCAGCAATGAGCGCTTCCGCTCAAGGGGGAAGTGCCACCCACTTAGGCAACCGGCACTTCGGACACGGGGCTGTCTGAGGCGCCCCGACGCCGCACGTCAGTCTGCGGCATCTCCGACATCAGACCGGATCCCGCGCGCTCGTGCCTTGCTAGGGACTTCGGTACTGCAGCCCGAAGCGGACGCGCGAACCCGCGGCATTCGATTCGGCGTACGCAACCGATAGTAAGTCGCCGTCGCCGAGCGTTACGACGTGGGTGCTGTCGACGCAGGTGGTGTCGGTTCCGGTGAGAGTACAAGCGAGAGCGGTGTTTACTCCGTTCTTGCGGACGGTCACCGTTACGGAGCCGGTTGCGCCGGGAGCGGTCGTGAGGTGGACGACGAGTTTGGCAGCCGTGCCCGCTGGCATCGCAAAGTTCGCGTTCGCTTCGACGCCGACGTCCGCGTCCCACGGCACCAGGAAACGGCCGGTCGCCATGTTGGCGTAGTTGCCCGCGATTGCGGATCCGCTGGTGCCGTTCTCGCCGGCTGGCCCCTGTGGACCCGTGGGCCCGACGGCGCCGGTTGCGCCGGTTGGCCCCGCGGGGCCTTGCGGACCTGCCGGACCTTGAGGTCCCTGGTCGCCCTGGATCCCTTGCTGGCCCTGAGGCCCTGGATTCCCTTGAGGACCGGGTGCGCCCGGGAGCCCCTGTTGCCCTGCAGCCCCAGGCGGGCCTTGTGGACCGTCAACGCCATCCTGCCCATCCTGTCCGGGGGGACCGGGCTCGCCGTCATCGCCCTTCCGAGCGACGAGCTGCCAGTTGGATGAGAGGTTCGGTTGATTTCCGGCGTTATTGGTGGCGACGCTGACGTAGGTTGATCCCTCGAAGGAAACCGAATCGCCAGGACCGTAGACCGTGCCGCTGTCCCATGCCGCCCGCCAGAAGAAGCTCTCGATGGGTGCCATCGGTGGCGGCGCACCGTCCGTCATGGTCTGACCGTTGCCGCCGTTGTAGAGGTCGGCTCGCTCCTGAGCCGAGAGCACCTTCGACCAGATCCCGAGCTCGTCGATGCTGAATGCCAGGCTCACCTGACTGTTGTCGACTTCGAGGTTGACGCCGACGTTGCCGTTCGACAAGCCGGCACTGCCGTTCTCGATAACGCTGCATTCGACGTTGCCATTGACGTATGCGGTGAGCTGGTCGCCCGAGCCCGCATATGTGACGATGACGTGGTACCACGAGCCTGCAGTGAGGGCCGTCGAGCCGTCGCACTCCGCGAGCGTAACGATACTGCGCCGGATGAGGAAGAAGCGAAGCGTCCCGTCAGCCATCTGTCTGAATGCCACACCGAACTGACCCGCCGAGTTCTGCTGCACCGTCAGGTAATCCGCGTCGGGGGTAGGAAGCGATCCCACCCTGTACCAGTAAGCGAAGGACCACTGGTTCGTGTGGTCCCATTGCGGCAGCCCGTTGAGCTGGATGCCGCTCGACGCGTTCAGGGACACGCCGCTGTAGACCTTTCCAGAGCCCAGACCCCATGCGGGGCTGCCGGCGGGGGTCGCCGTGCGACCGTTGATGCTGACGTCGTCTGCGTCCGTGTGCATACGCGCGTAGTACTCGAGGCCCGCGAGCAGGGTCTCAGCGGTGTCGACTTGGAAGGAGTACGACGCGGCAGCGAGCCGTGCAGCCGCCATGAGTGGAATGACGACCACCACTGCGATCAAACGGCAGACCGTGCGGCGTTGGCGCTTGCCCATTTCTACTCCTTCGCACAAAGAACTGTGCTTGCATGGGTTCAAGCTGAATAGACGGACGCGACGCCGCAGTTTCCCTCCTCGAGCAGAGTGGCCGTCAACAAGGCGTCTACCACTCGTGCTGGTCAGCTTCAGCGCACAGTTCGCCAGCGAGTCCTTCAAAGTCGGACTCGCTCGCTGCAAGGTCACCACTGCCAATGCGCTGGAGGCAGCCCAGCCTGAGGTCGCGGCGAAGGATCCGTGAAACCCATCCCGGCCAGGGGTGCTAGAACGACTCGACCGGCGGTAGCGGCAGATCGGGCAGCGGGGCTCTGGTGACGCTCTCGGCAGACGCGGGAGCCGCCCCTTCGACGGGGCTGTCCGACGCGGCAGCATCCCCGCGGCCGGCGCGTCCGCGGCGACGACCACCGCGACGGCGACGGCGCTTCTTCCCGGCAGCGGATTCGCCAGCAGCGGCCGAGCCCGCCTCGCTCTTCGGCTCGCCGCCATTTAGCGTCGAAGCCTTCGGAGGCTGAGGCGAGTTAGCTGCGTCGACCGACCCCGGAGCAGTAGCGTCGCCGTTGCCGGCGCGGCCACGGCGGCGGCGTCCACCGCGGCGTCGACGCGAGCGCTTCTTGCCGTTGCCGGTCGCTTCGTTGCCTCCCGGTTCGGCCTGGCCCTCAGCCTCGAGCTCCGCCGAGTCCTCGTCGTCCTCGATCTCGTCGCCGGCTTCGAGCTCCGGCTCCTCCGGCTGCGGCTCGACGACTCGCGCCGGCTTCGCCGGCTTCACCGGCCGCTCGTCGCCGGGCTCGCGGTCGAACCACTCGACCTTCTGCTCGAGGCGGCGCAGGTGGCGCGCGGCGACGACCTCGATCCTGATGTCGAACTCTTCCTCCATGTCCGCCAGCTCGCGGCGCCGGCCGTTCTGCAGCGCGTCGGCGAGCTCGGGGTGGAGGCCGATGCGCACGGACTTCAACGTGCCCGTCGCCGCGCGCGCCTGGATGCGCCGCACCAGCGCCAACCCCACCATCTCGGGGCTGGCGATGCGGCCCATGCCGCCGCAGGTGGGGCAGCTGCGGTGGGTGCGCACGAGCAGCGCCTGTTGGATGCGCTGGCGGTTGATCTCGAGCAGGCCGTTGGGGCTCACCTTGCCGACGGTGAAGCGCGCTTTGTCGGCCTTCATCGCCTCGCGCAGCTCTTTCTCGAGCTTGCGCTGGTTCTTCTGCGCCCGCATGTCGATGAAGTCGACGACCACCAAGCCGCCGATGTCGCGCAAGCGCAGTTGCCGCGCCACTTCGCGCGCCGCTTCCAGATTCGTGTGCAGCGCCGTCTCTTCCTGGGTGGCGGCGCGGGTGGCGCGGCCGGAGTTGACGTCGATCGCGGTCAGCGCCTCGGTGCGGTCGATGACGATGCTGCCGCCGCCGGGCAGCGGGACGGCGCGCTCGTAGATGCGGTCGATCTGCGGCTCGACATCGTAGGCGGAGAAGAGCGGCGTGCGCTCGCCCCAGCGCACGAGGCGCGTCTTGGTGCGCGGCATGAAGGCGCGCATGTACTCCTCGGCGCGCTCGAAGGCGTCGTCGTCGTCGACCACCACCTCGGCCACGCTGGCATCGAGCGAGTCGCGCAGCGCGCGCACGACGAGGTCCTGGTCGCTGTAGAGGCGCCGCGTGCCTTTGCCCTGCCGGGCCTCGGTCTCGACGCGCTTCCACACGCGGAGGAGCGCCTGCAGGTCTTTCTGCAGCGTCGCTTTCGTCTGCTCGAGCGCATTGGTGCGCACGATGACGCCGCACCCTTCGGGCACCTTGAGGCTGCTGACGATCGCCTTGAGCTGCTTGCGCTGGTCCTCGTCCTCGACCTTGCGCGAGACGCCGAGCACGGGGTCGAACGGCGTCAGCACGAGGTAGCGGCCGGCGAGCGAGAGGTTGGTCGTCAGCGCGGCGCCCTTGCTGCCCTCGGCCTCTTTCTGCACTTGCACGACGATCGGCTTGCCGCGCTCGAGCACCTCGTCGATGCGCGCGCGGTGCGCGTTGGACGGCTGGCGGTAATACGCCTCGGGCACCACGTCCTGGATGGCGAGGAAGCCGTGCTTCTCGGCGCCGAAGTCGATGAAGGCGGCGTTCAAGGCCGGCTGCACGTTGGCGATGACGCCACGGAAGATGTTGCCGCGTTGCAGCGCGCCTTCGGCCACCTCGATCTGGTAGCCGGCGAGCGAGCCGCCATCGAGCACGGCGATGCGCACCTCTCCCGGGTTCTCTGCGTTGATGAGCATGCGTCGGGTCACGAAATCACTCCGTTGGGTATGCGGGGCACGGGCCTCATAGAGGCGGCCCCAGCGATGGCGCGTGGGCGGCGGCGACGGCAGTCCTCACGATGAGGTGCCGGGCCTCGACGGCGCACGCGAAAAGTTGAGATGGGAACGGTCGCAGGGGGTGTGACAGTGGTCGCAGGGTGGGCGGCCGCGGGCGGGCTCAGCGGCTCCAAGCGTAGCCGATCCAAGGGTCTGCGGGCAAGGCGGCCCTCCCGAGCCGGTTCGCGCCTGCACCGCGCGTTCGCAGCGGAGTAGCATGAAGCGTCGTGGTGTGGCGGGTGTGGAGCGGGCTGGGGGCGCCTTCCGGCTCTCGGAGTCGGGAGCTCGGCGGTCGCCGTCGAGTGCCGGCCGCTGTGCTCGCGATCGTCACGTTCGCGTGCCTACCGGCCGCCGCCGGCGCATCCCGCACCAAGGTCTCGGCCGAGGATGCCGCGTGGACCGAGTATCAAGCCGGCCTCGAGCGCTTCATGGCGGGCCACGACCGCGAGGCGCGCGCGCAGTGGCGCCACCTGCAGCATGCGCAGCCCGCGCTCGCCCAGGGCTTCGGTACGCCGGTGAGCGAATTGCTCGCCGACGTCGGGCGGCGCCTCGCCGCGCGCGGTAGACGACCGGCGCCGACCGCGCCGCCGGACGACTTCGAGAGCTGGCCGCCGGAGCGGCGCGTGAGCTGGCTCGTCGAGCAGCTCGACGAGATCGCGGTGCCGCAGGACGGCTCGCCGGGCGGCGTTCCGTTGTGGCAGGACTGGCGCGTGCAGCGCCTCATCGGCGAGGGCGACGCGGCGGTGCCCGCGCTGCTCGACGCCGTCGAGCACGATGGCCGCTTCACGCGGGTCCGTCCACTACTGGCGTGACTTCGTGCACCCAACGCACCATGCTCACCGTGCGCGAGCCTGCGCGCACCGCCGTGCAGGCGATCCTCGGCAGCACCGTGTTCAACCCGACGTCGACCGGCGACGACTTCACGTCGGGCGGCGCCGCCGCCGGCGCTCGCGCGGCGGAGGAGCTGCGTGCGTTCTACGCCAAGTGGCGCGACGTACCCTACGAGGAGCGCTGGATGCGCATCCTCGCCAACGCGGCGACACCGGCCGCCCGGGCGCGCGAAGCGGGGGCTCACCTCGCGGAGATCGGCAGCGTGCAGGCTCGGCTCTGATGCGCGCGTGGCGGCGATTCGCGCGGAGGTCGACCGGCGTCTCGCGTTGGGTCCACCGTCGGCGGACGCCTCGGCTCCGGGCGCGTGCGGACGGCAGCTTGCCGTGACGCCGTCCCACTGCGTTACGATTCGCGACCGGTGATGGGCACCTGCCCCTACTGCGGCACGCCGTACCCGGCCGGCGCCACCTACTGCGGCACCTGCGGACAGCCGGTCGCCGCCGCCGGCGCGCCCGGTGCCGCGAAGCCCGACAAGACGCTCAAGACGATCGTCTGGATCGCGGTGGCCGGCGGCTGTCTGCTGGTCGCGATCGCGGTGGCGGGCATCGTCGCCGCCATCTTCATCCCCAACTTCCTCGACGCGCTGCAGAAGGCGAAGCAGAAGCGCACGATCGCCGACGTGCGCACGATCGCGACGACGCTCGAGTCGGTGCGCGAGGACGACGGCAGCTATCCCATGGCGAGCGGCGAGCTCGGCTCGAGGCTTTCGACGCACGGCGTCAAGACGCCGCTCGAAGACGGCTGGAAGCATCCGCTGCGGTATACCTGCCTGCAGCCCGGGCCCAACAGCTGCGAAAGCTACGAGCTCGCGAGCGCCGGGCGCGACGGCGTCTTCGAGCACCAGCCCGGCGAGTACCCGCAGGAGTCGTTCGACACCACCGCCTACGACTCCGACATCGTGATGAGCGACGGCATGTTCAGCCGCTGGCCGAACGGGCAGGGGCGCTCGCCGAGCGCCGGCGGCGGCTAGCGGCTCGCCGCAACTCCGGAGCGTTCGCCCGCACGCGAGCGTCGGCGGCGCCGGCGCACGGGCCGCACATCGTAGGGCTCGATGGGCTCGTGCACCTCGTCAGCAAAGCTTGCGAGAGCGATCTCGGGAGCCACGGCCCTGACCGGAGACACCGCAAACCCACGCGGATCGCGCGTCACGATCAGGTCGCAGCGAGCGGCTTCGGCGGCGGCGGCGGTCACCGCGTCCTCGAAGTCGGTGAAGGCCAGCGAAACAGCGCGCGAAATGACGTTTCCGTCCACGGCGGCGATTCGGAAGATCTTCACGAGATCTGCCATGAGCTGCTGGGCTCGGGCCCTTGCGACATTCTTGCTGACCACGTAGTAGATGGTGGTCAATGCATGCGCAGACAACAGCCCGATGATTCGTCGCTGTTCCGCTTTCGCCCAGACCGCGGCAGAGACTTCGAGGTGAGCAGGCCGGGGCAACGAGACGTCAAGGATCACGTTGGCGTCGAAAAGGACCCGCTTCACTTGTACTTCTCCTCGAGGTACCGGTGGTAGTCCTCGATCGCGGCTTCGGCGTCCGGATAGGCACCGGCGAGCGCTCCACGCCATTGGTCGAGAATGGGTGTCGGGCTGTTGGACTTCGGCGGATCTACGATGAGGTGAAGGAATTCCTCGACCAGAGCGGAGATCGAGGTGCCGCGCGCTGCCGCGTGTTCCTTTGCCTTGGCGATGACCGCTTCGTCGATGGTTAGAGTGAGTTTCGCCATACACACGTATCATAACACCGAGTGACACGTGCGTATAGCGACAAGGTTGACCTACCGCCGCCCCGCGGCCACCACGCGCTCCAGACGCTCCAACCCACGCTCGACTTCTGCGAGTGGCGGACCAAAGGAGAGCCGCACGTGCTGGCGGAAGCGCGCGAGGCGCCGCGATCGCCGCTGTCCGGGGTTGACGTCGAAGAAGACGCCGGGGACGCAGATCACCTTCTGCGCCATCGCGGCGCCGAAGAAGGTCATGCAGTCGTCGAGCGGCTCGGGCAGGCCGGCGAGGGAGGCGAAGACGTAGAAGCTGCCTTGGGGCTCGAGGTCGATGCCGAGGCCGAGCTCGCGAATGCGGCGGATCATCAGCGCGCGTTTGTCGAGGAACGCGCGCCGCAGCGCTTCGAGCTCCGCCTCGACCGCGGCCGGCTCGAGCAGCGGCACCGCCGCGCGCTGCAGCGGCCGCGAGCCGCCGCCGTCGAGGAAGGAGCCGGCGCTCGCCAGCGCCTCGATGACGCGGCGCGGACCGAGCGTCCAGCTCACCCGCCAGCCGGGGTAACGCCAGTTCTTGGTGAGGCCGTCGAGGATGACGACCGGGTCGAGATCGACGTCTTCGACGTAGCGCGCCGCACTCTCCATCGGCGGCGCATCGGCGGCCCACACGTAGTGCGAGTAGAACTCGTCGATCAACAGCGCGCAGCCGAGCTCGCGCGCCGTCGCCACCCACGCCGCCAGCTCGTCGCCCCACACCAGCCGGCCGGTGGGGTTGCAAGGGTTCGACATCAGCACGCCGGAGAGGCCGCGGCCGAGGATCTCGCGGCGCAGGTCTTGGGCGTCGAACGCGAAGCCGCGATCGGCGTCGAGCAGGATCGGCGTCGGCAGGAAGGCGCGGAAGATGTCGAGCAGCTCCTCGTACGCCGTGTAGTCGGGGAGGAAGTGGCCGAGGTGGATCTGCCCCAGCGACGCGGCGGCGCGGGTGAGCGCGGCGCGGCCGCCGCCGGCGATGCAGACGTTCTCGGCCGTGTACTGCGAGCGCAGGCCGCGGCGGTAGGTGCGGTTGTAAAAGTCGGCCACCGCCGCGCGCAGCTCTGGCAGTCCCGCGATCGGCGCGTACTCTTGGTCGCGCGGATCGACCGGCACCGCGTCGACGCGCGGCGGCGCGCCCGGCAGGTCGCCGGTTTCCGGCTGCCCCTGGCCCAAGTTGGCCCACTCCGGGTGACCGGCGCGGTAGCCGCGCGCCGCCGCCTCCTCGGTGACGAAAATGACGCCCGTGCGCGGCACCGGCCGGAACGCGCCGCCGAGCGCCACGGTGCCTTGGTTGGGGCGGAGGTCGGCGGGTTCCATGGCGCGCGCAGAGTAGCAGCGGCATCGACGCGGCGCAGTGAACCGCGCGCCGCGCTGGCCAGCTGCGACCTCAGCGGCGTACTTCCGCGGTTGTCCTTGGCCGCCGTCGGCCGGTGGCTAGTCGACTGCGAAAATGAGCTGCCGCATCCTCGCCATCGGGAAAGCGGGGCCCGGATCGACTTTGTGGCTGTCGGTGATGTCGCTGTGGCCGATCATGTGCTCGATGCTCGGGTAGGCCTTGCGGAGAGCGCGGGCGACGTGGAGGAAGCTGCGCAGTTGGTCGCACGTGTAGAGCTGCCAGCCGACATTCTGGGTATCGGCAGGCTCGAACACGTCTTCATCGGGAATCGTCTGTCCGCGGTAAGTGGTCCAGCCATTTTCGCGCCTCTCGAGGGAACCCCAGTTCTCGAGCTCGATGCCGAGAGACTTCGAGTTAAGTTGTCCGATGCCCTGCCAACTGCCCCGGCCGGCGTGTCGCGCCGCGAAGTCGAATGGCACGAGTTGCTGCACTTTGCCGTCGCGATCGATGATGACGTGAGCGCTCACCATCGCGTCTGGTCGCGCGAAGAAACCTCCGGCCCCACGTGCTGGACCAGCCGTGAAGTGCACGACGATGATCTGTCGAGCCGTCAGCGAGCCGAGGGCGTTGGCGGCCGCGACTGCCGTCGGTTGTCCGTCTCTTTTCAGCAGCAGATGGCGAGTCCCATCGACGGTGAATTCTGGAGGCAACGAATCCAAGCTCGCAGCACGCGCGACGATGGGGTTTGGCGAAATCTCGGGGCACTGCGGGTAATGAGCCTCGTCCTTGGCAGAAGTTATCCGGGTAGGCGGCGCCGTCGAGCCTCCTGTCGCAGCGACCTCGGGTGTGGCGGCGGCGGCAGCTTTCGTGTCCGAGGCCACCGGCGTAGTGGCCGGCTCAGCTGCGAATCCGTTGTGGCGATATGACCAGCTCTTAATGCCGATGGCGATGACTGCGATGGTGATGAGGCCAGTTACAGCTGCAACCGCGGGTTTTCGCCAGCGGAGCGCCGCGGCGAGATGCCGTACCTGACGAGTGACTTCCGGCGCAATGCTGCCCTCCGGCTCGAGCACGGTGACCGCCGCGAGGTACGACGGTAACTGTCCCCAGTCGACGCGGCGGACCATGACGGGCAGGACGCGACCTGCGGGATGACGCCACTTCTCGCGGGCGAAGCGCAGCTCCGTGCGAGCGAAACTGCCTTCCGCAACCGATTCCGGGCTGATCAGGAAGATGAAGAGATCGGCGCGGTCGACCGCCGCAGATATACGCGTGTTGTAATCGCCGCCGGCCGGAAGATTCTCCGCGTCGAAGAAGGTTTCGAAGCCGGCGCCGAGCAAAGCCAGGTGGATCTGCTCGGCTGTCCTCCTATCCTCTGAGGCGAAGGAGATGAAGACGCGCATGACCTGCCGCCACGGGACAGGGCGAGCTAGGCGGCCCGCTTCTCGAAGTCGCGCAGGAACGCCACCAGCGCCTCGACGCTCTCGACCGGCAGCGCGTTGTAGATCGATGCGCGCAGGCCGCCGACGGCGCGGTGGCCCTTCAAGCCGACGAGTCCCGCCGCCGTCGCCTCCTTGGCGAAGCGCTCTTCGAGCGACTCGTCGGCGAGCCGGAAGGTGACGTTCATGCGCGAGCGGCTGTCCTTCTCCGCCGTCCCGCGGTAGAAGCCGGTGGCGTCGAGCGCGTCGTAGAGGAGCTTCGCCTTCTTCTCGTTGCGCTCGCCGATGCCGGCGAGGCCGCCGTTGCGTTTCAGCCACTGCGTGCAGAGGTAGGAGATGTAGATCGGCCAGGTGGGCGGCGTGTTGTAGAGCGAGTCCTTCTCGGCGTAGGTGCGGTAGTTGAGCATCGTCGGCAGCGTCTTCGGCCCGCGCGCGAGCAGCTCCTTGCGCGCCACCGCCACCGTGAGCCCGGCCGGGCCGAGGTTCTTCTGCGCGCCGGCGTAGAGGAACGCGTAGCGCGAGAGGTCGAGCGGCCGCGACAGGAAGTCCGACGACACGTCGGCGACGACCGGCGCGCTCACAGGCGGCGGATCGCCCGGCCACTGCGTGCCGTAGATGGTGTTGTTGCTGGTGACGTGCAGGTAATCGGCGCCTGGGGCGACGTGGATCTCGTCCGCGCGCGGGACGCGGCGGAACTTCTCGCCCTCCGTGGTGGCGGCGATCTCGACCGTGCCGTGCTTCTGCGCCTCCGCCACCGCCTTCTGCGACCACTCGCCGGTCACCACGTACGCGGCGCGGCCGCCGCTCATCAGGTTCATCGGCACCATCGAGAACTGCGTGCTGGCGCCGCCCTGCATCAGCATGACGACCCATTCGTCGCCCGCGCCGAGCAGCTCCTTGATGCCGTTCATCAGGCCGAAGTGGATCTCCTCGTACGGCTTGCTGCGGTGCGAGAGCTCCATCACGCCCATGCCGCTGCCCTTGTAGTCGAGCATCCCTTCGCGCGCCTCTTCGAGCACTTCCTGGGGCAGCGTGCCCGGGCCGGGATTGAAGTTATGGATGCGGTGGGTCATGGGCTCTCCTCGGCGATCTCAGAAAACCTTTAGAACTCGTGCACGGCGAGGCCCGAGCGTAGCTTCGGCTCGAACCAGGTCGACTTGGGAGGCATCATCCGGCTGGCGTCGGCCACCGCCATCAGCTCGTCCATCGACGTTGCGTGCAGCGCGAAGGCGACGCCGTCGCCGCGGCGTTCGACGCGGCGCACCAGCTCCTCGGGGCCGCGAATGCCGCCGACGAACTCGATGCGCTGCGAGGTGCGCGGATCGTCGACGCCGAGCAGCGGCGCCAGCACCAGCGACTGCAGGATGGCGGCGTCGAGGCTCGCCACCGGATCTGGGTCGTTGATGGCGGACTCGGGCGCGGCGAGCTCGTGCCAGGCGCCGGCGAGGTACATCGAGAAGCGGCCGCGCCCCGACGGCACCGGGCCCCCGGGGCCCACCGTCATCACTTCGCGCAGCCGCGCCAGAAGCTCGTCGGCGGTCATGCCGTTCAGGTCGTGAACGACGCGGTGATACGGAAGGATCTGCAGCTGCCCGGCGGGGAAGACGACGGCGAGGAAGTTGTCCGCTTCGACGGCGCCAACGTCGTGTCCGGCGCGGTCGGCGCACGCACGGCGCACGGCGGCGCGGGCGCGGCTGGCGGCGGCGCAGCGGTGGTGGCCGTCGGCGACGTAGAGCGCCGGCACGGCGGCGAACGCCGTCTCGAGCTCGCGCGCAGCCGCATCGTCGGCGCGCCAGACGGTGTGCTGCACGCCGTCGGCGGCGGTGAAGTCGTAGAGCGGTTCCCCGGCGGCGATGCGCGCCACGATCGAGTCGATCGTCGCTTCGTCGCGGTAGGCGAGGAACACCGGCTCGCTGTGCGCCGGCAGCGACAGTAGGTGGCGGACGCGGTCGTCCTCCTTGTCGGGCCGCGTCTTCTCGTGCTTCTTGATGGCATCCTCGTCGTACTCGTCGACCGACGCGCAGCCCATCACGCCGAGCTGCGCGTGGCCGTTCATGATCTGCCGGTAGACGAACAGCGCCGGCTCGTCGTCGCGCGCGAGCACGCCGTCGGCGATGAGCTGCCGGTAGGCCTTGCAGCCCTGCTCGTAGACCTCGTCGGTGTGCGGGTCGGTGCCCTCGGGCAGGTCGATCTCGGGGCGGATGACGTGCAGGAAGCTGATCGGATTGCCGGCGGCGAGCTGCCGCGCCTCGGCGGTGTCGACGACGTCGTAGGGGACGCTGGCAACTCGCGCGGCGAGGTCGGCGGTCGCCGGCCGGACGGCGCGGAAGGGGCGAACGGTAGCCATGGTGCGCGGATCCTATGACGCAGGGTCGCGGATCGCAGCACGGCCAGGCACGGCCGTTGCGCTTTGCACGAGATCTGGAGGGCAAATCCCATGCGACATCCGGCGGTCCTGGCGTGCGGCGCGGCGGTGGTGTGGATGGTCGGAGCGGCGGCGGTATCGAGGGGCGCTGATGCAGGCGCGACAACGACTTCCGACTTCTCGGCGGTGGCGGCGCGGGCCGCGGCGGGCGACCTCGATGCCGCACGCGTGCTGCGCGCCGCGGGTCCGGCGGGTCTGTCCGCGTTGTTGGACAGAGGCGTCGCCGAAGCAGGCCACGAGGGCGGTCCGCCAGCGCTCGACGAGCGCGCGCTCGATCTCGTCTGCGCGCAGGTCGACTGCTCGGCCTCGCACCTCTACTGGTATACCGACTTCACCGCGGCGCGCGCCGAGGCCGAGCGCACCGGCAAGCCGATCATCGTGCTCCGGCTGCTCGGGCGGCTCGACGAGCAGCTCTCGTGCGCCAACAGCCGCTACTTCCGGCTGGTGCTCTACAGCGACCCTTCCATCAATGGTTGGCTGCGCGATCACGCCGTTCTGTACTGGACCTCCGAGCGCCCGGTGCCGAAGGTCACGGTCGACTTCGGCGACGGCCGGCAGCTCGTCGGCACCGTCACCGGCAACAGCATCCACTACATGCTCGACCCGCACGGGCGGATCGTCGACGGCATGCCGGGGCTGCACACGCCGCAACGCTTCCTCGCCTGGCTGCAGGATGCGTCACAGCTCGCGACCCGTTGGGCGCCGCTTCCCGACGCGCGCTTCGTCAACGTGTCGCATGAGGAGCACGCGCGCCGCTACCAGCAGATCCTCGACGACCTCGTCGGCGAGCTCACCGAGCGCGGCTGGTCGAAGGCGAACGCGCTCGAAGCCTGGGGCGAGCCCGAGAAGGCCGACGAGGCAGCGAACCCAACTGCCGCCGAAGCGTCGCGGCTGGCGCTCTCGAAGGGAGTCGCCGAGCGCCCGCTCCTAGCGGCTATGGGGTGGTCCATAGAAACGTACCCGGAACCGTCGAACGCCATCCCCTCGCTCGTGCCCACCAAGCGCTGGGGCGCGCGGCTCTCGCCCGAGAGCCGGCGCTTGATCGTCTCGCACGCCGCGTCCAGCGCCGACGACAACGTCGACGCCGCGATGATGCGGCTCGAAGTTCGCCTCGCCGAGGACGGCCTGCGCAACGAAGCGTTCCTCCACCGGCGCATCCACGACGTCCTGTCGCGCACCTACGGCTTGTGGAGCTGGCAGGCCCTCAACGACTGGGTCTACACGACCCTCTTCCTGACGCCGGCGAGCGATCCCTGGCTGGGGCTCGAGCCCAGGGAGCTGCTGTGGGCGGTGGCGCCGGCGCCGGCTGCCGCGGCAGAGACGTTGCCGTCGTCGCGTTGAGGCGGAGCTTCCGCAGAGCGCTCGCTACGGCTCGGCGCGCACACCGCCGGTCGGCGGCTCGCCCTGGTAGATCTCGCCGTAGCGCTCGTAGCTGTTGAGCACCTTGCGCACGTAGTTGCGCGTCTCGGCGAAGCTGACGGTGGAGAGGAAGTAGTCGTGCCCTTCGGCGGGCTGGAGCTTGCGCCAGAGCGCCGCCTGCGCGGGGCCCGCGTTGTACGCCGCCGCCGCGGCGTAGGGATCGCCGCCGAACTTCGCCTGCAGGTCGCCGAGGTACTTGGCGCCGAGGCGGATGACGAGGCGCGGGTCGTAGAGGTCTTCGGGTGCCACCTCGACGAGCCCGAGCCCTTCCGCCACCTGCCGCGCGGTGGTGATGAGGAGCTGCAGCAGCCCGCGCGCGGCGGCCGAGGACTTCGCGCGCGGGTTGAAGCGCGACTCCTCGCGCATGATCGACAGCAGGAGGCGCGGGTCGGCGCGGTAGGTTTCGGCGTCGTCGGCGATCCAGTCGTAGAAGTAGCGCGGGAAGAGCAGCTCGCGCAGCTCGCGCGGCAGCAGCTGCGGCACGAAGTCGTCGGGCACCTGTTGCATCAGCGACTCGGCGGCCTGGATGGAGAGCCGCGAGGCGCCGGCGCGGTGGTAGACGACGGAGCGCGTGAGCCCGGAACGGAACGGCTGGAGCGGGTAACGCGCGCCGACGTTCTGCACTGTCTCATCGTAGAGGCCCATCGCCGCGAGCAGCTCGTCGGGAGACGGGTTGAGCAGCGGGAACGCCGGCAGCGGCAGCGGCCGCACGTCGAGAACCGCGCGGTACTCGGGGATCGCGCGGTAGATCTGCCGCAGCAGGTCGAGGTCGGCGTCGGAGCCATCGGCGAGCAGCACGGCGTCGGTCTGTAAGCGGCGCGCGGCCTCGGCATCGCCCGCGCGCAGCTTGGCGCGCGCCTGCTGCCGGCGCGCGGCTGCGGCGGCCTTCGCGGCGGCGGCGAACGGCGCCTTCGCGAGCCGATGCCGCGCGAGGTATGCGTAGTGCGTGGGCACCTTGGCGCGCAGCACCTCGAGATAACCGGCCAGCGCGCGCGCCGGGTTTCGTGACTCGGCGGCGCGGGCGCGCCAGTACGCGACCTCCGCCTTGTCGAAGTCGTCGAGCGACGAGGGAAGCGCGGCGAGCGCGTCGGTAGCTGCCGCGGCGTGGCCGGCGGCCAGCTCGCCCATGGCCACGGCAACGGCGCCCTCGGCGACGACGCGCTGGCGCGGGAAGGTACGGCGCAGGAAGTCGAGGTCGGCGTGCGCGCCGCGCATCTGCTGGTGATGGATGCGCAGCCGGATGCGGCTGGTGATCGCTGCGGCCGTCGCGTCGAAGCGCCCGGGCACCGCGATCGCTTGGCCGAGCAGATGCTCGGCGTCGACGTCGTGGCCGCGGAGCTGCGCCGCGCGTGCGGCGTGGTAGAGCGCGCGCGCCTTGTCGCCGCGGTCGGCAGCGGTGGTCGCGGCGCGGCGGTAGAGGCGTTCCGCCTCCGCGAAGTCCTCGGCGAAGAAGCGGGCGCGGCCCATCGCGAAGTCGAGATCGCCGCGCGCGTTCGGCAGCCCGCGCCGCGCGAGCTGGAAGAGGTCGACGGCGCGCTGCCATTGGCGGTGGTGGAGCATGCTGTCGCCGAGGTCGCGCAGCGAGGCGGGCGCGAGCCGCCGCACCACGTCGGGGCGGTCGAGCAGCAGCGCCACCTGCTCGGCGGCGTCATCGCGCGTCGACTCGTCGAGCAGGCGCGTGCCTTCGTCGGTCGCCCTGTCGACGCGGCCCGCGGCGATCAGGGCCGCGACCCGCGCCGCAGCGAGCTCGCGCCGCGTGCGATCGTCGTCGGCGCGCGGCTCGACGGCGGCGATGAAGTCGAGCCGCGCCTGCGGAGCACCGTGCTCCTCCAGCCAATCGAGGTGCTCGACCAGCGTGTCGTGCCAGTAGAGCGAGCCCGGGTGCTCGAGCAGCAGGTTCCGCCGGCGCTCTGCCGCGGTTTCCTGGTCGCCGCTCGCAGCGGCGAGCTCCGCGGCGTGGTGCAGCGCCAGGGGACGGTACGGATCGTCCGGCGCGAGGAACGGCTCGAGGTGGGCCGCGGCCTCCTCGTCCTCGCCGGCGCCGATGAGCGCCCGCGCATGCAGGTAGCCCAGCCGGTTGGCGCGATAGAGCACCGGCGCCCGCTCCTCGATATCGGCGAGGAGATCGGCGAGCTCCTCCCACGCCGCGCGCGCCTCGAGGTCGCGGAAGCGCGGCGTCCAGAGTTGCGCGCGCAGCACCGCGTGCTCGCCGGCGCGCCAGCGGGGCCGTCCCTCGCCGCCGGCGGTGGGCGGCTCGAGCGGCTGGATCGCCGCCGACTCCGGCGGCGCCACCCGCTCCGGCGCGTGCACGGCGAGCCACGCGCCGGCGAGCAGCGTCAGGCCGCTCGTGAGGAGAAGTGCTGCGGAACCGAGGTGGAATCGGCGGGGCATGCGACCGCACGAACGGAGCGGGAGTCTACGGCCGCAACGGAAGCCGGCGGCGCCGCATCACGAGGTGATCATGCGAGCGCCGCCGGCGAGATCATCGAAGCGCGAAGCGTCTTCGTCCGTCCTCAGATGCCGAACCGGCTGCGGAACTGCTGCGAACGCACGATGGCGTCGACGACGCCCGCGATGTTGCCGCGGTCGAGCTCGGCGAGGTCGCTGTCCCAACGGTCGCGGCCGACGTCGGCCCGGCTCCAGCCCAGCAGGTTCGAGTAGAGCGCCTCCAACCGCCGCACGTTGGTGGCGCCGTTGTCGTACAGCCGATACCGGCTCTCCTCGCTATTGGCGATGTTGCCGGCCACCTGGCGCACCGCGTCGTAGCCGTTGCGCACCAGCTCGTCGCGCGCGCCGGCGGCGCCGGAATCCGGATCGCGCAGCAGGATGCCGCGGTAGAGGGCGTTGATGACGGCATCAGCGGGCGTGGAATAGTGGCCGAAGCCGCTGCCGCCGATCCCGGTCGTGCTCCGCGCACCGGTGACCGACCGTGAACCCGGCGAGGCCACCCGCACCAGGATCTTCCCGAGCCGCATGCTCGGGTTGGCGAGCGGCACGTGATCGGCCAGCTTGTAGCCGATGCGCAGACGCTGGCCGGGGGTGGCGTCGTTGAGGCGGATCAACGCCTCGCCCCGCCCGGGCGTGCTGCTCACCACCTCGATCTCGCGCTGCGAGGGGCCGAAGCCGAAGGTGGACGCGACCGTGCGGCGGTCGGAGTTCCGCGTCGCGATCGGCTCGAAGGTCTTCACCAGCACCTCCTCGCCGGGGATGAGGGTGATCTCCTGATCGGGATCGAGGACGGCCAGATCGTCGCCGCTGGACGGGTCGACGATGGCGATGCGCACCGAGCGCACCGTGTCCGGCGTCTCTGCGGCGAGCGGCTGCGCGGCCAGCAACGCCGAGCCAAGAAGCACCGCCGCCGCGGCGGCGAGCGGAGCGATGGGTTTCGTGAGCTTGGTCATGACGAACAAACCTCCTTGAGCGCCCACCTCGCCGTGTCAGGCGGCGAGGCAAGGCTGTATTCGCGGGCACAGTGGTGCAAGTGACGAGCCACCAGCACGGCGGGTTGCTCGACGCCACCACCGCCGTGTGCCAAAATGGCGCCCGGTCGAGATCAACTCCCTATGGATCGCCCACAAGTCCTCATCATCGACGACGAGACCGGCTCCCGCGAGTCGATGGCGCTCGCCATCGAGAAGGCGGGACTGCCGGTGCGCACCTTCGACGACGCCCGCCGCGCCCTCGACTTCCTCGAGGCGAACCCCGGCCCCAACCTCGCCCTGTGCGACCTGCGCATGCCGGGCATGGACGGCATCGAGTTCCTGCAACAGGTCCGCGGCCGCGGCTACGACTTGGGCGTCGTCCTCATCACCGCCTTCGGCTCCATCGAATCGGCGGTCGAGGCGATGCGCGTCGGTGCCGACGACTACCTCACCAAACCCGTCGACCTCTACGAGCTGCGCAAGCGGGTGACGACCCTGCTCGACAACCGGCGGCTCAAGGAAGAGGTCACCACGCTGCGGCAGATGCTCGACAAGCGCTACGGCTTCGAGTCGATCGTCGGCCGTTCGGCGCCGATGGAGCGCCTGTTCGAGCAGATGCAGCTCGTGGCGCCGACGCGCTCGACGGTGCTCATCATCGGCGAGAGCGGCACCGGCAAGGAGCTGGTGGCCAACGCCCTCCACCACGCGAGCCCGAGGAAGGACGAGCGCTTCCTCGCCATCAACTGCGGCGCCATCCCCAGCGACATCCTGGAGAGCGAGCTCTTCGGCCACGAGCGCGGCGCCTTCACCGGCGCGGTGGCGCGGAAGATCGGCAAGTTCGAGCTGGCGCACCGCGGCACGCTGTTCCTAGACGAGATCAGCGAGCTCTACCCGGAATTGCAGGTCAAGCTCCTGCGCGTGCTCGAGGAGCGCCAGGTCATGCGCGTCGGCGGCGCGGAGCTCATCGACGTCGACTTCCGTCTCGTCGCGGCGACCAACCGCGACCTCGAGAAGGAGGTGGCGGAGGGGCGCTTCCGCGAGGACCTCTACTACCGGCTCAAGGTGGTGACGCTGCGCATACCGCCGCTGCGCGAGCGGCGCGCCGACGTGCCGCTGCTCGTCGAGCACTACTTGAAGCAGCTCTGCGCCGAGCACGGCAAGGAAGAGAAGACCGTCACCCACGAGGCGATGGACGCGCTGGCCGCCTACGACTGGCCCGGCAACGTGCGGCAGCTCAAGAACGCGGTGGAGACGATCGTCATCTTCCACCAGGGCCGCGTCGTGGACGTCGACGACCTGCCGGCCGAGCTGCGGGAAGGCGGCAGCGGTGTCGGCGTTGGCGCGGGCGCGGCCGGCGGCGCACGGCGCGAGCAGACGGCGCAGGGCGCCGACGGCACGCCGCGCACGATGGAGGCGATCGAGCGCCAGGCGATCCTCGAGACGCTGTCGCGCACCGGCGGCCACCGCGCGCAGGCGGCGCACCTGCTCGGCATCGGCCTGCGCACCTTGCAACGCAAGCTGAAGGAATACAAAGACCAGGGCTACTGGAACGACTGATCTCGATCACCAGCGGAAGGGGGGCGGCGCATGGAGATCCCGAACGAGGTCCTCATCCACAACGAGCTGCTGGGCCTCAAAGGCGCCCGCGGCACGCTGATTCGCATTGCCCCCGAGGGCTACTACGAGGTCAACCTCCGCTTCGGCGGCAACGTCCACCGCGTGCTGCTGCCCATCGTCACCTCGGTCGTCATCTCCGCCGAGCCCGAGCCCAACGTCGGCGAGCAGGTCGAGATCGAGCGGTAGAGCATCGCGCCGATGGCGCGCACCGTCGCCAAGGTTGCCGCCTGGATCGGCGCCGGCGCTACGGCGCTCGCGCTTCTCGCCGCTTGGCAGGAGCTGAGGTTCCGCGCGGCGAGCGCGCACGGCGACACCGCGTTCTACGCGGGCTGGATCGGTCAATGGCGCGGGCAGGAGAGCTTCACCCCGGCGGCGGGAAGCCACAACCTGCCGACGGGGCTCGCCGGGCCGGTCCCGCCTCGCCGCGATGCGGGCTCGGAGCTCGTCCTCCCCGTCATCGCCGACCCTGGCTATCCGTTGCGCGTGCGCGTCGCGCAGCTCGACAACAGCCGCGACGATCCGCCACGGCTCGTCGTCTGGCTCGAAGGTGAGTCGCCCGCGGAGATCGCCACGCTGCCGGGCAACGGCAGCCCGGAAGGGACGCGCGGGTCTTACGAGGCGCGCCTCGCGGGGAGCACCCGCTGCGGCACGAACCGCGTGCACCTGCGCGCGATCGCCGGCTCGTGGATCTCGCTAGGCCGTGTGGAGGTGTTGCTCGAGCGGCGTTGGCCGTCGGCGCTCGCGACGTCCGCGGCGACCGCCGGCTGCATGGCATGGCTGATCGCCGCGAGTGCCGCAGGTGTCGCTTGGCGTCGTCGCGCCGGGCGTGCGCCATGGCTGGTGCTCGCCGTCGGGCGTGCCGGGCTGGTGCTCGCGGCGTCTCTCGTCGCCCTCGCCGCCGGCGAGCTTGCCGTCCGCTGGATCGCGACGCGCTCGCCCCCGGTCCGCAACATCCTCTACTCGGCGCGCGATCCGGTTGAGAGGGCGCGCTCCGAGGACTTCCTCGGCTGGCTACGCGGGCACCGTTGCGCCAGTCTGCCGTGCTCGACCTGGAACGACGGCCTGTACTTCGATCGCAACGGCTTCCACACCCTCGCCTACGAGGTCGCGAAGCCGGCCGGCACCACGCGTCTCCTCGGCATCGGCGACTCGTTCATGTTCGTCGGCGGCACAGTGCCCTACCCCGACCAGCTCTTCGCCCGCTTGTCGGCGGAGGTGCGCGCCGCGAGCCGCCGGCGCCGCTGGGAGACGATCGACCTCGGCTGGCCCTGCATCGGCATCGCTACCGAAACGGAGATCCTGCGCCACGAAGGGCTGCGGCTCGATCCGGACGTCGTGGTGTGGACGATCTACCTCGGCAACGATGTCACCGACGAGCAGGAAGGTGCCCCGCTGATGCCGGAGGCGCTGGCGGCGGACCGTGTGGGCACCCACGCGTCCGCGGCGTGGATCGACGCCCTTGCTCGCCACTTACGACTGGCGCGCCTCGCCGCTCACCTCGGGATGCTCGGCCGCGAGGCGCCGGGTCTGCTCATCGCGCCCTGTCGACCGTCTCCCGGCGCGGCCCACGCCAGCGAGCGCTGCGGCGTGCTCGCGCCCGAAGAGACGGCGCCCTACGACCCGGACGCCCGGCACCAGCCCGACGACGCTTTCCTGCGCTTCGCGAAGGATCGCGTCGACACCATGTATCGAGTGGACGGCCAACCGCGCATCGCGCCTCAGATCCGGCTCCTGGTGCGCCGCATGGCGGCGGCCCGCCGGCTGATCGCCGACCGCCGCGCCCTCGTCGTCGTGCTGCCCGATGCCCTCCAGGTGAGCGCCGCACGCGTCACGCAAGTCCTCGCGGTGCACCATGAGCTCCGCACGACCCCGCTCGACTTCGCGTTTCCCCATCGTGAGGTCATGGCGGGGCTGCTCGCGAGCGGCCTCGCGGTGCTGGACCTGGCGCCGCCCTTCGAGGCGGCCGAACGCGAAGGGCACAGCCCCTACCAGCCCAACGACGAGCACCTCAACGTGAGCGGCAACCACCTCGCCGCCGGCCTGATCGCCGCCGAGCTCGAGCGCCGTGGATGGTTATGACGCCTGCCAGAGCTCGTACGCGAACTCGGTGTGGGCGGCGCCGCCGCCGGGCTCGGCGCGCGGGGCGACGGTGATCTGCAGCGCACCGCCGCCGGTGAGCGGCAGGTCGAGGTCGAGCTCCTGCCAGCGGCGGAAGGAGTTTGCGGCCACGTAGGGAAAGGCGGCGATGCGTTTGCCGGCCACGAAGACATCGGCTTCCGGAGCGCCGGCGGCGGCGTCGAGCAGGCGGCGCAGGCGCAACGCGCCGGGGCGCGGCGAACGGAGGATGAAGCTCGACTTGCCGCCACTGAAGGAGCAGCCGATCGCGGTGCGCGTCTGCGGCGGGTCGCTCTCGAACTCGCCCGTGGCCGCGGCGCAGCGAGCGCGGCGCGGCGGATGATAGTGGTGCTCCCGCGTCGAGCGCGCGTTGGTGAGATCGACACGGTCGACGAGCTGCCATCTGGCGTCGTCGCGCGAGTAGCCGTAGGCGATGGCGCGGGCGTGCATGCGGAGGTGGCCGGTGGGAGGGCCGGGGCCGTTCTCGAGCGCCACGCGGATGCCGCCGCGGAAGGGCACCGCGTCGGCGAGCAGCAGGCGATACATGCCGTCCACCGTCTCGCCCGCGGGCGTCGACAGCCGGTAGGGATTGCCGTGCAACGGCTGCAGCGCGACGCCGCGGTCGAAGAAGAAGCCGCCGTTGACGGCGTCTTCGACTCCGGTGCCGTAGATCGCCGGGCTCGCCGACTCGTCGACGTAGACGCGCTCGTCGCCCTCGAGGTAGTCGCGCGACGCGGTGCCGATCGAACCGAGCTCGAGGAAGAGGCCCACCCACTTGCCGGCGCCGCTGCGCTGGAGGAGCGTCAGGTCGCGCTCGGGATCGACGGTGTCGGCGAGGCGGCCTTCGGCGAAGAAGGGCGCCGCATCCGGCGCCGGCGGGTCCGTGCTCCAGCCCGCCACGGCGCGAACCGGCGTGAGTGACTCGAGCGGACTGCCATCGTCGAGCAGGACGAGGCTGGCGCGACTCCGGAACGGCATCGGGAAGTAGCAGTACAAGACCTCGGCGTCGTCGACCCCGACCAGGAGCGAGCGGGTCCCGGTCGCCGTCTCCGGTGCTCTCCCCACGGCGAAGAAATCGGGGAGCGGCAGCTCGAGCCGCGTCACGCCGTCGATGTCGATGCGGATGCGGAACCGCGGCCAGCGCTGCCGCGGGATCTCCAGCTGCAGGAGGCGAAGCTCGCCAGGTCCGAGGTGCGTCCAGACTGGCGCGGCCTCGCCGTCCTCGAGCGAGAGCGTGCGTTCCTCGCGATGCGGCTGCGGTTGCGGCCATGGGTCGTGGCCCGCCGCGTTCAGCATCCGCGTCAACGCGGAGAGGTCCTCGTCGCCGCGGAAGCTGGTGACGCCGGCGGCGCTCGCCAGCCGGTGGAAGCCGATCTGGTACCAGATCCGCGCCGCCTCGGCGCCGACGAGCGACACCGTGCAGCCGCGGCGATAGGGGATCGGCACGTAGCTGACGTTGCCGCCGCTGCTGGCGAAGAGGTCGAGCGCGAGCGGCGGCACGAACGGCGGATGCGAGCCGTCGAACAGCGCGGGCAGCGGCAGGTCCACGCGCGGCGCGCTCTCGCCGTCGATGCGGATGCGGATGCGCACGTTGGGGTCGAGCGGCGCGCTGCCGCCGCCTGCGGCGCCCATCGTCATCCAGATGCGCGTGATGGCGCCGGCACCGGGCTCGTCGAAGATCACCGCCTCGCCACCCGCGAGGCGCAGGAAGCGCGTGTCGCCGGCCGAGGTGCGGTCGAAGCGGCACTGCGAGGGGCAGTGGCTGCTGCGCAACAGCACCTGATCGCCGTCGGCGAGGCGCGCGAGCTGCGAGAGATCCCGCCACCACTCCCACGGCAGCGCCGCCGCCGCCGGGGCCGCGCAGACGAGCGCGAGAGCGGCTGCCAACAGCGTATGCCGCGCGGCCGTAACGAACGATCGCTGGAGCCGATTCGACGGCGCGGCCGCTCGGGGTTCTCGCCGACGCTCCGCGACGCTCACGCGGCGCCGCCCATCGCCGCCAGCATCTCGCGCACCGCCTCGGCGAGGCCGACGAACACCGCGCGCGAGATCAGCCAGTGGCCGATGTTGAGCTCCTCCATCTGCGGCAGCGCCGCCACCGGACCGACGTTTCTGGTGGTGAGCCCGTGGCCGGCGTAGACGCGGAAGCCGGCGGCGTGCCCCTGCTCGGCGGCGGCGCGCATGCCGGTCAGGTGCAGCTCGCCGTCGAGGCCGCTGCTGCGCGTGTAGGCGTCGGTGTTGATCTCGAAGCCCTCGACCAGGCCGCTGCCGATCTCCGTGAGCTGTTCGATCTGCTCCGGGTGCGGGTCGAGGAAGAGCGACACCGCGATGCCGGCGTCGCGCAAGCGCAGCGCCGCTTCGCGCACGCGCTCGCCGTGCGCCAGTAGATCGAGGCCGCCCTCCGTCGTCACCTCGTCGGGCCGCTCGGGCACCAGCGAGCACTGGTGCGGCCGCACCTTCAGCGCGATGCCGAGCATCTCTTCGCTCGCCGCCATCTCGAGGTTCAGCTTGCCGCGCACGCTCTGCCGCAGCGCCACGAGATCGGCGTCCTGCACGTGGCGGCGATCGCCGCGCAGGTGCGCGGTGATGCCGGACGCGCCCGCTTCCTCCGCGATGCGCGCCGCTTCCACCACGTCGGGATACGCCGCTCGCCGCGCTTGCCGCAGCGTGGCGACGTGGTCGACGTTGACGCTCAAGCGCGGAGCCATGCCGCGATCCTAGCGCGCGGCCGCGCCGCGCCGGTTTTTCTTTATGATGGCCGAGGATCCAATCGTCATGCGGCGCGCCACGGCAGCCCTCGCGCTCGTCGCTCTGCTCCCTCTGGCGTTGGCTTGCGTCCTCGCCGCCGACGAGCGCGTTGGACCGCCGGTGCGCCTGCCGGTCGGCGACGCCCGCCTCGACTTCGACGAGGAGGCGGGCCTCGACGCCAAGCTCGGGGAAGGCTTCCGCATCGCCGTGCGCGACGCGACTGTGCTGTACACGCTGACTTACTGGCCCGAGGTCGCGCCGAGCTGGGAGCTGCGCGGGCAGCCCGGGACGATGCGCGGCACGACACGGATGCGCTGAGCGCCGGTGGCGATCGCGGCCCGCGGCTAGCCGCCGACGGCTTCGCGAATGGCGCTCTCGAGCCGCGACGCCTGATCCTCGAGCGCTGTCAGCTCGGGTCCCTCGAGCATGATGCGGGCGAGCGGCTCGGTGCCGCTGTAGCGCAGCACGAGACGGCCGTTACCGGCGAGCTCGGCTTCGACCGCGGCCTGCGCCGCCACGAGCTGCGGGATCTGCTCGAACGGCCGCTTCTCGCGCACGCGCACGTTGCGCAGGATCTGCGGGAAGCGGCGGAAGCCGGCGAGGAGCTGCGCCAGCGGGCGCTTGGCGCGCTTGACGAGGTGGGCGAGCGTCAGCGCGGTCACGAGGCCATCGCCGGTCGAGGTGGTGGGCGCGTGCACGAGGTGCCCTGACTGCTCGCCGCCGAGCTTGATGCCCTTCGCGCGCATCGTCTCCATCACCGTGCGGTCGCCGACGTCGCAGCGCACGACCTCGATGCCGCTCGCGCGCAGGCCGTGCTCGAGGCCGAGGTTGCTCATCGAGGTGGCGACGATCTTCGGCGGGTCGAGGTGCCCTTCGGCGAAGAGCGCCCGCGCCCAGAGGTAGAGCATCGCGTCCCCGTCGCGTACCTCGCCCTCCGCGTCGACGAGCAGCGCGCGGTCGCCGTCGCCGTCGAAAGCGATGCCGAGGTCGGCGCCTGACTCGACGACCGCCGCCGCCAGCGCCTCGGGGTGCGTCGAGCCCGAGTGGAAGTTGATGTTGCGCCCGTCCGGTGCGCCGGCGAGCTGGCGCACCGCCGCGCCGTGCGCCGCGAACACACGCGGCGCGATCTCGTAGGTGGCCCCGTTCGCGGTGTCGAGCACGATCGACAACCCGGCGAGCGCGCCCGTCCCCGGCAGCAGGCCGGTGAGGAAGCCGACGTACGCCTCGTAGCCGCGGCGGTCGACGTGCAGCGAGGGCTCGGCCGCGTCGCGCGCGCCCTCGGCGAGGTGCTGCTCGAGCGCGCGCTCGAGCGCCGCCTCCGCCTGAGGCGACCACTTGCGTCCGTGCTCGTCGAACAGCTTGATGCCGTTGTCGGGCCACGGGTTGTGGCTGGCCGACACGGTGACTCCGGCGCGGGCGCCGAGCGCGCGCACCGCCCACGCCACGCCCGGCGTCGGGATGGTGTCGAGGTAATCGACGCGCGCACCGGCGTCGACGAGCCCGGCCGCCATCCAGTGGCAGAGCGGCAGCGTGCTGTCGCGCGTGTCGCCGCCCATCACGACGAGCGGCTCGCTCGTGCCCGCGGCCAGCGTCAGCCCGAGCTCGCGCGCTAGTTCCCTCCCGAGCGCTACCACCGTCGGCCGGTCGAGCGGATGCTCGCCGAACGGTGCGCGGATGCCGTCGGTGCCGAAGAGGCGAGGCTGCGTTAGGTCACTCCCTGCTGGCGCTTGGTCACTCCCTGCTGGCGCTTGGTCACTCCCTGCTGGCGCTTGGTCACTCACGGCTGACGCTTCTTCGCTCACGCGCTCGTTCGCTTGCGGCTTCGATGCCCGCTCGGGCGCTCAGCTGCGCCGCCGCGGCGTCGGCGTCGGCTCGGCCACCGGCGGCGGTTGCTGCATCGGGACCGTGACCGAAACGACCTGCGTCTGCAGCTGCACCAGCGGGTCCGGCGAGACGAGCAGCGCCGATTCCTGGAAGTCGAGGGCGTGGCCGTCGAGGCTGATCGGATTGGAGCGCACGGCGGCGAGGCCGCTCACCACCTTGCGCGGGCCGGTGACCAGCACCTCGGCCGGCGTGACGCGCGCCTTGCCCGCGAGCTGCGCGCCGGCGGCGGGCTCGCCGACGAGCGGCACGTCGATGGGCAGCAAACGGCGCATCTCCTGGTCGACGTGGAGGCGCAGCACGCCGGGCTCGATCGAAACGACCTCGACGCCCTCCGGCATCATCACGTCCTCCGGCTGCAGCCGCACCTCCACCGGGCCTTCGCGATCCGCGCGCACCACCACCTGGACGTCGATCTGGAAGGGGTTCACCCGGCGGATGGCGCGCTCGCTGCCGCGCAGCCGCACGCGCACCGTTCCTTGCGGGTCGAGAATCATCATGCCGGGCGGCGGATTGTACGTCACCGTCGCGTCGACGATCTTCTCGGCCGGGCGCTCGCCGCGGCGCTCGACGGTCACCCACAGCCAGAGCAGCACGGCGAGGCCGAGCGCCGTCATGCGCAAGGCGCCGAGCCGCGCGCGCCGGCTCACGGCTTCCTCCGCGCGCCGCGACCGCCCTTGGGGTACAGATCGGTGATCATCAGCTTGTAGAGCGTGTTGCGCAGCCCGTTGGAGTCGAGGTCGCGGATGAGCGTGCCTTGATAGGCGACGGAGACGCGGCCGGTCTCCTCGGAGACGACGACCGCCACCGCGTCGGTCTCTTCGCTGATGCCGAGCGCTGCGCGGTGACGCGTGCCGTACTCCTTCGACAGCTCGGCGGTGCGGGTGAGCGGCAGGTAGCAGGCCGCCGCGGCGAGGCGGTCGCCCTGCACGATCACCGCACCGTCGTGCAGCGGCGTGTGGGTATTGAAGATGTTGAGCAGCAGGTCGTAGGAGACGACGGCGTCGAGACGGATGCCGTTGTCGACGAAGTTCTTGAGCCCGGCCATGCGCTCGAGGACGATGAGCGCGCCGGTGCGCCGCGCCGACATCGCCGTCGCGGCGAGCACGATCTCGTGGAAACCCGACTCGATGCGCTGGTGCGTGCCGATGCCCCAGATCGGCCGGCTGCCGAACTGCGCCAGCGCGCGGCGGATCTCGTCCTGGAAGAGGACGATGATGGCGAAGGGCAGGAACGTGAGGAATGCGGAGAGCGCCGTCTGCAGCGTCAGCAGGTCGAACCAGCGGGCCAGGTAGTAGACGCCGACGAGCACCAGGATGCCGTAGACGACCTGCACCGCGCGCGTGCCGCGGATGAGCAGCAGCAGGTTGTAGATGACGACGGCGACGAGAAAGACGTCGAGCCCGTCGCGCCAGGTGATCTGCTGGAGGAATTGAAAGACGGCGCTCACGGGGGTGCAGCATCCGCGATCGCGCCATCGACCGCAAGGTACTGCACCGTCGCCTCGACGTCGTGCACGCGGACGATGGCGGCGCCGTGGCGGGCGGCCCAGCCGACGGCGGCGAGGCTGCCGGCGAGGCGATCGGAAGGCGGCGCGCCGGTGAGCTCGCCGATGAAGCTCTTCCTGCTGGCGCCGACGAGCAGCGGGCGGCCGAGGGCGGCGAAAGCGTCGAGCCGGCGCAGCAGGGCGAGGTTGTGCAGGCGCGTCTTGGCGAAGCCGATGCCGGGGTCGAGCACCACCTGCGCGCGGTCGATGCCGGCCGCTTCGGCGCGGGCCAGGGCGGCGGCGAGCTCGGCGTGGACTTCGGCGACGACGTCGTCGTACCGCGCGTGAAGATGCATGTCGGCGAGCTCGCCGCGGCTGTGCATGAGCACCACCGGGCAGCCGGCTTCGGCGACCGCGGCGGCGAGCTCGAGGTCACCGAGCGCGCTCACGTCGTTGACCAGATCGGCGCCGGCCGCGAGCGCCGCGCGAGCCACGGCACCCTTCCGCGTGTCGACCGACAGCACGGCCTCGGTCTCGGCGCGCAGCCGTTCGAGCACCGGCAGGAGACGCGCGATCTCTTCCTCGGCGGGCACCGTGACCGCGCCGGCGCCGTAGGTTCTCCCAGCCGGCCGCGTCGACTCCGCTCCCAAGTCGAGCAGCGCGGCGCCGGCGGCGAGCATCGAACGCGCCTGCGCGAGCACCGGCTTGGGGTCGATGCGCGCCGCGCCGCTTGCCGTTGCCGTCCAAAACCGCCCGCCATCACTGAACGAGTCGGGCGTGAGGTTGAGCACGCCCATCACGCGCGGCCGTCCGCCGCCCAGCTCGAGCGAGCGCCCGCGTGGCAGCGCGAGCCGCCAGGATGGGAAAGCCGCCGCCGCCGATGCTTCGCTGCCGAGGAGCGGAGCGGGCGGAGCGGCGGCCTTCAAGCGATCACTCGGTCGTGGTGCCCCGCCGATCCGCCGTGCCCAATCCGATCCGCGTCGTCGCCACGCGCGTGGTCGCTACGCCTGGCCGCAAACCGCCGAGCGGCGGCACGCGCTCGCCCTCGGGCTCCGGCGGCGCCTCGACGATGCCTCCCGGCGGGCCGCCCGCCCGCGGTTTCATCGGCTCCTTCGGCCGCGGCAGCGACAAGCCGGTCATCTCCTCGATGATCGCGTACACCGTCGCGCCGTCGAGCGACTCCTTCTCGAGCAGCTCGTTGGCGATGCGGTCGAGCACCGGCCGCTGCTCGGTGAGGATCCTCGTCGCCAGCTCGTAGCCGGCGTTGACGATGCGCTTGACCTCGCCGTCGATGCGCTGCGCGGTCGACTCGCTGTAGTCGGCGCGCTGCGCGAACTCGCGGCCGAGGAAGACCGGCTCCTCCTTGTCGCCGTACGACAGGGGGCCGAGCTCGGACATGCCCCACTCGCACACCATCCGCCGCGCCATGTCGGTGGCGCGCTCGATGTCGTTGCCGGCGCCGGTGGTGATCTCGTTCTGCGTCAACTCCTCGGCGACGCGGCCGCCCATGAGGATGGCGATCCTGTGCTCGAGGAACGACTTCTTGTAGGTGTACTTGTCCTCGGTGGGGAGCTGCATGGTCAGGCCGAGCGCCTGGCCGCGCGGGATGATCGTCACCTTGTGCAGCGGGTCGTGGCCCGGGCAGAAGACGGCGACGATGGCGTGGCCGGCCTCGTGGAAGGCGGTGACCTGCTTCTCGTCGTCAGTGAGCACGAGCGTCTTCCGCTCGACGCCCATCAGCACCTTGTCCTTGGCGAACTCGAAGTCCTCCATCGCCACCTTCGCCTTGTTGCGGCGGGCGGCGACGAGGGCGGCCTCGTTCACCAGGTTGGCGAGGTCGGCGCCGGAGAAGCCCGGAGTGCCGCGCGCGATCGTCTCCAGGTTGACGTCGTCGTGCAGCGGGATCGTCTTGGTGTGCACCTTGAGGATGCCGACGCGGCCGGTGAGGTCGGGGCGGTCCACCACCACGCGGCGGTCGAAGCGGCCCGGCCGCAGCAGCGCGGGATCGAGCACGTCGGGCCGGTTGGTGGCGGCGATCAGGATGACGCCTTCGTTGGTCTCGAAGCCGTCCATCTCGACGAGGAGCTGGTTGAGCGTCTGCTCGCGCTCGTCGTGGCCGCCGCCCAGCCCGGCGCCGCGGTGGCGCCCGACGGCGTCGATCTCGTCGATGAAGATGATGCAGGGCGCGTTCTTCTTGCCCTGCTCGAAGAGGTCGCGCACGCGGCTGGCACCGACGCCGACGAACATCTCGACGAAGTCGGAGCCGGAGATCGAGAAGAAGGGGACGTTGGCCTCACCGGCGATGGCGCGGGCCAGCAGCGTCTTGCCGGTGCCCGGCGAGCCCATGAGCAGGACGCCCTTGGGGATCTTGCCGCCGAGCTTCTGGAACTTCTGCGGCTCCTTCAGGAACTCGACGATCTCCCACAGCTCTTCCTTCGCCTCCTCGCAGCCGGCGACGTCGGTGAAGGTGACCTTGCGCGTCGAGGTGTTGAGCAGCTTGGCGCGGCTCTTCCCGAAGGAGAGCGCGCGATTGCCGCCGCTCTGCATCTGGCGCATGAAGATCACCCACAGCCCGATGATCACCAGAAACGGCGCCCAGGTGAGCAGCACGGTGAGCAGCGGGTTGTCGCGCACCTTCTGCGCCTTGATCTCGACGGCCGACTGGCGGAGCTCCTTGACCAGGTCGGGATAGTTGGGGACCTGGGTGGCGAACTCCTCGCCCTTGGCGTAGCGGCCGCCGCCCTTGAAGTGGCCCTTCAGGCCGCCGTCGTCCTGGAGCGTGACGTCGAGGACGCGTCCCGCCTCCACCTGCTCCATGAACTCGCTGAAGGTGAGCTCGTGGCTGCGGTTCTTGCCGGCCTGGAAAGCGTTCCACAGGACGATCACCAGGACGAAGATGACCATCCACCAGAAGATCGTCTTGAGGGTGCCGTTCACTATCTGGGTTTCCTTTGCGTGCCGGAGGGACTATCCCGTCACACCTTCAACGCACGAGCCCTCTCTAGGATTCCGCGTCATCCCTCCGCCAAGTAGCCGATGTACGGCAGGTTGCCGTGCCTGCCGTGGTGCTTCATGCCGTAGCCGACGAGCCGCGCCGAGCGCTCGGTGGTGAAGACGCTGTAGTCGACCTGGCAGTGGGTCTTGCGCTCCTTGGGCAGGTCGACGAGCGCGACGAAGCGCACCTTGCGGGCGCCGCGCTGGAGGAGCTGGTTGGCGAGGTAGGTCTCGATGACGGCGCTCGACACCACGTCCTTCAACACCAGCACGCTCTGGCCGGTGACCTCGAGCGGGATCGGGTAGTGGATGTCGACCACTTCCTCGGCCCCGTCCTCCTCGTGCGCCGTGTACTCGACCTGCACGAACTCGTAGCGCAGGGGCGTGCTGATCGAACGGATCAAATCGGCGAGGAAGATCACCGAGCCGCCGAGCAGCGTGACCACCACGGGATCTTCGTGCGCCACCTCGCGCTGGAGCCGCTGGCCGAGCGCCTGCACCCGCGCGGCGATGGCGCGGGCGTCGAAGAGGATCTTGATCGTCGGCGCGGTCATCGCGTCTCTGCGGTGGCCGTTCCAGAGCGGTCGAGAACGGCCCGCTCCGCAGTATAAGTGAAAGGCGGCGCGCAAGTTGCCGGCTCGACGCGCAGCCGTCCGGCCTTGTCGGTGCGCCACCGCCAGCCGCCGCCGCAGTCGCAGGTGACGCGATCGCAGCGGTAGAGCTGGCGGCGCAGCTCGGCGACCGCCACCGCGCGCGGCGGGTACTCGACGCCCGATCGCTTGTGGAGGAGGGCCAACGCCCAGGGCAGCAGCTCGTTGGGGATACGTCGCAACGCTGCGAGCGGGACGCGCGGCGGCTTCGCGTGCTCGGCGCCTTCGGCGAGCGCCGGCAACAGCTCCACCAGCCGGCGCTCCACGCGGGCCGTGAGCACTGCCGCGGCCGTGCCGAGACGGCGGGCGCCGGCAGCCGCATCGTCGCCCAGCGCCGGCAAGAGCGCATGCCGCAGGCGGTTGCGCGCGAGCGAGAGGTCCCGGTTCGTCGGGTCCTCCAGCGGCGAGAGCCCCGAGGCGGCCACTGCCGCTCGCAGCTCGCGGCGCGACAGCGACAGGAACGGCCGCAGGACGCTGCCGTGGCGAACCGCCATCCCGGCGAGCCCGGCGAGACCGGAGCCGTGGGCGAGCCGCAGCAGCACCGTCTCGGCCTGGTCGTCGGCGTGGTGCGCGGTGAGCACCCAGCGCGCGCCGACCTCGCGGCGCAGCTCGTCGAGCAGCCGATAACGCAGCCGGCGGGCGGCGGCCTCGCGCCCTTCGCCGCGCGCTTCGCCGGCCGTGTCGCCGGCGAGCAGGCGGAAGGGCACCTCGAGCCACGCGGCGAGCTGCCGGGCGCTCTCGGCGCGCGCCTGTGAGCCGGGGTCGAGGCGATGGTCGACGTGCGCCGCCACCGGCCGCAGGCGCAGCGCCGTCGCGAGGCGCCGCAGCACGAGCAGCAGCGCCAGCGAGTCGGGACCGCCCGAGAACGCCACGACGATCGGCTCGCCGCGGCCTGGAGTTCCGGGACTTCCCGATGCGTCGTGCTCGCGCAGGGAGCGCTCGAGCGCGCCTTGCAGGGAAGTGGTGGCGGTGACGGGACTCGAACCCATGACCTAGCGGTTATGAGCCGCTCGCTCTAACCAGCTGAGCTACACCGCCAAAGAACGCGGAACGTTAAACGATGGCGACCGTTGCTTCAAGGCGGCGCCGCGCCGCGCACGCCTCACTTTGCCGCGTCGAATCGCTTCGCGACTTCCGCCCAGTTGACGACGTTCCACCACGCCGCCAGGTAGTCGGGCCGCTTGTTCTGGTACTTGAGGTAGTAGGCGTGCTCCCACACGTCCACGCCCAGGAGCGGCGTCTTGCCTTCCATCAGCGGGCTGTCCTGGTTGGCGGTCGAGGTGACCTCGAGCTTGCCGCCGCTCGAGACGAGCCACCCCCAGCCGGAGCCGAAGCGCTTGGTCGCCGCGTCGGTGAGCTTCTCCTTGAAGCCCTCGAAGCTGCCGAAGGCGCTGGTGATGGCGTCGCCGAGGGCGCCCGTGGCCGGCCCGCCGCCGCCGGGCCCCATCACCTGCCAGAACAGCGAATGATTCGCATGGCCGCCGCCGTGGTTGCGCACCACGGTGCGCACGTCCTCGGGCACCGAGTCGATGCCGCGCAGGAGATCCTCGACGCTCTTGCCGCCCAGCTCGGGGTGCTTGTCGATGGCGCCGTTCAAGTTGGTGACGTACGCCTGGTGGTGCTTGGTGTGGTGGATCTCCATCGTCCGCGCGTCGATGTGCGGCTCGAGGGCGTCGTAGGCGTAGGGAAGCTTCGGCAACTCATACATCGTGGGGGTCCTCCGGAGGTCGCTGAGTCCAGCTGGGCCTAGAAGAAAGCGGGCACGTCCGTCCTCCCACCGCGGCCGTCGATCACATTAGCACCGGCCGTGCCCGCGACCTTCCGCGCCGCCATCAGACCTCGGCCATCGCGGCGAGCTCGGGCATCGCGGCGAGCTGGTGCCGCAGCCGGTGCAGCACCGTGTGGATGCTGCTCGCGGTGAGCGCTCCCGCGAGCCGCCGCGAGATCTCGGCCGCGGTACAACCCTCGACGGCCGCCAGCTCGAGGATGCGCAGGTTGCGCGCGCCGTGCTCGGCGCCGCCCAGCTCGTGCACGCGGCGCCGCAGCGCCCGCGCGCCCTCGCGGACCAGCAGCCGCTCCTCGGGCGTCGGCCCGGGAGCGCGATACTCGCCCAACGTGCCGCCGGCGTTCTGCTGCCGCACGTCGCCGTTGTGCTCCGCGCCGCCGCGCTTCTTGGCGCAGCGGGTCCTCACCTCGTCGACGATGACGTTGCGCACGACACGCTGCAGGAACGCCCAGAGCTGCCGTTGCGTCCAGTCGCCGATGTCGGTCGGCAGCCGGCTGACGAGCAGTCGGCAGTAGATCTCCTGCACCAACTCGTCGACCTCGCACGGCTCCGCCCGCCAGCCGATGCGGCGCATCGCCGCCGCCACGCAGCGCATCAGCTCGTGGCCGTGGCCGCGCGCGAACTCGTCCCAGTACCGCGCCGCGCCGGTTTCCCGGTTCTCCCGATTCCGTCCTTCACCTTCCTGTCGTTGCTGAAACGGCTCGAACATCCATCCGCTCTCCATGGTTGGGGAGCGGAGGTGGAGCGGGGCGGCCGCGAACGAATCGGCGGCCCCACGACAGGGAGCGGCAACCTACCACGGTTCGCCGCATCGCGGCAAGGGGGTGCCGCAACGTGGCGTGGCGCCCGTCGGCCGGCACCAGGGCCACCCAGCGTTGACTAGGTGCAGACCGGCCGGTATCATCTCGCGCCTTCGTAGGGGGGTTAGCTCAGCGGTTAGAGCACCTGCCTTACACGCAGGGGGTCGCGGGTTCAAATCCCTCACCTCCCACGCCTTCTCGGACAGAAGTTCTGTAAGAGGCAGTTCAACTCGGGGTCGTAGTTCAGCTGGTTAGAACGCCGGCCTGTCACGCCGGAGGCCGCGGGTTCGAGTCCCGTCGACCCCGCCATCCGCTCTTTCTGGAAATCCAGGGCGAGATGGCGTACCCCCGAATCAGGAGCAATCGGCGAGTTAGGAGTTAGTGACGATGCGCGACAAGATCAAGCTGGTGTCTTCGGCCGGGACCGGCTACTTCTACACGACCGACAAGAACAAGCGCACCTCCACCGAGAAGCTGCGCTTCAAGAAGTACGACCCCAAGGTCCGCAAGCACGTCGAATTCGTGGAAGAGAAGCTCCGCTAGCGGCGCTCTGAGCCGGTGAGTCGTCGATGGACGTCTTCACCGACCCGCGCTGCCTCCTCCACGACGTCCCCCTCGGCTTCCCCGAGCAGCCTTCCCGCTTAGCCACCATCCTCGCCGGCCTGCGCGCCGGCGGCCGCGCCGTCGCCGAGCCCGGCGCGCACGAGGCGTCGCGTCAGCTCGTCGAGCGCGTCCACAGCGCCGGCTACGTGAGCCGCTTCCACGCCGTCGCCCTTCGCGGCGACGGCCTCTTCGACTCGGCCGACAACCCGATGGTCGCCTCGACGTGGGACGCCGCCTGGGGCGCCGTCGACGCCACGCTCCACGCCACCGACCGCGTGCTCGCCGGCACCGCCGCCTTCGCCGCCGTGCGGCCACCCGGGCACCACGCCGAGAAGCAGCTCGCCATGGGCTTCTGCTGGTTCAACAACGCTGCCGTGGCCGCCGAGCGCCTGCGCGCACAAGGTCTCGCGCGGGTGGCGATCTTCGACTTCGACGTCCACCACGGCAACGGCACGCAGCACATCTTCGAGGAGCGCGCCGACGTCTTCTATGCCAGTACGCACCAGTACCCGTTCTATCCGGGGACCGGTGCCGCCAGCGAGCGCGGGCGCGGCGAGGGCCTCGGCGCCACCCTCAACGTGCCCCTCCCGGCCGGGTGCGACGATGGCGAGTACGCACAGGCGATCGAGGGCGCCGTTCTGCCCGCCCTCCGCGCCTTCGCCCCGGAGGCCCTGGTCATCTCGGCCGGCTTCGACGCCTGGAAGAACGACCCGCTGGGCGGCATGCGCGTCACCGAAGAAGGCTTCGCGCAGTGGGGCCGCTGGCTCGGCCAGCTCGCCCGCGAAGCCTGTGCCGGGCGGCTGTTGGCGCTGCTCGAAGGGGGCTACGACGTGCCCTCGCTGCCTCGGCTGGTGGAGACTTTCCTCGGCGGCGTGGAGGCCGGCGTGTAGCCTATGTCATTGACCCCTCCCAACGCTGTCGCTACAATCGGCCACAAAACCTCAGGTAGAGCTTGAATAAGCTGACTCCCTGAGACTTGTCGGAGGGGACCCGATGCGAAGCAGATTCGTCCTCGCGGCGATGGCCTTGCTGCTGCTCGGAGGCGTGCTACCGGCTCGGGCCGCTGCGCCGTTCGGAAGCTTCGACGGCAAGCCCGGCGGCGGCAACAATGCGTGGGGCCAGATGCAGCTCGTCGGCTGGGCGCTCGACGACAACGGCGTCGCCTACGTCGACATCGTCATCGACGACAACGTCTACCAGCGGGCCCTCTACGGCTCGCGGCGGCCGGACGTGACCCGGAGGAAGCCGGGCTTCCCCAACAGCAACGCGCCGGGCTTCTCGGCCACCGTTGACACCACGCACTTCCTCAACGGTGTGCACGAGGTGTCGGCGCTCGTCACCAGCCTCACCGGCGAGCAGGTCGTCATCGGGCCGGTCCGGCGGATCAACTTCCGCAACGCCAGCCACATGCTGGCGCCCTTCGGGCATATCAAGTTCCCGCAGCAGGACGCCGAGATGCGCGGCCGCTGCAGCCTCGATCCGACCCGCCGGCTCTCGGTCATCACCGGCGATGCGCTGGACGCCGGGTCGAGCGAGACCGCGCGCGACACGGGCGTCGCCTGGGTGGAGCTGCTGCTCGACGGCGCGCTGACCTTCAACACCCTGGACAGCTGCTTCTTCGACCCCGACCCGTCGGTGAACATGCTGCTCAACTGCTACGGGCTGGAGAGCCGGGAGCTCACCTTCGTCTATCCGAACCTGGTCAACTCCGACCGCGCCAAGTGGCGCTTCGCGCTCGACGTGGGGGCGCTGATCAGCTCCGGCCTCTACTCCCGCGGCCACCACCTGATCACCATTCGCGCCGGCGACTACGGCGACAACGTGCGCAACATCGCCTCCATCAACGTGGCCTTCTCCTGCGACGACGAGGCCGCCGTCGAGCCGTCGATCGGCCAGCTCGAAGAGCCGAGCTTCACGCAGCCCTGGTTCGGGACCATCACCGTGAAGGGCTGGGCGGTGGACTTCCAGGGCATCTCGTCGATCGACATCAAGGTCAACGGCCAGGTCGTCGGCCAGGCCACGCTGGGCGGGACGCGGCCGGACGTCGCCGAGCTCTACCCCGGCTATCCGTCGGTGAAGTCGGCGGGTTGGACGTTCAACTACGACACCCGCAATACCAACGACGGGCGCGTGACCTTCGAGGTGTGGGTGCACGACCTCGTCGGCGACGAGACGCTGATCGGCGAAGGCCAGGCGATCATCGACAACCGCGACCATCCGTAGCGAGAGTCGCGGCGCGCGCTGCGCGCGCGGCACGAACGTCAGCGGCCGGCGATCACCGCCGGCCGTTGCGCGATTCAGCAGCCGCGAAGGCCGGGTGACGCGTTCGCAGGAGCGAGTCAGCCGCCGTTGTCGCCCGACTCCGGCAGCTCTTCCATCTCGACTTCCACCTCGGTCCACCGCCGAGCGTTGGGCGCCACCTCGACCTCGACGGTGACCGGCTTGTAGCCCTGCGCCGTGAGGCGGATCAGGTGCACGCCCGGCATCGCGCTCAGGTCGTACTGGTCGACGTCGTCGGCGGTGCCGAGGAGGCGCCCGTCGAGGTAGACCTGCGCCTCGCCCGGCGCGACGTCGAACTCGACGCCGAGGCGGCAGCGCAGGTGCTGCGAGATCTCTTCGCGAGGCTGGGGCGGCGGCGGTGGAGGAGGCTGCGTGGCCGCCGGCGGCGGTGGCGGAGCCGCCGTCTCGCTGGGCACCGCGATGACGGAGGGCGTCGACGGCGACGCATGTGCGCCGAGCTGCGACTCGCCCGGCGAGAGCCCGCCGAGCTCGGGCGTCGGCGCTTCGACCGGCGGCACGATCATCGGCAGCGGCGCCGCTGTCGGCGACTGCGCGGCGGTCGCCGAGTCGGGAATCGGCACTTCCGTCGGGTTCCAGCCGCCCTCGCGCGGCGGCTGCACGATCGGACGGCTCGGGCCGCGGTTCCACAGCGCCACGGCCGCGGCGACCACCACCAGCGCCACGAAGATGAGCCCGAGCGCCAGCAGCAGCACCGTGCGGCTGCTCGGGCCGCTGGGAGTCGGCGCCAACGGAGGCGGACCCGCGGAGTACGGGGCCGCTGTCGCCACGGGCACTGCGGCAGGTGGAGGAGGCGGCGGCACTCGCGGCGGTGGTGGAGGAGCCGCGGGCGGCCGCGCGCCCGCCGGCGTCGCACCCGCTGGAGTCGGGCCGGCCGGCGGTACGACCGGCGGCAGCACCGGCACCGGGATCTGCGGCCGCGTCAGGGCCTCGTCGGCGTTCGTTGCCTCGAGCGGCAGCTCGCGCAGCGCCGCCGCCGCCAGCGCCGCGTCGGGATAACGGTCGCTCGTTTCCTTCGCGAGCAGCTTCCTCAGCACGTCCGCCGTCGGCACGTCGAGCTCGCGCGAGATACTGGGATCCGCAAGCGGGTCCTCGTGCAGGATCTGGTAGAGCAGCGTGGTGATCGACTGCGCGGGGAACGGCCGCTTGCGCAGCAGCATCTCGTAGAGCACGACGCCGAGCGAAAAGAGGTCGGCGCGCCCATCCACCGCGCCGCCACGGAGCTGCTCGGGCGCCATGTACGCCGGGCTGCCCACCACCATGCCGGTGCGCGTCAGCTCCGACACCTCGTCGAGGCTGCGCGCCACGCCGAAGTCGGTGAGCAGCACGCGGCCGTCGCGCGAGATGAGGATGTTGGCCGGCTTGACGTCGCGGTGCACGACGCCGGCGCGGTGCGCCGCCGCCAGCGCCTCGGCGGCGCGCGCCGCCACCTCGAGCGCCGCGCCGCGGTCGGGGAAGACGCCGCGCTCGAGCCGCCGGCCCAGCGACTCGCCGTCGACGAGCTCCATCACCAAGTAGAGCCCGGTCTCGGTGGTGCCGACGTCGTGGATCACCACCACGCCGGGGTGGTGGATGCGCGCCGCCGCCTTGGCCTCGCGGCGGAAGCGCTTCTCCAGCTCGTCACGCACGTCGCGCGAGGCGTCGGGCGCGAGCTGGATGTGCTTGACCGCCACCTCGCGGTCGAGCTCGGGGTCGTGAGCGCGGTAGACGACGCCCATGCCGCCGCGGCCGATCTCAGAGACGACGCGGTAGCGGCCGAAGACCTCCGCCATCACCAGGGCCTCGTCGTCGTCGCCGGCACCGCCTCGGTGAGCGCGCGCAGCATCTCGACCAGCGCCGAGGCGACCGCCGACTCGTTGAGCTCGCCGACCGCGACGCCGCGCTCGCCCATCGCCGTGCCCTGCTTGCGGGCGCGGAACCAGACGTTGCCGCTCGCCTCGTCGAGCTCGACGTCGACGATGCCGCGCATCGGCGTCGCGGCTTGCAGCGTCACCTCGACGCGCAGCTTCGTCGGCTTGGTGTCGACGAGGCGCGCCGCGTGGCCGCGCTGCTCGAGCCGCGCCATCAGGTCGCGCACCGCCGGCCGCAGCAGGTCGCGCTTGGCGGTCTCCCATTGCACGACGTGGCCGGCCTGCTGGATGCGCTTCTGGCGGTCGCGCTCGCGGTCTTCCTGGCGGTCGTGGTCGAGGTCGCCGAGGAGGCGGTCGAGCGAGCGGCGGCTGCGGTAATCCAAGCGGTGGGTCTCCAGCCGGCAACGTCCAGAAGGCGGGCGCGGCGCTCGCGCGTCGCGGCGGCGCGGCGAGGGGCGCGACGGGCGAGATTCTACGCGACGGGTTCGCACAGGGCTCGCTGTTACGCTGCGCGCGTGTCCGACTTCGCGCGCGTCATGGGCGTCGCCGGCTGGCAGGGATCGGGCAAGACGACGCTGCTCGAACGGCTCGTGCCGGCGCTGGTGGCTGAAGGGCTGTCGGTCGTCGTGCTCAAGCACGACGCTCACGGCCTCGCCTTCGACGTTGCGGGGAAGGATTCGGATCGGTTGTTCCGCGCCGGCGCCGAGGTGGTCGTCGACGCGCCCGCCGAGCGCTTCGCGCGCTCGCGGCGCCCCGCCGGCGAGTCGATGGCGGCGCGGCTGCGCGAGCTGCAGCGACGCTGCGACGTCGTGCTCGTCGAAGGCGGCAAGCGCGAGGCGCACCCGAAGGTGTGGCTGCTGCGGCCGGGCGAAGATTCGCCGCCGCCCGAGGTGAGCGATGTGCTGGCGGTGCTGCCGTGGGACGGCGATCGCGTCGCCACGATGGGAGAGCTCGTGCGGGCGCGGCTCGCCGATGCGTGGGCGCTGGGGCCGCGCCGCGCAGGGGTGCTCGTCGGCGGCGCCAGCACGCGGATGGGCACGCCGAAGCAGTGGCTGCGCGTCGACGGCGAGACGCTGCTCGATCGCGCCGCCCGCGCTCTCCGAACAGTCGGGCCGCAGGCGTTGCTGGGCAGCAACGGGGCAAACGGTGGCGGCGAGCGCGTGAGTGCCACGCCTGTCGGCGAAATCGTGCGCGATCCCTTGGACTCGCCGAGCGAGCTCGGCGAGCCCGCATCGGCGGACGGTCGAACCCCACTTGCGCCCGCTGCCGTCCGCTTGCCGGATATCCCCGGCGTGCGCGGACCGCTCGCCGGCATCCTCGCCGCGCTGCGCTGGGATCCCGTGACCTGGGTGATCGCGTCATGCGACCTGCCGCGGCTGCGCGCGGAAGCTGTCGAGTGGCTGCTCGCGCAACGCAGGCCCGGACGCTGGGCTGTGATGCCGCGCGTCGGCGGCATCGCGCAGCCGCTGCTCGCGGTCTACGAGCCGCAGGCGCTGTCGATGCTCGAAGCCATCGCCGCGGCAGGCGCTCCCGGTCCATCGCGCCTCGAAGGCCAACCGCACGTCGCCACCCCCGAGCCCCCGCCGGAGCTCGCCGACTGCTGGCGCGGCGTCAACACGCCCGAAGAGCTCGCGGAGCTCTAGCTAGAACCGCGACGGGCGGACCTCGGCGGGCAGCGTCTCCGCGCCGTGGATCAGCGCGCCCGCCGCGATGTGACCCAGCTCCCAGCTCGCGCCGAGGCCGTAGCCGGCGAGGCCCGCCAGCCACCAGAAGCTCGGCAGCCGCGGATCCGGGCCGATGACCGGCAAGGCGTCCGGCGCCTTGGTGCGGAAGCACGACCATGCGCGCACGACGGGCGTGTCCGCGAGCTTCGGCGCGAGTGGCTGTAGTCGCTCACGGAGCCGCTCCTCGGCGCCGGGCGAGACGGTCTCCGCGAGCTCGGCCGTCGGCTCCTCGTCGCACATGCAGGAGAGCGTGCCTTCGGCGTCGCGCCGGAAGTAGACGTCCCAACCGAGGTGCCAGACGTATGGCAGTCCTCGCGGCAGCTCCACGCTGTGCAGGAAGAGATGCCTCTTGTGCGGGACCAACGGCACCGGCGCGGCGCCGGCGCAGGCGGCGAGCTGTGCCGCCCACGCGCCGGCGGCGTTCACGATCCGCTCGGCGATCACCGAGCCGGCGCTCGTCTCGACGCGGAACGGCCCTTCGCCCGCAACCGCCGTCACCTCGACGTCGAACGCAACCTCGAGGCCGCCCGCGCGTGCGCCGTCGAGATAGAAGTCGAGCACCCGGTGCGGATCGAGCACGCCGTCTCCCGGCGTGAAGAGCGCCGCCTCGAAGTCGCAGTCCCCGATCCACGGCACCCGCGCCCGCACCGCGTCGCCCGCCGACACTTCGCTCGTCACGTCCGCGTCGCGCAGCGACGCAAACTCCGCCGGCGAGCCGAGCAGCAGCGAGCCGCACTGGTCGAAGCCGACCTCCTCCGCGCACTCCGCGTACGCGCGCGCGCTCGCCGCGGTGAGCCGCCGCACCAGCGGCTCCGCGACCGACTGCAGCACCAGCCGCGCGTTGCGCCCCGACGCGTGCGCGCCGGCGCGCGGCGCGCGCTCGACCAGCATCACCGATCCCACCGCCGCGCCGCGCTCGCGCCGCTGCTGCGCCAGGTGGTAGACGAGCGCCGCACCCGCCACGCCGCCGCCGACGACCAGCACGTCCACCCGCTTCACCGTGCAAGGTTATCCGGGCCGTTCGCGCGTCCCAGGCCATGCGCGCACGGCATGTACAATCCGTGAAAGGTCGTCTCCACCCTGTGAGCCAAGGTCTGATCGTCCGCTGCCCGGCGTGCGGCTCGCGCCTGCGCCTGCAACCCGGGCGCGAGCTGCCCGACCGCTTCAAGGTGCGCTGCTCGCAATGCAGCAAGCCCTTCCTGGTGCGGCGCAAGGATGAGGGACAACGCCCGCCGGTCGAGCCGCTCGACAACACGCTGACGGGCGAGCGCGTGCCGTCTTCGCCGGTGCTCGACGACCAAGCGACGCACGTTCACGACCCTCAGCACGCGCTCACCGCGTCGCCGGCATCGATCCCGCCGCGCTCGCCGTCGCCACTGCCGCACGCGTCGCCGCCGCCGTCGCAGCGTTCGATCCCGCGGCCGACACCAATTCCGCACCCGCAGCCGCCAGGCGCGTACTCGCCGCCGCCGCCGCCGCGCCACACCATCGCCGGCGGCGGCGAGCAGCCGAAGAAACTCGGCTCCACCTTCCTCCCCGGCGAGCTGGTGGCCGGCCGCTACCGCATCGAGCGCTTCATCGCCAAGGGCGGCATGGGCGAGGTCTACGACGCCTTCGACACCGCCCTCGAAGACCACGTGGCGCTCAAGACGATCCGCCCCGACGTGGCGGCCGACGAGCACGCGCTGGAACGGTTCAAGCGCGAGATCCACCTCGCGCGGCAGGTGACGCACCGCAACGTCTGCCGCATCCACGACCTCGGCACGCACCTCTCCGACTCGCCGGTGGCCGCCCTCTACCCGCGCGGCGAGATCGTCTTCGTCACCATGGAGCTGCTGCGCGGCGAGACGCTGTCGGAGCGCATCACCAACGGCGGCCCGATGAGCGAGGCCGACGCGCTGCCGATCGTCAAGCAGATGGCCGCCGCGCTCGACGCCGCGCACAAGGCCGGGATCGTCCACCGCGATTTCAAGAGCGCCAACGTCGTGCTCGAGACTGTCGACGGCGAGATGCGCGCGGTCGTCACCGACTTCGGCCTCGCCCGCGCCTCGCAGCGCGAGAGCGGCGCCACGCTGACCGTGGCCGGCGCGGTGATGGGCTCGCCGGCCTACATGGCGCCGGAGCAGGTCGAGGGCAGCGGCACGACGCCGGCGGTGGACGTCTACGCGCTCGGCGTCGTCGTCTTCGAGATGGTGACCGGCCGCCTGCCGTTCAAGGGCGAGAGCCCGCTGTCGACGGCCATCAAGCGGCTCACCGAGGCGCCGCCGCGGCCGAGCGACCTCCGGCCCGGCCTCGATCCGCGCTGGGACGAGGGCATCCTGCGCGCGCTCGCGCGCAAGCCCGAGGAACGCTTCAAGAGCGCCGGCGACATGCTGGCGGTGATCGACCCGTCGCCGATCGCCGCCGCGCTCGGCACCGCCGGCATTACCCGCAAGCGTCTCTTCCTCGCCGTCGCCGCGGGGTTCCTCGTCGCGCTCGCGCTGGTGGCCAACTTCTACGTCTGGCAGCGCCGCGCCGCCAACCAGGAAGGCAAGCTCGAAGTGCCCACGACCGCGCGTCCGGCGGTGGCCGTGCTCGGTCTCAAGAACGTCACCGCCGACCAGAGCCTCGACTGGCTGTCGACCGGTCTCCCCGAGATGCTCGCCTCGGAGCTCTCCGGCGGCGGCACCGTACGCCTCATTCCGAGCGAGAACGTGGCGCGCGCCCAGCTCGAGCTCGGCCTCGAGCCGGGTGGCACGTGGGGCAACGACACGCTCGAGCGCGTGCGCAAGAACCTCGGCTCCGACTACGTGGTGACCGGCGCCTACACCGCCGTGGGCAACGGCCAGAACGGCCAGCTTCGCCTCGACCTGCGGCTGCAGGACACGCTGACCTCCGGCAACTCCACCGCCGTCGCGGTGTCGGGCCCGCGCGAGGCGGTGTTTCAGCTCGTCTCGCAGGCGGGCGTCAAGCTACGCGAGGCGCTGCACCTCGAGTCCGGCGGCGCCCGCTGGTCGACCACCAACCCCGAGGCGGCGCGCCTCTACGCGCAGGGCGTCGAGAAGCTCCACCACTTCGACGCGCAGGGCGCCAGCGACCTGCTGCAGCAGGCCGTGGCGGTCGACTCGCGCGATCCGCGCGCGCACTCGGCGCTCGCCGGCGCGTACACCGCGCTCGGTTACGTCGAGAAGGCGCGCGAGGAGGCTCGGCAGGCGGTCGAGCTCTCCGCTTCGCTGCCCGAGGGCGAGCGGCAGGAAGTGCGCGCGCAGTCGCTCGAGATCGCCGGCGACTGGACCGGCGCCGCGCGCGCTTGGGAGGAGATCTGGCGCCGCCAGCCCGACGACCTCGAGTACGGCCTCAAGCTGGCGCAGGCGCTGACAGCGGCCGGCGATCCGGCGCGCGCGCTCGAGGTCGCCCGCGTGCTGCGGCGGCTGCCCTCCGTCGCCGCCGACGACGTGCGCATCTACTTCGCCGAGGCCTCGGCGGCCGGCGCGCTCGGCCAGTCGAAGGTGCAGCAGCAGGCCGCGGCGAAGGCGGCGGAGGTGGCGTCGGCGCAGGGCGCGCGCCTGTTGCGCGCCCGCGCGCTGCTGCTCGAAGGCTGGGCCCTGCGCAACCTCGGCGACGCCGAGCGTGCCCAGGGCACGACCGCCGAGGCCGAAGGGCTCTTCCAGCAGGCCGGCGACGAGTCGGGCGTCGCGAAGGCGCGCGTCCAGCGCGCGAGCCTGCTCTACGACCAGGGCGACCTCGACACCGCGCGGCGCACCTTCGAGAAGGCCCTCGCCACCTACCGCGAGCTGGGCGACAAGGGCAACGAAGCGCAGGCGCTCAACAACCTCGCGCTGGTGCTCAAGCAGCAGGGCGACGTGCCGGCCGCGCTCGGCCTCTACGAACAGTCGCGCGCGCTGTCGCAGGAGACCGGCAACCGCGTCGGCGTCGCCTCGGCCGAGAACAACATCGGCGTCGTCGACTTGAAGCGCGGCGACTTGAGCGGCGCGCTGGCGGCGTTCGATCGCGCCGTGGATCTGTCGAAGCAGGTTCACGACAGGAGCCTGGAGGCGAACTCCATTGCGAACGCGGCGGCGACTCTGCGGCGGCTCGGGCGGTTGGGCGAAGCGGAGACGCGCCACCGGCAGGCGCTCGAGCTGCGGCGGCAAATCGGCCAGTCCTTCGGCGAAGCGGCGTCGCTCACCGACCTCGCAGCGGTGCAGTGGGACCGCGGCGACCTCGGCGGCGCGGCGAAGACCTATCAGGAGGCGCTCGAGCTGGCGAAGAAGACCGGCAACCGCCGCTTCGAGGCCTACGCCGTGGCGGGCCTCGGCAACGTGCGCCTAGAGGCCGGCGACCTTCCCGAGGCCGAGAAGCTGCACCGCGAAGCACTGGCGCTGCGCGAGCAGCTCGGCGAGCAGGGCACCGCCGCCGAGAGCAAGCTCGCGCTGGCCACCGTCGCCTTCGAACGCACCTACTACGCCGAAGCCGAGACCCTCGCCCGCGCCGCGCAAGAACGCTTCGCCGCCGAAGGCGCCGTCGACCTGGTTGCGGCGGCGCAGGCCGTGCGCGGCCGAGCCATGGCCTTCAGCGACCGCCAAGCCGAAGGCCTGGACCTGGTGACTGCGGCCCTCCAGCGCGCCGAGAAGAGCGAAGACCTGCGAGTTCGCTGCGAAGTCGAACTCGCCTACGCGCGCGTCAGCGCGCGCACCGGATCCGTGCAGCGCGCCGCGGAGCTCGCCGCCGCGGCCGAAGCGGCCGCGGCGAAGGCTGGACTGCTACCGGTCCAGCTCGAAGCCCAGCTCCTCCAGTCTCAGCTAGCTTCGGCCACAGGCGACTCCACGCGCGCTACTCAGTTGATCGTCACGGTGAGGGCCAGGGCCAACGAATCCGGCCTAGGTCTGTTGAAAATGAAGGCGGCCAATGGTTAGCTTCCATCACTGCAAACCAATACGGCCGGGGGCACCAAACGCTGTGAACAGCAGCGTCTCAGGACGGATGTTTCCGGCCTGCTGAGCATCTACGTACATCTTGGTGAGGCCCCGGCGAGCAATGGCTTCACCAAGAACCCATGGGACGGACTCTCTGAAAGTTCGAAGCTCTCTAGGAGTGCTAGCCCAGTCGAAGTACTCCTGCATCACGCCACCAAGCGCCCTTCGCAAGGAGACGTCTCTCTCAGCCCTTCGAAAGAGCGGCAGGAGAGGATCGTATAACAGTGCCGTGGTGACCTGCGTGACAAAAATCACCTCGTCAAGTCCCTTTCCCGTCAGCAACGTCCCTGGACTGAGCACTTCGGTCAATAGCCGACCAACAAAAAGCGAGGCAGTACCCGCGTCAACTCGGGCGAGACTCGCAACTACACAGGCAGCGCCCCTGTCGAGGAGGCGGCGCACGAAGCACCCACGCAAGGCACCAGTTACCGATGTGTCACAGGCCGACAGGACCCATACCGGAGGTACACGCAGATCAGGGAGAAGTTGATCGACAGAGACATTCCCCTCCGGCAGCGTGATCCAGAGTTCGTCCCGGGCCGAATCGTACTTTCCATGCGCATCGAGAACGACAATTTCGGGACTTGTTTCGCTCAAGAGATCTCGAAATGTTGCGGCGTTATGGGGCTTCGCGTATGTATACTTTTGTCCCAGTGATGTCGAGGCACTCGCGAAATGATCGGAATAGCGCCGGATCGGATCTTGGTCACCGATCAGATCTAAGATGAGTACCCGCTCCGGTGAGCGAGAAATTGTTAAATTGTTCTCCAAGACACCGATGAGAACATCAGTTTGAGTGAGGGCGGCCGGGATACGAGATACTGGTCGAACCAAACACAAGGGCCATTGGTCAACCAAGGCCCATTCGAATGGCAGGTCACTAAGGATCACAATCCCTGAAGTGCTTCCGCTGAGCCAAGCCTGAACAGGCGCGGGTATGAGGCCGGCCAGTCGCCGTTCAACCTCGCGGAAGAGCATCGGAACCTTTCGACTGTTCACGCTCAAGGCGCGGTTAAGGTCCTTGATCCGATGGTGGATGTCGTTCCCACAAGGGCGTAGCTGGATTGGGATAGAATTAGTTCGCGTTGCTAAGTAGGCACATTGACAGGCCAGGAATCGTTGCTCAAGAAGAAGCGTTTCGCGAGCACGCTCATAGGCCTTATTCTCCTCGACCGAAGAAGGTCTTGCGCTGCTCGCCCGTTGTTGGATGAGGTCACTGACGGCTCGTACTGCGCCCCGCTCTACGCGGGGAGAGGGGGAATCCTGACTTGCGGGATTCGATCCGCCGCTTCTCATTAGGTCGAGTCTGACTGTCGGCACGGCTATCAGAAGTCGATCTGGCGGGCTCCCCCTCTTTAACCGCCGACCTAGGTCGCGCACTATGTCGAGTTTTTTCTCAGGAGACATGGACGACGCGATTCGGTCGTAGGTATCCTGGATTTCCGTCGCGGGGATCGGCGTATTACTGCTGCTGAGCTTTCCAAGCTCGAGGAGGGAAAGGGCCGAGACCGCCGGAACGCACTCGGCCAGCATCGTTGCCAGTGCGAGAGCAGGTGGATCCTCGGATTCGGCCAACAGGGCTGGTTCATCCACATTGTTCGAGAGTCGATTCAGGAGATACGCAGCAGATCGACCATTCCAGGGTTGAGGAAGGGGCACGCCAGGTACAAAGTCCAAACGCGACCTGCTCAACATCAAGTCGGCGTCACTGATTCGGAGGAGTGTGGCCGTGGTTTCCTCGTCGAGGCTGGCGTCTTGGGAGTGGTAGTTGCATAGCTGGCGAAGTACCCGGTAGTACTCAACCAGGTCGGCTGTACCACGGAGGCTCCCAGTTATCACGCGTCGAAAGGCAGCCGCGGCATTTTCAGTGTTGACATCAGGAGTGAGGAACCCGAGCGGGCGATCAGAGGCGAGCTCTTCGAGCCAAAGAGGGAGGCTACTCGACATCACGAAGACGAAGGGTGCACGAAGGAGCTCGCTCCAGAGGGTAAAGGGAGGCCGTTCCGTCAGGCTCACCCTCCGAAAGCTAGGTGGGTCGCGTAGTCGCGTAAAGGCCTCGAAGAACGGCCGCTTGTTCTGAAGAAGTCCTGCCAGGCCGCTCGGGAAATAGAGCATTGCCATGAAACATCGAAGAAGGCGGGCATCGGAGAGTGACAAGACTTGAAAGATCGTGTGGCGTTGGGCTTCAGGAGAAGTGTCGACGGCGAGTAGATAGTTGATCCGTAGATGGCCTGGTGATCTGCTCGGCACTGAAGAAGCTTACGGCACGCTAGCGCTAAGTCAGGCGGCCGTGGCCGTTTGATCGGTCGGCGTTGTCTTGCGAGCTCCCGCCGCTCTTGTTGTGGTCCGGTGGCAGCGCCTCGTGCGAGGCGTTGCCCGAGTGCCCAGCTCGTCAAGATCTGGGCGACCCCAACTCCAGATCGCCGCGTTTCGGCACGGAGTCGCGCACCAGCCTGGAGACAAACGTTGTAGGTGCGTCCGGTACGGTACTGCTGGGCGATCGCTCGTGGGCCTACTCGCGTGGGAATTTGCGCGCGCCGCCCGGCGTATCAGAGGGCGCCGGCTATACTGCCGGCCCAGCGTCCGCCTCGACATTCCGGTCTCGCGCAGAAGGAGCCTCCGCATGAGCGCCATCCTCACCTTGCCCTACATCCTCGGCGGCCTCTTCGCCTTCCTCTTCCTCTACATCCTTGCGCGCGCCCTCTACAAGAAGGCGGGGCCGGACGAGGCGCTCATCGTCTACGGCCGCCGCAAGCTCTTCGGCCAGAAGGTGAAGGACGACCAGGGGCAGGTGGAGAGCTTCCGCATCATCCGCGGCGGCGGCACGTTCGTGTGGCCCGCCTGGGAGCAGGGGAAGTACCTCTCGCTCAAGATGATGACGCTGGACATCGACCTCAAGCACGTCTACACGGCCGAGGGCATCCCGCTCAACGTGCGCGCCGTGGCGCAGGTCAAGGTGGGCGGCCGCGTCGAGCAGATCCGGCGCGCCGCCGAGGGGTTCCTCGGCATGGACGCCGAGCACGTCTCGGCGACGATCAAGGAGACGGTCGCGGGCCACCTGCGCGGCATCATCGGCACCCTCACCGTCGAGGAGCTCTACCGCGACCAGAAGCGCTTCCAGGAGCGCGTGCGCGAGGAGGCCCACGTCGACCTCGAGGGGATGGGATTCGAGTTCAAGAGCTTCGTCTTCCAGGAGATCCAGGACGACGACGGCTACCTCAACGCGCTCGGCCAGCCGAAGATCCAGGAGGCGCTGAAGAACGCCCGCATCGCCACCGCCAATGCCGACCGCGACGCGCGGCTCGAGGAGGAGGGGGCGCGCCAGCAGAAGGAGTCGAAGCGCCTCGGCGTCGACACCCAGATCGCCGACTCGAACAAGGCGCTGTCGCTCAAGAACGCCTCGATCAAGAAGGAGGTCGACGTCGCGGCGGCGCAGGCGCAGAAGGCAGGCGAGATGGAGCTCAAGGTCCAGGACATCAAGATCGCCGAGCAGGAGGTCGAGCGCCGCAAGCTCCAGCTCAACGCCGAGATCCGCGAGCAGGCCGACGCCAAGAAGTTCGAGACCGAGCGCGCCGCCGACGCCGAGCAGTACCGCATCGAGCGCGCCGCCGCCGCCGAGAGAAAGCGCCGCGAGGAGCAGGCGCAGGCGCTCAAGGCCGAGGGTCTGGCGAAGGCCGAGGCCGAGTCAGTGATGCGCCGGAACATCGGTCTCGCCGAGGCCGAGGCGATCTCCGCCAAGGGCCAAGCGGAAGCCGAAGCGCGCCGCAAGCTGGCCGAGGCGCTCAAGCTCTACAACGAGGCCGGCCTCTCGATCGAGGCGCTCAAGGTGCTGCCCGAGATCGCCGCCGCGGTGGCCGAGCCGCTATCGCGTGCCGGCGCGACGACGATCATCAGCAACGGCGGCGCCGGCAGCGGCACGGGAGCGAGCAAGCTCTCCGAGGACGTCGTGCAAGTGCTGTCGCAGCTCGCGCCGATCATGCAGCAGCTCGCCGGCGTCGATCTCAAGAGCTTCCTGCAGGACGTCTCGAAGCTGCCGGGCGCGGCCACCAAGGGCCTGCATGCGGACGCGATCGTCGTCGAGCAGAAGAAGTAGCGGGAGCGCGCGGTGAGCCAGAAAGCGCCGGTACCCGGCGGCGACCTCGCACAGCTCCTCGCGGCGCTGCGCGGCGCGCCCGACGCGTGGAGCCGCCTCAAGCTGGTGGCGAGCGGCGCTCGCACGCTAGCGAAGCTGACGCCGCAGCAGCGCGTCCAGCTCCTGCGCCAGCTCGGGCTGCAGGGCGCCGAGGAGCTGGCGGAGGCGGCGGCGGGCGGTGATGCGCAGACCTCGGCGGCGATGGCGAACGCGCTCAAGGCGCTGGAGTCGGACCCGCAGCGGCTGCGGCAGCTGGCCGGCGCGATCGCCGATCCCAATTCGCGGCGGGCGACCCTGATGGGGCTCGGAGCGCACGTCATCGAGACGGTGACGGCGCCGCCGACGAAGGGTGCGCCAGGGAAGGCTGCGCCGGTCAAAGCCAGCTCGGTGGCGTTCGACCCCGCCGCGACGGTGACGCCGGCGAGGAGCGGGTCGGGCAAGACGCAGCCTGCCGCGGCTCCGAGCACGGCGCAGCAGATCAAGCGCGATCTCGTGGAAGCGGCCGCGGCGCTGCTCGCCGGCGCGCAACCGTCGGCGCCGCAGCCGCCGTCTCCAGCGCCGCCGGGGCAGCCCGCGGCTCCGCAGCCGCCTTCGCCGGCGCCCTCGCCCTCGCTCCCACCGACGCCGCATCCGTCTCCCGCGACGCCGCCGCCACCGGCGCCCACGCCCCAGCCGACGCCGCCGTCCACGCCGGTGACTCCACCGTCGTCGCCGCCACCGACGCCGCAGCCGGTGCATCCGACGACGCCGCCGGCGCCGATGGCGACTGCCGCGCCAGCTGCGAGCGCAGCGTCGGCCGCGAGCGCGAAGCAGGCGACGGCTGCGGCGCCGGAATCCGCGCCAGATCCCTCCACGATTGCTCTCGACGTGTTGCCCTCACCGTCTTCCGGGGACATCACCACCTCGCTCTTCGCGACGCCGTCGCCCGGGACGACGCTGACAGCCATCGACACCACGCCGTCGCCGTCCGCGCACCACGCCGACGTCCGTCCCGCCGCGCTAGGCACGCTGCGCGACCTGCGCCGCCGCCTCGCGGACGGCGAAGCGCTCGCGGCCGACGAGCTGTCGACGCTCTTCGCGCAAGAGCTGCCGCAAGGTTGGGCGCGCCGACGCGCGCTCTCCGCCCTCTTCGCCGAGCGCCGGCCCGAGGCGCTCGACGACGCGCTGGCGCTCGTCGCGCAGGTCGGTTCGCCGGTCTATCGCCGCTGGGCGCTCGCCGATCTCGCCGCCAGCCGCCCGTGGGACGACGGCGACTGGGACCGCCTCGTCGCCGCCGCCGCGGGCGCCGGCGAGCGCCGCCGTCTCGCCCTGCGCCGCCGCCGGGCGTAGACTGCCGGCACGCCACAGCCCATCGACCTCACGCTCGGCGGCGTCGCGCCCGGCAAGCTCGCGCCGGCGCGAAGCCTGCGCAACCGCATCCTCGTCGCGGTCGTCATGCTCGTCGGCGTGGTGCTGCTCGCCCTCGTCGCTACCTTCGTCCTCACCAGCTCCTACGCGAGTCCGCGCGACGCCCTCGCCGCGCTCGGCGGCCGGCTGCTCTGGCCCACGCTCGCCTCGCTGCTCCTCGGCACGGCCATCGCCTTCCTGCTCTCGCGCCAGATCCTGCGCCCGCTGTCGCAGCTCACCGAAGGCGCCGCGCACTTCGCCGAGGGGCGCCTCGAGCACCGCATCGACCTCGGCACTCGCGACGAGCTCGAGGTGCTCGCCCGCACCTTCAACCACATGGCCGCGCACTTGGATGCATTGATCGCGGCGCTGGCCGCGGGGAACCGCGCGCTGCAGCAGAGCAACGTCGAGCTGCGCCAGCTCGACCGCTTGAAGAGCGACCTCCTCGCCAACATCAGCCACGAGCTGCGCACGCCGCTGACCTCGGTGAAGGGCTACTGCGAGGCGCTGCACGAAGGGCTGCTCGGTCCGATCACCGAAGAGCAGCGCGAGGCGATCGAGGTCTCGCAGCGCAACGTCGACCGCCTGCTCGCGATGATCGACGAGCTGCTCTCCTACTCGCGCTTCGAGTCGGGCGCCGTGCAGCTCGAGCGCCACGCGCTCGACCTCGCGTCGGTGGCACGGCAGGTGGTGGAGGGCGCTTTCGCGGCGCGCGGCCCCGGGCTCAACCTCCACCTCGACGTCGAGGCGAGCCTGCCGCCGGTCGACGCCGACGGCGCCCGCATCGCGCAGGTGCTCGACAACCTGGTCACCAACGCGCTCAAGTTCACGCCCGACAACGGCCGCGTCGACGTGCGGCTCTGGCGCGACGGCGGCGAGGTGGTCGCCGAGGTCCAGGACACCGGGATCGGCATCGCGCCCGAGGAGCAGCACCGCATCTTCGACCGCTTCTACCAGGTGCAGTCGTCGAGCACCCGCAAGTACGCTGGCATCGGCCTCGGGCTCGCGATCGTGCGGCAGATCCTCGATGCGCACGGCGCCACGATCGAGCTCGTGAGCGAGCCGGGCAAGGGCTCGACGTTTCGCTTCCGGCTGCCGGTGGCGAAGCACCTCGAAGCCGAGCCGATCGGGCCGCGCATCGTCGTCGTGGACGACGACGTGGCGTTCGCGCGCGGTCTCGCCGACCACCTCGAGACCGCCGGCTATGCGGTGCGCATCGCCGGCAGCTTCCAATCGGCCGACCGGGTGGTGCGCGAGCTGCGGCCGCGCCTCGTGGTGCTCGACCGGCTGCTGCCCGACGGCGACGGCTTCGACTTGATCGAACGCTGGCGGAAGACGCACGCCGCCGAAGAGCTGGCCATCATCGTCGTCTCGGTGCGCCAGGAGGAGGCGCTGGCGCGGCGGCTGGGCGCCAGCGGCTGCCTGGCCAAGCCCGTCGAGCCGGCGGCGGTCGCGGCGGAGATCGAGCGTGTCCTCGCTACCGTTGCCTCGCGACGGGAGCCGGCGGTATCGTCGAGCGCAGGCGCTACGCCATGAACGGCTACAAGATCCTGGTCGTCGACGACGAACCGGACGTGCTGCGCATGCTGCAGGTGGTGCTCGCGCGGCGGGGGCACGACGTGCTCACCGCGCCGACGGGGCTCGAAGGGCTGGTCACCGCGCAGGGCGAGCGCCCGGACCTGATCCTCCTCGACGTGATGATGGAGGGCATGGACGGCTGGGAGGTGCTGAAGCTCCTCAAGCTCGATCCCGCCACACACGACGTGCCAGTGGTGATGCTGTCGGCGCGCACCGAGCCACGCGACAAGATCCGCGGCCTGCAGGAAGGCGCCGTCGACTACGTCACGAAGCCGTTCTCGGTGCGCGACCTCGTGCATTCGATCGAGGCGATCCTCGAACGCTGATGGACGACAAGACCCACGAGCTCCTGGCGATGCGCGCCGAGTGGCTGAAGGTGCACGGGTACGTGTACGACCCCAACACCAACCTGCCCGCGGTGCCGGCGGTGCTCGAGGACGTGCGGCGCCGTATCGAGAACGGCGAGCGCCTCGGCGTGCTCTACGTCGACGTGTCGGGCGAGGAGTACCTCGAGGAGGTCTACGGCTGGGCCACTTACGATGGGCTCTTGCAGCAGGTGGCGCAGGCGCTGGCCGACTGCAAGGGGCCGCTGCTGGCGCAAGACGACGTGGTGGCACTCGCCGGCGTGCGCAGCGACCAGTTCCTCGTCTTCGTCGGACTCGAGGAGCGCCGCGGCGCGCGCGAGCTGGCGCAGCTGCGCGAGCGCGTGGTGGGCGAGCTCGGCCGGCGCATCAAGATCCAGGTGGGCAACGAGGTGCCGCGTGGGCTCGGCCTGCACGCGGCGAGCGGCGTGCTCAAGTACGACCCGACGGTGCGCATCGAGCGCTCGATCTACAAGGTGCTCGACGCCGTGCGCGCCGAATGCCAGCGCGACCGCGAGGGAAGCCTGACGGCGCGGCGCCGCGAGCTGCACCGCATCCTACAGTCGCGCGACATCCTGATCCGCTACCAACCGATCGTGCGGTTGGGCGACGGCTCGGTGTTCGGCTATGAGGCGCTGTCGTGCGGGCCGGACGGGGACGTCTTCCAGAACCCCGAGATGCTGTTCTCGTTCGCCGAGAAGACGGACCAGATCGTGGATCTGGAGCGGCTGTGCCGCACGGAGTCGGTGCGCGGCTCGGTGCGCCTGCCGCGCGGGCGCAAGCTGTTCTTGAATTGCTCCGCGCACGGCATCGGCGACGTCGAGGGCTTGTCGACGCAGCTCGTGGCGCACGCGGAGGCCGCGGGCTTGGCGCCGTCGGACGTCGTACTGGAGATCACCGAGCGGGTGGCGGTGACGGCTTGGAATGCGTTTCGGAAGCGGATCGACGATTTGCGGGAGATGGGGTTCGGCGTCGCGATCGACGACATGGGGGCCGGGTACTCGTCGCTGCACTCGGTCGCCGAGGTGCAGCCGGATTTCTTGAAGTTCGACATTGCGCTGGTGCGCGACATCCACTTGTCGCCTATCAAGAGGGGGCTGTTGGAGAGCCTGGTGCTGCTGGCGGAGAGGATCGAGGCGCAGGTGATTGCCGAGGGCGTGGAGAAGGAAGAGGAGTTCGAGACTCTGCGCGAGATGAATGTGCCCTTCGGGCAAGGGTTCCTGTTCTCGCCGCCGACGACTTTGGCGTTTCACGTGCCGGAGAGCCCGTAGTCGCGGGGCGGGCGGGGAGAGAAGTCGTAGCGCGAGGTCGCTGGATTCGCGGCGGGAGTGCTGCGGCGAGCGAAGTCAGAGTGCCGGTGGGGTGCGGGCGGTGGTGACGATCCGGCCGGCGGGTGCTGGCGTGGCCGGAGGGCGCCGCCCAGGGGCACGGCTCGCTTTCTGAGACCAGCGGGCGGGAGCGCTCGCCTCGCCCGGAAGGCGCGCAGGAAAGCCGCTGTCACCCGGCGCCCGAGCTAAGCGCCTTCCGGGAGGCCCCTGGGCGACGCCCTCCGGCCCCGCTGGGCACCCGCCTCCACGAGGGGTCGCTGAGCGACCTGTCGGCAAGCTCAGGCGTCGCCGTGGTGACCGCGACGCTGTACCTCTTGGTCACTCCTTGTCGCGGGACAAGCGTCGTCGTGCCGCTCGGGCACCGGGATGCGCCCCGCCGACTCTCCCGTCACAACTCGCGGCCGACCCGAGGTCGCCGGAAATCCACCTGAGCGACTCGATGGCGCGATGCGTATCCAGCTATAGTGGCGTCGACGATTGAAGTGTGATCGTGCGCTCGGATGGTGTAGATCACTCTTACTTTGGAGGAGGGCTGTCATGAGTAGAACATCCTTTCGAGCAGTGTGGCTTCTCGGGCTCGTCTTTGCAGCTTCGCAGGCGGTAGCCGCAGAGTCCCCTTGGCAGGCGGACCTACTCTCGGCCTTGAAATCCCGGTACGCGATCACAACGCGAAACTGGCTGGGAAAGATTCAGCAGCCAGGCGTCGTCCTGGTTGTGCAGCAGGAGGGACTTCAAGCGGACCGCCCCAAGCCGATCATGCGACCAACAGAGATCCAGGACGGAGTGCTCGTCAAGACGGGAGCCGGTGGAATCGTCATGGGCACAGGAGCGCGGTCGCTCAAGAAGGGCGAGCGCGTACACGTCTACGATATTCGCGTGAAGGACGAGTACGTGCTTCTTCTAATTGGTACGGTAGACACCGTCGACACCGTACAGAATGGCTCCACGACCTCGGCAGTCCAGGAGGCAGCACTGTCATTTGCCTCTAAAGAAGCTCCGCTGGCCACGACCAGTGCGGACGCCGTCATCGCGCAAATCAGCAAATGGCTGGTGACTGAGTCCGAAGCAACGGCGGCGCGCACCGTCGCACTCGGCCAGAGCGTTGAAGACGTCATTAAGGCTCTCGGACAACCCACCAAAATCGTTGACCTGGGCCCAAAGAAGGTCTACTACTACCCTGACATGAAGGTCATCTTCCAAGATGGGAAGGTCGCTGACGTCCAGTAGAACCGACGCTGCCCGCGGCTTCGCCTAACCCTTCGCCGCAGCGGGCGCAACCCAGGTGTTGACGCAAAGGACGTCGTGGTCAGTAGACTCGGATGCGGACGTACCGGAGCAGACTTGCGCGGACGCCTGAAGGTCGCGTGCCTATCACTTCCGCTTGCTGTGGTCGCATTTTGTTGGCCTGGCGGTCTGGGCGATGCGCAGCTCCTGTCCGCCGATGGCGAAGCTGGCGGGCCATATCGAGCACGTCGCGTTGGAATACGGAGGACGCACGCGCACTTGGATCGCGCATCTGCCGCCGCAGCCGGCGGCACATCCTGCGCTGCTCATCGCGCTGCACGCTTCGATGGGTACGCGCGAGCGGGCGCGGGCAGTGTTTGGGTATGAGTTCGATCTGCTGGCGGATCGAGAGGGATTCATTGCCGTCGCCTGCTCGGCCGTTCCAATCGCGACATCCACGCCGCGAACGATATCTGAGCGTTCTTTCAGGCAGCTCCCGTCGGTCAAGATGGCAGCGAGTGACCAGCTCGATGTTCATCAGCACGAGATGGCGGCGCCCCCCGACGGTTCCGGCGACGGCAGTGGGCCGCGAGTTGTGACGGAAAAGTCGGCGGGTCGTATCCCGGTTGCCGAGCGGCACGACGGGCTTGCCGTGGCAGCGATCGATGAGCGCGAGGTAGAGAGCCGTATTCACCACGGCGACGCCTGAGCTCGCCACCCGGGCGTTCGACGACCACAGATGAAGGCGTTCGCGGCGCCCTCCGGCACCGGCAGCGAACCCCGGCCCGTGACCAGCGAACGCCCGACGACCACTTCGCTTCCGCTGCTCCGCTCCGATTCCACAGCGCCGACCGCATTTCCGAGCACGCGGGCATGGCAGCATGCGCCACGCCCGCGTTCGGCGCCCTGGCAGCGCCTTTGCTCAACGTCGGTGCATGAAGATCACCGTGCTCACCTATGTCGATCCCGCCGATGGGCGGGACGCGGTGGTCGACCAAGTGGCCGACGCGCTGCGCGCTCAGCATCAAGTGGACGTGCTCGAGGTGCACGCCGACCTCGACGAGATGGTGCGGGGCCTGCGTGAGCAGAAGCCCGATCTCGTCTTCAACCTCTGCGAGATGTTCGGAGACGACGTCCAGGGCGATGCGCGCGTCGCGGCGCTGCTCGAGCTGCTCGGGGTGCCGTTCACCGGCAGCGGCGCTGCCGAGCTGTTCCTGGTCCAGGACAAGGGGCTGACCAAGAAGATGCTCGCCTTCGACGGCATCCTCTATCCCAACTTCGCCGTCTTCTCCGAGAACTCCGACTTCGAGACCGGCGGCAACCTGCGGATGCCGCTCTTCGTCAAGCCGTTGCGCGGCGACGCGTCGATCGGCATCAGCGGCGCCGACGCGCTGGTGCGCGACTCGCGCTCGCTGATGGAGCAGGTGCTTCGCATCCACAAAGAGCAGAAGGATGCGGCGCTCGCCGAGGAGTACATCGAGGGGCGCGAGCTCTACGTCGCCGTGCTCGGCAACCTCGAGCCCGAGGCGCTGCCGCCGATCGAGCTCGACCTCTCGGGTCTGCCCGACCACATGCCGCCGGTGGCCGACAACGCCGTCAAGTTCGACGAGGAGCTGGGCAAGAAGTACGGCATCGACGCGCGCGTCGCCGAGCTGCCCGACGAGCTGCGGGCGCGGCTGCAGAAGGTGGCGGTGCAGGCTTACCGCGCGCTGCGCGTCCGCGACTACGGCCGCGTCGACCTGCGCCTCACCGAGGCCGGCGAGATCTACGTGCTCGAGGTCAACGCCAACTGCTATCTCGAAAAGGCGCAGGAGTTCACCATGGCCGCGGCCGCCGCGGGCCACGACTACGAGGCGACGATCGAGAAGATCGTGCAGCTCGCGGTGGAGCGTCAGAGCGTGAAGCCGCGCCGCTCACCACGGCGGAAGCGGAGCGGTGCCCGCGCGGCGTGAGCAAGCTGTTGCTGCGAAGCTGGCTCTACGGCAGATACGAGCCCGTCTGCACGTGGCTCATCGCCAGCGCCGTGACGAGCACCACGGCGGCGCGCTCGACGCGCTGTTCGCGAGCGCTTGGGTAGACGAGCTGGAGCTCTTCGGCGCGGCGGCGCATCTGGGCCAGCAGGGCACGGGTGTGCTCGGGGAAGTGGCCGGTCCAGCGGTAGACGTCGGCGGGTAGCGTGCGGGCGAGGTTTTCGATGAGTGCCGCTGCCGGACGCGGGTCGGCGCCGCCGTCGGCGCTCTCCTCGAACAGCGTGCGTAGCGCGCCGTCGAGCCCCGGCAACGGCTCGCCGCCGCCGTCGCCGTCGACCTCGGCGTAGAAGTCGCGCAGCGAGTGGCCGAGGGTGGCGACGTCCTCGTCGAGGTCCTCGTCGGTGACCGCGGGCACCTCGCTGCGCAGCGCCTTCAGCGTGCGGTCGCAGTACTCGAGCTTGGCGAGGGCGCCGCTCCACGCCGCGTACTCGCTGCGCCAGTCGAGCCGCGGCGTCATCCATACGGCGAAGGTCTCCGCCCAGTCCTCATCGGGGTGCTTCTGCGCGTACCAGCCGGGGAGGTGGCGAACGTGTTTGCGGCTGAACGGCTTGGGACGGTACTTCTCGCGATAGGGGCGGCCGATGGGGCCGAAGAGCTCCACCCACTCGGGGCGTTCGTAGAGGCGATAGGCGTAGTTGACGACGTGGCCCATTTCGTGGCGCAGGTAGCGCAGCACGTCGGCGCGGTCGCTGCCTTCGACGAACGCGGTGCGCTCCTCGTGCAGCGCCGTCAGCTCGGGGCTGGCGAGGTAGAACGGCATCGCGATGGCCACGGTGCCGAAGGGCACGCCCCACTCGGTCGACAGGTAGGGCCGCGGCCGCACGGCGAGCCCCAGCTTGTCGACCTCGGCGAGGAACTCGTCCACCACGGGCTGGAGCGGCGTCCCCTCGATGGTGAGGCCGAGGTCGCGGATCGGGGTGGAGACGTCGTGCGTCTCGCGGAAGGTCGCTTCGGCGGGCATGGCCCCGCGAGGGTGCAAGAGGGCTGCCGGAGTACGTCAGCCGGCCGAGCCGCGCTTCGCGATCGCCAGTGCCCGCTCGAACGCCGGTAGGAGATCGCCCTGTCCGAGCGCCTGCTGGAGCAGCCCGAGCACGCGACGAATGCGTTCTATGTCGAGCTCGTGGGCACGTTCGCGCAGGATGCCTTCGACATCGTCGAGGTCCTTGGAGCGCGCGGCGAGGACCTTGGTGATCACCAAGTCTTCAGGGCTCAACACCGGCACTTCGACGCCGCCAAACTGGACACGACGGGCGCGCGCGAGGAATTCATTCTCCAAACCCGGTCCTGCGAGGACCAGATCGAGGGGAGTCCGACTCGGCGCGTAGAGGAAGGGAATGACGCGGGTGCGCGCTACAAAGCCTTCGATACCGGCCGGCAGGCGCAACTCGAACCCCGCGGCCGACATCGCCGTGACGAAGGGCTGGATCTGATCGTCGCGCAGCTCGATCGTGACGTCGACATCGCCCGTGAAGCGAGGGCGTCCCCAACCGATCGCCGCCCTGGGCGCCGAAGAGGTACCAGCGAGCCCCGAAGCGGGCGAGGACCGACGCCTGAGCGGCCAGCAGCTCAGTCGCGCCCGGTGGTGCCGACAAGGCGCAGCTTCCTCGCCACCGCCTCGTGAGCCCTCAGGTCTTCGGCCCGCTCGTCGTCGGAAGGCCAATCGGGTCGCAGCGCCCTTACCTGCTCGCGCAGACCGTCGCCGACTCGGAGCGCACCCTCGGCGTCGAGGCGGCGTTTCTCCGCCGCCCAGAACTCCGCCTTGAGGGCCGCCACCGACTCCCAGTCGCGGCGCGCGAATCGCCGCAGGTCTTCGGCGTCCACGGCACGACTCTACATCGGGTCAGACGCTGCGGCCCCGTCCAACCCCCTTCGCTACAATGCGCCGCCTATGCGACGCGAGCTCGAGCCTTTCCGCCCCCACGAGCACGAGCCGCGCTGGCAGGAGGCCTGGCAGCGCGAGGGGCTCGACCAAACGCCGGAGCCGCCGCGCGCCAAGCGCTACGTCCTCGAGATGCTGCCCTACCCGTCGGGCGACATCCACATCGGGCACTTCCGCAACTACACGATCGGCGACGTGGTGGCGCGCTTCGAGCGCATGCGCGGGCACGACGTGCTGCACCCCTTCGGCTGGGATGCCTTCGGGCTGCCGGCGGAGAACGCCGCCATCACGCGCGGCATCCAGCCCGGCGAGTGGACCTACAAGAACATCGAGACCTCGCGCGCGACGCTGCAGCGGATGGGCCTGTCGTACGACTGGGACCGCGAGGTCGTCACCTGCCGCGCCGACTACTACAAGTTCACGCAGTGGATGTTCCTGCTGCTGCACCGGCGTGGGCTGGCGTACCGCGCCCGCGCGGCGGTCAACTGGTGCCCGGTCGACCAGACGGTGCTCGCCAATGAGCACGTCGTCGACGGCTGCTGCTGGCGCCACCCGGGCGTGCCGGTGGAGAAGCGCGAGCTCGAGCAGTGGTTCTTCAAGATCACCGACTACGCGCAGCGGCTGCTCGACGACCTCGACAAGCTGCCTGACTGGCCGGAGAGCACGGTCAAGATGCAGCGCTCGTGGATCGGACGCAGCGAGGGCGCCGAGGTCACTTTCCAGGTGCCCGGCTGGGCGACGGCGAGCGGCCACGGCGAAGGGATCACCGTCTTCACCACGCGGCCCGACACGCTGTGGGGCGCCACCTTCCTCACGCTGGCGCCCGAGCACCGCATGGTGGAGCGGGTGACGACGCCCGACCGCCGCGCCGAGGTCGATGCCTACGTGGCCGCGGCGCGCAAGAAGACCGACATCGAGCGCTCCGACCTGTCGCGGCAGAAGGACGGCGTCTTCACCGGCGCTTACGCCATCAACCCGGTGACGCACGACCCGATCCCGATCTGGGTCGCCGACTACGTGCTCGGCGGCTACGGCACCGGCGCCATCATGGGCGTGCCGGCGCACGACGAGCGCGACTTCGCCTTCGCGCGCGCCTACGGGCTGCCGCTCAAGGTGGTCGTGCAGCCGCGCGATCAGGAGCTGCCGCGCCTCGACGCCGAGACGATGACGGAGGCGTGGTCGGGCCCCGGCGCGATGGTCGACTCGCCGCCCTTCGACGGCACCGAGGCGCCGGAAGGCATCCCGCAGGTCATCGCCTGGCTCGCCGAGCGCAAGATCGGGCGCGCCAAGGTGCAGTTCCGCCTGCGCGACTGGCTGATCAGCCGCCAGCGCTACTGGGGCTGCCCGATCCCGATGATCCACTGCAGCAAGTGCGGCATCGTGCCGGTGCCGGAGGAGCAGCTCCCGATCGAGCTGCCCTCGCACGTCGAGAGCTTCATCCCCACCGGCCGCTCGCCGCTCGAGGACGTCGCGGAGTTCATCAACACCACCTGTCCGCAGTGCGGCGGCCCGGCGAAGCGCGACCCCGACACCATGGACACCTTCGTCGACTCGTCCTGGTACATGCTGCGCTACGTCGACGCGCACAACGACCGCGAGCCCTTCTCGAAGGAGCGCGCCAAGGAGTGGCTGCCGATCGACCTCTACATCGGCGGCGACGAGCACGCCACCGGGCACCTGCTCTACTCCCGCTTCTTCACCAAGGTGCTGTTCGACGCCGGCTGGGTGCCGGTGGAGGAGCCGGCGACTCGACTCTTCCACCATGGGATGGTGGCCGACGCGCTGGGCGAGACGATGTCGAAGTCGAAGGGCAACGTCATCTCGCCGGGCGCCCTCTTCGAGAAGGACGGCGTCGACGTGCCGCGCCTCGCGATGCTCTTCTTCGCGCCGTCGGACGCCGAGATCCTGTGGAGCGAGGCGGGCATCGAGGGCGCGCGGCGCTTCGTGCACCGGCTGTGGGAGACGATGCTGTCGACGATCGCGGATCCGCGCTTCACGGGCACGGCCGGCGTGGCGGTCGACCCCAACGGACTGTCGAGCGGCGCGCGCGAGGCGTGGCGGCTCGTCCACCGCGCGCTCGAGCGCACGACGCAGGCGTGCGAGCGCGATCTCGCCTTCAACACCGCCGTCGCCGCGTTCATGGAGTGGGTGAACGCCGCGCGGCGCGTCGGCGACCCCGAGCAGTGGAGCGATGCGGACTTTCCGTCGCTCGCGGCCGCGGTGCGGATCGTGGCGCAGGCGATCGCGCCGATGGCGCCGCACCTCGGCGAAGAGCTGTGGCGGCGAGTCGGCGGCACGGAGAGCGTCTTCCGCTGCGGCTGGCCGCAGGTCGACCCGGCGGCGCTCAAGAAGGACACCGTCGAGGTGCCCATCCAGGTCAACGGCAAGCTGCGCAGCCGCGTCTACCTGGCGCCCGACGCCAGCAAGGAAGAGATGGAGCAGGCGGCGCTCGGCGACGACAAGGTGCGCGAGCTTCTCGCCGGCAAAGCCCCCCGCCGCGTCATCGTCGTGCCCGGGCGCCTCGTCAACGTCGTCCAGTAAAGACGGCGGCGCGGGCGCACCCGCTGGCACCGATCTCGCACTGCCGCCGGGTTGTCCAGACCGCCGCCCTAGGCGGGTCGCTACGACACGGAGGCAACTAGATGACCGCGACCCAGATGTTCCGCAAGCTCATCGATCCGGCCGACCCGGCGCAGGTCGACGAGTTCTACCAGAATTTCCGGCCCACGATCCCGATGGACCGCGCCCTGCTCTGCCTCGATTGCGAGGTGATCTTCGAGGCGGAAGGCACGCAGAAGTGCCCGGCCTGCGGTTCCAGCATGGCCTGGGCGATCGGCCGCGCCTTGAACCGTTCGAACAACGGGCACGACGGCCACGGCACGATCGACCGTAGGCTCGAGCCGCTCGCCTCGCAGGCGCACTGAATCGAGATTCCAAGCTTCTGCATCGACGAGATGGAACGCGCGCCGGCCGTGACTTCGAGCACGGCCGGTGCCGCGTTTTGAGCGGGCACTCGCGGTAGGCTTTCCGGCAACCCATGGCAGAGCGACGCCGCAACCGCCGCTGGCCCCGGCAGCTCGAGGTGCGCTTCTGGAAGCAGGGCGAGGAGGGGCAGGGCAGCCGCGCCATCTCCACCAACATCTCGCGCACCGGCATCTTCGTGCGCACGCAGATGGTGCTGCCGAGCGGCACCCGCATGCGCCTCGCCGTCGGCCACGGCGGCCGCAGCTTCACCGTCGAAGGCGTGGTGATGCGCGCGCTGCGCTCGCCGGCGCACCTGCAGTCGGTGATGCCGTCGGGGATGGGCGTGCGCTTCATGACCTCCGAGGAGCTGCTCGAGGAGCTGCTGCCGGCGATCGACTTCCAGGCCGAGGAGCGGGTGCCGGGCGGCATCGGTGCGCCGTCCGCGGCGGTCGTGGAGAGTGCGACGAGCAGTGCATCGCAGCCGTCGTCAGGGGCCTTCCCGACAGCCGGACCAGCCGCGACTCCGCCGCCGCGGTCGAGCCCAGGCGCGACGCCGCCACCGCCTGGCAAGCCCGGAGCCGGAATGGCCGGCGCCACGGGCAAGGACGCCATCGAGCCCACCGCGCTCTATCCGCTGCGCTTCCGCGACCCCGACCAGTTCCGCCGCGTCTTCGACCGCGACGTGAAGACCGGCGGCCTCTTCATCCACACCAGCAAGCCGCCGGCGCTCGACGCCGTCATCCTGGTGGAGGTGGGCGTCGAGGGGCTGGCGGTGCCGCCGATTCGCCTGCAAGCGCGTGTCGTGCACCGCATGGAGTCGCCGCCGGACTCGCCGCCCGGCAACCTGCTCGCGGGCATGGGCGTGCAGTTCCTCGACGTGGACCGCGCCGTCGAGCAGCTCCGCGCGCTGCTGCGCTGAGCGCCGGCGGCGGCGGTTTCTAACGCAACGCCGTCCCTGCGGCGGCGCGGCGGCGTCCTCTGCAGATGGCGACATCCACGGGTCGCGCTGCGCACGTCTGCTGCAGCCAAGTCCTTGCAGCGCCGAGACAAACATGCCGTTACGCGGCCGTGGCACTGCCGTTGCTCTCGCGCCGTTGCAACGGGCCGCTTGCCCGCACGAACAAAGGAGACTTCGATGAAGCGATCGTGGTGGGTGGGTGCAGCCTTGCTGGCTCTTCTTGCCGCCGCCGCGCTGCCGGCGGAGGCGCAGCGCTACGGGCGCCGCGGGCGCGGCTACGAGCACTACGGCAGCGAGCAGTCGTTCCGCCTGCGCCTGGGGATGTTCACGCCCGACGGCGACTCGGACTTCTTTGATGACACCGAGCGCGACTTCACCGGCGACGCCAAGGAGTTCGAGGACGTCGCCGGCGGCATCGACTACGTGTTCGACCTCGAGCGCAACTTCGGCCTCATGCTCTCGGCCGACTACTTCGAGGGGCAGCAGGACCAGTCGTACCGCAACTTCACCGACAACCACGGCAACCGCATCCAGCACACCTCGACACTCGAGATCACGCCGGTGACGGTGGGCCTCCAGGTGAAGCTGGCGCCCGACCGCGCACCGGTCGTCCCCTACGTGGGCGCCGGCGGCGGCATCTACGCCTGGCGCTACCGCGAGTCGGGCGACTTCGTCGACTTCGGCGGCTCGACGCTGCCGGTGTTCAGCGACACGCTCGAAGACACCGGCGCGGCGCTCGGCTACTACCTGCAGGCGGGCGTCGAGGTGCCGATCTCGCCCTACTTCTCGTTCTTCGGCGAGGCGCGCTGGGACAAGGCCGACGACGAGCTGGGCGGCGACTTCGACGGGCTCGGGAAGCTGGACCTGTCGGGCCGGCGCGTGTTCGGCGGCCTCGCCTGGCACTTCTAAAGGCGTTCCCCGCCCCGCTGCTAGAATCCTCCTGGCGACTGCGCGCTGATCGCGCGGCGCCAGGAGGTTTCGCATGCCCTACTCCCCCATGCTCGTCAAGCCGATGCGCGAGGAGCTCAGCTCCGCCGGCGTCGAAGAGCTGCTCACCCCCGCCGACGTCGACCGCTGGATGGGCCAGCGCGAAGGCACGGCGCTGTTGATCGTCAACTCCGTCTGCGGCTGCGCGGCAGGCGCCGCCCGCCCGGGCGTCCGCGCCGCGCTGCAGGGCGCGACCCAGCCGGACCGCGTCGCCACCGTCTTCGCCGGCCAGGACCTCGAGGCCACCGCCAAGGCGCGCTCCTACTTCGCCGACATCCCGCCGAGCAGCCCGTCGATGGCGCTCTACAAGGACGGCGAGCTCGTCTACTTCGTGCCGCGCCACCGCATCGAGGGGCGCATGGCCGAGGAAGTGGCCGCCGACCTCCAGCAGGCGTTCGAGCGCTGGTGCGTCGCGGAAACCGCGGTTCGCTGACCGCGGTCGCGTGGGCACCTTTCACAACGACAAGGGCGAGCTCCACGGCATCACCGTGGTCGTGGACACCGACGGACCCGAGGTGTTCGTCGGCCGCTGCCACGAGGTGACGCCGCAGGGCGTCGTGCTGCTCGACGTCGACGTGCACAGCGACGCCGGCGGCGCGCCCACGAAGGACGAGTGGGTGCGGCGTGCGGCGCGCTTCGGCGTCTGGGGCAAGCACCGCCACCTCGTGGTGCCGCGCGAGCGCGTCGCCTCGATCCGGCGGCTCGCCGACGTGGCCGCGGACTAGCTCGACCGCCTCCACGCGCCGCCGTTCGGCGGTACGCTCTCGCATCGATCGGTCTTACCTTCGAGAGAGGTCTCCATGCTCAACGGAGTGGTGAACGTCCCGCCGCCGGTCAACGAGCCGGTGCTCCCGTACGCGCCCGGTTCGCCCGAGCGCGCCTCGCTCCAGCGCCGCCTCGACGCCATGTACGGCGAGCAGATCGAGATCCCGCTCCGAATCGGCGGCCGCGACGTGCGCACCGGCTCGACCGGCGAGGCGGTCTGCCCGCACGAGCATGGCCACGTGCTCGCGACGTTCCACCAGGCGGGCGAGGAGGAGGTGCGCCAGGCGGCCGCCGCCGCGAAATCCGCGTGGCGTGAGTGGTCCGAGATGCCGTGGGAGGCGCGGGCGGCGATCTTCCTCAAGGCCGCCGACCTCCTTGCCGGCCCGTGGCGCGACACCGTCAACAGCGCGACGATGCTCAACCAGTCGAAGACCTGCTACCAGGCCGAGATCGACTCCGCCTGCGAGCTGATCGACTTCTGGCGCTTCAACGTCGCCTACATGCGGGCGATCTACGCCGAGCAGCCGCTCTCGCCGCGCGGCCAGTGGAACTACGTCGAGTACCGGCCGCTCGAGGGCTTCGTCTTCGCGGTGACGCCGTTCAACTTCACCTCCATCGGCGGCAACCTGCCGACGGCGCCGGCGCTGATGGGTAACACCGTGCTGTGGAAGCCGGCGTCGACGGCGATCGTCTCGAACTACTACCTGCTCAAGCTGCTCGAGGACGCGGGCTTACCGCCGGGTGTCATCAACTTCATTCCCGGCAGCGGCGCCAAGGTGGGCGATCCGGTCTTCGCGCACGAGGACTTCGCCGGTATCCACTTCACCGGCTCGACGTCCACCTTCCACGGCATGTGGAAGACGATCGCCAACAACCTGCCGAGGTATCGCTCCTACCCGCGCATCGTCGGCGAGACCGGCGGCAAGGACTTCGTCTTCGCGCACCCGAGCGCGGACGCGGCGGCGCTGTCGACAGCGCTCGTGCGCGGCGCCTTCGAGTACCAGGGGCAGAAGTGCTCCGCGGCCTCGCGCGCCTACGTGCCGCGCTCGCTGTGGGGCGAGGTGCGCGACCGCATGGCGGCCGACCTCGCGGCGATCAAGGTCGGCGACCCGCGCGACTTCAGCAACTTCATGGGCGCGGTGATCGACGCCAAGTCGTTTCAGAGCATCACCGGCTACGTCGACCACGCGCGGCAGAGCGGCGACGCCGAGGTGGCGCTCGGCGGCGGCGCCGACGATTCCAAGGGCTGGTTCATCGAGCCGACGGTCGTGCTCACCACCAACCCGCGCCACAAGCTGATGACGGAGGAGATCTTCGGCCCGGTGCTGACGGTCTACGTCTACGACGACGCGGCGGTGGAGGAGACGCTCGACCTCTGCGACACCGTCACGCCCTACGCGCTGACCGGCGCCGTCTTCGCGCAGGAGCGCGCCGCCCTCGTCCACATGATGAAGCGGCTGCGCCACGCGGCGGGGAACTTCTACCTCAACGACAAGCCCACCGGCGCCGTCGTCGGCCAGCAGCCCTTCGGCGGCGGCCGCGCCTCCGGCACCAACGACAAGGCGGGCTCGCCGATGAACCTGCTGCGCTGGGTCTCGCAGCGGGCGGTCAAGGAGACCTTCGCACCGCCGAAGGACTTCCGCTATCCGTTCATGGAAGACGAGAAGCACGGGCAGCCGTAAGGCGGGCCGAAGTCAAACTCGCGCAGCCGTAGCCCGCGTTGGTACGCGCTTCGCGCGGTCTACATCAGCGACTTCACGTAACCGCCGTCGACCGTGATCGCCTGGCCGGTGAGGTACGACGCTGCCGGCGAGCAGAGGAAGGCGACCACTTCGGCGATCTCGTGGGGCTCGGCGAGGCGCCCGGCGGGCACCGCCGCGGCCCACTCGGCGAGCACCTCTTCGGCCTTGCGGCCGGTGCGCAGCGAGGCGGCCTGCGCCAGCTCTTCCTGCCGGTCGGTGCGCGTGTAGCCGGGGAGCACCGTGTTGACCGTGATGCCGTCGCGCGCCACCTCCTGCGACAGCGTCTTCAGGTAGCCGACGACTGCAGGCCGCAGCGTGTTCGAGAGCGCCAGGTTGGCGATCGGCTGGCGCGCCGACACCGAGTTGAGCGCGACGATGCGCCCCCAGCCGCGCTTCCTCATGCCTGGAAGCACGAGCGAGCAGAGCCGCGGCACGAAGAGCAGGCAGAGGTTGATCGCCTCCTGCCAGTCCTGCTCCTCGAGATCGACGGCGCGCTTCGATGGCGGGCCGCCGCCGTTGGCGACCAGCACGTCGACGGGGCCGACGGTGCCCTCCGCTTGCTGGACGAGCCGCTTCAGCGACTCGGCCGAGCGCACGTCGACGACGCACGCCTCGACCTGCGCGCCCTCGGCCGCCAGCTCGTTGTGCGCGCGCTCGAGCTTGGCGCCGCCGCGGCTGGCGATGACGACCTTGGCGCCGCGTTGCGCCAGCGCCCGCGCGGTGGCGAACCCCATCCCCGAGCTGGCGCCGGTGAGCAGCGCCACCTTGCCTTCGAGACTCCACTTGCTCATCGTGTCCGTATCCTAGCCCGAGCCTCCGTCGGATAGGCTCGCATCACCGACTGCAGTTTCATCGCCGGACATACACGGAGATCTCACCATGCGCGGGCCCGCTGGCTTGCTCCCTTCGGCGTTCATCTCGCTCGGTCTCATCGCCTTCGTCGCGGCTGCCGCGGCTCAGCCAGCGGTCGCCGATCTCGCGACGCTGGCGCCGCCGCTGGCCACTTCCACCAGACGCGCCGACCAGTCGCCCGGCCTCACTTGGTCGCTCGACGTGTTGGCGAAGCGGGCCGGTGCCGCGAAGGCTGCGAATCCCGTGCAGGCGGTGGCGGTGGCTTTCGCCACGGCTCCCGAGCTCGCCGCGATGCGCGAGGCCGGCCTCGTGCGCACGGACGGCGACCGCGTGCAGGTCTGGGCGTGGGCGAAGGGTGACGCCGAGGCGGCCACGGCGTTGCTGCGCTCTCTCGGCGTCGAAGTGGAGCGCCAGGACACCGCCCGCAAGCTCCTCCAGGCCTGGGTGCCGGTGTCCGCGCTGCCGGCGCTCGCGGACTCCGGGCTCTTCCGTACGGTGTCGCTGCCCTCGTACGGCGTCGTCAACGCCGGCGCCGCGACGACCCAGGGCGACGTGCTGCTCAACGCCGCGCTGCTGCGCAGCACGGCTGGCGTCGACGGCACCGGCGTGCGCGTAGGCCTCACCTCCGACAGCGTCAAGGGCATCGCGTCGGCGGTCGCTTCCGGCGATCTGCCGAGCAACGTCGACCTCACGACCTGCAATACCAAGGGCAACGATCCGAAGACGTTCGGCGCCGGCGAGGGCACGGCGATGCTCGAGATCGTCCACGACTTGGCGCCCGGCGCGACGCTGGTGTTCGGCAACTGGGGCTTCGCCACGGCGCTCGACTTCGACGCCGCCATCGACTGCCTGGCCGCCAACACCGACGTGGTGGTCGACGACATCGGCTTCTTCAACGCCGGCCCCTACGACGGGACCAGCTTCGTGTCGCAGAACACCAACGACGAGCTCAACCGCACGAGCAACCGCGTGCGCCTCTACGCCACCTCGGTGGCCAACCAGGCGACGTCTCACTACCAGGAGGCGTTCGACGACTCCGGCGTCAACCTGAACGCCTTCGGCGCCACCTACCGCATGCACCGCGTCGGCGCTACCGCGAGCACCTCGAACGCGGGCCTCACGCTCACCACGTGCGGCGGCGTGCCGTGCGGCAACCCGCTGGTGATCGGCGCCGGCGCCACGGCCACCGTGCTGCTGCAGTGGAACGACAGCTTCGGCGGCTCGTCGAACGACTACGACGTCTTTCTCTTCGACCGCACGACCTCGACCTTCGTCGCCAGCAGCCTCGACACCCAGAACGGCTCGCAGACGCCGATCGAGGGCTTCGCCTTCACCAACCCGCACGCCAAGGGGACCTTCGACGTCCTCATCGGCAAGTTCTCGGGCGCGGCGCGCACCTTCGACATGTTCGTGCTCTGCAACGGCTGCGACACGCTGGCGAACGGCGCCAAGCTCAACTTCAACACTCTGAGCAGCAGCGTGCCCAACCAGTCCGACGCGGGCGGCGGCGTGCTGTCGGTGGGCGCCATCAACTCCGGTGACCCCAACACCGACGACATCGCCAGCTACAGCAGCCGCGGGCCGACCAACGACGGCCGCATGAAGCCCGACATCACGGCGATCGACGGCGTGTCGATCACCGGCGCCGCCGGCTTCTTCAACCCCTTCTTCGGCACCTCGGCCGCGGCGCCGCACATCGCCGGCATCGCGGCGCTGCTGCTCGACAAGGCGCCGAGCCTGATGGCGGGCGAGCCGGGCGACAACCCGGCCGGCGACCGCGCGACGCTGCGCAACGCGCTGCTCAATAGCGCGCACGACCGCGGCGTCGCCGGGGCGGACAACGTCTTCGGCGCCGGCCTCGCCGACGCCAGCGCTGCCGGCGCGCTCGTCGGCACGAGCGGCGCCTGCGTGCGCGACGCCACTACGGCGTGCTTGCAGTCGAGCCGCTTCGAGGTGAAGGTGACCTGGGCCACCGGCGTGCCGGGCACCGGCCCCACCGGCCCCGCGCAGGTGATGAGCTTCGGCGGCCAGCGCACGGAGAACGACGAGTCGGTGTTCTTCAACTTCTTCTCGGCCACCAACTTCGAGATGGGGGTCAAGGTGCTCAACGCCTGCGTGCCGGTGCTCGGCAACAAGTACTGGGTCTTCGTCAGCGGCCTCACCGACCAGGGCTGGACGGTCACCGTGCGCGACACCCTCACCGGGGCGACGAAGACCTACAGCAACGCGATCGGGCACCTGTCGACGACCTTCGCCGACACCGCGGCGTTCGGCTGCTAGGCCGAACGGGCGGGATAGCCGCGGCGGGCGTAAGATTCACTGGATGAGCCTACCGCTCGCCCGCTACCGCTTCAGCGTCGACGACTACTACCGCCTCGCGCAGGCCGGCATCCTCGGGGAGGACGACCGAGTCGAGCTGATCGAGGGGGAGATCGTGATGATGACGCCTATCGGCAGTAGGCATGCGACCTGTGTGAGCGACACCACCCATCTGTTGGTAGGCATCCTCGGGAACCGTGCCATCGTCAGGGTGCAACTGCCGGTTCGACTCGACGATCACAGCGAGCCCGAGCCCGACGTCTGCGTCGCTCGGCCGCGTGCGGATCGCTATGCCGATGGTCACCCCGGGCCTGCGGACGTGCTTCTGTTGATCGAAATCTCGGATTCGTCGCTCGCCTATGACCGTGACGTCAAGATCCCGCTCTACTACCGTAACGGGGTCGATTCGGTGTGGATCATCGACCTCGCCAGAAATCTCGTGCAGGCGTACAGCGGCGCCTCTTCCGACGGCTATCTCGAGCGCCGCACGTTACGCGCGGGCGATCGCATTGCGATCCCGGGCATGGACGTTGTGATCGACGTCGCTCAGCTCTTCCCGAGCTGATCAGCCGATGCGATTGCCTTCCTCGTCGTAGACGTAGACGCCCTTGCCGCTCTTCCGCCCCAGCCGCCCCGCCTTGACGTACTGCGCCAGCAGGTTGGCCGGCCGATACGTCTCGCCCAGCGTGGCGTGCAGGTGCTGGAGGATCGAGTAGCGCACGTCGAGGCCGACGAGGTCGACCATCTCGAACGGCCCCATCGGGTGGTTGAGGCCGAGCTTGAGCGCCTTGTCGATGTCCTCGGCCGAGGCGACGCCGCTCTCCAGCATGCGGAACGCCTCGTTGCCGATGAGCGCGTTGATGCGCGAGGTGACGAAGCCGGGCGCCTCGCGTACCACCACGACCTCCTTGCCCATGCGCGCCGCCACCTCGCCCATGGCGGCGAGCGTGGCCTCGCTCGTCTCCAGGCCGCGCACCAGCTCGACGAGCTTCATCAGGTGGACGGGGTTGAAGAAGTGCATGCCGGCGAAGCGGTCGGCGCGGCCCGAAGCGGCGGCGATCTCGGTGATCGAGAGGCCCGAGGTGTTGGAGGCGAAGAGCGTCTCGACCGGGCAGCTCTTCGCCACCGCGGCGAAGGTCTCGACCTTGAGCGGCATCTGCTCGGGCACCGCCTCGATGACGAGGTCGGCATCGGCGACGGCCTTCGCAAGGTCGGCGTCGAACGCGAGTCGTCCGCGCGCCGCCTCGGCGTCGGCGGCCGTCACCTTCCCCAGCTTGACGCCCTTCTCGAGGTTGCGCTCCACGTTCTGCCGCGCCTTGTCGAGCATTCCGGCGGCGACGTCGAACAAGTGCGTGACGTAGCCGCCCTGTGCCGCCACCTGGGCGATGCCCCGCCCCATGGTGCCCGCGCCGAGCACCGCGATGGTCGAGATCGATTTCATGAAGCTCCCTCTAAGAGACGGGGATGGGATGCATCCCAGTGGACTTCTCGGCCAGCGTGCGCAGCTCGTCGGCGATGGCGAGCGTGTTGCGCGCCGCTGCCGCCGCGGCCTCTTGCAGCTCGGCGGTGGTGCACAGCTTCTCGAGGATGCCGCGCGCCAGCTCGTGGTGCTTGACCTCCTCGGGCTGGATGACGTCGCGGTAGAGACGCGCGGTGGCGGCATCGCCCGCCTGGTCGCACAGCGCGATGAACTGCGCGTTGCGTATCTTGGCGATGGCCTCGCGCGCGAACGGGCCGGCCGACACGCGCTCGACCGTCGAGCGCAGGCCGCGCAGGTACTGGTAGAGCGGGCTGTAGCCCTCCGCCAGCGGCTCGAAGCTGCCGAGGTCCTCGCCCAGCTCGGCGAGACGGCCGCAGATGAGCGCGTAGTGCTTCATCTCGTCGCCGCACTGCTCGGCGAGCAGCAGCTTGACGTCGATCTCGGGCGTCGTGGGCATCCAGAGGCCCGCCAGCTCGCTCGCCTCGAGCTCGCTCTTCAACGCGAGCCGCAGCAGCGTGCGCACCTCCACCTGCCCCTCGGACTCGGCCTCCAGCGTCTCCTGCTCGCCGAGCCGGGCGAAGAGCGCCTCCATTTCGGCCACCAGCCCGGCGATGAACTCCCTGCCGTCCATGAACGCGATCGTACACCGCGGTATGCTGCTCCCACCGTGCGGCAGTGCTTCAGCCGGGTCGTGGCGACGGTGGCGAGCCTCGCGCTCGCGGCGGCAGCGGTTCCGCTCTTCGCGCGCACCGCGGCTGCGGGTGATGACGCCACGTCGGTAGTGACGCCCGCCCTTCCCGAGGCGCTTCTGGCGCAGCTCCTCCTGCTCTCCGACGATGCCAGCGAGGTTCTCTACGTGCCCGGCACGCTCGACCGCGCGGCGCACGTCGAGCTCTGGCTGCGCAGCCTCGCCGTCGGCGCCGCCAAGCGCACGCGGCACCCGGCGCGCATCGTCGGCGTCGTGCTCGGCCACGACGAATGGCAGCAGGCGCGGCTGCCCTGTCCGTACGGCGTTCCCTGCCGCGCCGGCGTGCGGGTCGTGGCGCTGCCGGCGGCGGGTGACGCCGGCACGGTGGTGCTCTGGCAGGGGCTCATCGGCACCCTGCCGCAGCTCGGCGGCACGCCGCTGATGGGCACCGTGGAGGAGGCGGCGAGCTTGGCGCCCGCGGACGCGTACGCGAGCCTCGTCGCGTCGCGTGACCTCGTGGCTGCAGCGGGCTTCCTGGGCGACGAGCCGTGGATCGTCGACGTGCTGGCGCACGCGGTGAGCCTCGATGCGGCGCGCCAGTCGCGCACCGGCCGGGATATCGACCTCGACGGTTTCTGGGAAGGCGTGCGGCGGCGCTACGGCCCGCAGGGAATGGAGCCCGCCGACGCGCTGGCCGGAGAGCTGCGCCAGCAGGCGAAGCTCTACTTCGCCGCGCAGACGCTGCTCGCGGGCGAAGGTAAGTTTCCCGAGCGTGCGCTGCGCAAGCTGCAGGAGAAGGGCGGCGGCCGCCTGCGCGCCGCCGACCTGCGGGCGGCTTGGCCGAACGCGCTGGCTGGCCTCTAGCTCCTTTCCAGCACAGTGGGATCCGAAGCTTGGAATTCACGTGACTTGAAGTCGCGGC